>Ga0194047_10001859_pt1 | contig 12493 bp, 21 predicted proteins | sample JunL225m_MetaG_2_FD_160070 | JGI IMG/M metagenome (GOLD analysis project Ga0194047, IMG submission 160070) | Anoxic zone freshwater microbial communities from boreal shield lake in IISD Experimental Lakes Area, Ontario, Canada - Jun2016-L221-5m | ecosystem: Environmental > Aquatic > Freshwater...
CAACATAACAATTCATGAACCACAACGGAAGCAACATAGAGTCAAGGCTTTGGGCGGCGGCAGACGAACTTCGGGCAAACTCAAAGCTGAAGTCTTCGGAATACTCTGTTCCGGTGCTTGGGCTGGTATTTTTGCGATTTGCCGACCACAAGTTCCAGATGGCAGCGAAAGAGCTTGAAGAATCGGGTGGCGGACGGCGCGGCATAGGCCCGGCGGACTACCAGGCTCAAGGTGTGCTCTATCTGCCGGTGGAGGCTCGTTTTTCGGCGCTGATACAACTCCCTGAAGGTGTCAACATTGGTGCAGCAATCAACGAGGCCATGCGTGCCATCGAAGCGGAGAACCCGGACCTCAAGGATGTTTTACCCAAAACGTACAACCGTTTCGACAACTCCCTGCTCAAGGAGCTGCTCAAAACCATGAACTCGGTTCCGATGGACATTGAGGGAGATGCTTTTGGCAAGATTTATGAATACTTTCTTGGGCACTTTGCCATGAGCGAGGGGCAAAAGGGAGGAGAGTTCTTTACTCCAACCGCCATTGTTCAGCTCATTGTCAGCATCATCGAGCCATTTCACGGGCGTATTTTTGATCCGGCCTGCGGCTCTTGCGGCATGTTTGTGCAGAGTGCCCGCTTTGTTGGTGAACACAAGATGAACCCTGATGCTGAACTGAGTGTCTATGGGCAGGAAAAGGTTTCAGAGACAGTGCGTCTTGGCAAGATGAATCTGGCGGTACATGGGCTTGGTGGCGATATTCGCCAGGGGAATGCCTACTACGAGGATCTGCACAGCTCTATCGGCAAGTTTGACTTTGTGATGGCCAATCCCCCCTTCAACGTTGACCGAATCGACAAGGAACGGCTCAAGGATGACAAACGCTTTCCTTTTGGCCTACCGCGTACCGATAACGGTAACTACCTCTGGATTCAGCTCTTTTACAGTTCTCTCAACGAAACTGGTCGAGCAGGGTTTGTAATGGCCAACTCTGCATCTGATGCCCGTGGTTCTGAAATGGATACCGCCGTGACCTCATTGAGGCAAGTGCTGTGGATGTGATGGTTGCCGTCGGCTCCAACTTCTTCTATACGGTGACGCTCCCCTGCACCCTCTGGTTTTTCGACAAGGGCAAACGCAAGGGGTTCCGTGCCAATACGGTGCTCTTCATTGACGCCCGCCACCTCTACCGCCAGATTGACCGCGCTCACCGCGACTGGACCCCGGAGCAGATTGAGTTTTTGGCAAATATTGTTCGCCTCTACCGTGGTGAAGCTGTGGAGAATCTTCACGGCAGTGCCGGATTGGTTGCAGAGCACTTCCCTGATGGCCACTATACCGACATCGCCGGTTTGTGCAAAATAGCTACGAAGGATGAGATTGAAGCTCAGGGGTGGAGCCTCAACCCCGGACGTTATGTGGGTGTGACTGCCAGAGTTGAAGATGACTTCGATTTCAGGGAGCGGCTTGAAGAGCTGAACGAGGAACTTGAAACCCTCAACATTGAGGCGCGGGAACTGGAAGAGCGGATTGCGGAGAATGTCGTCAAGCTGCTGGAGGTGGAGTGATGAAGAACAAGCAAAAAGAGAGCGACGGGATGATACGTGTATCGCCTCCTTTTCTGGAAGAGCTTCTCGGGATGATTGAAGAGAGCCGCAAGAGCTTGGCCGGGGCGGTTAATGCCGCAATGACCATGCTCTACTGGCGAATCGGAAAGCGAATTGTTGCGACGCTGTCGCAAGAATTGAATCGGTCAAATTTCTGTGCAATCATCCCTTTTGAAAATTCTTTGCACCGTGATTTTTATGCCGAAATGTGTCGTATTGAGCGTTGGAGTGCGCAAGGGTCTGCTCGGAGTGGTAGCGAATTGCTGAAGGAGGGGAAGTGAAGACAAACCGTGTTTATAAAATGCGTGAACTTTGCGAAATTACATCGAGTAAGCGAATTTATGCGGCTGATTATAAACCAGACGGAGTTCCCTTTTACAGAGGCAAAGAGATAAGCGAGAAGTTTAAAGGCAATCTTGATGTTTCTACTGAGCTTTTTATTGATAGAGATAAGTTTGAGCAAATTCGACACAGATTCGGAGCCCCAATTGGTGGCGATCTTCTGCTAACCTCTGTTGGTACTCTCGGCTCGCCGTACGTGGTCAATAATGGAGAGGAGTTCTACTTTAAGGACGGGAATTTAACTTGGTTCAGAAAATTTAACCATCTTGAGAGCCAATTTCTTTATTACTGGCTTCAATCCTCACAGGGTAAGGCCGAACTGAAAAAGTGTACCATCGGGTCATCGCAATCAGCATACACGATTGTATTGCTAAAGGAAATGGAGATAACTCTTCCTCCACTTCCCGTTCAGCGAAAAATCGCAGCTATACTCTCAGCCTACGACGACCTGATTGAGAACAACCTGCGGCGTATCAAGATTCTGGAGGAGATGGCACAGAACCTCTACCGCGAGTGGTTCGTCAAGTTCCGCTTTCCCGGCCATGACCAGACCCGCTTTGTCGATTCACCTTTGGGGAGGGTGCCGGAGGGTTGGGAAGTCAGAAAAATAACTGAGCTGCTCAAGAAAGTCAAAAGAGGTTTAAAAATACAGAAAAAAGACTACGCTGAGAAAGGTTTTATACCTATCGTAGACCAAGGAAGAGAGTTCCTCGGAGGATACACAGAGGATATTGAATCCCTGAATTCCGGTGAATTGCCACTTATCATCTTTGGAGATCACACAAGAATTTTGAAGTTCATTGACTTTCCTTTTGCTTGCGGTGCTGATGGAACGCAGCTACTAAAGTCAAATAACGAAAGAATGCCGATGGCTTTATTTTACTATACGTTACTCTCTATAGATCTTTCAGATTTTGCTTACGCTCGTCATTTTAAATTTCTTAAAGAGAAACCAATCATTCTACCTTCATTAGAGATTTCTATGTCTTTTGAAGATTTCGTATTACCGCTACGTGAGCAAATAAGATCGTTGATGCAGAGAAATGCCAACCTCCGCCGCACCCGCGACATGCTGCTGCCCAAGCTCATCTCCGGCGCGGTGGATGTTTCCGACCTTGATATTCCCATTCCAGAGGAGGCTGTTGCATGAAGATTGAAGAATTGCTCAGCCGACCCGAAGGCAAAACCCTTGAGTTCAAGCAGGATCTCTCGTCACCGAAAAACATTCTCAAAACAGTAACCGCCTTTGCCAATACTGCAGGGGGGATAGTATTGATCGGCATTGAGGATGGCAGTAAGGCGGTGCTGGGGGTTGAGAACCCTCTGGACGAAGAGGAGAGATTGTGCAGTCTGATCGCCGATTCGATTGAACCGCGACTCGCGCCAAATGTAGAGTTGGTCAACTGGAAAGGTCGCTCGTTACTTTTGGTGGAGGTCTATCCCAGCGCATTGCGTCCCCACTGGCTGAAATCGCAGGGTATCGCCAACGGTGTGCTGGTGCGGGTGGGTTCTACAAATCGGCAGGCTGATGGGCCATTAACAGCGGAGATGCGCCGTTCAGCCCTGAACCTCTCTTATGATGAAGAAGCTATGCCGGACATCAACCCGGAAGCACTGGACTTCCGGGTTGCTTCCGGGTTGTTTGCCGGGTTCCGTGATTGGGACAACAGTATGGCGGAGAATTTGCATTTGGTGACCAAAAACCAGGGGCGTTTGGTTCCGACAGTTGGTGGGATTCTTCTCTTCGGTACTCAACGAGAGCGCTATTTTCCTGATGCATGGATTCAGTGTGGTCGCTTTCAGGGCACCAATAAAGCCAAAATACTTGATCAGCAGGATATCGATGATCATTTGCCGCTGGCGTTGGAAACTGCACTTGACTTCATCAAGAAACATGCGTTACGGGGTGCAGTGTTCGGTGAGTTACGAAGAAAGGATGTCTGGGATGTGCCTCTGGAAGCCGTGCGCGAAGCTTTGACGAATGCCATTGTTCATGCTGATTATTCGCAGACTGGTGCTCCTCTTCGGGTATCAATTTTTGATTGCCTGTTATAGGTATAGCCTGTGTCATTCATCGTCCTGGTTATGTCATGCGATATAAAGAAAAGTATAATGACCGGCTTTGGTACATGTGCAAAACGACATTCAGTATTTTGGTCGAAAGAGCAGCAAAATACGTTGACAAGCAGGATGGGCAACTTGAAATAATCTTTGAAGGGTCAGGAAAAAAAGAGGATAGCGATATTATACAGTATTTGCGCGAACTCAAGAAGGGAGGCAATCCATTTAATCCATCAACCTCGAAAGATTATCGCCCATTTACTGCGGATGATTATTCGCGGATCATTATCGGCGAACCAAAGCGAAAAACAAAAGCAAACCCGTTATTACAAATTGCTGATTTAATGCTTTATCCAATAGCAAAAAGTGGTTATCAATCAGAGTATCAACCATTTAAGGAATTGAGGAAGCATAATAAAATTATTGACTGCGTAATTCCGCCGGAAGAGAGACCATTTATGTCGGTAAAGTACAGTTGTTTTGACGGAAGGATATAATAACAAAGGCCCGGCGTGATCGGGCCTTTGAGTACTGTCGGCTTGCTGCTTAGCGCAAACCCCGGGGCAAAGCCCATATGAAATACCATAGAATGTACAAATAGTTTTGATTTAAATTTAATTATTTTTCTTAAGGAAAAATCTTCAGCTAATCGAAACACAATATCTGGTTTAAATTGAGATTTGAAGCGTACTACAAAAGCCTCAAAAGTGTTGTCAAGTTGGTGATTATCCAAAAGAACTTTAACCCCGTTGTGTATGCTTGCTGCTTGTGACAAGCTCCGACAAGGTCGTGATCTCCCCTTTTGATCTAATCATATCATGAGTATATGTTGCTGGATGACCGTTCAACTCTTCGTAACGCCTGATTATGCGCTCAACTTCTTTTTTGAAACGCAGAAAGTCCCTTTCTGTATCGACCGCCGTAAGCAGCGTTCATTGGCTTTGTTAGCACATTTCTACAGGATGGAGACTTGAAATTTTTTTCCCAAGGTCAATGCTCTTAAATGCTGAAGGTGTTGAACACAATCGCATTTTTACCGACATGGAATCGGGAAGCCACGTTCGTCGTGACGGACTACAATCATTACGCGTGAAAGTTGAATCGGGGGATGTGGTACTGGTTAAAAAGCTCGACCGGCTTGGCCGTGATACGGCTGACATGATTCAGCTCATCAAAGAATTTGATGCCATTGGAGTAGCTGTCCGCTTTCTTGATGATGGTATAAGCACTGAAGGTACAATGGGAAAAATGGTCGTGACCATTCTCTCGGCTGTTGCTCAGGCTGAACGGCAGCGGATTCTGGAAAGAACCAACGAGGGAAGAGTGGAAGCAATGGCCAAAGGAATCAAATTCGGGAGAAAACCTTCTGTTGATCGGAACAAGGTATGGCTTTGCGGGGACAGGGAGTTGGTGCGACAGCGATAGCCAAACAGATGAAGATTGGAAGAGCCACGGTCTATACAATAATTCAAGCTGCTCAATGGTAACGGATCAGGTGCACGGCTCCAAGAGAAGCAGACACGATTCAGCAACATGAACCAAACAGAAACCGAAGCCATGAGCAACCACAGGATGACAGCCGAAGTTCTTGCAAAGATCAATCTTTCTGAAAACAGAGCGGCCATTAAAGAGGCACTGGCAAAGATGATGAACAGGGAGCTTTCAGAACTGGAGATTCAGCTTGTAGAGGCAGGCTACCTTATGGGCGCGACCAGCCTTGCAGCCGACATCATGGAGGCACAGAGCTTTCTCGACATTGCGAACAATTGACAATTTCACCAAAAACAATAAACTGTTGTGATAATGATAGAGCAGAGCGCGGAAATAGCAAAAGCCATTCAGGAGAGAAGCAAGAAAGAACTCCGTGAAGTGATTGTGGAAGTCCTGCACAGGGAACCAACAGAGATGGAATGGGAGATTGCGGCTTCAAGCTTTTACATAGGCGCACTTGCGACAGCCTTGGCAATGATTGAAAGTTTTGAAGGATTACACACCGTCAGAAATTAACCAAGCGTTTCAACCATAAAACACCCTATAAAAAGAAACAGACAATGAAGATTGATATCAACCAAATAATCACACGGGCAAATGATGAGATACCTGAAGAAGAGTACCTGGTTATGCTCAACGCTTCAGAAAAACAACTTCAGGCTGAAAATGGTTTTTTAGTTGCAACAGAAGAGTGTGATAAAATGCCGGACGGAACTGATGCTTACCACATGTATTACACAGACGGAGAAAAATTTTTCCATGCCCCCAGCAAAATCAACCTTTTTGGCTGGCGAATATTCACAGGGACTTTATAAGCAATAATGAGCGAACCTGACCCTGCTTGAAGCACTCAAAGGGTGATTATGTCGATGTGATTGACACGTTTTTGGGGTCTGTCGAAAAACACTTGATTTTTCGAAACGTTATCGATGGAATGTCGCGAAGAAAAAAACGGCGCTTTTCAGGAGCAGATATTTGAGTGTATAGAATTTGATGCTGTGCCGCAATATCTGTTCATGATTTTCCGTCCGTACAGGGCATGAGGTTGCTTGCCTTTGAATTCACGAACAGCCTCGATCTCTGCGGCTACATCATGCTCATTCAGACGCTGTTTCTGCACAGCCATATCGCCAAGCTGAAAAAGATCATTCCACTGACTCTGGCGCTGAATATAAAGTCTCGCAGCTTCCCTTATCAACTCTGAACGGCTTCGATACTCATTTCTGGCTGTTTTGTCAATTTCGTTCAGCAATGAATCCTGAAAAGAGACATTCACGGTGACAGTACTCATAACAATTCTTTTTCGTTAGCAAGAAAACAAGATACAAAGTTTGTATGTCCACAGAGCGCAAGTTTCCACAAATACGTCAATTTTTTTGTCGAATATTGAATGTACTGTACCGTATCTGGCATCATGAGAACTCTTTTTGCTCACTGGAAGGTTGGGAGGAGTATTACGTTGATGATATTTTTTATGTATTTTGAAGCCAGACTATACAGTTAAGCCAACACTTCTATTCTGCGAACCTCCAGTGGTGAAAACTCCGGCTTCTGAGTCAGGGCTGACGCTTCCCCTAATGCGGCTGGCAGTACTTTTGATGATGATTGCGAAAAAAAAGGAGACTGAGTTATGGAGAGTGAGCTAATGCAAACCACATTGCTTTCCACTGAAACGGATTTACAGAAAAAGATTTACACGTTCAGGGGTGTCCAGGTAATGCTTGACAGAGATTTGGCAGAACTTTATGGAGTGAAAACCATACGCCTTCGCGAACAGGTCAAACGCAACGGCAAACGATTTCCTGTAGATTTTATGTTTCAGCTTTCCGAAAAAGAGGCTGAACTTCTACTATCGCAAAATGCGATACCTTCCAGAATGCACCTTGGAGGAGCATTGCCTTATGTTTTTACGGAACAAGGTGTTGCAGGAATATCAGGTGTCCTGACAAGCAATAGCGCGATTGAAGTTAACATTGCTATTATGCGGTCATTCGTCAAAATGCGCCGTTCTATTGCTGACAGCGGTGGCTTGCTTCGGCGGCTTGATTCATTGGAAAAACGCCAGATTGTCCACGAGATCAAGACTGATAATCGCTTCGAGCAGATTTTTGATGCATTTGAGCACAAAAGCCTCACCTGCACCCAGGGCATCTTTTTCGATGGCCAGATCTTCGATGCCTATGTGTTTGTCAATGACCTGTTGCGGAAAAGTAAAAAATCCGTAGTACTCATCAACAACTATGTGGACGACAGCGTACTCATGCAGTTGGCCAAGCGTTCGGTGGGTGTCAGCGCCCTCATTCTAACCAAATCTATCAGTCAACCACTTGCTCTGGATCTGAAAAAACATAATGCCCAGTATTCGCCGATCTCCATTCAGGAGTTCCCGTATAGTCATGATCGCTTTTTGATTCTGGATGGCGAAACGGTCTATCATCTTGGCGCATCGCTCAAGGATTTGGGGAAGAGATGGTTTGCGTTTTCTCGAATGGAGAAGACTGCGCTGACGATGATCGACAGGGTTGAAGAGTTACTCAAAGCGGGCTCTCATTACTCATGAGAGTCATTCATACCTCTCTTACCCTTCAAGCGTTCGCGCCCATACATAATCGACGTTCAGGGTGATATGCTCCCATCCTGAAACGACTCCTTATTCGCCGATAATCTTGATGAGCACCCGTTTTTTTCTCTTGCCGTCAAACTCCCCGTAGAAAATCTGCTCCCAGGTACCAAAATGCAACCGCCCTTTTGTGACGGCAACAACGACCTCCCGACCCATAATCTGGCGCTTGTGATGGGCATCGCCGTTATCCTCTCCAGTTCTGTTGTGCTGGTAACGGCTCAGCGGTTCATGCGGAGCCAACTCTTCAAGCCACCGTTTGTAGTCCTGATGCAGCCCCGGTTCGTCATCATTGATAAAGACTGACGCGGTTATGTGCATCGCATTCACCAGGCAGAGACCCTCCTGAATGCCGCTCTCCTGAAGAGCCCGCTCAACGTCACCAGTGATATTGACAAAATCCATTCTTGCCGGTATCTTTAGCCAGAGTTCCTTGTGGTATGATTTCATTCTTCAGATGGTTAATATTCAGAGTCTTGCCCGTATTCATGTTTATACCGGAAATTACCATTTTAAAAATAGCTTCCAGGCATCCCTTCTCGCTGTACATTTTGCATGTACTCCTTTACTTCTGTTGACTGTGGCGGAACGGGATTGTATATTATGGCGAAACGGTAGTGTAGCGACATATAACGTGAGCAAAAAAAACAACAAAGGACAAATATGCCCGCATACCAGAGAAGGGTGGTGGATGACGAACTCGATGAGCTGATGCCGACGCTCCCCGCCATCGCACTGGAGGGAGCCAAAGGGGTCGGGAAAACGGCTACTGCCGAGGGTCGATGTCGAACCGTATTCCAGTTAGATGAACCAGCCCAGCGTGCCATCGCCGAAGCGGACATGGCGCTGCTCTTAACCCGGGAATCCCCCCTCTTCTTGATGAGTGGCAGCGAGTGCCATCTGTCTGGGATGCCGTGCGGCGGGCTGTTGACCGCGATCAAGCGCCGGGACGCTTCCTGCTGACCGGATCTGCCGGGCCTGCTACGCCACCAACCCACTCGGGAGCCGGACGGATTGTTACTCTGAGGATGAGGCCCATGTCGCTTGCGGAACGAGGTGTAGGTATTCCAACTGTCAGCCTGCAAAGACTTCTCAGGGGGGAGAGGCCTGATATTGCTGGCAAAACCGATGTGACCCTGGCAGATTATGTTCGCGAAATCGTCCACTCCGGCTTTCCGGGCATACGGCCACTGACTGGGCGCGCGCTTCGCTTACAACTGGACGGTTACCTGCGACGCATTATTGATACCGACTTTCCAGAACAGGGATACATGGTTCGGCGACCGGAGATATTGCGCCGCTGGCAGGCGGCCTATGCAGCAGCGACAGCGACGACGGCTTCGTTGGAGACTATCCGCGATGCCGCGACTGGCGGGCAGGGCGACAAACCCTCGCAAACAACGACACAACCGTATCGAGAGATCCTTGAACGACTTTGGATCGTTGATCCGCTTCCTGCATGGTTACCGTCCCGGAACCGTTTGAATCGCCTTGCCCAGTCGCCCAAGCACCATCTGGCCGATCCGGCGCTTGCTGTGCGAATGCTCGGTCTCGATGCTGATGCCCTGTTGGCCGGTAAAGAGCCAAAGCTGACTCTTCCACGCGACGGAGCCCTGCTGGGGCGCCTGTTCGAGTCTTTGGTTACTCTTGGCATCCGGGTCTTTGCCCAGGCTGCCGAAGCTCATGTCAGCCACCTGCGCCTTCAGGGTGGTCGCCAGGAGGTTGATCTGATTGTGGAACGGGGAGATCAACGTGTGATTGCCATTGAGGTCAAACTGAGTGGCACCGTTGATGATGGAGATGTCCAACATCTTTTGTGGCTGGGGGAGCAAATCGGCGATGATTTACTGGACTCGATAGTGATTCATACCGGCCCGCAGGCCTATCGCCGCCCAGACGGGATTGCCGTTGTTCCTGCGGCATTGCTTGGGCCATGAACACGGTTCTTGCCTGAAACAGTGTCTCAGGCAAAGGCATTTGGTTGTAGAAGCCATCCTCTATGTTGCGACGGCAAAGAAGGCACATTTCAGGAGAAGTTCAACCAACCGGCAAGCTGATGGGTCATTGATAGCGGAAATTCGACGTTTTGCTTATGATGAAGAGGCTATGCCGGTCATCAACCATGGCACCCTGGGACTCATGCAATGGCTATTTCAAGTCAGCAAAAGCCCCCTATGGCTGACCCTTCATCATCTGGATTGCAGAGGAGTTGAAGGCTACGAGCTTGTGCCAGTTGATAGCACCGCTGTCGTCGCAATACTCAATACTAAATTGTCGGGTGAATTTATTGACCATCCGGCCATAGGAGTCCTGAAACTCTTCGTTTTTTTCCTGGGCCTTGTGACCCAGCGGGTCGATAAGCTCGGTGTAAAGATCTGAATCTGAAGAGATAAACTCCCAAAAGGTTTGGCCGCAATACTTGAAATAGTCTCCCTGATCCGAAGTAGTGGTTTTTCCGTAACAGCAGCCATTGACGGCAACAACCTGAATCCCTGAGTTACTGGTGCGCAGCGTCTTTGCCGCAGTCTTGAAGTCTGACTTCATTTTGGCAATCTGGCTGCTGTTACCCCAATTCGGCCCCGACTTGATATTGACTATAAAGCGCTTTCCCTCCTTGTCAAATTCAAGGTCAATGCCCGCAATTCCGGATTTCCATCCGCCATACACTTTTTCATTGATAAAAATAGCCAGCCCTTCCAGCCAGTCCCCAAAAATCGTCTCCTCATTTGACGAAATATGGGCATCAACAAGGCCCCTGACAATCTCTTCGGCAGTTTGAACATACTTTGCCTTGAAGAGGTAAGGATTCTTTCTTTTCAGTACTTTTGACAGGCTCAATTCATCAAGGGTTGCAATTCTTTTCCGATGAAAGGTGCCGATGTGCTCTTCAACGTACGTCGAGACATCGTTCAGAATAAGTGGTGTCATTCTCCTCCTATTGTTCCAGCAGATAAAGCTCAACCGGTTTCAGCTCTTTTTTTACCATATCGTAATACTCCGGCACCATTTCAATGCCGATGGAATTTCTTCTCATTCTCTTCGCTACCGCATTGGTTGTTCCTGAGCCCATGAAGGGATCAAGCACGGTATCACCCTCTTTGGTGAAAAGCTTGACAAACCATTCAGGAAGTCCTTCAGGAAACGCCGCACTGTGTTTTTTGTTATTGCACTCTGTAGCGAGGTGCAGCACGTTTGTCGGATAGGCCATCTCCCGGTCGAGCCAGTTTGAGATGTTTTTTCCGAACCCGCTGCCGACCTTCGACTCGTCACGCGTTTTATCGGTCTCACTCAGGTTTTTCAGGCGGCTTTTCGACCAATCACCCATAGGCACCATCACCGCTTGCTGATCCATATAGAAGTGCTTGCTTTTATTGAACTGGATCAACCGTTCCCAGGAATCCCTGAAGCGGTTTGGCCATTTACCGGGATAACAGTTTTTTTTGTGCCAGATAAATTCCTCCGTCCAGAACCACCCTTGTTTTCTCATTTCCAGAATGAGTTCCATCACGTAGGTACTCCTCTCACCATTGACCACCTTCTCTTTGATGTTCAAAACAAAGGTCCCCGTTGGCTTCAGCACCCTAAGGAGTTGCAGGGATATCGGTAAAAACCACTCAACATAGTCGTCTGGATGAAAGCCACCATAGGTCTGCTTCCTCTGGTCAGCATAAGGCGGGGAGGTGAATATCAGGTCTACCGAGTCATCGGGCAACGTTTTGAGCAGTTGTGTGCAGTCTCCAAGATAGAGATCGGTTCTTATTTCCATGGGTGTGGCCGTTCAAAAGCAAAAGATTGTTCATGTATTCCATTGGCTGTGTCGCAATCAATACCGCAGTGGCCGAAAATTACATTTTTTTTCTGATTTATCCGGTAATCCTGCTTCGCTGGGCTCATGAATAATCCAGGTCAAGAAAAGAGTAATCAAGATTTGATTATGGGATCGGCACAATGTATAGCAAGATGATAAAACAACACCATGCCTGATATGGGGCAGCACCGCCATGCTATGCAGCGCTTACTGTTGCACTGAAGGGTGAGTGCTCAGGATGTTCTTGCCAATATTTTCTCGCAAAGTTGGTTTGGTCACCATGGCCGGCAAGCAGCCCTTTTACCGAAATGTCTTCATCAAGATCTGGCCAATGCATTCCTTCACCGTTTCCGGAAAGTTCGTAACGGTTGAGCAATTCAGCCGATGCTCCAATCAATCGGGGAAACCAGGTATAAGGGATAGAGAGAATGCGCCCGTCCTTGAGTTCAACATCAAAGCGATGTTGACCAAATGAGAGATGCAATGCCTGCGGATTACTGTTCGCTGAAATGTTCATTCCATACCTCCTCAATTCTTGACTTATTTTTTACGACCAATTGTTGAAGAT
>Ga0194047_10001861_pt1 | contig 12484 bp, 4 predicted proteins | sample JunL225m_MetaG_2_FD_160070 | JGI IMG/M metagenome (GOLD analysis project Ga0194047, IMG submission 160070) | Anoxic zone freshwater microbial communities from boreal shield lake in IISD Experimental Lakes Area, Ontario, Canada - Jun2016-L221-5m | ecosystem: Environmental > Aquatic > Freshwater >...
GGTAGACAATATGCTTTACAATATAACTCATATGGTGATTATAATACTCCAGTAGTTACAGGTAGAATACCTACTGATATAAATGATTATCAGTATATTAAAGATCAAATGCAAGCTTTTGCAGGATATACTATTAATAATCTTTATAGGAATGATTATGTAGCACTTGATCTTCATTCTGAAATACCTCCTTGGATAGAACCAAGTTTACCTTTTTCATCTGGAAAAACATCTCCAGCTAGTAGATTCAATCTTACTGATTTTAATTCAAGTGCAAATAATCAACTTACAAAAGGTAATTGGTATAATGCAGGAATAGGTTCTTATTATGCTTCATATAAGATTCCGCAACCTTCTCAGTATGGGCAAATAGATAGCACCAAACAAGTACCTATTGATTGTGTGCAACAAGTAAAAGTATCTTCATCAAAATATACATCACCTGTAATGTTTGGTGGTGATATTTATATTAACCGGTACACAGAAAAGAACCCAATGATGTTCTTTAATGACTGGTTGGTAAATGCTCCTGAAGATTTTAAATACGATTATCGTAACTACATTAATGTACCTTATCCAATGTTTTGGATAAACAATGATGTTGTAACAGCTACTCTTCTTAATCTAGCTAAATATAATAGAAGATTAGATGGTCCTATGAATGTTTGGGGGTCGGGGCCTGGTAGTTTATTTTATGTAAATACTGGATTCTTTTATCTTTTCTGTAATGGTATAAGAGATTTCTTTGTAGAGAGTTCTGTAAATGTTGGTTATAGAGATTGGGAAGATCAGATATCTAAAAGGTTTTATGATCCATATGGCTCATCAAATACCTTTATAAATGAGATGTTCCGTAGTGATATTATCAAGAGCAATACTCTTTATAAATATGACTACTCATTATCTGCAAGTAAATTTATTAACCAGTTTATTTCATGGAGCTCATGTCTAAGAAGAGACTATGATCCTATGTTAGCCTATACTTGTTTTGCATACTACCCTCGTAGGGTAGCTTACTCTTTACCACAAGAGCAAGAACAGATGCAGGATAACTGGAGAATTTTCTTGCCCAACAACTATAAGGATTTTAATGATAGAGTATCTGTTATTAAAGATTTACATAAATCAGGTGCACTATTTTTAATGGAAAGTAGTGCCCCGATGATGTTTGCAGGAGTTGAGACAATTGCATCAAAAAGTGGTACTGAATACAGTGTAGGTACTGGACTATTGTTTCAACAAACATTGCAGTCATTAACCAATGTAGATGATTCTTACGAACATGCTTCATGTCAAAATAAGCTTTCTGTTATTAATACACCATATGGAGCTTTTTGGGTATCTCAAAAAACAGGTAAACTATTTAATCTGTTACATGGTCAACTTGTAGATATAGGTCAAGAAGCTGGTTTAAAATATCATCTACTTAGTTATCTTCCATCACAATTACTTCAGCAGTTTCCTAACTATCCATTACAGGATAACCCTGTAGCAGGAGTAGGTGTACAGCTTATTTACGATAGTATTTATGAAATGCTTTATATCTGTAAAAAGGATTATAAAGCTAATGAAGGAGTTGTTTATTATAACGGTAACTGGTATGCAGGTCCATGTCCTCCCGGTACTACAGTTAGTGGTACTGATCCTATAACAGGGGCATATCTTTGTGCAGAATGTCTAGGTGGAGTAAAAAGATGTCCTGGTGTAATTATACAACTTGGGGATCCTAGATACTTTGAAGATGCTTCTTGGACATTATCTTATGATTGTAGGAAGAAAGAGTTTGTAAGTTGGCATGACTGGCATTCATCTTTGCATGTACCTTCAAAAAACCACTTCTTTACTACTAATGCTTTGTCAGGACAACTATGGAGACATAATAGTACAACTCAGTTATTTGCTAATTACTATGACCAAGATTATCCTGTAGAAATAGAATACTATAGCAATACTCAAACAACTGAGAGTATTATACAAAGTATAGAATGGCTTTTGGAAAGTTACCAGTATGCACCTAATGGTGTAGATAAGTTCTTAAACTACGACCAGTCCTTTGACTACTTGATGGTATATAATAAAGAACAGAACAGTAGTCTGCAGAACGTATTGCTAAAGCCATGGGATAATCCATATGCTGCAGTTAACTACCCTACTTTTACAGGATCTACCAGGCAGATACTTTATCAAAAAGTAGAAAACAAATACAGGGTAAATGACTTCTATGATTTTACAGCAGATAGAGGACAATTCTTTACACCTGTAAATACACCAATGCTTACTACTAATGCTAACGGTTATACTTTTAATACCAATACTGCTTACTTCAATTTGTCAAAAGCTTGGAACCAGCAAAAAAGAATAAGGTATACAGGAACACGTATCTTTATGCGTAAAACAATGTTAGGTAAAAACAGCCTTACAATAAGATACGCAAATACAAAGAATCAACATTCTCCAAGATAAAACATTATAATATGGATGAAGTATGTATACATATATATCGACCAGACATAATTACTATTGAAGAAGTTTTATTAATAACAGAATACACATTAAATAACGAACTAATAGAAAGTTAAAATGGAACTAAAAAAACCAATGTCCCCAATGTTTAAAATGCCAATAAACATGGGTATGACATCAGGAATGACACCTGATAGTATAATAAGTAAGCTATTCAATATGCATAGTATAGCACACTTCTACCATCTGCAGACCACCAGTTTTGCACAACATAATATGCTAGACGAGCTCTATAAAGAACTTGTAGAAAGCAAAGATGCAATTTCTGAATATCTATTAGGTGTACAAGCTCCTAAAAGATTTGGTGGACTTACCAGTGAAGCAGTGGAACCATTTAGTGAAGAAGCAGTTGCTAAATTCCTTAATGACGGTTTTGGTTTTACAGTAGCTCTTTGTGACTATGGGGAACAGAGACACCTTGAGCAATTGACCAATTTGGCTTCTGAGCTACAAGGTGCATTTTCAAAAGCAAAATACTTTAATACCTTTAAATAGTAAGCAATGGGTTGGTTAAAGAAATATCAAATAGGTGGTTACTCTAATAGTAATGTACCTAAAGCTCAATACGGAAGACCTGTAAATAGTCCTTCTACAGATAGTTTAAAACATCTTGCAGGACAAACTATGGACTATGAAGCAAGAAAAGGTTCTCCTATAGGAACACCATTATCTGATTGGGGTTATCATCAATCGCAGTTACCTTATAACCAAGTACCAAGTAACTGGACTGCTCCTCAAACAAAACAAGAGGCAGTAAATAAATACATGCAAGAAATAGCAGGTAGTGGTAAACTTGATTACTATCCTTCTGCTATGGAAAAAGGAGAAGCCGGTGACTTTTTATATAATACAGGTAGAGATCCTAGAGTTTACATGCTTGACCAATACCTTAAATCAAAAGGACAATCCGGTATTCCAAATAGGGGTTCTTATAATGTAGATACAAAATCTCCACAATGGACACCTGATTTACAGCAATCTTTAGATCAGCAGTGGGGTCAGTATCAAGGTGATATAATGAATTTGCCTACAAATAATAGAAGAATATTATTAAATAAAGGTAGAGATTTTTATTACCAAAATATAAATAAGGTCAATGGTCAACCTAACCCATCATATGAAGCTACATGGAAACCACGTATCTGGGAATCAGTAAATGAATATAAACAATATGGTGGTTACTCTACTAATGGTTACAAAGCAGATTCACCTGACAGGTACAATCCTTATAACTTGATACCTTCAGGTCGTATAACTATGCAGAATGTACCACATCCAGTCATGGGTGTAGATAACTACGGCAACCAACAATACATGTTACCTGGAGGTGAATATCAGTTTCCTGGGCAACAAGTATATGAAGTACCAACTAGAAAAAATGGTGGTTGGTTAAATTCTTATCAAAGTGGTGGACCTGCTCATCCTAACTATTCCATAGTAGATTATCTTGCTTCTCAAGGACAAGATTACTCTAAAGGTCATAGAGCAGAACTTGCACAACAGTATGGTGTACAAGGTTATGATTATAGTGCTGATAAGAACTTAGAGCTTTTATTAAAATTAAAGGCAGGAGATAATTTATCACAAAAACCAGCTGGTCCTCCTCCTGTATTTACTGAACTAATGAACTGGCCAGAAACAAAACCAACTCCTCCTATTCAAGTAAGTCAACAACAACAAAAATATAATAAAGACGATGCAAGAATTGCAGCTAATAAACAAGCTCAAATAAACCAAACAATTCGGACACAACCTGTACCTATATCTAATAGTTATACATGGTCACCTATAGGAAATAATGCATCCTCTGCTAATACATCATCTAATATAATTAGTCAACCTGTACACCATAGTCAATTACCTGCAGTAGTTAACCAGTTGCAAAAGAAAGGGATTATAGCTCCTCATATAGCTAAACAAGTTATACAAAAAGTAGCAGCACCTGCATCCCTATCTACCCCAATAGATTCAACTGATTTTTCTAATGTAGGACAATTTGATAATATTTTTAATACACCTAGGCCAGCAAATACTAATAAACAACCTGTACCGGTATTTGCAAATCAACCACTTAGTCCTAGTACTACATCCGGAATAGAATCAGGGTATGTGGTAGATAAAGAAAAGAATATGGGGTATATTATAAAAGACCATAAAATACTTTCTTCATTTCCGGTTTTAACTGGTGCAGGTTCATGGTTAGATAAAGAAGTAACTCTTACACATGATGAATATGCAGATGTTAACAATACATTAGGTGCTTCCAAGAAAGTTACTCCTTCTGGAACATTTCATTTAAAACCAAATGAAAAAGAACTGTATGGTTATAAATACTTTGATCTTATAGATCCTGTTACGGGTAAAGAAATGGATATAGCAAACCATTTAACATATGCGCCTTCTCAAAGAGGGGCAGCTTATCTTAAAGAAGATCCAAGAGCAAGAGATCTTTCTTTTGGGTGTATAAATTGTAGAAAACCGGATATAGATCAACTATGGAGTGCGTTTCCACAAGGAACAGATGTACATATCCTTCCGAGAGATATGCATAAAAATTTGGCCGATTATATGACAATACCATCTCAAAAATACGGTGGTTGGTTAGATTCTTATCAAAGTGGTGGTTGGGCAGATCCAAATAGGTTAGCAACTGTTAACGATCCTATAAGAGGTATTAATGTCGGTACTACTACAGCTAATGTACCTGGTCAAAAGATGTCCCAAAAACAAGTTGATGCATTATTGAAGTATACTCAGAAAAGAGCTGATGATGAAGCTGTACAAGCTGATATACAAAGGCAACAAACAGATATAATGTCTCAGCATATGGGACCAGCACCGGTATATACACCATATGGACAAGAAGAACATGCACAAAGATTGCATGAGATAAACAGGGATGCAGGAAGAGATGATCAAGGTAATCCTATAGGATACACCAAATGGGCAAAAGAAGACAACAAAGGTCAAAGAGCTGATGAATTTATACAAAAGATAATTGATGCAGGTACTGCTGCTGAAGGTGCTGAAGGAATAGTAAAGGGTATAGGCTCTGTTGGAAAGACTGCAGGTAATTGGTTAAAGAATTATGGTGCTGCTACTGAAGAAGCTAGACCATTTGTAGATAATATTACACATACTGATTTATATCCACAACAAGGTAGATATTCACCAAAAACAATAATTACCGATCCAAGTATTACAGCATATGGTGAACCCCAATCTATATTCCCTTTAACAAAAGGAAAAATACCATATGCTAGATATGCAGAAGATCCTAATTATAAATACATACCACCTGCTACAGGTAAGATGGCTACTACATTAACTGAAGTAACACCACTAACTAAAGAGCAACAGATACTACAGAGATATGGGTTAGATATTAATAATTCTGGTAAAGTACCTGAAGATTTAGTAAGTCTATATAGAGCAAGACCAATAGGACAAGATCCTGCAATGAATTTAGCTGCCGGATTAAGAGCAAGGCAAGCTGCTGGTGAAAATCTTACTTTTTGGCAAAGACGGCTTATAAACCCTCAAACTGATCCTGATATGATAGCAAGAGAAAAATATTACGGACAATGGTTTGATAAAAATCCTAGTAGATTAAAACATTATTTAGAATCAGGTACTAGTAATTTTGAAGAAGGTGCACCTTTAGAAATACTAAAATATGATTTACCAAAATCAGAAGCAATGAAATATAATGTTGCTAACTTTGAAGATGCTGATAAATTATCACGTTCATCTGAAACAGAATTTATTTTACCTAAAGAATTAATAGAAAAAGCACAAAGATATCCTGCATCTGATTGGCAAAAATTAATAGATCAGCACAAAGCATGGGGACTTTTACCTGCAGGATTTACTTTGGGTGCTTTAAAATCAGCAATGTCTCAACAAGATAATAAAAAATACGGTGGTAAAACAAAAGGCTGGTTAAACAAATACTAAACAATAAACATAACTTTACAATATAAATAATAACACGATGACACATAAGTTTATGAAGATGGCAGGTTGTAAAACGGAGAAGGAGTTTTATGCTAAATATCCATCAGAAAATGCTTTCTTCTCACAGTTCCCCCATATGAAAGGTAACCAAACTATGAAGAATGGTGGAGCAGCTTCTGGTCATGAAGGTTCATACTGGAATGGTGATAGTTGGGTATCTACAGCAGGTGATTCAGGTACTTATGCTAGTGGTGTTTATTATGCTAATGGTGGTCCTACTTTTATGCCAGGGGGTGGTGCACCTGTTTTTGCTAATGGTGGTGTAGCTTCTTTTAATGTAAGTAACAATGAATATCCTACACCATTTGCTATGTATCCAGGTACAGGTAATGGTTCAGGATATCTACAAGATCTTCCTACTCAAATGGCATTTGGTGGTATAACACCCGGTGCTCAAATAGTTAATCCCTTTGCAATGGACCCAGGTCCAGGTACAGGTAGTGGTATGCTACAAGACTTACCTGTAGAGATGAAGAGAGGTGGTAAACATCATAAAGGTGGCAAGAAAAAGCATCTTACACCCCAACAGTTGCAGATAATGATGCAAGCTATGTCACAGGCTCAAGGACAACCCCAAGGGCAAGGAATGCCACAAGGAATGCCACAAGGTGCTATGATGTCATCACAAGACCCTAACCAACAGATGATGAGTCCACAAGACCAACAGATGATGGCTATGCAGCAGGCACAACAAGGACAGCAACAACAGATGTCTCCACAGGATCAGCAGATGATGATGCAACAACAACAGATGCAGCAACAACAGATGCAGCAACAAGGTGGTGGTCAACCAATGCCGGGAATGAAACAAGGTGGCATCCATATAAAAAAATCACATGAAGGTTTATTTACTAAAAAAGCTAATGCTGCTGGTATGGGAGTGCAGGAATATGCACACCATGTAATGGCACATAGTAATAATCCTACTACACGTAAACAAGCTAATTTTGCTATACAGGCTGCTAAATGGAAACATGAGTACGGTGGCAGTACAATGATGGAAATGGGTGGTACACCTATGCCTAATAACCCAGGGTTTAGAGCTCTTCCTCCTGCAATACAACAGAAGATAATGAACAATATGCAGACTGGTGGTATGATAACTGCAGATAGAATGGTATACCAACCAGGTGGTGAATATCAACAAGGTGGCAACACCAATGAGTACGCTACTATGGCTATGGGTCAGATGAGTCAAATGCAGCACAAACTTGGTGAGCTTGGTAAAGTACTTAATCAAGGGACACAACTTGAGCCATGGGTTGCCAGTAAGATGACACTTGCTAATGACTATCTTAACAGTGTTGAAAACTATTTAGAACATAATCCTGAAGCCAGACAACAAGCATATGGTGGAATGGTTAATCCTTTTCATCCGTTAGCTAGATTTGCAAGAGGTGGTTATTATCAAGAAGGAGGAAGTGGACCAAAAACATCTTATAATGAAACAGATGATATGTCTGACCCATTAATGGATGGCAGTGGAGTAAGTGCTCCTCAAACAGTAAATCCAACAGGACCATCTGGAGTAGTAAGTCAAGAACCTGCAGCTTGGACACAGGGTATGACAGGTCAACAGCCTGAAGATAATATTAATTATGGAGAAGGTTCTACACAAGCATATGATCCTACTACTGGTAATACTACTCAAGAACAATATGATGCAGTAGATGAACAAAAAAGAAAAGATGCAAGGGCTCAAAAATGGCAAAATAGAGCTAACTGGGGTAACGCAATACTTGGTACAGGTATGGCAGCATTAGGAGTGGCAGGTACTCTTGCAGATAAAAGAGACCAAAGAAACCTTAGAAACAAACAGTTTAATGATAGGATGAGTTCTAATGCGTTTGCTACTATGAATCAACCAGGAGGGCATGGAGATTATGTACCCAATACAGGAGCATTTAGACCTGATCAACAAACACCAACTGCAGCAGGTATGTTCTATCCAGGTGGTGGAGCAGGAGTATCTAAATACGGAGGAGGTGTTATGAATAACTACACATATGCACATGGTGGCTATCATGCAGGACAAGAACTTGAACTTTCTGATGCTGAAATAGCTAATCTAAAAAGAATGGGTTATAAATTTGATATTATATAAAAAATACTATAATGGCTAAAATAAGAATAAAATCCGTTCCAAAGAACATGATGCAGATAGGTGGTAATCCTAATAGATCGCAACCTTATATACCATTTGTAAGTGGTTCTCCTGCACAAGATCCTAACAGACCTGTAACAGATCAAGAGAGGCAGCAGTGGAATAATTATACAGGTGCTATGAAAAATCAACCTGGTAGTTATGTAAGAAACTGGCAGCACAATCAGGATTTTCAAAAACAAATGGCACAGCAAAGTGGTTTTGATTACAACAGATCAGGTGTCATACAAGCTGATATGCAATCACGTTCTCAATCAATACCTGGTTCTGTAACAGGTATAAAAGCTGGTGCATCAAATTATGAAAACTGGGGAGGTGATCCTAACTGGGTGGGTGATAGAGAAAGACAAAAACAATATACAAAATACCAGTATATTGGAAAGAGAATGAACCCTACTACAGGTAAAGAAGAAGAGTATTATAACTCAGGTACTCCTCAATTTACACCTAAGGCACAGCAACAATTTGATACAGATCTTGCTGCAGCTCGTCAAAGTAAACAATCTCAATTTCAAAACAACAATACTCCATCAGCTGCACCAGAGTATATACCATATAATCCTGTACAAGGAGGTACTGGATGGCCCGGTTCTACACCAGAACAATCTACTCCACCACCATCAGGTTTAGCTGCAACAGGTTTTCCAACCAGAGAGGAAGCTATTGCTAAATACAAAGCAAAATCCGCAGCTAGTCAAGAACCAAGTAAGGAACCAAGTGCAGATATGTCGGATTACAATATGCATAGTGGAAAATCAGAAGAATCTAAATACGGAGGAAAAAGGAAAGTACGTATTACAGGTATACCTATGACAGGTATAGGTACCCATGGTCCAGCTGCTACTCCTAATGCTACTATGATGGCTACAGGTGGTTATGCTAATCAAGGAGCTACAAGAAAATACGGTGATCAACAACAAGGTCAAGGATACGCACTTGACAGATTTTGGTCATCTCCTGCAGGGTATTTGGGCAGCACTTCACAAGTTAACCCATATGGTGTAACTGGTAATACTTTACCAGAAGCTAAAGATGGTGGTGATATTAATGCTGAAAAGCAAGAGATGGTACTAGGTGACTTTGATCAAGATGGTCAACAAGAACTGATGAATGTTAATGGTAAACCACATACAGAAGGTGGTAAAGATATTAATGTACCATCAAATTCTTTTGTATTTTCTGATACTAAAGCCCTTAAAATAAAGGACCCTGCTATTCTTGCAATGTTTAACATGTCACCTAAAAAAGGTGGCTATACTCCTGCAGAAATAGCTAAAAAATATGATCTCAATAAACTTAAGAAAATACTTGATGATCCAAAAGCAGATGAGGTAGCTAAGAAGACAGCACAGTTAATGAATGATAACTACCTGGCTAAACTCAATAAACTTGCTGCAGTACAAGAGGGTATGAAAAAACACATGGGTATGGATCACCATGACCCTAATGCACAGCAACAACAAGGTCAACCACCTGTACAGGAAGCAGGTAACATGGGACCAGGTGGTGAGAACATGATGCAGCCTGAAGTAATGGCTAAATATGGTGGACAGTTACCTAAAGCTCAATTTGGAATGACCCCAGAAGAACTTGAGTTACAAAAATTATATGCAGAACAAGCTTCAAATACTAATGATAATATAGATAGAAAATTATATAGTGGAGCAAGATATTCTTCTGATGGACTACCAAATGCATCAAGTGGGTCACCTATTTCAGGTGCAACGAATTTGTTAGCTAACCAAGAGGTAGCTCAATCAGTACCTGCTCCTTATACTATGGGTAATAATGTTGATCCAAATGTTGATGCTGGATATTATCTAAGACCTAATCAACAACAAAGTGCTGTAAATAATTCTATACCAGGATTAACAGATCTTGGTTATGGTATTACACCTTACAGGGGCAATAAAGCTACTACATGGTCTGCAGAACAAGTAGCACGTAGAGGAGAACAGTATGGTTGGCAGCATAAAGAACCACTTGGAGAATTTTATAGTAAATATTATCCTGAAGAATCTCAAGCACGACTTGACATACACGGTAAACCCATTGAGCCAACAAGTGAAAAAAATGTATTAGGTAACCGTATAGGAGTGAGGTATGAGTTTCCTCCACTTAATATGCAAAGAGTTCCATTATCTGATTTTCAACTACCTGCTAGAAACCCTCAAGACATTCCTCTTGATACTGTACCTGTACCCGGAATGCCACCTGTAGTTATTCCTAAAGATGAAAAGACAGATAAGACCGATAAGAAAAAGGGTAAAGGGTGGAGAGCCCCACAAATGAACCCTAACTTTATGGGTGATTTTAATAACCTTCTTCAAATGGCACAACTTAAAAAGTTTGTTCCATATGAACCAGTACCTCAAGCAGTTATACCTCAAACTGTATTTGCTGATTATACAGCACAGGCTGCTGCTGCACAAGAAGCTGCAAGATCTGCAGGTGAAGGAGATGTTGGATCTACAGGTAGAGCAATGTCTTTAGCTAGACAAGGAGAATCTCTTAAACCAGTAAGAGAAGCAATAGCTAGTACACAAGCACAAAATGTTGGTATAGCTAATGCTGCAAATGCTCAGGCTGCTCAAATAACCAATGAACTAATGGCTAAACAAGCTAATAGACTTGCAGAACTTAATAAAGCAGGTTTCTTAGCAGATAGAGATTACCAAAGAGAAAGAGGTAAACTACAAGCAGAGTATACAGACAGGATGCAAAAACACCATGACACTGCTGTTAAAACTGCATGGCTCAATAAAACATCTCCTTACTTTGATATTGACCCATATACTCAAATGCCAAGATTTAAACCAGGCAATGCAGAGGCAGAATATTGGAAAGAAGTAAAAGGGGCACCTGACACTACTGTTGCAGATAGGGTAGATGCACTCGTAAAAAAAGGTTATAGCATAGATAATGCAATTAAAACGGTAGAACTTGAAAGAGGAAATGTAAGACAAAAACATACAGATCCTCTTACTAAAGATGTAACAACAACAACTACACAATATGGTGGGCATCAAATGCAATATGGTGGTACTCATATGACAATGCCTGAAATGGCACCAAGATACCAGAGAAATGCTGAAAGACTCCCTCATTATCAAATAGGTGGTGATTTTATACCACTTGCATCTGGACCAGGTATCCCAATGGCTGCTATAGATAATTTGAATCGTCAACAACCTATAGTAGATAAAACACCATTAATGCCGGCAGATACCAAAACCAGTAACTCTACGCCATTTACTAAAGGTAAAAAAGGTGATATAGCTACTATGACTAATAATCCAGGTAATATGAAATACTCTTCCTGGATGAAGAACTATGGGGGAGCACCTTCAGGTATACCTGGAAAAGATGGAGGAGAATTTGCACAGTTTCCTGATCTTAGTGCTGGTTTAGAAGCTTACAAAACACAAATTTTTGGTGATACAGATGGTGTATTTAAAAGCAATTACTATAAAGCAAATACACCAGTAGACACAGCACTTAAGACATGGAGCAATAAAGGATATGGTGCTGAGATATATCCAGAAATAAAAGATAAAAAACTTGGTGAGCTTACTCCTGCACAAAGAGATGAGCTAATAAAAAGACAAATTAAAGCAGAATCAGGTAATATGTATAAGCTACTTCGTCAAAGAGGTGTATTTAAATACGGTGGTTTTGCTTTACAAAAGTTTATAAAATAGTAATTACACATAAAATGTTTGTGAAAGAAGACAGGGAATACACATAAAAAGTTTATTCCCTGATTTTCTTGCACAAGAA
>Ga0194047_10001862_pt1 | contig 12475 bp, 11 predicted proteins | sample JunL225m_MetaG_2_FD_160070 | JGI IMG/M metagenome (GOLD analysis project Ga0194047, IMG submission 160070) | Anoxic zone freshwater microbial communities from boreal shield lake in IISD Experimental Lakes Area, Ontario, Canada - Jun2016-L221-5m | ecosystem: Environmental > Aquatic > Freshwater...
CTCCGGCACCCACTATCAGCACTTTGCCGTTATTTATTTTCTCCTGTCCTTCCACACCTACGTCTTGCAGCAGTATATGGCGACTATATCGTTGTATTTGATCTTCTGTAAAATCCATGATTTTTTATTTGGGATTGTAGATTTTAGATGTGCGACCGAAGTTGCAAGTTGTTCTAATTTCCAATCGTAAATCGTAAATGATTCAATCGTTAATTAAATAGAGCCTCCGCCCATAAAATAAAGGAAATCCAGTTCATCACCTTCCGAAACCTGTGTACTTTCAAAGTCTTCACGATTTACAAACTCACCATTAAGTTGTATGGAAACCATGTCAGGTTGTGCCACATTATTTAATTTTATCAACTCAGTGATAGAGATTGGTGTTTCAACTTCCTGCGCTTTACCGTTTACTGATATTTTACTCATAATGCATTTATTAATGAAAAATTCACTTCAAAAACTCTTTAAATAATTATGATGCAAAGATCGGTACAGATCGGTAATACCGAAATACCATTAGTCGGGCATTTTATATACCCTTAATATGGTATAACTATGCCCGACTAAAATATAAGTTGTCTTTTAAAATTATCGCTTATGCAACCCGCACTCTTTCTGGTCTGGATTTTCCCACCACCAACGACCTGCACGGATATCTTCACCCGGCTCAATGGCACGTGTACATGGCTGACAGCCAATGCTTGGAAAACCTTTGTCGTGCAGTTTATTATAGGGGACAGAATTTTTTTTGATATAATCCCAGACTTCCTGTTCGCTGAAGTTGATAAGGGGATTCAGTTTTATCAGTCCGTTGGCTTCGTCCCATTCCACCAATTGTACATTCTGACGAGTAACCGATTGCTCCCGGCGTAAACCGCAAATCCAGACTTCCAGTCCTTCGAATGCACGTTTCAATGGGTCAAGTTTACGCACACGGCAACAAGCTTTGCGTTGGTCGATGCCCGTATAGAAAAGATTGATACCTTCGGCTTTTACCAGTTTCTCCACTTCTTTATAATCGGGAAAAAGTACTTCCAGTTTAATATCGTAACGAGTATTTGTTTTATCAATCAAACTATAGGTTTCCGGGAAGAGGCGTCCCGTATCTAATGTAAATATGCGTGCTGATTTATCTATCTTTACAATCAAGTCCGTCAGCACCTGATCTTCGATACTCAAACTCGACGACAAAGCAATTTTACCTTTGTATTCGCTCAGAAAGTAAGTTAGCAGTTCTTCTGGCGATTTACCTACAAACCTGGCATTTAGAGCCCCTAACCCCTGAAGGGGAACTGAGTTAGTTTCGTCTCTTTTATTATCACTCATAACATCTTTTTAAAAATAAATGGTAATTTAGTCCCCCTTCAGGGGGTTAGTGGGCATTTTATATCGCAAACGAATCATCTTCCAAATCATGCACAATCATACCTGCTCCCACTGTTTCGAAAGTATATTCATCAATCAACACCAAACTTCCGGTTGTACGGTTTTCACCATATGAATCGTACTTCAGTGGTTTCAATGTTTTTATGGAAATATGAGCAATATCATTCATTTTCACAGTTTTATCATCAATAATATTTTCAAGCGTATTGATATTTACTTTATAATGAACATCCTTGATGATGGCGCGTGTTTCTTCTGTTCCGTGGCGCACAATGTATTTTCCACCTTCATTCAGCGGACGATGATTCAACCAGCAAATCATCAGCGACACATTGGCATTCACCACTGGTTTCGGATCTGTGTTCTTTACAATCAAATCACCACGACTGATATCTACATTATCAGCAAGCCGAATGGTCACCGATTGTGGTGTAAAGGCTTCCTCCAATGATTTTGTTCCTTCGTCAATGGCAATAATCTTCGACTGGGTATGCGAAGGCAATACTGTTACCTCATCACCCACTTTAAAGCTACCTCCCGAAATACGTCCGGCATACCCACGGTAATCGTGGAATTCGTCGCTATGAGGTCGAATAACAAACTGTACCGGAAAACGAGCAGGCAGATTGGTTTCATCTTTACGTACAGGCAATGATTCCAACAAGTGCAGCAATGTTTCACCTTTGTACCACGGAGTTTTAGTGGAAACATCCACCACGTTATCACCATCACGTGCCGAAATTGGAATGAAAATCACATTTTTCAGTTTCAGAATAGTGGCGATTTCTTCGTATTCCTTTTTGATTGTATTGAAAACCTCTTCCGAGAAATCAACTAAATCCATTTTATTTACAGCCACAATCACATTCGGAATTTGCAGTAACGAAGCTACATACGAGTGACGCTTGCTTTGCTCGATGATTCCGTTGCGGGCATCAATCAGAATGATAGCCACATCAGCAGTCGAAGCACCTGTCACCATGTTACGGGTGTATTCGATATGTCCCGGAGTATCGGCAATAATAAACTTGCGTTTAGGAGTGGCAAAGTAGCGGTATGCCACGTCAATGGTAATTCCCTGCTCACGCTCAGCACGCAGTCCGTCGGTTAGCAAGGCCAAATTGACTTCCTCGCCTCCGCCCAATCGTTTGCTGGCATCTTTCACTGCCTGAAGCTGATCTTCGAAAATGGACTTGCTATCGTAAAGCAATCGCCCTATGAGCGTACTTTTGCCGTCGTCCACACTTCCTGCTGTACTAAACCGCAGCAACTCCATATCTAAATATCCTGATGTATTATTCATACGAATTAATAATTAATTAAAAATATCCCGCTTTCTTTCGATCTTCCATAGCAGCTTCCGAGCGTTTATCATCGGCTCGACCACCGCGTTCAGTAACCCGTGAACTCGCAATTTCGTCAATAATATCTTCCAGTGAGTCGGCTGTTGAAAGCGTCAGTCCGGTACAGGTAATATCGCCAATGGTACGGCAACGCACTCGTCTCACTTCCACTTTCTCCGTTTCGCGACGGGGCATTTCGGGCAGTGCTGCATAGATAATCCCATCACGGTCGAACACTTCGCGTTCGTGCGTATAATAAAGCGACGGCAGCGGAATATTTTCCTGCAAAATGTATTGCCAAACATCCATTTCGGTCCAGTTACTGATTGGAAATACACGGAAATGCTCACCCAGTTGTTTTTTACCATTGAAGATGTTCCAAAGCTCGGGACGTTGGTTTTTCGGGTCCCACTGACCAAATTCGTCACGGTGTGAGAAGAAACGTTCTTTCGCACGGGCTTTCTCCTCATCACGACGTGCGCCACCAAGGGCTGCATCGAATTTGTGTTGCTCAAGTGTATCGAGTAAAGTAACAGTTTGCAATTTGTTTCTACTTGCCGAAAATCCTTTTTCTTCTACCGCCCGCCCTTGCTCTATCGATACTTCCACCGAACCTACTATCAGTTGCGCTCCGAGAAGTTTGACAAGTTCATCGCGGTAGGTTATAGTTTCTTCAAAATTATGTCCGGTATCAATATGCACAAACGGAAACGGAATAGCTGCCGGATAGAAAGCTTTATAAGCCAGATAGGCCATTACAATAGAATCTTTACCACCCGAAAACAGCAATGCCGGCTTTTCAAATTGTGCGGCAACTTCACGTAAAATATAGATCGATTCCGATTCTAATTCTTTCAGGTGTGTGAGTTTAGTTTTACTCATATAAATAGGTATTTATTTTTCTGCTGCAAAATTACGGCTATCTTCATACCCTCACCATACCGTTGAGGTGGTATATTAATACCTATTTTTAGGTACAGCAGTTTTTCGGAATTGAAATCATAAAAAAAACCTATCCTCATAGCTGTTAAATCATTCTAATTAATAGCAGGTATTCAAACAATTCGACCGAAATTTGCATTTGCTAAGCACAAAACCGATTCATTTAGTCATGTCAAAGAAAATAACCTATCTCCTTTTCCTTATTTTATTACCTTTCAGCATACAGGCACAGGTTTCGCTACACGGAATAATACGAAGTAAATCAGGCGAACCGCTTACAGGGGCTATTGTTTTCTTTCCAGAATTGGGAACAGGTACGGTAAGTGATGTGAATGGCAGCTACTCAATAGCCAAACTTCCAAAAAAGAAACTGGAGATTGAAGTAAGTTTTATTAATTTCAAGAAAGTTGAAGAAACGCTTGATTTATCGGTAATTCAGCAAAAAGACTTTGTTTTGGAAGAATCTGTTACCGAAATTACCGAAGTATTGGTTCACGGACATTCCAACCCTTTAAAAATGCTTCAAACACCTACACCTGTATCCATTGTTACTCAGACTGATTTATTGCAAAAATCGTCAACTAACATTATTGATGCACTCGCCTCTCAACCCGGAGTATCGCAAATCACCACCGGAAGTGGTATTTCTAAACCTGTTATTCGGGGATTAGGATATAACCGTGTAGTGGTAGTAAACGATGAAGTTCGTCAGGAAGGTCAGCAATGGGGCGACGAGCATGGTATTGAAATTGATGAAGCAGCCGTATACAGTGCTGAAATTTTGAAAGGTCCTGCCAGTCTGCTTTACGGCTCTGATGCCATGGCGGGTGTGATTAGTTTTTTCTCAGCTCCGGCACTTTCTGAAGGAAAAATGAAATTAAACCTAATGGCCGATTATCAGACAAACAACGGTTTGATAGCCTATTCGGCAGACTTTTCCGGTCATAAAAAAGAACTGATTTGGGATTTGCGTTACAGCAACAAACAGGCTCATGCTTACCAAAACCGCTACGATGGCTATGTTTATAATTCGGGGTTCAGCGAGAATGCCATTTCAGGTTTGATCGGGCTGAATAAATCGTGGGGATATTCACACCTCAACCTGAGTGCATATCAGCTTATTCCCGGCATGGTGGAAGGCAACCGCGACAGCCTGACAGGCAATTTCACAAAACTTGTTGCAAAAAGCAATAATACGGCTGATGAAACTATTGCTACTCAAAATGATTTTCTCTCGTATGGTCGACCGTTCCCTTATCAGGTCGTAAATCATTACAAAGCGGTGTGGAATAACAATATCTTGATTGGTTCGGGAACATTGAAAACCACATTGGGCTATCAACAAAATCGTCGTCAGGAATTTGGGGATGTGCTGAATCCAACTAATTACGGACTTTATTTTCAGTTGCATACGGTCAATTACGACATTCATTACCTGCTTCCACAAAGTAACGGCTTCGGAATTTCTTTTGGTGTAAACGGAATGTACCAAAATTCTTTGAACTTAGGTTCAGAATATCTTGTACCTGAATATCGTTTGTTCGATATTGGTGGATTTGTAATTGCCAAAAAGAAAATTGGAAATATAGATATTAGTGGAGGTCTGCGCATTGACAATCGCTCCGAAACCGCAGATCCACTTTACCTGAAACCTTCGGGAGAGAAAACTACTGCAGCAGACATTACCGCCATTCAACGCTTTCAGGGTTTTAAAACCGACTTCCCCGGGTTTAGCGGAAGCGTTGGAGCAAGTTATCAAATCAACGAATATTGGAATACAAAACTGAATTTCTCCAGGGGTTTTCGTGCGCCATCTATCAATGAACTCAGTTCAAATGGTGTTCACGAAGGAACCATCCGGTACGAAATCGGTAATCCGAACCTCAAACCGGAAAACAGTCTGCAAATTGATTATGAATTGGGATTTGAGAGTGAACATATTAGTTCAAAATTGAATCTGTTTTTGAATTCAATCAACAATTATATCTTTTCCAGTAAGTTACCTGGCAAGAATGGGAATGATTCTATAATAGATAATTTCCCTGCGTTTAAATTCACTTCAGGCAATGCCCGTATTATGGGAGGTGAGTTCAGTATTGATATTCACCCACATCCACTTGATTGGCTTCACTTCGAAAACAGTTTTTCCTATGTCAACTCACAGTTAGTAAATCAACCGGACTCAACCCGTTATTTACCCATGACTCCTGCTCCAAAATGGAAATCAGATGTCCGTGTGGATATTCACAACAGTTTGAAAAACCTAAAGAACTTATATTTTATGATTGGAATTGAGCATAACTTTGCTCAAAATAATATTTATTCGGCTTATAATACAGAGACAACCACACCTGCCTACACACTTCTGAATGCCAGTATTGGAACTGAAGTAGTCATAAAGAAACACAGCATTTTCTCTGTTTATATAAATGGTTCAAACCTTACTGACGAAGCTTATCAAAGCCATCTCAGCCGCCTGAAATATGCACCTGAAAACCTACTTACCGGACGAACAGGGGTGTTTAATATGGGACGAAATGTAAGTTTGAAATTGATAGTACCTGTAAACTTATGAGGGTCAAATAATCTCCCCGCTGCCTATACAAATTTTGGAATCTGCATCGTAAATAACTCCAAATTGACCCGGAGCAATACCTTGCAGTTTTTGTGAAGAAATCAGATGATATCCTTCAGCGGTTTTCATTATTTTACCTTTGGTGAATTCAGGAGTGTGACGGATTTTGAAAGTAATATCAACTTCATTCTGTGAGTCTTGCCATTCATCTTGAGTGATAAAATGGAAATCACGCATCGTGAATTCATTGCCATATTGCGTATCCACATCAAAACCTTTGGAAGCATACACTATATTGCCAGGCACATCTTTTTTAATCACATACCACGGTCCACCCGAAAGTCCAAGTCCTTTGCGCTGTCCAACCGTATGAAACCAATACCCTTTGTGCTTACCTAATATCTTACCAGTTTCGAATTCCACAATTGGTCCTTCTTTTTCCCCCAGATAACGGCGGATAAAATCGTTGTAATTCACTTTGCCCAAGAAACAGATACCCTGACTGTCGGGACGTTTTGAACTTGGCAGATTTGCCGAAACAGCTATATCACGCACTTCACTTTTCATCAGGTGACCAATAGGAAACATCAGTTTAGAAACCTGCAGGTAATTTATCTGTGCCAAGAAATCGGTCTGATCTTTCACGGGATCACTGGCTGTACCCAAATACACTTTGCCGTCTTTTTCAATAGTGGTTGCATAATGACCTGTAGCAGTTTTGTCAAACTCCTTCCCTACCCGCTGCTCAAAAACACCAAATTTTATCAACTTGTTGCACATCACATCCGGATTCGGTGTCAGGCCTTGCCTTACCTTTTCGATAGTGTACGAAACTACATTTTCCCAGTAATCAGCATGTAAATCAACCACTTCGAGCTTGCAACCATATTTACGTGCAATAAGTGAAGCCATTTCAATATCTTCTTCCGAAGAACAATGCAACAACTCGTCATCATCCATTCCGATTTTGATATAAAAAAGAGTCGGTGTATGGCCTGCTTCTTTCAACAAGTGTACCACCACCGAGCTATCTACTCCTCCCGATAATAAAGCTGCAATATTCACTCTTAAATTGTAAATGATTAATGGTAAATCAAATATAATACTCCGCCATATCCACAATGCCGGCACGCATGGCGTATTTTGTGGCTTCATGCACATTATTTACTTCTATTTTACGGAATATATTCTTACGATGTGTCATGATAGTATGAATACTAACAAAACGTTTCACTGCAATTTCCTTAGTGGTTTTACCCAACGCCATATCTTTCAGAATCTCCTGTTCGGTAATGGTCAGAATCTGTTTTGGATTCAGATTGTTCTGACTTTTATTGTTATTTATTAGTATGTTACTCACATAATTACAAATATAACGAATACCCTTTACCGAATCCTTATATGCCCGCATTAATTCTTCTTTCGAAGAATCCTTCATTAAAACACTAAATGAATGCGTATTATAGAGCAAAGTACGCAAGAAATCCTCGCTCAACTCATCCGAAAAAATAATCCAGTCAACACGCTCATACCGCATTTGCAGGATAACCAAATCATTGACACTTTCAAAATCAAACAACGTATAATCCAAAATCACCAGAGAATCAGGAAATAAAGTCAACAAAGACACCAGCTCTTTCTTGTCATAAACTTCACTTATTTCAGGCATTTCAGTCTGATTTTGAAGCAAATAACACCAACCGGCTCTTGAAATATCCTGATTATCAGCAATTATTATTTTTCTCATACGGATTGAAAACTCTATTTGACTACAAAATTACGGATTATCTGTTGGTTATTCATCACAAATACAAAAAAAGACGACCAAAGTCGCCTTTTTTAAATCTTATTTCATTGTAGATTAATATTCCCAAAGATCTTCTTCGAAATTCAACAACTCAGTTTCAATTCGGTTTTGTTCTTTATGAATACGTTCGTAAGTCAGTTCCGATTCCAGTAACATCCGATTAAACATATTACTGTCACCCAATATGAAACTTGAATACAATTTCTGAGCAAAGTACTCATCGTATGTCAAACGGGCTGTTTCATTACCATTTGGAATTACATACTGACGGGCTAAGTACGGACGAAGTTCATCAAAAGCAAACCAGCAAAGCACTGATTCCTGAAAGAATTTCATGGGATTCTTTGATTGTGAATTGTCGGGATGCAAAGCATAAATAGGAGCAATAGCAATAACTTTTGAATACATACGTGAAGTGTGTTTATCAAAAAATATAATTTCCTGAATCAAATATTTATACTGATTCTTTACATAATTATAGTATTGGTCACCCACAATTTTTGCCTGTTTGGTAATAGGATTAATCTGAATCAGGTTGTTATCCATATTATTATCGTATGCAAAAGCCTTAGAGAGCTCATCACCTTCTAAACGGGCGCTGTCATTAAACGATGGAACAATTTCTCTGGCATTTCGTCTGTATACAGGAATTCCTTTACAAATTGCATCAAGCATAGTACGGAACAAACTTTTATACTGATCATTGGCACGCATAGGAAAATATAGCTGATAATTCTGTTTATCACGCATATCAATGATTCGGTAAACTTTTCTCGACCAAACAATATCATCCCATCGGTGATTCAAGTTTGTAATAGTGTCAGATAAAGCATCCATCTGTGTTGTTTGAATCTTTACATCTCCTTTCCGGTCAAAGAACGGAATCTGTTTTTCCTGAGCGGAGGCTAATCCCGGAAAAAGTATAGTAATAATTAGCAACGAAACAATACAATATTTTTTCATATCAACAATGCTTTATTTGTTTAACGATTAATCCTAAATCTGAACCTGTATCAAGCCCAAACTTCTTTGTTTACCGTCAGGTCCGACAGCTTTTATATTTTTAAGAGTAAGAATTTCTCCACCTTCCAGTTTGTCAATATCGGATAACATCCTGGAGTTCAGACGTGAACCTGTTGTATTTACCGAACCGAAAATAGTTACCATGGTAAACGATGTTACTGTAAAGTTCGCTTTTATAAGTTCATCCTGTCCGTAGCTGGCAATAACCGACACTCCTGATTTAAGTGTTCTTTTAGTCAGAACACCATCCTGAATCACCCTTGGTATATTTCCTGCATCATTATATTGAAGAAATGATTTCGGATCGGGAATATATTTCACACGATATGAGCCACCGCCCATAGCCAAATCTTTTCCATCAATCTTGGCATAAACCGAGATATTGATTTCACCATCCTGAGTTGGACGAATAATGTATTTTCCACCTACCTTGTTAAGAGTTGCTCCACTGGCACGTACCGATACATTTTCGGCAGCCACGCCCGGCACCGAGATGCTAAATTTATTGTCAATTCCACGATAAACCACATTCAGGTCTTCGTTTGACAGAGTAGCTGAAGGATCACCAACCAAATAATCTCCATTTAATGGTATCTTTAACGGATTTCCATCGTTTCCTTTTATCTGAATGAATCCTGAATACTTGAATGCACCGGATTTATTACACAAAACCTCATAAGAGTTACCTCTCAGTTTCGAACCACTAATAAAATATTCCGGCACCTGGGTTTTGTCAATAGCAGAAATAACAAATTCTGCTGAATACTTAGCCCCTCTGATAACATATTTAGATGTTGGAATAACTTTTGCTTCTAATTGATTTACACGAAAATCATTTAAGTCGGTTTGTCCCTTCAGGTACTGTACTATTTCAGCTTCCGACGAGCGAACATCACTCTGATATTTAGTCAAAATAGTCACAACAGCTGAAACAGGCATCATCTCGAACATGGCATCCTCCCACGACCGTCCATGTGTATCGTTGGTAGAAAATATGGTTCGATACATTTGCTGTTTGGTTGGGTTACCCTCTGATAATTTAATCAGAAAATCGCGGTATTCGTTAATTTTTTGCTTCAGTTCTTTTCCATGACCGCCAACTAAACCATACTCACCGGCTTTATCCAAATTGTCTTTTGCTTTTATTTGTTCAACATAAGCACTGTCATTTGCTTCTTTCTTATCTGCCAAATGAATGATTTTACGCTTAAAATCCTCAATAAATTTATACGTTTCGTCCGATTTTTGTTTCACGCCATTCGCTTTGTCCAACCATTCCTTTACCTTGACAGGATTTTTTTGATTCATCGCCTGAAAATCATCGTACAGATTTCGGTTTCTTGCTTCCGACGATTCAATTGTTTTATGCAAACTGTTATCTACCATCGTAAATCCGTTCAAAATTTCGCTCGATACATTCAATGCCAGCATCGCTGTCAGCACTAAATACATCATACCTATCATTCGTTGTCTGGGCGTTTCGGGACAATTTTTGGCTCCACTCATTGGAATTCTCTTTTAATTTTTCGTTAGGAATACAATTCCTGTTTGTTTAGCCTAATGAATTCAACATATTTCCGTAAACCTGATTCAAATCGGCAACCTGTTGAGCTAATTTGGTGGTACTTGCCTTGAACTTATCAGCTTCAGCAGCTGCAACCGTAGTAGCTGTTTTCATTTTCTGTACGTCACCCACAATAACTGTCAATTCGTCATTAACTGAGCGTAAACGTTCGTTTTGTTGTGTCAGACCCTCTGTTTGAGCTTGTATGTTTTTTAGCTGAATTTCATAAATCGAATTAATAGAGGCCAGATTCTTATTGATTTCTTCCACTTTTCCGGCATACACTTTTGTATTTTTCTCAACTGCTTCCATTCCGTCCGAAATACCTTTGTACGAAGTAGATAACTGAGTTGTTGAACCGTTGAGTTCTTCCTGCGTTTTTACAAACTTACCGGTAGCCTGAGTTGCACTGTCGATATTCTTCACAAACTGATCGGTTGCTCCAACTACATTCGACAATCCGGCAAACTGCTGAGCAGTGGTAGTCAGATTTTTAATTCCTTCTGAAAGTTTTTTTACATCGTCATCATTGATTGTTTCGGTGTAATTCAAACCAACAGCACGTGATACAACTCCGCTGTTTTGTTGATCAGCTTTGGCCTGTGGAGCTTCTTTTGCAGCACCTCCTTCGAAATCATAAATCTTATCCCAATCGTAATTTTTATGAGGCTTATCAAGAATACCCAGCGCAAACAAAAACGCTTCAACCGACATACCAATTCCTAACATAAGACCGGCAAACTGAAGGTGTAATATCTTAAACATGGCACCAATAATTACCACAGAGGCACCCAAACTATATGCTTTTGCTACAAACGACTGTACTTCAGGTGAATTCCACCAGAGATCAAACTTAGATTCTTTTGTTGACATTATTTTTTGCTTTTAAGTTCTTATTATTCACCATTATACGAACGAACACAACGGAATCCGATATACGGACGGCTTTCATTCTGATACTCGTATGTTTTCACGCCACATTGTAAATAGTAGGCTATGTCTTTCCACGAACCACCTTTTACCACCTTACGTTTCAACAAGTCCGAATCTTCAGTTTTAGCATTATACTGAAAGCTTGGGTTCATATCCGAAACAAGCGTAGTGCTTCCGTCATTATACGCTGTCGAAGTCCATTCTGCAACGTTACCGGCCATATCGTATAATCCGAAATCATTCGGTGGGAATGAAGCCACTTTCATGGTAGTTGCACCCATATCGTCGGTATAACTACCGCGCATTGGTTTAAAGTTTGCCATATAGCATCCTTTATTATCGCGTATATAGTTTCCACCCCATGGATATAAAGCTAGCTTACGTCCACCACGTGATGCATATTCCCATTCGGCTTCGGTAGGCAAGCGGTAGTCCTGAGCGGCAACTGTATTAATACTGTTATACAATTTTGTTCTCCATTGACAAAATGCCTGTGCCTGTTCCCAGGTTACACCCACAACAGGATAGTTTGAGAATCCGGGATGCGAGAAATACATACGCATTTTCGGGTCGTTATAGGCAAACTGAAAATCGCGTAACCACATAATAGTATCAGGGTATACGTTTACAATTCGGGTAGAAATCAAATCTCTGCGCGAACGCAAGGGTCTTTTTTTAGTCGTATTCTTAATTACTCCATTTTCAACATAGGATGTATCAATTCTCACCTCTGCATTTTTAGGATATGCACCGGTGTTTACATTGTATTTGTTTTGAGGTAAAGCAGCCTGGTCATAATTCAACCACTCATACTTGTACTGAAGTTTACCGGGGTTAATCTGTTTTTTCAAACCCAGTGCATTATTATCGGTATAATAAAGTGTTTCAAGAAGATTACGCAC
>Ga0194047_10001863_pt1 | contig 12470 bp, 13 predicted proteins | sample JunL225m_MetaG_2_FD_160070 | JGI IMG/M metagenome (GOLD analysis project Ga0194047, IMG submission 160070) | Anoxic zone freshwater microbial communities from boreal shield lake in IISD Experimental Lakes Area, Ontario, Canada - Jun2016-L221-5m | ecosystem: Environmental > Aquatic > Freshwater...
AACATAGGATGACAGACTATATTTATTAAAGGGAGGGAAAAAAGAAAGGCGGCAAAGCCGCCTTTCTTTTTTCCTTTATCCACCACCACAGGCTTGTCATTTCGAACGAAGTGAGAAATCTCATTTTTAGTGAATAGCCAAAAGCGATTAGGCAATAGGGAGTGATTCGTGTATCTTTATGAATTGCACCACTTCACTATTCTATTGTTCAGATGTTCGGATGTTCGTTTGTTTGAATAATTGCCTACTGCAAAATTGTGAAATTGCCCATTCTGCCTTTGTGTTCATTTCCAACATCGGGAATTCCTACAAAAATTTCCGATTCGTCTACTTACTGAGTGGCGTCTCGCCACCTTTTTAATCCTATTCTTATTGATTTTTGTGTTGTGGCGAGACGCCACATTATAATTGTCACGAGTTGAAAACTCGCGCCAGCGGTAGCGGTAAAAGCTTTACCTAAAGATTAACCACAAAACTTTTTTAAAGATTGTTAAAAAAGAGCAGTGTATTTCGTCCTGTTTCGAAAAAAAACTTATACTTGTAAAATGATAAATCTATTTATACAAGCTTTCTTAATTCTCCGTTGGATAGATGTGGTAGATATACTCTTGGTAGCCATCCTCATTTATCAATTGTATTATTTGGTAAAAGGCACCGTAGCTGTCAATATATTCATAGGTATCTTATTGTTTTATTTGCTCTGGTTGGTGGTTCGTAGCTTGCACATGCAGTTGTTTGGTACCATCCTTAGTAAGTTCATCGATGTAGGGTTTATCGCTTTGCTCATCGTTTTTCAGCAGGAGCTCCGCAGGTTTTTATTGTTCATAGGTACTTCCAATTTTTTTACCAAAGGTGCCATCACCAAAACCTTTTTCGATTTCAAATGGCAAGCAGAGCCTACTCAAAACCTCGATATCAATGCCATCGTAAAAGTGTGTAAACACATGAGCGATGCCAAAACAGGAGCCATCATCATCCTTACCAAAAACAATGCACTTAAGTTTTATGCCAATACAGGCGATGCCATTGAGGCCAAAGTATCGGTGAGGATGATAGAAAGTATATTTTACAAAAACTCTCCCTTACACGATGGGGCTGTTATCATTACCGACAATGTGATAACAGCAGCACGCTGTGTATTGCCTGTAACCGAGCGCAACGATTTTCCGGCACACTTGGGCATGCGTCATCGTGCGGCAGTGGGCATCACCGAAAATTCGGATGCTATCGCCATTGTGGTATCGGAACAAACAGGCGAAATATCGCTTTCTAAAGAAGGTGATTTGAAACATGGCCTCACTCCCGAGCGCTTGCGCGAGTTGCTTACCAAAGAATTCAACTAGGGATTATTTCTGCCCGTTTTTCTTTTTAAATTCTTTTATCAATTGCTCATCCGACTTTCCAAGGTTTTGGATAGCAGCCTTGGCATCGTTGGCAAAGGTTGAGGTCGGATATTTTTCGAGCACTTGGGAATAAATTTCTTTGGCCTTGTCGTCAGCATTCAAATAGTTGTCTTGCAAAAAGCCTTGTAAATAAAGGCTCATCACATAGTTTTTGTAAGTCGGATACTTGTCTGTAATATTTTTGTAATACGACAGTGCTTGTGGGTATTGTTTAATGGCAGTAGCCACTTCGCCTGCTTTGAACAGAAAATCGGCCGATAACGAGTCGTCAGGAAAAAGGTTCACAAACTCGGTATAAGCCGTTAGGGCAAGTCCAGCAGTTACATTGTTTAGCTCCATGGTTTGGTGCATTTCACCTTCTAGCTTTTTAATGCGCGCAATCGACATTTTACGTACCGAATCTTTGGTTATTCCACCTTCTTTTTTAGGAGTGCTGTCGGTACCACACGATGTCAAAAAGGCCACTAAGCCAATGATGGATACAAAAGCAATTCTTTTCATGGGTTTCAATACCTGTTGATGATTAAGCATTCGGGAATTTCATTTTATACCCTATTTTCACTTTCCCTTTGGTGATGTCGGTAAGTCGGCCTTGCAGCAATCGTCTGCGTAGCGGACTTATTTTGTCGGTAAACAATTTTCCTTCTATATGGTCGTGTTCGTGTTGTATCACTCTAGCTATCATACCTTCGAAAGTTTCGTCATGAAACTTAAAGTTCTCATCGTAATATTGAATTCTGATTTTAGGTTTACGCATCACGTCTTCTCTAATTTTCGGAATGCTCAAGCAACCTTCGTTGTAGCTCCACTCCTTCCCTTCTTCTTCTACTATCTTAGAGTTGATGAACACACGTTTGAAATCAGCCAATTGGGCACGTTCTTCGGGTGTAAACTCATCTTCCTCCTCATCATCTTCGGCACGCTCCGAAAAAGGTTTGGTATCCACCAAAAACAAACGAATGGACTTGCCTATTTGAGGAGCCGCTAAGCCCACTCCCAAAGCATTGTGCATGGTATCGAACATATTGGCTATGGTTTCTGTTAGCCCGGGATAATCTTTCGTGATTTCAACTCCAACCTTACGCAACACTGGGTCTCCGTAAGCAATAACTGGTAATATCATAATGATTGTAAAAAAAATTAAATATAACTATTGTTTAATAATTGGTTCTGGTCATATAGCTTTGCAAAATAATAGTAGCACTTATTTCGTCTACCAAGGCTTTGTTCTGCCGGTCTTTCTTTTTCAATCCACTATCAATCATGGACTGAAAAGCCATTTTCGAAGTGAACCGTTCGTCCATCCTTTCCACTTTGATAGTAGGGAATGTACGTTTTAGATGTTTCACAAAGGAGTCGATAACAGCAGCCGATTCCGAAGGCAAATTATTCAATTGCTTGGGTTCGCCCACCACTATACAGGCCACTTCCTCTTTCTCCATGTACTTTTTCAAAAAATCAATCACATCTTTTGAGTGAACGGTGGTTAACCCGGTAGCTATTATCTGCATCGAATCGGAAACAGCAATGCCTACCCGCTTGGTACCATAATCAATTGCCATTAACCTTGCCATGGCGCAAAAGTAATAAAAATAGTTCGGCTAATAAATCCTTTGTGCAAACCAAATGATGGAAGCTAAAATTTGAATATCTTTGCAGGCAAAAAATTTTACAAGAATGCAAAAGATTATTGAAGCAGCCTGGGAGAACAGGAAATTATTAAAAGACGAATCGACCAAGAATACCATCTTGGAGGTGATTGCCTTGCTCGATATGGGTATATTGCGTGTAGCCGAGCCAAAAGGAGATAAATGGGTAGTGAACGATTGGGTTAAAAAAGCAGTGATATTGTATTTCCCAATTCAGAAAATGGAAACCACGAAAGTGGGTATTTTTGAATTTCACGATAAAATGAAACTTAAAACCAACTATGCCGCCATTGGGGTGCGTGTGGTACCCAATGCAGTAGCTCGTTATGGAGCTTACCTTGCCAAAGGGGTAATTATGATGCCTAGTTATGTGAACATAGGAGCTTACGTAGACAGTGGAACCATGGTGGATACTTGGGCCACAGTGGGCTCGTGTGCACAAATAGGTAAAGATGTGCATTTGAGTGGTGGGGTGGGCATTGGAGGGGTGCTCGAACCTGTTCAGGCTTCACCCGTTATTATCGAAGATGGATGTTTTATTGGTTCACGTTGCATAGTGGTAGAAGGTGTAAGGGTTCAGAAAGAAGCCGTATTGGGTGCCAATGTGGTACTTACCAAATCGACCAAAATAATTGATGTTACAGGCAAAGAGCCTAAAGAATACAAAGGCATTGTGCCAGCTCGTTCGGTAGTTATTCCGGGTTCATATAGCAAGAAATTTTCGGCAGGCGATTTTCAGGTGCCTTGTGCCCTCATCATCGGTCAACGAAAAGAAAGTACCGATTTAAAAACATCGCTCAACACCGTACTCCGCGAGTACGATGTGGCGGTATAGCGAATAACGATTGTTCAGCTCCTTAAATTAATATAAATGAAAAATAGCATTGCTCCCATTGTCATTGGTTTAGCCATTATCATCAGCACAAGTATACTTGGCTCGGCATGGAAAAAATCGCACCTCACCCATAATTCAATCAACGTTACGGGTATGGCTTCTCGCGATTTCGAATCCGATTTAATTGTGTGGAGTGGTTCGTTTCAACGCAAAGAAATGACTACCAAAGATGCTTTCGAAAAACTGAAAGAAGACATGGCGGCTATTAAACATTACCTCACCAGCAAAGGAATTGCCGAAAAGGAAATTGTGTTTAGTGCAGTTTCCATCAAAAAAGAGTTCGATAGAGTAAAAAACAACGACCGTTCCGAAACCAACGTGTTCACAGGATTCACCCTAACACAGCGTGTGGAAATAGAATCGAAAAGTGTGAACAAAGTAGAACTAGTATCGCGCGAAGTAACCGAGTTGATTGACAAAGGAGTTGAGTTTTATTCAGATGCCCCACGATATTATTATACCAAACTTGCCGATTTGAAAATTGAAATGCTTGCTTCGGCCACCAAAGATGCTCGCACCAGAGCTGAGAATATTGCCGAAAATGCAGGAGGTAAAATAGATCGATTATCATCTGCCGATATGGGCATTTTTCAAATTACAGGACAAAACTCTTCGGATGATTATAGCTGGGGAGGAACGTTCAACACTACTTCGAAGAACAAAACCGCTACCATCACCGTGAGACTTGATTTCGCGATAAACTAAGGGCCTTTGAAATTCCTCGTTATTCAAACTGCTTTTATTGGAGATGTCATATTGGCTACTGCCGTCCTCGAAAAGCTGCACGAACATCATCCTCAAGCTTCTATTGATATCATCGTTAGAAAAGGAAACGAAGGACTTCTAAAAAATCATCCATTCATCCAAGAGGTAATAGTTTGGGACAAGAAACAAAACAAACTAAAAAATTTATTTTCTATTTCTCGTAAAGTACGAGCCACTCGTTACGATTCGGTTTTTAATCTTCATCGTTTTGCTAGTTCAGGCATCATTGCTCGATATTCAGGAGCAAAAAACAAAATAGGATTCGATAAGAATCCGCTTTCCTTTTTATATACCAAAACCATAAAACATGATCTCGGTTCTGGAAAACACGAAGTGGAACGCAACAACGAATTGATTCAAGCACTTACTGACAACAAGGCTTCGAAACCAAAGCTCTACCCTTCGGTCAAAGATTATGAATCGACACAAAACTATAAGACCAAGCCCTATATCTGCATGGCACCTACTTCTGTTTGGTTCACTAAGCAGTTTCCGAAAGAAAAATGGGTAGAACTTATCAATGCATCTTCAGCAACTACCATCTATCTTTTAGGTGCTCCAAGTGATGAATCGGCTTGCAATTGGATTATCAGCAATGCCGAAAAATCAAAATCCACAAACTGTGTGAACCTTGCAGGGAAATTGAATTTTCTAGAATCAGCAGCCTTGATGAAGGATGCTGAGATGAATTATGTAAACGATTCGGCACCCATGCACCTCGCATCGGCCATGAATGCCGCTACCACCGCCATTTTCTGCTCCACCATTCCTCAATTTGGTTTCGGACCATTGAGCGATGTTTCGCGCGTTGTAGAAACAAAAGAAAAATTAGATTGCCGTCCCTGCGGATTACATGGTTTTAAGGCTTGTCCAAAAGGTCATTTCAAATGTGGGTTCGGAATTGATATTAAAGATGTATTAAGTTTTAAAAACTAGGTACATGATAAGGTTTAGATTTGTAGTTTTGTACTCACACCAATCATCAAAAACAAAAGTAAAATGGAGGAAGAACTAAAAAAATCGCTTGCTGTTTTGCACAAAGGAGGAATATTACTTTACCCTACTGATACAGTTTGGGGGCTTGGATGCGATGCACGTAACAAAGATGCTGTAGCCAAGCTATTCAAAATAAAACAACGAGCAGAATACAAAAGTATGGTGGTGCTTGTTTGTGATGAAAAAATGTTGAATAGGTATGTAAAAGAAGTTCCTGCAGTAGCATGGGATTTGATAGAAGCGGCAGACCACCCCATTACCATTATTTATCCCGAAGGACGTGGCTTGGCAGATAGTATATTAGCTGCTGATGGAAGTGTTGGAATACGAATTGTGAAAGATGATTTTTGCAGAGACTTGATTCATAAATTCGGTAAACCCATTGTATCTACATCAGCCAATATTAGTGGCGAGCCATCGCCTTCTTCGTTTTCAGAAATCACTAAATCCATTATCGAAAAGGTTGATTATGCTGTCAATTGGCGACAAAACGAAACCAATAATACTCGCCCTTCTTCCATCATCAAAGTGAATATGAATGGAGAAATAAAAATCTTTCGAAAATAATTAGCTGACCGTTTTCGTCTACCCATTCGATTCGTTGAATCTGATTTAGTTAAAAACGAAGTTGATTTTTATGCCATTTCTTCAAAATAGATTCCTTACTTTTGTGCTATTATTTAAACAGATCAAACCATGTTAACCGTTAATCCCAAAGAGGTTAAAACATCCGATTTTCATAGTTATTTACTTGGTGCAGTAGCTCCAAGGCCAATAGCTTTTGCAAGTACAATTGATGCTGCAGGCAGTCCCAATTTAGCTCCTTTTAGTTTTTTCAATGTATTCAGTGCCAAACCTCCTATTGCCATTTTTTCACCAGCGCGTAGTGGACGTAATGGCCGAACTAAAAACACACTTGACAATGTAAAAGAGGTGGGTGAAGTGGTCATCAACATTGTTAATTACGACATGGTTCAGCAGGTATCGTTGGCTAGTACCGAATATGCTAAAGGAGTGAACGAATTTGAAAAAGCAGGATTTACTTCCATTCCTTCCGAATTGATTCGCCCTTTTAGAGTGAAAGAATCACCAGTTCAACTCGAATGTATCGTAAAAGATATTATTGAACTAGGAACTGAAGGAGGTGCAGGCAATTTGGTCATCTGCGAAGTAGTATTGATGCACATTGATAAGAGGATTCTTGATAAGAACAATCATATTGATCCTCATAAAATAGACTTAGTGGGCAGAATGGGTGGAAATTGGTACAACAGAGCCAATGGCAATTCTCTTTTTGAAGTAACCAAACCAATTCAGAATTTAGGAATTGGTGTTGACAAAATTCCTGCTTATATTCGCACCTCGAAAGTATTAACAGGAAATAATCTGGGTCAATTGGGTAATATTGAAAAATTACCAGATGCCAATGAAATAATAGCTTATCGAAACTCAGGTGCCATCAACGAAGCCTACGAAATATATGGAACGAATAGCGAAAAGCTCCATGAACATTTGCATCATTTGGCAAAAGGATTGTTGGAAAACAATAAGGTGGAAGAAGCCTGGAAAGTACTATTATCAAGTGGAAAATAATTTACAAACAATAAAACAATAATAATAAATAAGCACAATGGATGTAACAGGAGTACTAAAAGTAAAAGGTGAAACAGTAAGAGTTTCAGATAAGTTTACAAAAAGAGAATTTGTAATCACGGATAATTCATCGCAATATCCTCAACACATTTCTTTTCAATTGACACAAGATAAATGTAGTTTGCTCGATGCATATCAAGTTGGTAGCGAGATAAAGGTGCATTTTAATTTACGTGGAAGAGAATGGACAAGCCCCCAAGGCGAGTTAAAACATTTTAATTCACTTGAAGCTTTGCGTATTGAAGGTGGTGGTGCAAGTAATAAATCAAATTCTTCGGCTGAAGCTAGTTCAAGTAGTGCTCCTACTCCTATTGAGCCATTGGCTTCCTCTTCAATGGAAGACGATTTGCCTTTTTAGTGAAATAGATGGTGAATACGCCTCTTGTGATTGATAAATTGCAAGAGGTGTTTTGCTTTTATACCAATCCGAATTATTCGGTAATGGCTATCAAAAGTTTTTCTAATTTCTTTTTCATTTCTGTTGGCGAACAATCGTAGTTGTTAGCCAGCAACGAAAAGCAAAGTAACTCTCCTTTTCGGTTTCTTATATATCCTGAATAGCCTCTCGCTCTATTCATGTATCCACTCTTTGCATGCATATTATTCTCAGCAAAAGAGCCAACACACAATCCTCCCAAAGAACCTGATTTACCTGCTATGGGTAATGAATTATAAAACACATTGAAATTTTTATCTTTCGCCATCACCTGTAGCATCTGCGTTTGAGTACGAGTGGTGATGGTATTAGCACGCGCTAAACCACAGCCATCAGTTAAAAACAAACCCGAAATATCTATGCCTTGACGTTTCCAAAAATCCATAATAATGGCTATTCCATCCGCTTCAGTACCCGTTCCAGATTTCTTATAACTCATGTATTTGAGCATACTCTCAGCAAACAAATTAATGCTTCGAAGATTGGTTAAATGCACAATTGTATCAAGCGATGGTGAATAATGAATATGGATAGTACGTTTTTTTGTTTGTGAAAACGTTTTTTTCATTTTCATTGCCCTTACTGTTGATGGCTTCTCGCCTATTGTTACCTTTTCTATCTTCAGAGCACGTGTTAGCTTTTCGGCACAAAACAAGGCTGGATCGGGAATAGAACCTTCCACTTTATACTCCGTTTGGTTAGGAGGTATGGTTCCATTCACTACGCGAGAATTATCATAGGGCGCACCGTAGATGTATGCATTATCATCTTTACCATTGGCAGTTACGTTATTGGTTAGTTGCAAACCATAAACAGTAGGGAGGATTTTGGCTACACTCGGCTTAGTACCAGCTTCACCCGAATTAAATAAAATTGAATATTTATTGTCTCGATAAGATAATCCACAGGCGCCCGCCCCATAGTAGTTGCCTATATCTCCCCAAATCCATTCATCAGGAGTCATGTTATCTTCGAAAATGCTAGCGTCCCCAATCACAGCTCCTGTTATCTTTTTAATTCCTTTTGCATGAAGAATGCGAGCCCAACGAACAACTAATGATATGCTATCTTTTTTTCGTTTAAAAAACTCAGACTCCAAGGTTGGATCTCCTCCTCCTGTGATGTATAGGTTACCATTAATGATTCCATTCAAGGAATCATAAGTACCATCGTATTGAATTTTTGTTTCGAATAGAAAGTCCTTTCCTAAAATAGATAATGCTGCTCCAGTTGTTGCTATTTTAATAGTACTTGCTGGAACTAAACTCATTTGACTATTGTATTCATAAATGATGGAATCCTTTGATGTATTAGCAACACAAATGCTAAAAACAGCGTGTTTCATAGCATCGTCCTTTTTTAGTACATCCACTTCTTCCATCAATTTCCTATTGTTTTGACCAACGAAAAACAAAGGAAACATCAGAAGTGGAAGAAAAATAAAAAATCTAGAACCTTTGAATGATATATAAATATTGAAATTTTCTTGTGTTATTGAATGGACGATTACCGATTAATTAATTTGTGGCATCGAAATTACAAAGAAAAATGTAATTGAACTTATTTTAATTAAGAATCAAAATTTTTATCCAATTATATTAATTTAAAATTGATTCGAAAAGTTGAATGCATATGATTCCGAACTACTTTTGTGATATAAATTTAACGAGAAATATCATGAACAAGAATTCAAACACAAAACACATTGATGCTTTACATTTTGAGCACCAATTGTGGTTAAGCAGAGCTAAATTTTATACAGACGAATTGGTAATTTACCAAAAAAGATTAGAGTACATTGCGGGTAAAAATAACAAAGAAGAGGTTCGAAAACAAGTTGAGCATTTTCAAAATCAATTTATCATTCAAGAAACCCATCTTTCAAAACTTAATCATGAAGTGAAGGCACACGAAAAGTTCCTTGCAACGTTTGCAGAAAATCATCCAGTTGCCATCGATCATCGGTTATTCGAAGATCACAAGTTAATGCACGAACGCATGGACATATTCAAAAAACTTTATGATGACTTGAAAAATGAATTTAATGCGTTTCTAAGTACTTGGATGTAGTTTAGAATCCTTTATGTTTAAAGCATACTTTTCCTTCGCTTTATCGAATTCAGCAATTATTTGTTCGCGTTCGGTGATCAGTTTGGAGATGTAAACGCTTTTCTTGAAAAACAACATCATTATTCCCCATTTTGCGAATATTCGCTTAACGGTATGAAAATACCAATATGCAAATAATCCTGAGATGGGTAGGCTTATGCTGTAAGCAATGGTGAGATAATAACTCTGCGTGTATTTCCAAACCAACGCAATTTGAGTGGTATAAAAAATAAGAAAGGTAAACATCCCTCCTACCATACCAATGGCTCCTCTGAATTCTTTTTGCTTACTAATTTTACCTGCACAATAAGCTGGTATTTCAAATGGTAATGTATTATTGATAAAACCGTACAGCCAAAATGGTGCACCAAAAACAATAAGAGCAAGAGATTTAAAGCTAAATGCAAAAAAAGAAGTCTGATGTTTGTTGGGTGCAATATCTGTATCAGATAAACGCAACTCATTTAATTTTACAAAGTAATTTTTTATTCGTATCCGCATATACTCAACCAGTGTTCTATCATGTATTGAAAAGTAATTTACCGTCTCAAGGATATTTTTTGTGATCAAGAATTCCGCATCCTTTTCGAACTCTTTTATGCCTCTTTCTTCTACCAACCTTGATTTGTAAAGCATCTCAATATGACTAACGAGCACATCAGTATTCTCATCTTCTATTGCGATGATTAATTTCTCCAATTGCTTCGTGATTTCTGTAGTTAATAATTGAGCTCCTAAGAAATTATCTTTAGAATACTCTTCTTTGTAATCACTCGCCTGAATTGGCTTGTGAATATTGATAAACAAATCGTTGTTGAAGTGATGTGGGTCGGAATAATTTAATCCAATATTAACAATCCGAACACCTAATTTAAAATCATTTCGAGCTTCTGCCCCTAGTACAATTCGAGCGGCCCCTGTTTTAATGGTTCTTAATTTTCGCTCGGTAAAACTAACTCCTTCAGGGAACATCAATATGGCTCCATTGTTCTCAAGATGTTCGAAGCATTTTTCAAATGTCTCTGCATTCTTATTCATCTTAGAAGGATCATCCTGCTTGCGATAAACAGGAACCATATTGAATTTAGGTAATATCCACTTAGCAAATTTGGATTTAAATAATTCACCCTTCCCAAGGAAATATACCTTTCGATTGAGAATAGTTGCAATAACAATTGGATCCATAAAGGTACTAGGATGATTGGCAAGAACTAATAAAGGTCCATTGTCAGGAATCATCTCCTTGTTGCGAATAACAATCGAACGAAAAAATATTCGCACTGTTATTTGCATTAATATTTTAAGGAAGGAATATAACATTGTTATTTTTCTGTGAAAGTAAACAATATTATGGAAATGATTAATAAACTAATTAAGCATCGCAGCAATTTTATTAGTCAACATCTTTCTCTCAGTTTCCGATTGGGTAAGTTTGATAGCGGTTTCAAAATGTTTTCTGGCTAATTCCGAATTGTGTAATTGCAAGTGAATTTCGCCAAGTAAACAATAATATAAGTAATAGGATTTTAATTTTTCTTTATCTTTCAAGGTTTCCAATTCTTTCAAAGCAATGGCAGGTCCGTGCAATTGCATCACAGCAATTACTTTATTTAATTCAGTTATTGGCGAAGGAGCTATTTTAAAAAGCCATCCATAATATTCCAATATCTTTTTCCAGTTTGTATTTTCAAAACTTGTTGCAACACAATGTTCATAAGCAATAGCTGCTTCCAAATGATAAGTGCTAACATTAGTTCCCGTTGCAGCCATATTCATATATTCAGAACCTTTGTCAATTAATTCACTATTCCATTTGCCTCTGTCCTGCTTGGACAATAAAATTATTTCTCCCTCGGCTGTTAATCTGCTATTGCTTCTGGATGAATGAAAACAAATCAAAGCCATCAAAGCATAAACTTCCGGCAATTGGGTATTGGCATTTTCACAAAGCAGTTTGCACAAGGTTATTGCTTCAGCAATCACATCCATTCTTATTAAATCTGCGGAATGTGTAGAATTATATCCCTCATTAAAAAGCAGGTAGATAGTACTTAGAACGGCTTTAGTTCTGTTTCTTATTTCATCAACAGAAGGAATAATTAACTCTATTTTATTCTGACGGAAAAATTCTCTAGTTCTGTAAAGCCTTTTAGAAATAGTATCTTCAGAGGTTATAAATGCTTTCGCAATTTCAGCAGTACTGAATCCGCAAAGCGTTTTTAGTATAAGTGGTATTTGATTTTCTTCTGAAATTTCAGGATGACAACAAGCGAACATCATTCGCAGTTGATCATCTTTTATAAGCTCTTCGTTTGTCAATTGATTAAAAGTTGTTTCTACTGTATAGCCTGATTTTAAAAGAACTTTGGTACTATCATCACCAAATAGAACAGTGTTGCGTTGTTTTTTAATAAGATTAAGTGCTTTGTTTTTTGCAACAATAAAAAGCCAGCTTTCCGGATTATCGGGGATGCCTTTTATTCGCCATTTCTCATAAGCAGTAAGCATTGTTTCTTGCACCACGTCTTCAGCAAGCTCCATATTATGCACCCCGAAAATACGAG
>Ga0194047_10001865_pt1 | contig 12465 bp, 13 predicted proteins | sample JunL225m_MetaG_2_FD_160070 | JGI IMG/M metagenome (GOLD analysis project Ga0194047, IMG submission 160070) | Anoxic zone freshwater microbial communities from boreal shield lake in IISD Experimental Lakes Area, Ontario, Canada - Jun2016-L221-5m | ecosystem: Environmental > Aquatic > Freshwater...
CGTCAAACCAAAACATCTGCCTCTACCTTTAAAATAAGGCGGTTTGGCGTTTTTTTTCTTTGTCGTTTCACATCATTTTACTCTTATTTTCGCCCTTCATTCGGTTTTTTGCCAATTTTATTTAAGTCAATATTCCATTTTGATTCCTTTTTACCCCTGTTTTTTTTGTGTGTATACTTCACGTTTACAAAGAGTGATGAACTGAATAACTGCACCTGATTGAAGTGGAAATCCTTTTTCTTTGACCTTTTCGGGCAAAGAAAAAGATTGAAACGGAAAGCGGGAGGAAAGAAACCGAAGAGTGATGAACTGGCTGCCCTAAATAGATGTGAGATTTGAGATATTAGATTTGAGATGTTGGTTCTTAGAAATGAAACTGAATAAATAGTGTATTTAACAGGATTGCCATCGTAAATGGAACTACCATTGGCTATTTGCCGAATTCTGATTAGTCAATTAATAAATCCTTACTTTTGCAACCGTTGAACAAATAAACTAAAAAAAACATGAGCCATATAATAGCGCCATCTGTGCTTTCGGCAGATTTTGGAAACCTACAGCGCGATGTAGAAATGATAAACAAGAGTGAAGCTGATTGGTTTCATGTGGATGTGATGGATGGGATGTTTGTCCCTAATATTTCGTTTGGATTTCCGGTGATGAAAGCCATAAAAAAACATGCGGAGAAACCGCTGGATGTGCACCTGATGGTGATGGACCCTGATAGGTATTTGAAAGCGTTTAAGGATGCTGGTGCTGATATACTAACGGTGCATTACGAAGGCTGTACGCACCTCCACCGCACGGTGCAAGCCATAAAAGCGCTGGGGATGAACGCTGGAGTGGCTATCAATCCGCATACTTCGGTGAATTTGTTGGTAGACATAATGGAGCATTTGGATGTGGTGCTGGTGATGAGTGTGAATCCGGGCTTTGGCGGACAGAAATTTATTGAAAACACGTATCATAAAATAGTGGGTGTGCGCGATATTATACGTGCTACTAAGTCGGCAGCCATAATAGAAGTGGATGGTGGAGTGGATTTGAACAACTATACTAAACTGCTGGAAGCTGGGGCTACGGCCTTGGTGGCAGGCAACACGGTGTTTTCGTCAGCCAACCCCATGCAAACGATAGCTGATTTGAAGAAGTGCTAGTGACGAACAAAACAGCGGATTGAATGTTTGATAGAGGTAATGAGTAAAAAGGTAATTGTTATAGGTTCGGGATTTGCAGGCTTGTCGGCTGCTGCCACTTTGGCAAAAGGTGGATACGAGGTGAGTTTATTAGAAAAGAATTCGTGTATTGGTGGTCGCGCTCGAAAGTTAACGATAGCTGGTTTTACCTTCGATATGGGTCCGAGTTGGTATTGGATGCCCGATGTGTTCGAAAATTATTTCAAGGAGTTTGGCACTACAGTGGCCAAGCATTACGACTTGATACGTCTTGACCCATCGTACGCTGTGTTTTTTGGAAAAGACGAAGTGATGCGCGTACCGGCCAACCTCAATGAGTTTTATCAATTGTTCGAACGCTATGAGCCGGGAAGTAGTGTGGCATTAAAGAAATTTTTGGCCGATGCTGAATACAAATACAATGTAAGCATGAACGATTTTGTGCAGAAGCCTAGCCTTAGTATACTTGAGTTTCTCGACTTTAGAATATTGAACGCTGCACTAAGGATGGATTTGTTTAAATCGATAAGCAAGTACATCAAAAATCATTTTAAGAATGAAAAGCTCATACAACTTTTAGAATTTCCTGTTTTGTTTTTGGGAGCTAAACCCAATGAAACACCTGCTTTGTACAGCATGATGAACTATGCTGATATAGTATTGGGTACTTGGTATCCGCAGGGCGGAATGTTTAAAATAGTGGAAGCGATGGAGAACATTGCCCTACAAGAAGGGGTGAAGATACGTACGCACGAACGAGTAGAAAAAATAAATGTAACGAATGAAAAGGTGGTGAGTGTAACCTCTAACGGTGTTGACTTGCCTGCCGACATGGTGGTGGGTGCAGCCGACTATCATCATATAGAACAAAACTTGTTGGAAGAAAAATATCGGAATTACGATACCACTTATTGGAAAAGTAGAAAGATGGCGCCTTCGTGTTTGATGTATTATCTTGGTGTAAATAAAAAATTAAAAGGTTTGGAACATCATAATTTATTCTTTGATGCGCCCTTCGACATACATGCTGAAGAAATATACGACCGCCCTCAATGGCCTAGCAACCCATTGTTTTATGCTACCTGTGCTTCGAGAACAGATAAGAGTGTGGCACCTGAGGGACAAGAAAATTTAGTACTTTTAATCCCGATATCTGTGGATATTGAAGATACAGAAGCGATACGCGAGAAGTATTACAACATCATGATGGATAGGCTGGAGCACCTTACGGGACAAAGCATAAAGGAACATGTAGTGGTGAAAAAAAGTTATGCAATAAAAGATTTTAAAGCCGACTATAATTCGTTTGGAGGCAATGCTTATGGCTTGGCGAATACCTTGCGACAAACTGCTATATTTAAACCAACGATAAAGAACAAACGGTTGAACAATCTTTATTATGCAGGGCAATTGACTGTGCCCGGGCCAGGAGTGCCTCCTTCTATTATCTCGGGACAATTGGTGGCACGAGAAATAATAAAGAAGTTTGGCAAGGGAAACTAAACAAGAGAAAAAGAAATGAACGATTTATATACAAACGTATGTTATAAGTGCAGCAAGTTGGTAACAAACAACTATAGCACTTCGTTTTCGCTTGGGGTGAGTTTGTTGCACAAAGATTTTGTGATGCCGATACATGCCATCTATGGCTTTGTTAGGTTTGCTGACGAGATAGTAGACACGTTTCACACGCACGATAAAAAAGAATTGCTAGAGCGATTTGTGAAAGAAACACATGATGCCATAAAGGAGAAGATAAGCCTCAACCCTATCTTACATTGTTTTCAAGACACTGTGAACAAATACCATATCGACCTTCAATTGATAGATACCTTTTTGAGTAGTATGGAAATGGATTTGGATAAAAACGAGCATAACCAAGCTACCTATGAAAAATACATATTAGGTTCGGCCGAAGTGGTGGGCTTGATGTGTTTGAAAATATTTGTTGAAGGAAACGAGAGTGCTTATCAAGAATTGAAACAAGATGCCATGAAACTTGGTTCGGCATTTCAGAAAATAAATTTCCTTCGCGATTTAAAAGCCGATTACCATACCTTGGGAAGGGCTTATTTTCCTGGGTTTAAGATTGAGAATTTTAATGCAACCACTAAAAAGGAAATAGAAGCCGACATACAAAAAGACTTTGATGCAGGATTAAGGGGGATTAAAAAACTTCCTAAAAAAGCGCAATTAGGAGTGTATCTGGCCTATATCTATTACATTTCATTATTCCGAAAAATACAGAACACCGCACCCGAACAAGTGATTTCAACGCGCATACGCATCAATGATGCGAAAAAGTATTTGTTGTTTATTGGTTCGTATTTCAAACTACGTTTAAACTTATTATGAGGATGCGAGTGGTTCTACTTTCTTTTGCATTTATTATTTCGTTCCATTTTTCGATGGGGCAGAATTTAACTATTGATGCAATGCGAAAAGAATTTTCGGTGGCGAATGCAGACAGTGCAACCTGTGCCAACATCTATCAAAAATCCTTGAAAGATAATAGCAAGGACAATACCATGAGCGGTTATAAAGGCGCCATATCAATAACCATGGCTGGTTTTGTAAAAGGGGGGCAAGAGAAGTTGAAGCTGTTTAAATCGGGTAGAACATTGTTGGAGTCGGCCATTTCGAATGATGCAAATAATGTAGAATTACGTTTCGTTCGATTTACCATTCAAACAAGTTGCCCAAAATTGCTAGGATACTTCACAGATATAAAATCGGATAAGGAGTTTATATTGGCTAACTATAATCATACAAGTGTTCCGTTTTTGAAGAGTCAAATGAAAGAGTACTTATCACATTCGACTTACGTTGACGATACTGAAAAACAGAAACTGAAATAAATGGATACAACACAAAAAGATAAACGACTTTTTGTATCTACCATCGTACTTGTGGTGTTTCATTTGGTAGGTATTGTTGGTATTCTCTCCTCCTATCGGGATGTGTTTCTTCACCTCACTCCATTTAATTTAATATTAAGCTCTGCTTTGCTTTTCATTAATCAAAAAGCAATCAACAAAAAGTTTTACATCATTTGTGCCACAGTATTTACATTGGGTTATCTAGTGGAATTTGTTGGAGTGAAAACAGGATTGATTTTTGGGAGCTATCGTTATGGCAGCACATTAGGCTATAAAGTAATGGACATACCTTTAATTATTGGTTTAAATTGGTTGATGCTTATTTTTAGTGTTGGTTGTATTTGTCACAAGATTAAAGCTTCGGTATTTATCAAATCGCTGATAGGTGCGCTAATGATGGTTGCACTTGACCTTTTGATAGAACCTGTGGCCATGAAATATGATTTTTGGCAATGGAAAGATGCGATTATCCCTCTTCAAAACTACGTTGCTTGGTTTCTTACTTCAACCATATTACTAATATTGATAAACAAACTTAATTTTGATAAAAACAATAAGCTTGCTCAAGCGTTATATATAACACAGATGGTGTTTTTTTCCATCCTTTGTTTAAATTAATATAACACTTAAAGCATTATTGATGATTTTGATTTATTATTTCATAGTTTTTTCGCTTTCATTTGTTGGAATGGAATTTATAGCTTGGTTTAGTCACAAATATATAATGCATGGTTGCTTGTGGAACCTACACAAGGACCATCACACGGGAGGGAAACACACCGTTGAGACCAACGATTTGTTTTCGTTGATATTCGCCTTGCCGAGTTTTCTATTTATCTTTTGTGGATTAATGTTTCAACTTTATACATTAGTTGCCATCGGTTTCGGAATGACCGCATATGGCATTGCATATTTTTGTGTGCATGATGTATTTATTCATCAACGTATAAAGTTGTTCCGCAACATTGACAGTGCCTATTTTAGGGCGGTAAGGCGAGCACACAAACTGCATCACAAGCACTTGGGAAAAGAAAATAGTGAATCATTTGGCTTTTTGTTTGTGAAAAAAAAATATTATGAAATTGACCCGAAGCAAAATGTAGAACAAATTAAATGAGCCACTATGTTTATCTTCTTTTAATCTTATTCACGCTCTCGTATCCTCTTTATAAGAGTTTCGAGAACAAGATTCAATATTACAAAAAATGGAAGTTTTTATTTCCGGGTATCCTATTATCAGCGTTCTTCTTTATTGCATGGGATGCATGGTTTACTCATATTGGTGTTTGGCGCTTCAATAGTGATTTTGTCATGGGCATCAACATCATCAATCTACCGATAGAGGAATGGTTGTTTTTTATTGTTGTTCCTTTTTCCTGTGTTTTCATTTATGAAGTTTTGAATTACTTTGTAAAGAAAGACCTACTTGCAACACAGTCAAAATACATTACGATAGCGCTAGTTATTATCTTACTCATCATATCAATACTCTATCACGATAGATTATACACTTTCACCACTTGCCTCTTTTTAATTGTCACATTACTTATTCACCTTTTTGTAATTAAATCAACCTATCTCGGAAGGTTTTATTTGGCATGGATTGTATGTTTGATTCCTTTTTTTATTGTCAACGGAGTGCTCACCGCGATGCCTGTATTAATTTATGCGGATGAACAAAATCTTGGAATCCGCTTATTCACTATTCCCCTAGAAGATGTGTTCTACGGTATGCTGAATATCCTTCAAGTCATCACAGTTTATGAATGGCTAAAAAGTCGAGAGTTGGCCAATTAACCAAATGATGGTGTAAAGCTAAATAACTTAAAAAGGTATAAAAAATATATCTATTTTTAAGCCCATAAGCCATAGAAACATTTTAAACTTAAGCTAATCCAATGAAAAAAATTCTGTTATTGCTCGTAGTGGCTATTTATTGCCATGCATTAAATGCCCAAGACAAATCTTTTCAGAAGGGAAAAATTACAATTGGAATTGGGGCAGGTTTCGGATTGTTTGGCACCAAATCGCATCAAGAACAAGATGAGTCGGTATATTACAATGGCTCTATTCATACAAACAGGGTAGTGAAGGACACCATAGGCGGTGCGGCTTCTGGAACCTTTCCATTAACTGTAGAATATGGGATTACTAATTGGTTAGGAATTGGAGGTAGATTCGCTTACTCAAAATACATCTCAAATGCTGACTCAACTAATAAACACATTAAACCAACCGTAACTGGTTTAGATTGTGACCTGATGGTGAATTTTCATTTTATCAAGACGAAACATTTCGACATGCCAATTCAACTCACTTTGGGATATTCCAAATTAAAATATTTGGCAAATGACGCTAACGGAAGTGCAGCCAAAGGAAGTGGACTTAACTACGGATTCGCTTTGGTACCACATATCTATTTTGGAAATAACATTGGCATCTTTTTCAACCTTGGTTATGCAGGAATGAGTTATCCGAATATGACTTTTTCGAATAATACAAATTCAAATCTAAATAGCGGGTCGGGAAATTATGTATACAAATTAAAGGGTAACGGTGTAAATGCAGGTCTTGGACTTGCGGTTAAATTCCATTAACCTTGATTTCATTTTGTCATATAAAGATGAATAAAAAGAATTGCGATTTATTATCTTAATTTTTTTGCATTAACTGACAATAATAATATCGACTTTTGTACCATGGTTACAGTTGAAGAAGCAAAGAAAGCAATATTGAAACATACTCACATTTTGGCTTCAGAAAAGCGCGATGTAGAAGATGCTTTTGGATTTGTTCTTGCAAAAAATATCTACTCCCCAGTTCATCTTCCACCTTTTGATCAATCAGGAATGGATGGATACGCAGTAATTTTTGAAGATGTTCGAAAAAAGAAAAGAATATCTGTGATTGGCGAGAGTTCCGCAGGTTCTGTATTTTCAAAAGAAATTAAAAAGGGACAAGCCGTTCGAATTTTCACTGGGGCTAAAATCCCAAAAGGGGCAGACACCGTGATTATGCAAGAGAAAGTAAAGATTGAAGAAGGTTACCTACAAATTTTGGATACTCATCTTTTTCTTGGAGCAAATGTTAGAAAAAAAAGTTCTCAAATACTTAAAGGGGCTCTTGCCTTGAACAAATCTAATCAGCTTAATGCAGGCGCAATAGGGTATATTGCTGGTATGGGAATAAAGGAAGTAAATGTTTATAAAAAACCGCTAGTAACCATCATCGTTACGGGTAGTGAATTACAAAAATCAGGCACAAAGTTAAAAACAGGAAACATATATGAGTCGAACTCCGCCACGCTCATTGCTGCTCTAAAAAGTATTCATATTGACCCAATAGAAATTAAATGTGTTGAGGATAATGAATCAAAATTAATTCGAGTAATTAAAAAGGCTGAGAAGGTATCAGATATTGTTCTCTTAACTGGAGGAATTTCGGAAGGCGATTACGATTTTGTTGGAAGTGCTTTAAATAAGATGAAAGTAGAAACCATCTTTTATAAAGTGAAACAAAAACCAGGAAAACCATTGTTGTTTGGAAAATGCAAAAAAGTACTTTTCTTCGCCTTACCAGGAAACCCAGCGGCTGTTCTATCTTGCTTTTACAACTATGTTTATCCATCCATTAGAAAAACTCAAGGAGATACGAATGTGTTTCTTACTTCTTTTAAGCTACCGATAAAACATGAATATCAGAAAAAAAAGGGACTCGCAAATTTTTTAAAATCAAGAATTGTAAATAATTTTGCTGTTGCATTGGATGGACAGGAATCATATAAACTGAGTACATTCGCAAATGCTAACGCGATAATATACCTTAGCGAAGACATGGAAATGGTAAAAGCAGGAACCTTAGTTGATGTATATTTATTACCATAATTTGTTTGGTTAAAAAAAAGAAAAGATGAATAAAGCAATATTTTTTGGCTCCTTATTAGAAGCTACTGGAGTTAGCGAATTTGAAGTACATAATGCAAGGGATATTTATTCTTTAAAATCGAAAGTACTTGCTGAATTTCCTGGACTAAGTGATTATAAATTTCTGCTCGCGCTTCATCATCAAGTTGTGAATGGGAATATGGAATTAATTGATGGAGATGTGGTAGCTTTCCTACCTCCTTTTGCTGGTGGATAAATGCTAAGTAGTGATGAACTAATTCGGTATAGCCGAAATATCCTCTTGCCTGAAATAGGAAATGAAGGACAATTGAAATTGAAACGGTCATCTGTATTAGTTATCGGAGCAGGTGGCCTTGGTTGCTCCGTATTGAATTACTTAACAGCTGCTGGCATTGGCACAATAGGAGTGGTTGATTTCGATTGTGTTGATCCATCTAACCTTCAACGTCAAATTTTATATACTGTTGATGATGTTGGCAAACCAAAGGTGAATTGCGCAATTGATAAATTATCCAAATTAAATCCATTTGTAAAGTTTGTTGCTTACTATGAACAAATAACAAATAAGAATGCTATTGACATCATCACTAATTATGATTTGGTGATTGATGGTACAGATAATTTCGTGACGAGATATTTGGTGAATGATGCTTGTGTCCTTCTTGGAAAACCTCTAGTATATGGCTCAGTTTACAAGTTCGAAGGTCAAATTTCTGTATTTAATTATAGTGTTAACGGAACAGAAAGAGGACCAAATTATCGGTGTTTATTTCCGGTACCTCCATCACGTGAAAAAATTCACACTTGTTCAGAGACTGGTGTGCTTGGTATATTACCGGGACTTATTGGATTGTTTCAGGCAAATGAAGCTATTAAGATATGTGTAGGAATAGGAAATGTGTTATCAGGTCAATTGACTATTATTAATTCTCTGACGATGCAATTTTATTCAATCAAATATGAAAAGACTGAATCTATTAGCTCTCCTTCAAACATAAATGAATATGAAAAATTCGATTATGGATTATTCTGTGATGGAACAACAGTAAGGAATACCAAGGAAATTACTTCAGATCAACTTTTTCAATTAATACAAAACAACAGAAAAGGAATACAAATATTGGACGTTAGAGCATACAACGAAGAACCATATTTAGATGTTCTAAAAGAATTACAAATCCCATTCTCTGAGTTGATTGATAATGCGGACAAAATTAGTTCAGAAAGAACAGTAGTTGTAATTTGCAAGATTGGAATTCGAAGTGGAATAGCAATTCAAATGTTACAACAAAATTTCGGTCTTACTAACTTTGTTAATCTCAAAGGAGGGCTAACTGAATGGGTAAAAAGCTATAACTTATAATAGAATGGAAAAGAAAAAACACAAGGTGCTAGTCAATGGAGCAATAAGCCCTCAGTTTATTGCCGACAGCATTGCAAAGCACTCAACAAAGAAATCGATTGGAGCCCATGATATTTTTTTGGGCCAAGTACGAAGTGATGAAATAGATTCTAAGTTCGTTAGTTGTATTGAATATTCGGCATATGAAGAAATGGCTGAGAAAAAATTCCAAGAAATACGAGAACAAGCTTTTGAGCATTATGATTTGTCTTGTTTACATATATACCACAGCTTAGGAGCAGTTAAAACAGGAGAAATCTGTTTGTTTGTATTTGTTTCTTCAAAACATAGAACTGCTGCCTTTGATGCTTGTCGTTATATTGTTGAACAGATCAAAACAAGTGTTCCGATTTTCGGAAAAGAGATTTTTAATGACGAAACATTTGTTTGGAAAGAGAATCTTAACCCTTAGAAAAATAAAAGCAGAAACAAAATGATAAATATAACATCTAAATCATCCACACTACGAACAGCAATCGCACAAGCGATTGTAAAAGTCAGTAAGAAGGAAACTATTGAAGCAATCAAGAACAAAACGGTCGCAAAAGGCGATGTGTTCGAAATGGCTAAAACCGCAGGATTATTTGCTGTTAAAGCCACAAGTAATATGATTCCTGACTGTCACCCAATGCCTATTGAATTTACCTCTATACATTTTGAAATAGTAGATTTAACAATACTGGTTAAGATAGAAGTTCAAACTGTTTACAAAACGGGTGTTGAGGTAGAAGCGATGCATGGGGCTTCAATTGTTGCTTTAACCATCTATGATATGTTGAAACCCATTGATAAAGGCATTGAAATCTGCTCCATCAAATTAATCGAAAAGAAAGGAGGGAAATCTGACTATACTGATAAATTCAGGACTGATTTAAAGGCTTCGGTAATTGTGTGTTCTGATAGTATCTCCTCGGGCAAAAAAACAGATAAGGCTGGACTCGCAATTATTAAAAAATTAAAATCGTGTAATGTAAACGTTTCTGAAAGCTTTATTATTCCTGACGAAACGAATGTTATACAGAAAAAGGTTATGGAATTGTACAATGAAAAAAACGATATAATCATTCTTACCGGAGGGACCGGACTTTCTCCTAGAGATGTTACTCCAGAAGCAATTCGTCCACTACTCGACAAAGAAATACCTGGCATTATGGAAGCTGCCCGTAACTACGGCCAAGACAGAACTCCATTTTCAATGCTTTCACGAAGTGTTGCAGGCCTTAAAGGAAATACGCTTATTTTGGCACTTCCTGGTTCGACAAGGGGTGCACAAGAATCAATGGATGCACTCTTTCCTTTCATATTACACATTTTTAGAATTGTTGAAGGAGGACAACACACCTAGGCGAGAACAAAGGAATAAAAAAAGGCTGTGTCGCAATACAACACAGCCTTTTTTGTTATTAAAGGATTAATATTTTATCTACCCCCTAAGCCAGATGGACTCCCCACACGGGTCATTGCACATCTAAATCCTATACAATCTGTGGACTGTCTTTGATCTAGGAATCGTCTAGTTCCTGGAACCATCCAATAAGCACGATCTCGCCATGAACCACCTTTGTAAACTCTAGCTTTATCGTTAATCATTGAGGTTTCTCCTGGACTACCTGATGTTAATGAGGCTGGATAAGCATACATTCCTGAACTTTCAGATTTGCCACTTGTTGCATCAAATGCTTCAGTCCAAACACCCCCAGAAAGACCCGTAGCTTGCGACTTGGTATCGCCATCCAAATAATTAATGTTATCAGCGTATTTGTAATTTCTGCGTTCGTCCAAATTATCATCTGGCACAGTAATACTTACATCTCTCCATAACACCATCCCTGGAATACTAATAATATTGCTATCCGCATCATATTTTAAAGAGTCATTTATCTTGATTCCATCAACATCACGAACTTGTGTTCGGAAAACATTACCACGGAAAGGTCGGAAATCAGACTTATCTTCAGGAGACAAAGGACGATAAACATCCATTACCCACTCGCTAACATTCCCAGCCATATTATACAAACCATAATCATTTGGCCAATATGAATAAACTGGAGTTGTAATATCTCCTGCATCATTCAATGCCCCTGCAACACCCATCATATCACCGTTGCTACGTTGAAAATTAGCGAACATCTTACCTAAATACTTATCATCAGGATTTCGCACACCATGTGTATTCCAAGGGTAAAGTCTTCTTTCTTTAATTGCTTCACCAATTGTATTACCAATCAATCCGTACGCTGCAAATTCCCACTCAGCTTCTGTCGGTAGTCGGTACCGAGGTAAGAAAATACCATCTTCCATTCTCACCAAACGGTCACCACCATTAGGATCTTTTGATGGAATTGGAGCTAAAACAGTACCTTGCCATTTACCTGCTAAATATTCATCAGTATTAAAATAATCATTCTCGGTAGGTGTTGGAGCATCACCCAAAATACCTTCTCTGATTAATATAAATTCGTTTACGCGGTCGGTACGCCATGCACAAAAATCATTTGCTTGTAACCAATTAATACCGACTACAGGATAATCCCTATATGCCGGGTGACGTAAATAATATTCTACATATGGTTCGTTAAATGCCAAACGATCACGCCACACTAAAGTATCAGGAAGCGCTTTTTTAACAACGTCAGGGAAGTTGGCATTAAACACTCTCGCAGTCCAATGAAGGTACTCTAGATAGTCAAGATTACGTACTTCCGTTTCATCCATATAAAAAGATGAAACACTCACTCTACGTGGAATAGCATTCCAATCATAGGTAACATCTTGTTCAGCTCTACCCATTGTAAACGTACCACCCTCAATTAAAACCAAACCTGGTCCAGTTTCTTGTTCTTCATAAGCAGGTACGTCAAACCCTCCATTTTTTGGGTTGTTGTATTCCCATGCTGTTACAGGAGACCGTTCTTTGCTACATGAGACAAAGGAAAGTACTCCAGTAAAAAGGATTAATTTAGATACATTTTTCATTTTTTTTTTTTTTGTTACGGTTATTTTTTTGAATGAAAATTTAATTATTAAAATGCAGGACAGTTCACTGTTTTCACTTTTTTCTTCTTCGGTTTGCAATGCAATACCAAAGAACATGAAATTTC
>Ga0194047_10001866_pt1 | contig 12459 bp, 14 predicted proteins | sample JunL225m_MetaG_2_FD_160070 | JGI IMG/M metagenome (GOLD analysis project Ga0194047, IMG submission 160070) | Anoxic zone freshwater microbial communities from boreal shield lake in IISD Experimental Lakes Area, Ontario, Canada - Jun2016-L221-5m | ecosystem: Environmental > Aquatic > Freshwater...
GTATTATAACCATAAGCGTATACACACAGCATTAAAAATGTCACCGGTAAAATTTAAAGAAACATCGGCGGTTAAAGACATAGAAGACTTGTCTTAAGATATGGGGACTTGACATAGAAACAATATAATTAATAAAATCTCTCGAATGAATTCCTTCAATTGTTCCAATTGTTTCTTGTTGAGAAGAATAATATTGTTGAAACAAGTCATCGTACCAAATGCCTTTCATTCTCCAATCCTCACCAAAGGCATAGCCTATTAATCCGTCAACTTCATGCCTCTCTTCGTATTTTTTTGAAAGTAATCTTCTCATTGTTTTAAAGAAAAAAAATCCTCCCTTTCGGGAGGACTGTAAAAAAATATTGTTATATTATTTACCTCGTTAACCTCCCTCTGGCTCCTGTAGTTAGGAGTCGAATAAGGACTAGGTTGAGAGATAAGTTCTGTCTCACTTTTGTTAATACTACAAAGGTAATATTAGCATTCGAAATATGAAAAATCAATTGTAACTCTTATCCAATGACAATTTTTATTTATCTGATTATAATGTTGTAAAATTATTATTATATGAAAATAACTAAAGCTGTTATACCTGCTGCTGGATTTGGAACTAGATTTCTACCTCAAACTAAGGCTATGCCCAAAGAAATGCTTCCTATCGTAGATAAACCAGTCATTCAATATGTTGTAGAAGATGCTATCTCTGGCGGTATTGAGGATATTATAATAGTCACTAATTCTATAAAAAGATCTATAGAAGACCACTTCGATTATCCTAGTGAAGATTTGAAAAAAAATCTTTTGGATGGTGGTAAAGAACAAATTTTGGCAAATATTGAAAAAATAGGTGATATGGCTAATTTCGTATATGTCCGACAGAAAGGACCATATGGTAATGCTACACCAATCAAGTGTTCTAGACATCTTATTCAAAATGACCCTTTCTTAGTACTATGGGGAGATGAATTTGTACTATCTACACCATCAAGATCTCAACAAATGATGGCTGCATTTGATAAATACCAGACTACAATTTTATGCGGAATTATTACAAATAAACCTGAGGATACGAAGAAATATGGCTATGTACAAGGTAAAAATTTAGGCAATGGTGTTTGGAAAGTTGACCGTTTAATTGAGAAACCAGGTCCAGAAAATGCTCCTTCCAATCTGGCAATAATATCTGGCTACATTCTCACTCCAGATATTTTTCCCCTACTAGATCAACAAAAACCAGGTACTGGCGGTGAATACTATCTTCCAGAAGCTATAGATATTTTAGCTCAAAATTCAAATGTCTATGCAATAGAATTGGAATATGAAAAATATTTCGATACGGGAAATAAATTAGAATATATGAAAACAGTCGTAGAAATGGCTATAAGAAACGAGGAAATCGGCGATGCGTTTAAAGAGTATTTAAAAAGTGTAATTTAAATATTCCCCTATAAATAAAACGAAATATTATTGTCTAGGAGTAGGCTTTGGTGTTGTACTATGTTGAGCAGCGTTTTGTGTTAGATGAGCATAATATGGTCCCATGGCTTTTTCCCTTTGCTCATCAGATACGCCTACTGAGCTTACTGTTAATACATATTTTAATGTAGTTGGGGGTAGATTCTCTACTCTTTTGGGAATGCTATCATATGGTGATGGTGTAGGAGTACTTTCTGTGCATGCTGATAAAATGATTGCTAATCCTATTAAGCTTAGTGATAGCATCGCTTTTTCGTGTCTGGTCTTTGCGATAGAGGCTACTTCCAAACTTCTACCCTTCACTAAGCCAAAAAACGCCCTTGATATTCCAGAGTGTTCTTTCGCTGTATCTCTTACATGTGAAGTTACTCTTTCTCTAATACTTGAAAATAGTTCATGTCCTTTTGATAAATATGAAAATATAGGACTTCCTTTCCGGAGGGGGCTTTCGACTGCTGTTGACGATGACATAGTGTAAATTAATATGTAAGGATTATATAGGGTCTATATTGAGATATCAATAGTCGTTTAGTGAATATGTGGTGAACTATTTCTATCTTTTTTAATAGATTTATATAAAAAGATGAATTAAATTAGATATTTGTGTAAAATACCCATAGTTGAACTATTCAAATGAAAAAAACAGATAAAATAAGGAATTTTTGTATAATTGCGCATATCGATCACGGCAAATCTACTCTAGCTGATAGAATGTTGGAATTAACAGGAACTATAGAAAAAAGAGAGATGCACGACCAGTTTATGGATACTCTAGAACTTGAACAAGAAAGAGGAATTACAATTAAACTGCAGACGGCGCGCATGGAATGGGAATATAAATCAGTTAAAAGTGAAAATTTAGAAAGTGGAAAAACCACTTCAGTTCTGCCAGACAGTCTTCATGAGGAGGTCTCAGATCCTTCCTCGGGGAAGGTGCCAAAGGAGGAAGGGGTTTATATTCTTAATCTAATTGATACTCCTGGACATGTCGATTTCGCATATGAAGTTTCCAGATCTTTGGCAGCTTGTGAAGGAGCATTACTTTTGGTAGATGCATCGCAGGGAATTGAAGCTCAAACTATTTCAAACGCAATGAAGGCTATTGAGCATGGATTGGAAATAATCCCTGTAATCAATAAAATTGACTTACCAAATGCTGAGCCAGAACGAAGGGCTGAGGAATTGAAATCTGTACTTGGTTTCAGATATGAGGAAATAGTTTTTGTTTCTGGGAAATCAGGAATAAATGTAGACAAACTTCTAGACGCAGTAATTGAGAGAATTCCTTCACCAAGTGGAGATTTTGAGGCACCTCTTCAAGCCTTAGTCTTTGATTCTTTCTATGATGATCACAAGGGAGTTGTTGCTCAAATTCGAGTCTTTGAAGGTGAATTGGATATGGCAAAATTACGAAGCATACAAGCCAAAATTTATTTTGCACAGAAAAAAACAATTGTTGAACCTGTAGAAATTGGTTATTTGAAGCCCTACATGTCGGCATCAAAAAGAATTGATACAGGAGAGGTGGGTTACATTGCAACAGGCTTAAAAGACATTACATTGGTCAGAGTGGGTGATACTGTAACGACAAGTGATAGACATGCTGATATTTTGCCAGGTTATGAACCAGCTAAATCTATGGTCTTTGCGGGCTTTTTCCCTATTAATAATGATGACGCAGCTGATTTCCGTGATGCACTGATGAAATTATCTCTCAATGATGCTTCTCTTAACTACATTCCAGAAAATTCTATAGCCTTGGGACTTGGTTTCAGATGTGGTTTTCTCGGTTTGCTACATATGGAAATCATTAAAGAAAGGCTAGAAAGAGAATATGGTATGAATCTTCTCGTCACTGCACCATCAGTAGAATATAGGGTAGAACTTATGGGAAATTCTAGACTAGAGGGGACTGTTGATGAAAATTATGATGAAAAAGGACATTTCATAGTCCGAGCTCCTTCCGATCTACCTGATATATCCAAAATTCAAACTATACTTGAACCATGGGTAAAAATGGAAATAATTACTCCAGATACCTTTATTGGTGATGTCATGAGTCTGGCAAGTGGCAAAAGAGCGATTTACATTAATACAGAATACATAGAACAAAACGCTGCGGGTGCTACTTTGAAACGTGTAATTTTGAAATATGAAATCCCACTAAGTGAAATAGTGACAGACTTTTTTGACAAAATGAAGTCTATGACGCATGGTTATGCTTCTCTGGATTATACATTTGATGGATTCAAACCTTCAGATATAGTTAGGGTAGACATTTTAGTAAATAATGAAAAAGTAGACGCATTGGCCTTTCTCTGTCATAGGTCTACTGCGGATCGAATGGGGAGAAATGTCGTTGCCAAACTCAAAGAAGTAATTCCTAAACATCAATTCAAAGTGCCGATTCAAGCCGCCATTGGTGCAAAAATCATTGCGAGAGAAGATATTTCTGCATATAGGAAGAATGTTTTGAAAGGAATGTACGGCGGTGATGAAACTAGAAAAATGAAAAAACTTGAAAAACAAAAGAAAGGTAAGGAAAGAATGAAGAAATTTGGCAAAGTAACCATACCTCAAGAAGCCTTCATGGCAGTGATGAAGAGTTAATTCAAAGAATAAATTCTAAAAAATTATCTTTATTGATAAGCTTAAAACTACTGTTTTCATATGTTTTCAAAAATTCAGAGACGTTTTTTGCTTTATTGTCTTTCCATTTAAATTCGTAGGCTTCTAACTTTCCGTCATACTCTTCTATATAATCAATTTCTTTTTGGTCGTATGTCCTCCAAAAATATGTGTTAGCGTGCCTTCTTGTATTCATGTTTAGTTTTAGTCTTTCGCTGATACAATAATTTTCCCACAAAGCGCCGACGTCATTCCTAAGTTCTAAGTGATTATATTGTTGAATCAAACTATTTCTCATTCCTAGATCCCAAAAGTAGTATTTATTTTTACTTCCAATTTCTTTTCTTAGATTTTTGCTGTATGGAGTTAATCTAAATAATACAAAACATTCTTCCAGTGTTGCTATGTATCGATCTACAATATGATGATCACTTTCCCCAACAAGTTCAGCAATTTCTCTCAGTGATACTTCATTTCCTATTTGAAATGCTAATGCTCGAAGAATTTTTAATATTAGATTTTTTCTTTTGATTCCTTCGATTTCCAAAATATCTTGATATAAATATTTATTGGAAATTTCATTTAATTCATCAACAGCTTCATTTTCTGGTAGAGTAAATACAGAAGGGTATGATCCATATCTAAGAATATTTTCAAGCTTTCCTGTAGCTTTTGCTATTCCAAACTGTGAATTTATTTCTTGAAATGATAATGGATACATAACATATGTTCGTGTACGCCCAGTTAAAGGTTCTGAAGCTTTGTCTGCTAATGTGAAACTTGAAGAGCCTGTTGCAATAATTTGGATTTCAGGAAAAGTATCAACTAAAATTTTGAGTATTAAACCGATATCTTTTATTTTGTGAGCTTCATCTAGGACAATTAATTTATAGTTTCCTAAGAAATCTTTTAATTTTAAGCTGTTTGTTGTTTCTAACTGTAGTCTATTTTCTTCTAGCTCGCAGTTAATATATTTACTGTTTTTATGATTTCCTATAATCGTCTTACATAGTGTGGTTTTTCCTACTCTACGAGCTCCGTATAATATTATTAATTTTCCTTTAAACAAATTCTCTTCAATTATATTTTGTAGCTTTCTTTTATATGTCATCTTATTAATCTGGGGTGAAATATTCCCATTTTAGCATAAATTTGGGATATGCGAAAGCTACCGATTTTAGGTAGAATGAAGAAATTTGGCAAAGTAACCATACCTCAAGAAGCCTTCATGGCAGTGATGAAGAGTTAAAGAAATTTTTGCACGAAGGTCTTTTTTCTATATAAAACTTTCGCTACATCACTATTTTGTATTGCCTTGTGATCCTTTTCATATAGATTTACTGTCTTTTCAAAAACATCATCATAAAACCATAGAACAGAATTCCGTATTTTCTCTCTCGCCATATAAATCAATATCGACATAGAATATCCAAATGCAACAATATTCCAATCTTCTTTATTAACAGCTATTGTAGATCCAACTAAGCAACCAAGTGCTAATAAAATAGTTGCCGATTTTACTTTGTCAGCAAATTTAAAAGCCTCACCTGTTGCTTCGATATGATTTTCAAGATTAGATGTACAATGTTTCGGAAGTTGATTCTTTTTTTTCAACGATAATAAATATCCAGCTCTTTGACGATCTGTGTATCTTTTTATTGGTGTATATATAAGACCTTCTGGAGCTAAACTATGCTTTTTTCCTGCCATATGCTTGAAAATAAAGAATAAAAGATTTACAGGATTATATGCCGTATTTGTGGAATGTCAAAATTCTTATTGACATTTCGTTAAATTTCTTATAACTTAGAATAGAATATTTATATATATGAACAATGTTATAAGAACTTTAACGGACCGTTTTTCTAATCAATTAATAGGTGATACTGATTATATTCAAGATAGTTTTGTTGAAGAAAATGTTACAAAACAAATATCAAAAATGCAGGGGCGGAGACTAATATATAGAGATCAACGTATTGAAGGAGGGGCATTTATAAGTGGTCTAAATAGTGCAGGTAAAATTGCTAAGGAGTTGTTGGTTGTAGATAGCACACTAGGAAAGAAAGGATCAGGGGTATATACAAAAGCATATTTGGAACTGGAAAAAGAACTGAATGCAAGGCGAGGTAAAGAAAGTGCTCCTAATCAGGGGGCTCTATTACGTAGTGTATACGATGTAACAAATGATACTCTGAAAGAAAGTTCTGATGGTGTTGATAAAATAATAAATAAATATGGGGTAGGAAGTAAAATTGATCTATCATTTTTTATGAATGAAGGTGTGGGAGTATGCCGTCATATGGCATTATTAAGTGCTTGGCTTATAGAAAAACTTATTACTGAAGGTAAAATAAAAGGAAATATATCGGTTGATAGAAATTATATTGAAGGTAGAGGAGGTCACGCTTGGGCTAGATTTACATCTGATGCTGGTCAAGTGTTTATAATTGATCCGGCTCAACATTATGTAGGACCTTTGATAAACTTGAATCCAAAACCAAATATGTGGGATTATAAACGAGAAACAGATCTTTGAAAAGCTACTTAATTATCTCTTTCTCTCATCCAGGCATAGGTTTACCATTCTATCTGCTTCTTTATTGTATTCTCTATATACATGTGTAAAAGAAATTGTTTCAAATTTCTTTTTCAATTCTACAATTTCTTTCATAAATGAGGCTATTTGAGGATTTTTTACTTTATAAATTCCCTTTATTTGTTTAATTGCCAATTCGCTATCCATTTTCACTTCTAGGTTGAAGAAGCCATTTCCTAGGCATTCTTTCATTCCTTCTATGACTGCTGAATATTCTGCATAATTATTTGTCTGTATGCCAAGATATTTGCAATTTTTGCTAATTATTAATTCATCACTTTTAATTGTTAATTGACTTATTACCCAGCCTGCTGCTGCTGGTCCAGGATTTCCTCTGGAACCACCGTCTGTGTGAAGAATATATTTATCCATAAAATTTGTATTAAGCTTTATCGTCATCCTCTAATGAGAATGATCCTGAGCTTACATTATTTTGGTTGTTTTCTTCAAGACCAAAATTGCCTACTGAAGTATTATCATCTTCTGGCTCTTCTGATACAGAATATGAATTATCTGATGACATCATCTTCGCGAAGCTTTTCGCATCAGTTATCATTCTTTCTGTTGCAAGCCTCAATCTCATTGGTATAATAGGTGATGTCAGATTGTTATTTTCATATTCTCTAATAATATCTTCTATTACTTTTTCTCTAAGTAATGATAATAATGCATTTTTACTTAATAAATTGGTAAATTGGTCGTGTGTTAATTCGCCTGAGACATATTTGGCTGATAGTTCTTCGTAAGGTCGTAAAATACTTTCCAACCTTTCTATAACCAAGTGATTTATTAAATCTAATAAATCTGATGGAAGTGAGTCTGTATGACCAGAGGACAATGCACTGGATATTTGTCCATATAAATTGACTCTGACATTTTCGCTTATTCTATTTAATGATCTATCTACAGAATTCATCAAGTCATCAAATTCACTGTTTATACTAGGTTTTTCCTTATTTCTTAAACCATATTCATCAATATAATCTTTAACTCTCGCTATTTCGCTTCTAATTGTTGATAATTTACTTTCAATTTCATTTACTTTTGTACGGAGATTTACATAATCGCGAACAATATTTCTAGCTTCTTGAGGTAATACTGCTAATTTTTCAGCATCTAGACTATCTGAATTTAAGGCTTCAGTGAAAACATCTCTTTGGGTTTGAGTCTGATACGTTAATGATTTCGCTCTTTGCTCAATCTCTTCATGTCTAGAATATAGTTCTTCATATTCTTTGACAAGTTTTTCAATAACTGTAGGTACAATTTTGGCAATTGCTCTAGGAATATCACTATATGATTTATCTGTATTATCGTCAGAAATTACTTTCATTAAGGCAATTATATCTTTGCTGTCAGGATTATTATCTGAAGTATTAGTCACTTTAACAGTTGGTTGTGGAATTGAAGTAAAATCTATTGGATCACTTATACTCTCAGTCGAATTATTATTAATAATTTCAGTATTATTAATAACAATATTTTCATCGTTATTGTCAGATATTAGACCGGATGAATTTGAGTTAATCTGGGGCATGATTATTTCGCGACTTCAAATATAATAAATTATTCGCTCTATAGTAGAACATTTGGCATAATAAAACAACACAAAAAAAGGTCTAAAAGGTATTGCATTTAAGAGCAACTTTTGATATTCTTACACGCATTGACTGTAGTGTTACAGTTATTTGTTTGATGTTTCCTATTTTAATGGTCTCATCAAGTAATTAAGTGTAACAAATATAAAAAGTAAATCGTTTAATTAATTTTTAATTTACATAAAATGGCAACATTTCAAAGAACCAAACCACATGTAAATGTAGGTACCATCGGTCACGTAGACCACGGTAAAACTACTCTTACAGCTGCTATCCTACAAGTATTAAAGCTTGCTGGTTTCACAGCCGATGACAGAAAAGTCGATGATATCGATAACGCTCCAGAAGAAAAAGCAAGAGGTATAACGATTAATACAGCACATGTAGAATATGAAACAGCTAACAGACATTATGCACATGTAGACTGTCCTGGTCATGCTGACTATGTAAAGAACATGATTACTGGTGCCGCTCAGATGGATGGTGCAATTCTTGTAGTTGCAGCAACAGACGGTCCAATGCCTCAAACAAGAGAACACATTCTATTAGCATCTCGTGTAGGTGTAAAAAAGATTGTTGTATTCCTCAACAAAGTTGATATGGTTGATGATGCAGAAATGATTGATCTTGTAGAAATGGAAGTAAGAGAACTTCTTTCAAAATATGGATACCCTGGTGATGACATTCCTGTTATCAAAGGTTCAGGTTTGAAAGCTCTTGAAGAAGCACAAGCAGGAAACAAGGGCGAATGGTATCAGAAGGTTCTTGATCTTATGGAAGCAGTCGATACATATATTGATCTTCCAGAAAGAGAAATGGACAAACCAATGCTTATGCCTGTTGAAGATGTATTTTCTATCAAAGGTAGAGGTACAGTCGCAACTGGTAGAATCGAAAGAGGAGTTTGCAAAATTGGTGAAGCAATATCTATTGTTGGTTTGGGCAAGGATAAAGAATCAACAATCACAGGAATCGAAATGTTCCATAAACAAATGGAAGAAGGTCAGGCAGGAGATAATGTAGGTTTATTGTTAAGAGGTCTAGAAAGAACTGACATCGAAAGAGGTCAAGTTGTAGCTAAACCAGGCTCAATCAAACCACATACACAATTCATGGCTGAAGTTTATATTTTGACCAAGGAAGAAGGTGGTAGACATAGTGGTTTCCACAACGGATACAGACCACAGTTCTACATGAGAACTACAGATGTAACAGGAGAATTGTTATTAGAAGGTGGTGCAGATATTGCAATGCCAGGAGATAACATTCAATGTAAAGTAATTTTAATTACTCCTATTGCTATCGACGAAGGTATGAAATTTGCTGTAAGAGAAGGTGGTAAGACAGTTGGTGCAGGTATTGTTACAAAAATTATTGAATAAGTTTTTTTGAAGGGGTTTATTAAAACCCCTTCAGTACTCTATATGTCATTTTAGCTCATTAAAATATGCAAGGTATAAGAATAAAAATCAAAGGTTTCGACAGCAAAGTTGTAGAACAAGCATCGAAACAGATTGTTGAAGTTGTATTAAGATCAGGTGCCAAGATCACAGGACCAATTCCTCTTCCTACGAAGACGAAACGATGGACTGTTATCAAATCTCCGCATATTGATAAGAGAGGAATGGAAACATTTGAGTTGAAAACATACATTAGGTTAATTGATATTGTAGATGCTACTCCAAAGACAATTGAGTCGCTATCTCATCTCGAATTACCTGCTGGAGTTGGTATAGATATAAAAAGTTGATAGATAGTATACTTTTTGGGTTTACAATTAGAGTGATATAGACTATAATTGTGAGCTTGAAATAAAGCTGATACTGCCAAGTAATTTGAGTAAGTCAGTTTACGATAAATTAGTATTTCGTAAGCTCGACATGTGTCGAGTTTATTATTTTATATATGTCATTATGAATGCACTAGTAGGACTTAAAAAAGACATGACGAGAGTTTTTGCAGAAAATAACAAATCTGTAGCTGTAACTCTAGTTTCCATAAAAGGATGTATCAAGGCAAAGAACCTAAATGGTGCCACGTATATCGGTATTGGAAAACAGAAAGCAGGAAAAAACCTCGACGGTCAATTCAAAGATTTGGGTTATGTTCCAGCCCATGTAGTTACTGTTGAAGGAGATGTTGATGTAAACATAGATGAATTTAATGTTAATGACGTCGTAATTGTAAAAGGAGTTACCAAAGGTAAAGGATTTCAGGGAGTTGTAAAGAGATGGGGATTTGCTGGTGGTCCAAAAACACACGGACAATCTGACAAGTTAAGACATCCTGGTTCAAATGGTTCTGGTACTACACCAGGTAGAGTTTGGAAGGGTAAAAAAATGGGTGGTAGAATGGGAACTGACAATGTTACGATTAAAAATGTTAAAGTGATGGCTGTAGATAAAGAAAACGGAATAATAGCACTTAGTGGTCCTATTCCAGGTGGCAGAAATAGTGTTGTTACTATTATTAAAAAATAACAATTTCAGTTATAAATTTGTTAAAAATGGCAACTAAAGTAAATGTGTACAATTTAAAAGGTGATGTTACAGGAAGTGTGAATTTACCTGAAATTTTTGAAATCGAACCTAACGAAGATCTATTATCTCAATATGTAAGAGTTTATCTTGCAAACCAGAGACAGGGTACTAGAGATACCAAAGACAGATCAGAAGTTTCAGGTAAGGCTAGAAAACCATGGAAACAAAAAGGAAGTGGTAATGCAAGACACGGTTCAAGAAAGGCTCCTTCATGGAGAGGTGGTGGTGTCGCACACGGACCAAAACCTCAGAACTTTTCATTGAAAATGTCTAAATCTATGAAATTTAGTGCTTTGATATCGGCTTATGCTAAACAAAAAGAAAACTGTGTAATTCTTGAAAATGCTGATTTGGAAGAAGTAAAAACCAAATCTGTATCAGAATTTATTAAGAAAGCAGGTTTTGCTAAAAATGTATTGTTTATCACAGCAGATGTTCAAAAAAATCTAGTAATGTCTTCTAGAAATATTAGTATAGTTAAAGTATCAAATGCAGCTGTTATAAATGCATATGATTTATTGAAATATAGAAATATTGTTATTGAGAAGAAAGTTCTAGAAATGATGCAAGATGCTACTGGTGTTACCGAAGAAACTTCAGTAGAAGTTAAAAAAGAAAAAAAAGAAAGTACTAAGAAGTAAATATTATGAACTACTCTAACGTTATTATAAAACCATTGATTACAGAAAAATCTGTAGCACAAGCTGTAAACGGAAAATACACTTTTCTTATTAACACTTTAGCTAACAAGACTGATGTTATTACTGCAGCCAAGAAAGTCTTGGGAGTAACAGCAAAATCTGTAAGAATTGTAAGATATCAGGATCATAGAAGAAGGGTTAATTTTGTTGACCCATCCAAAGGATCTAGAATTAGAAAAACTGTCAATTTTAAGAAAGCCATCATTGAATTAGATGGTGATCAGAAACTAGATTATTTTGATGTTGAATAAGTAAAATGTTAAAACAATTCAAACCAACAACGCAAACAAGAAGACATACAATAAGAGTCAATAGAAAGAAAGTATTGACAGCAGACACTAAGCCTTACAAAAAGCTTCTTGCTCCTCAGATTTCTAAGGCAGGAAGAAACAACCAAGGTAAGAGAACTGTTAGACATAAAGGTGGTGGTGTAAAACATCATTATAGAATAGTCGATTTCCAAAGAACTAAGCAAGATATCAGTGCAACAGTAACTTCTATTGAATATGATCCAAATAGATCTGCATTTATAGCTTTAATTACATACGATAATGGTGAAAAAAGTTATATAATAGCACCTGATGGATTGAAAGTAGGTCAAAAAATTATAAACTCAGATAAAGCAGAAGCAACAATTGGTAATGCAATGCCATTGAAGAATATACCAGTCGGTATGATGGTTCATCATGTAGAATTGATTCCAGGAAGAGGTGCCAAAATTGCAAGATCTGCTGGTAACAATGTATTATTACAGGGACTTGATGGTAAAGGTTATGCACAGTTGAAGTTACCTAGCGGTGAAGTAAGACTTGTTAAAGAGACTTGCAAAGCAGTAGTAGGTACAGTGTCTAATCCTAATCATATTAACGAAAGATTTGGTAAAGCAGGATATAGTAGAAGAAAGGGAATTAGACCAG
>Ga0194047_10001868_pt1 | contig 12450 bp, 14 predicted proteins | sample JunL225m_MetaG_2_FD_160070 | JGI IMG/M metagenome (GOLD analysis project Ga0194047, IMG submission 160070) | Anoxic zone freshwater microbial communities from boreal shield lake in IISD Experimental Lakes Area, Ontario, Canada - Jun2016-L221-5m | ecosystem: Environmental > Aquatic > Freshwater...
GGATATCAATAACGGATTCACAAACGTCCAATTGTCTATTCCGGACATTGGAACAAACGCCCAACTCGGCTGTGCGTTCTACATTCCGTGGAACCTCAAGCAACCAACCGCAGTTAACCCTACGTTCCTTGACTAACTTTTGAAGGGAGAAGCCTCATGGCGATTGACAAGAATATGGTTGATACCGAAATGCAAACAATGGCGGAAAAGCTGGCGTTTGAGATTTTCAAAACTACTCCTCACTCTGCGGGAAATGCGGAAAGATGCGCCATTCAATCTTTTCGAGCCGCGAAAGCGTTCTTGGATGTTTCGGCACAAATCAGCTCAAACAGGCTGAACATTTTTGCGATTGACGAAAATCCGTTGGATGACGCTCATGCTCCGAATCTGATCAAGACCAGCCCCATTAACTTGATGTCAAAGGAATGGGGGTCTTTGGAAAAGGTCAAGAAGGCCATGAAAGACCTGCAAGACAATCCAACGGCGACAACTTACGAAACTTACGGTTGGGGTCCATCGGAAGTAGCGCAAGCCAGATCCCTGTTCCCGGCCAAACTCGAAAAACTTGGAAAGGCGTAATTCATGGCGACGAATTCAACAGGATGGCAAAATGCGCAAGAAGCACTCAGGGGAACGACAGCTCCGTCGTTTTCGAAAGTGTGGTGGGTTGACGCAAGTGCCACTTCAAATGGAGCAACCGGAGGTTACTACCCAAACTTTCCGGCGAACACGCTAACGGTTGCTCAGTCGCTGACAACTGTGGGTCGCGGTGACGTAGTGTACGTTGGCCCGTCTCACACGGAGTCGGTTGTGGGCGCTGCGGGTATCACGTTGTCGGTTGACGACGTGTTCTACGTTGGTATAGGGACGGGATTAGCTCGTCCAATAATCACGTTTTCCACATCAATTGCTGCTCAAATGGTGATTTCCGGCAGCGGGATTGTCATTCGGAATATGGTATTTGACTGCACTGGAATTGATGCAATTACTGCCGCCATCAAAGTGACTGGTGCAAACGTAGCGTTTGAAGACTGCGAATTCATCACCAATACCGGAACTGCGGGTTGTGTTCTTGGGATTTTGACTGCCGCAACGGCAACTCGATTCCGCGTTGAGCGATGTCGGTTTACTGGTCCTGCGGTTAATTCTGGAACGACCACAACCGCACAAATCAAGCACGAAGTCGGTGCGGATTATGTCATCAAAGACAATTACTTTGCTGGCAAAACAACCAATGCTATTTTGAATGCTACAACGGTTCTTCGCGGATTGATTGATAACAATCGAATCGTGACCACAGGAACCGCTGCGATCAACATGGCAGCGGCATCAACCCCGTTTATCTCGAACAACCGAATGAACGTGGCAAGCGGAACTGCTCCGATTGTAGCTGCTGCTGGATTCGGGGCTGGAAACGTGTACTCTGCTGCTGCTGGCGTTACTGCCGGAACCGCAGCTACGTTCTAAGGTGCAATATGGCTTTGACAACGCTTGCGTCCGTTAAAGCTCAGATGGGCTTATCGTCCGCTGATACGAGCAAGGATACGCAAATCAAAGCTTTGATTGATGGCGTGTCCTCGTACGTTAAGCAGCAACTCAATCGCGATATTGAGGCCACGGATTATGTCGAGTACCAGTCGGGCGATGGATCTGCCCACCTGGTACTTCGACAGTCTCCGGTAATTTCCGTTACATCTGTTTGTTATGACAATGCAGGGTATTTTGGCGATGGCCCCAACGCATTCCCAGCGGCCAACAATCTGACGCAAGGCGTCGAGTGGTGTTTGCTTGATGGGTTAAATCACAAAGGCGGACAGGGAATCTTGCGTCGAATCGGATCGGTCTGGTACGGCAGGCCGTCACGATTCACAGGGACCGTTGCCAATCTTCCCCCAATCCCGGCAGGCAATTTTAAGATTGTTTACCGGGCAGGATACGAAGTGATTCCACCAGTGATTGTGATGGCTTGCAATAGCCTAATTTCCAGTATGATAATGCAAGCGTCGGTGGGGGGCGGAGCTTCAAGTCTTGGATACGAAGATGCTTCGGTTTCGCTGTTTGATCCGACGACCGCAGCGAAGCAATGGGGATCTTACTCTCACATGCTGTCTCAGTTCCGTTCAATTCCAGTCTGAAAGGTAGTGGATGCTAAATCGTGCTATCGCTCGCGGATTGATGGGGATTGTGCCCGAGAAATTCACATCAACGGTGACGCTACTCCCCGAGTCAATATCTCCAACTGTCTTGACGTGCTATCAGTGCTGGTTCAAACCAGTCAATGTCACGTTTACGACGTATGGAAACGTGGCAATTCAAGGTGATGAGACGCTGCTAAAAGTTCCAGACGATCAGTTGAATCCAGCAAACAATGGCCGCGAGATTCGACCAAGAGACCTTATCACGGTGGATGGAATTGGATACAATGTCATTTCTGCCAGGCTGATGTCGGTCAGAACGGTATGGGAATGCCTCGTCAGAAAGTCGATTGTGTAATATGGCTGGAATTTCCAATCACTTTGATACCCTCACTGCGATTAAAGCGGTGATTGACGGATTGGCGTTGACGGGATTGACGGGCGGAACGGTAATTCAGGAAGTTCCAAATTACTTAGACCAAGCGCAGACGCTGCCGTTCATTTCAGTCAGCCCTTTTGGCCCTGAAAAAATGGGTGATGAACTCAACGATCGAGACGGTTGTTATTATGGTGTGCTGGTGGCAATCATCGCCAAGCGATTGGTAACGGATTTAGAGCAACGACTTGGTTGGAGGCAATCCATTCGAAGAAAACTGAACAATACCGCGATTTCAGGATTGGGGCAAAACTACAATTTGCTGGTCGAGCCGCAAAATGCCGTAGAACTTAGGGCGTTCTTTGATCGTAACATGTTTGTCAGCAGCATTATGGTTCGAGCGTATTTCCAGGAGCCACGAATATGACTGACACCCTGAGCATTTCGGGAGAAATGTTCGCAGATGTTGCGAGCGTTGTTGACAAAACAGATTACTCAGCGTTGCTTCGAGAGTTTCGATACTCAATTGCCAACGAAAAATCTGAAATGTTCGAGAGCCAGTCGGATGTTCACGGAAACCCATGGGCGCCGTTGGCGGAAAGCACGATTCAGAAAAAGGGCCACGGTACAATCCTAGTGGAAACAGGAGCACTTAGAACTTCGCTGGTAGACGTAGACGGAGAAGGGAATTTCAACGAGGTGGATTCACACAGTTTGACGTACGGATCGCTTGTGCCGTATGCTCTGGTTCACGAATCTGCGTACGGAAATCGGCCAGCAAGACCGACGTTGGGAATAAGCGAAAAACTCATGGCGGAATTTGAGCAAAAAGTACTTGACCGAACGATCGAAGAGATGAATAAATCGTTGGAGCAAGTGCAAGATACGACGGTTTGGAATGTGCCACTTCCGCCAGCGGGTGGAGGATGGAACTTCAACTTGCCGTCAATTTTCGGAAGCGGCTGGAATTTCAAGCTACCTTAATTGAGAGAAACATGAACGTGAACAATTGCCAGATCGTCAGCGTGCCGGACGATTCAAATAAAGAAGGGTTTTCTTCGACCGTGCGTCGAGGAGACATTCTTCGAGGTCCATTCAAGACAATTCCCGAAGCTATTCAGTGTGCCCAATCGTGGGATCAGACTGAATCGCAACCCTCGCCGGAATCCTCGCCAGTAACAATCCAAACAGAAACGGAACAGCATGACTGAATCAATGGGTTATCTGGCGGCACTTGCAATGCAGCCATACGCGAATCTTGCGGCAACAACGACGTTTTCAGCATCGTCAGCACGACTTGAGTTTTACGATCACGATTTGAAAGAATCGATTGAGCTGATTCAAGATGATGGGCTTAGAGGCACGCGGACGCGTGCCAGCGAACGACTTGCTCTTGGGAACATCAAAATTGGTGGTTCAATTTCGTTTGAGCCAACGCCGGCGGAACTTGTACTGTTGATGCCGTTCATTCTTGGGACAGCGTCCTCCTCGGGGTCGTATGTCGTGGCAGACACGCTTCCTAACCTTTACTTGCTGGGAGATTTCGTCAACAAATGCGTGACATTCACGACGAGAGTCACAAAAGCAACATTCAGCGGATCGCCGGGACAAAAGATTAAGCTGAAACTGGAACTTGTTGGCACAACGATCGGAACGATTGCAGCACCAGGAGTAATTCAGGCGGCGGGTGTGTTTGCATCGGCCAGCATTCCTGCAATGGACCTCACGGTTCGCCCGTACATGTTTTACGACATGGGAAGTGGGATCACGATAAACGCAATTTCGTATGCGGTGGATAAGTTTGAGTTGTCGATCGACAACAAGATTGAGCCAACGTACATGCAGGGCCAAACCGCCACGGACCTTGAACCAACCGATCGGGTTATCACGCTCGGAATTCAAACCAAATACACGTCAACGGAATCTGTTCTTCAGACCGATACGCGAGCAGGTACGGCACGAGCAGCGTCTGTTGCGTTTACTAACGGGGCAAGCGTGTTCTCGTTTACGTTTGGGGCATTGGTAGCAATGCCCGAAACTGTTACAGTACCTGGGCGGCAACATTTGCGATTGCCGCTCAACTATCAAGCGTACGGTCTCTCGACAACAAAGGAAGTTGTCGTTGCACTGCCCGCGTAACCCTTGGGGAAAGACATGACAAGCTATATTTCAGACGGCTACACACGAGACGACGGTTACATTGCTGCAGCACCGGAGGAGCCTTCAAACGGCGAGCGGTTGTATGAATCGCTTGAATTCACATACCGACCAGCAACGAGAATGGAACTGGTCAGGCTTGATGCGGAAGTGGAAGTTGCATCGAAAAGCAAGGAGTTTGATCCAGAGTCCGTGATTCGTGCGGAGAAGATTGCTTGCAAGTTTATTGCCAGCAAAATCATCTCGTGGAACCTGATGAGCGTTGGGATTCATCCTGTTCCAGTGTCGGCGGAAGCACTTGAGCGAATGAATCCTTATTTGTTCGGGAACCTGTACCGAATCATTCGAGGTTCACAGACCAGCGATGTTAAGCCAAACGTACTGCCAAAGCCATCGGACGAAGATCAAGTAAAAAACTGACAGCGGGGGTGCGATTGAAGATATTGCATCCCGAAGTCGCTGACAGGAACTGCAAACATTGCTTGGTGTATCAGTTTGACGACACAACAGGAGAGTTGCAGTTTGGGCGTGATGGAAAGCCGGAACTCAGATTGCTGAATTCCGGCCCTTCATTTCTTGCAGCGTGCAGAGATCCGAGTCGTGGATGCCCAAAAGGAACTCCTGAGCATCCAAAAACCTTGTCAAGCGACAATCTAAATTGCTTGCAGCATTACCAAGAATGCGAAGCGGTTGGGCAATTCCCTGATGATGCGGTCGTTCGCAGAAATGCAGCGGTCATCAAAAGCGTGTTGGATTATTGCGACAAGTCCAAGGCTAAAGAGCAAATGAACCTGATGCTTAGGGCAATTGCCAAATGTCTGCCACAATAAAAGATATCATCGTTCGGATTGCCGCAAGCGGATCTGCGGAAGCGGCACGTTCCATAAATGCCGTAGCGGCAAGCATTCAGGGAATCAGTCGAGTTGCAGGATCGGTAAACCAAGGAGGAAACGCATCTGCGGGAGTTGCAACCCGAGCGGCAGACGCGGCACAGCGGGCGACCGCAAGGGCGACCGCCGCAGAGCAAGCCGCAAATGCTGCGTTTGCTCGTTCGCTAACATTAACATCAAACGCAAATATTGCGCAGCAAGCGATCGGACCAGCGGAACAAGCCAGGATTGCGGCAGAGTCACATGCCAGCAATCTTGGTGCGGCGAGTGCATCGGCAAATCAACAATTGCAGCGAGCACGCGGAATTGTCACAACTCATCGAAATCGAATACTTGCGTTGCAAGGACAACTTCTTCATGCTACTGGGCCGCAGGCTCGAGCTCGACTGCAGCGAAGAATAGCATTGACGCGACATGCAAGAAACCTTGCACAAGCAAACGTGGGCGTTCACGCAGAGGCCGCAAGGCAAGCAACTCAGGCACATCAAGCGGCAGTGCGAACCGCACGCCAAGCGGCACGACGCGCTCGCGTTGCAAGGCGAACATTTGGCGCTCTTAGCACACATGCCGCAACGGCAAGAGCGAGGGCAACATCCCTCGGGAACAGGGCAACCGCATTAGGGGCAGTTGCAGATACAGCAACTGCCAATGCGGAATCTGCGACAGCGGCGGCACGCAACGCAGCGTTAATGCAAAGCCTCGCAAACCCGTTGATCATGTTGACGGCAGCGGTAGCAGGCAGTTATGTGGTATGGAGGGAACTCCAAGTACATATAAAAGCCCTCGACCGTGAGATGGCACGCATCAACACGACCGTGATTGGCGTTCGGGCTGAGATAACCGCAGGCGACACGATCCGTAATGCCAAAATGGGGTTACAATTATCAAATACAACGACGCGATTTGACGATTCATCCCGATTGAGAGCATTCACTCAAGAGAATCGCGGCAACACGGAGTCCCGCATTCGGGCAGAGCAAGCAGCATCAACGCGAGATTATGCTGGCCGACAAGAGATTCGAGAACGAGAAGAGCGAAGCCAATCAATTGTTGAGCGAGGGAACGAAGCACGATTCAAAACCGCGAATACAGCAACTCAGCAGGCTGAATTAGACAAAGCAAAAACGCAGTTTGCCGAAGATAAGGCGGCAAGCAAGGATGCGTTCGACAGAAAGATATCAGCACTGAATAAGGAGAAACTTGAACAGCCCAAGCAAAGCCAAGGCGCAACTGCTGCAATGGGGGCAGTTGGGAACGCGTTGTCGTTAACGCCACTTGGCGGATTAACAAGTGCGGCGATTGGGGCAACTCTTGGCGGGTATGCTGCACCATCTCTTGGGGCTGATGTTGAGGCGATTGCCGGCGGAGGAATGACAACGTCACAAGTCGGAATCCACAACGCAAAACTTGACGCCGAGGGACTTCGGGAACAACTTGAGAGAAAAAAACAACTTGCAAAAGAATCGGAGATTGAAGCTGGGTTCGCCGCAAAATCAGTTGAACTCGGGCGAGACAAATCAAAGTCTCTTGCGGAACAACTGAACACCTTGCGGGAAGCCACGAAGGAGGCGCGCAAAAACTTCGAGCAAGATAAAGAAAAGATTGCCGAGAATCGCAGGACGGTCGGGGGGATGACACCTGGCATGAGAACGCGAATGAAAAACATAGAGGCCAAGCGACTGCGGATGATGCAGCTTGGAAACACGGAAACATTCAACCAATCGGAATTGGAACTGCCAGTCCCCGAGGGCACAAAAGTCGCAGCCGCCATGAGAAAGCAACGGGAGCAGCAAGGGCTTGAAAGCGGAAAAGATATTCTTGAGCAAGACATTGATATTAAGAAATCCGAAGCTGAAGCAAAGGCTACTGAGGCAGCACAAGCGGCGGAAGAACCGGATCTTGTTCAACAGATCAAAGACACTGGGGCAAAAGAAGAGGTTCAAGTCAAGGAGCTGATTAAAACAATTCAAAGTTCGTACATGGCGACAAAAGCGTTTGATGACTTAGAGGCCACGTTTAAAGCGTTGGATGAAATCATTAAATCGCGAATCGCCGCGTTGAAGAGGTGGGTGTAATGAGATTCTTTTACGGTGGATACGTTCACGAATCAGCCGAAGTCAACTTTTCAGCCATTTCTCGCGTCGTGCTGTTTTCCACAACGCAGCGAGCGAACATTCTGCAAGAAACATGGAGCATGTACGGAAAGATTGTCAAGCAGGGGGCGAACTCGCAGTCGGAGATTTTCAATGCCCTCGCAAACATGAGAGCGGCGTATTCCGTCAACGGGTATTCAGCCGGGATGCTGGACAACAACGGCAACAGGACGCCGTTCTTTTTCGACAACTCGCGTGCGATCGGTGGAGTGATTGTGTTGAATCCAATTTCCCACGAACAGATGCAAGGAGCTGAATCGGTGACGTATTTGCGATTCACGTTTCAACTGCAAATGGATTCGTTTTTGTCGGCTCCTGGAGATATCCTTGAGTACAGTGAGCAGCTTCAGTTCAGTGATAACCAAGGGCTTCCGCTGCAAGTGGCCCGAGTTCCGATTTCCGGACAACCGATCATCCAAAACGTGTCCACGTCTTCGTTTTATTACGCAACTCAAAGCGGAACGGCCAAATTGAGAACACCCAATCCAAATCCCGAACCGCCGATCTTTCCAAACTCATTTTCTGGCGAAGACGGTTCTCGTCAAGTAACGTACACTTCGCCCAAGATGATGCGTGGAGTTCCAGTTGAGTACGGAGTCAACTGGTCGTACAAATTCCGAAGCGCAACACCGTTGTTTTCTTCTGTTCATGTGAGAGGTTGATTATGGCGATTAAACGATGGCTTGGAAACGCAGCAGCGGTTTCAGATATTTGGACGGTTTCACTGTCGGGAACGGTTGTTAGTCAAACGTATACCGTCACGATCAACGCGAAAAAAATTACGTTTGTTGCGGGATCTTCCGATACCGTATCGACGATTTTATTGGGATTGCAAACAAGCCTTTCGGCGGTCAGTCCAGTTCCTCCAGTTGAGTTTACGGAGTTGACGTACGCAGCGTTGCCAATTGGGGGACCGTACACTTCATTGGCAATGACAGCCACAACTGCGGGAAACCCAGTCACGGTCAGTGTATCAACAAGCGGGGCGGCAACATTCACAATCGCGAATACGACCGTAGCAACAGGACCAACATTTTTTAATGCGGCGGCGAACTGGTCGGATGCGGCGGCGCCAGTAAACAACGATACGTTTGTTTTTGACAGCGGTTCGGTTTCATGCCTGAACGGATTAAACACCGGACTAACAGGATGCACAACAATTGTTGAACCAGGATATGCGGGTTCAATTGGGCGTCCGTTTATCAATTCGAACAACGCAACGACATATGCGGAATACCGAACAGCCAGCTTGACGTTTCCTAGCGGCACATCAACCGCAAGTATCAACAGTCCATCAATTCAAAGATGCAATTTGGCATTTGGCACAAGCACAGCCACGGTTCGAGTACTCAACACGAGCATGTCACGGCCAGATGCTGGAATTCCAATTGTGCTAATTTCTGGCGGTGCAAGCACGAGCGAACTTGATATTACAAGGGGCGACGTGGGGTTGGCGTTTTACCAAGGGACTGTCGCTACGTTCCCAGTCGTCAAAACGGGATACGCAAGCAATGCATTTACGGACGTTTCGCTGTTGGTAGGAAAGTCGGCGACACTGACGACAATCACGAAAAACGGCGGGTATTTGCGGCTTCAATCGAATGTCACAACACTGACTCAAGGGTCATCGGGCGGGACCGTAGACTTCATGGATTCAGTGACGGCTACAACCGTAAACGCGTACGAGGGGGCAATCAACGTCCAGACTGCCGGTGCAATTGGGACAATCAATGCGTATGATCAAGCGACCATTAACTTTGATCTTGATCCTCGTGCGAAAGTCGTCACCAATCCAATCAATGTCTATTCGTCGTCGGTGACGATTAAAGACGCGCAGAAGTCGGTTAACTCAGGAACATTGTCGCTGAATGTGAATGGGGCAACGTCGGTCAATGTTTCACACGGGGCAAACACGACAATCGTCTACACTTGATTGAGGGGATTGAATGGCACTTGAGAACTTTGGTTTTGCATCATACCCAGGCATTGAGGCGTTTGAGTCATTTGAGTTTTGCGACACAAGCGGCGTGCGTGCGGCGGTTGGGTCAATGAAAGTGTTCCCTCAGTATGGATTGCCGGACGAAAACGGCGACATCGTATTGACGTACAACCAGAACACGATCGTTTTAAGGAACTGCCATATTGATTCGATTCGGTATGTGGCGGGTTCCGGTGGCCAAATATGTGAAGTTCGGTTTCTGGATGAACGATGGGCGTGGGAAGATGCTTCGATTTCCGGAAAGCACAACTTTCGTCTGCCAAATAACGCAATCGTTCCATATCGAGAAAAGACTCCGCAGGAACTCGTTACGCTTTGCTTCAAGGCTCTTGGGGTGACGGTGTTTGATGTTTCGAGCCTGCCAAATGAAGCCAGGCCGGAAGTTGATTGGGATCATTCAAACCCAGCCCAAGAAATGGAACGGATTTGCCATGAACTTGGATGCCGGATTGTTCCAGTTCGATCAATCGGAGGATGGAAGGTTGTTGTCATTGGCGAGGGGGAAAATCTTCCAGATTACCCGGCTCAAGACGTTGGCGAAGGGATTGATCCGCAGGAAATTCCAGACTACATCAAGATCGTGTCTGCGCCGATTAAGTACCAGGTCAGTTTGCCACTGGCGGCAATTGGAAAAGACACGGATTTAAGCTGGAAGTATTTGAACGATTTGTCTTATGCGTTGGATAAATGGCTTCCTTCTGGCGGGTTTGGGCTTGATGGGCCTGATAACTTTTGCAATACCAATCCACTTCGGTTTGTGTTGCCTGACGGGACCAAAATCAGCAAACAAGAACTGGCACAAGATACCGTGTTTCGCTCATGGAGATTGAAATTTGAGGGAGATCCGTATGCGGTTCAAAACACTGGCGGGGAATGGTGTTACAAGTTTCCCAAAATTGATGATCCTGTGACAATTCAGCAAATCATACTGACGAATGAAATGGTTGATACGTGGACGGATTATCTTGGCATTGAGCACAAGCGAGGCGCGTACATATGGGGTCGGTTTTATGGAAAACTGGCGGACGGAAGGCTGGCGGAATATCCGCTTGGGACGCGGATTGATAAGCAAGCCGCGAACTCATCAACCAGCGAGGATGAACGGGCATCGTTCTCAATGAGTCTGGATCCGATTGACACGAATCGGTCGATTATTTCCACAAGCCAACGACTTTATCGGCAAATCCCGGCACTCAGCGAAATTCATCCCCTTACAGGCATCGCATCCCCCTTGGAATGGGTGGAAGCTCAGTTATATTTGACGTGTGCGTGCCAAGTCAGAGACCCAAAAACGTGGCAACCATACCGATATGAACACTTCATGCAGATCGGCAACGGGACAAACAAGGATTTTGCGGTCACGATCGTTAAGGATGACATTCATCCTTGGGTCAAGACTCAAAACATCTTCGGGGGAACAATGTCCGTCACAAATCTTGACGAAGTTATTCGACAAAGCCAATACTACGCGGAGTCATACGCTCGTCGGTATCAAACCGTGAGAAGCCAGCAAAAGACGTTCATTGGCTTGTATGGGATTGACATGGACGGTTCAATCAATCAGATTACATGGTCGATATCTGGTCAAGGTTCATCGACAATTGCAAGCCAGGGGACCGAGCACAGTTTCTACACGCCAGACTTTGACGCACGAAGACGACAGGTTGCCAATCGGGGAATGGCAGAGCAAATGCAGTACATGAAGTATGAGCAAGCACGAAAAACGGCACTGTTAGGAACTAGCACGACATGACGGCTCTGTTTCCAGCGGTCAGCACATTGATTGTCAACGACTCGGGAATACCGATTCCTCCGAGGTCGGTTGTCGTTGCTGTTTCGGTCGAGACAACCACGGCCACTGAGAACAATGAAGCAATTACGCTGACGCATGTGAAGCAGTATGCGACCGGGTTGGCCGGAAATGTGATGGTAACTGGGCAAGTGACAATTGACACAGGAAAACGTGGTTTAGGTTACTTTGATCAATTTCTTTACGTTGCAATTGATCCGACGATTGCCAATCCGATTGCAGGAGAAGAGTGGGGTCCAAAAAACGGATCTTGGACGATATCAAAAGGCGGGATGGGATTCATTGCTCATGGCCATAGTGATAATGGAGGCGATCCAAAACGATCGCTGTTTTTTCGTTCGCCAAAATCGTCCAGCGGATCAGGAGTCACGACGATTCGATTCTTGGTTATTTCATCAGATCCGAACACGCTAACGGTTCTAGGTGAAGTTAAGGCATGGGATGCTGGGTATACGCTTTACGACGTTCCAGGAGACTTGAATGCCGCGTTTGGTTTCGGCCCTCCTCTCGGAGTTGTCGAAGTGTGCGATCCGTCCGGATGTTATTTTGATGAACCTTATGATATGCTGTTTGGGCGAATGGGGTGGGCGAAATACACAAGTAGCTTAACGGCGGATAGTTGCAGAACTGGGTATCCTCCGTTCACGCCAAAGTGGGAAGTGTTTTCTCTCTGCTGTGCTAAGCCGCTATGTTCGTTTGGGGGTGCGTGATGGCCGGTAAGGGGAATGATCCGAATTGTTGTTGCACGGGATGTGACCAGCCGCCAATCATTTGGGATTCGTCAAATGTTTCTCTTCAGCAAAAGGTGTCATTGGAGACGTTTTGCTGCCCGTGCGTTCCGCAGTTTGCTTGCGTGACAGTCGCCTTTCGAGGAACACCATTACCGCCGATCGTTTCAACATACCACGTCACATCTGGGTGGATTGCTCC
>Ga0194047_10001869_pt1 | contig 12447 bp, 11 predicted proteins | sample JunL225m_MetaG_2_FD_160070 | JGI IMG/M metagenome (GOLD analysis project Ga0194047, IMG submission 160070) | Anoxic zone freshwater microbial communities from boreal shield lake in IISD Experimental Lakes Area, Ontario, Canada - Jun2016-L221-5m | ecosystem: Environmental > Aquatic > Freshwater...
AGATTGGACGGCATGAAGGAGAAAAACAAGGCCACAGTTGGAGTCTGGAAGGTTATGGGAAATCTCCGTTTTCCCCTTGACAAAACTTATCATGGATGTCCCGAATTATTCCATACTATGTTTTTTTTGCATAGCAGGTTTGGTTTAGATGTTGTAAAGAGTGTGATTTTGAGTGGTTATGGGATTGGCGTGGTTTGTGCTCGTTTAATAGGTAAGGAGAACTCTTATGGCATTGGCATTAGAAAAACGATTTGAAACGCTGGTTAGTGATGTTCAAGCAATTCAAAAAGAGCTGATACTCTCAAAAATGCAGCATATCAAAAAGACGCGGCGCATCCAGAATGTATGGGATTCTCTTAGTCAAAGAGTTTCTGATTCTTGGGATTCCGTTTCAGCGGTGGATGAAATAACTTCACAAAGAGAAAAACAATGGTGAAGTCCGTTACGATCGACAGTTCTGTGATAATATCTACGCTACTTTCCAATGAAAAACGACATAAGGAAGCCTGTCAAATATGGTCTAAAGTCTTGAGTGGTGAGACACCTGCCGTGATGCCGTATTCTGTGCTTGTCGAGGTTGTTGCTTCAATAAGAAGGCGAACTGGTTCTGAGCTTCTTGCTTTTGAAGTTCAGAAAACACTTGAAAGTATATCAGCGATTTCATTTGTCATGCTCGATAGTCGTGTTGCTGCTAAAGCCTGCAGGGTTGCAACCAAAACAGGTCTGCGTGGTATGGATGCTCTGGTTGTTCAGGTCGCAAAGGAATACAAGGCAGAACTGATTACTTTTGATAATGAAATGCTACAGAAAGCGGTTGCAGTGTTGTAGATAATATGTATATGAACTTTTTGCATAGCCGAGTTGGCTTTATAGTTGGAAAGAGTGTGATTTTGAGTGGTTATGGTTTTGGCGTGGTTTGTGCTTGGTTGTTTGCTGATGGTTGTATTGGAAATATGAATAATATGGGGAGTGTCCCGAATTATTCCTTACCGTAAGTAGCTCAACAGAAGTTTAACAAGAGGAAACGATCATGAGAACAAACGGATCTGCCATAAAACAGTTATTCAAGATGATTGCTGTATTCACCATAGTGCTGGTTTATGTCAGTGCAACTCTGGCCTTTGCAGAGCACAAGGAGGAGATGCAGGGGCCGTATCTGGTGGTCGAGGGGCAGGTCTCGCACATAGAGGCCCGCACTCTGGTGGTTGATGGTCAGGCCTATCCCGTATCAATGTTTGCCCAGGTTTTTTTCGGAAGCACGTCCGGTCAGGCGGCATCACTGCAAATGGTCGTGAATGTTGGAAAGATTGATCTGGCAAAACTCTACATCCTGGGCGGCAAGGTTGAAAAGATCGTCATACTGAAAAATATCTGAAAACGATATCGAGGGACTGAGGTGGATTATGAGATCAAAAGATAAGATGCGCGTTTCCATCTGGTCGCGTTGCATGGTGTTTCTTGGCGCCATGCTGCTGTCAGGCCTCTTCATGAACTCTCAAGAGGCGCACGCGATACGCCTTGATATTAAATTCAACAGCGGCACAGCGATACCTGGCGACAACAACACGAACCTGACGTCAGGCAACAATGCTCAGTTGGGGGCAGCCAGCGCCAGATATGTCACCCTGCTCAGTGAGACCTCTCCGGCAGAGGCAACTACTAATATGCAGGAGGCTTATGCGGTGTCCGGCACCTGGTATGCGTTTGCCAATACATACTACAAGCCCTCCTTTACATCTGTAGCCAGGTTATCGGCCAATGCCACCGCATCGTTCAGGATAAAATCATCAAACGCCTCGGATCAGTTTCGCGTTACATTATGGCACGTAACTGCCCTCGGTGTGGATGTCGGTCAGTTGGGTAATTCCAATACCTTTAATGGCACGGTGGCAGCTTCAACCTATAATATTGACATTGCCAACGCACAATATGATCTGCCCGCCGGCGACATGCTGAAGCTCAAGATAGAGTTCAAGCCGTCGGCAAACAACAGGGTCGGGTATATCTACTGCAACTCCGCAGCAAATTCACAGTCATATCTGACGATCGGTATCAAATTCTCGGTAACGTCATCAGCCGGTGCCGGCGGCACCATTACCGGACCTGCAACCACGCCTGGTACCGCCTGGGTTGACTATAAATCCACCCCCGCGTATACCATCACGCCCAATGGTGGACAGCATATCCAGAGCCTGGATGTCAGTGGTGCTTCGATCCCGGGTGCTGTCGGCCAGACCGCCCCGTATGTCTATACCTTCCCCTCTGTCACCTCTAACAGGACAATTTCTGCCCAGTTCCAGCTTGCTGCCGGTACCTTCAGTATTGCACCGGGTAATGGTGGCTGTATAACCGCTCAAGGTTATACGGCCTGCCCGGGTGCCGGAAGTCCACCGTGGGCCGGTGGCAGTTCATATAACTGGTCTGTCGCTCCAGGGGCTTATATCTTCGATGTAGTTCCCGCAGCAGGATACGGGATTAGCCAAGTGCTTGTGCATGGAGTTGACCAAGGGGTTACGCCTGGCCAGACAACACTCTGGTCTATCCCCGCAGTGACCTTGGCCGACGGTGAGTCGAAAACTGTTGCCGCTTCTTTCCTTCCGTATTATACGGTTACCGGAACTGTATCCGGGGTAGGGGGGGCAATCAGCCCTGCTACGCAACCCGTCCTCAGCGGCCAGTCAATAACCTATACCATAACCCCTGACAACGGCTACAAGCTTGCCACGTTGACCGACAACGGTGCAGTCGTTGCGAGTCCAACGACTACCTATACCATATCAAATGTTGTGGCTGATCATGCTGTTGTGGCTACCTTCCTTCCCACCTACAACATACAAGCGATTGCGGGGCCAAATGGTACGATATCTCCTATAGGTGATACGGTTGTTGATTCCGGTACCAACAGAAACTTCTCGATGACCGCAAACCTCGGCTACCGTGTTGATACGGTTGTGATTGATGGTGTTCAGCTTGTAGACCCGGTCACTTCGTATACCTTCAGCAATGTTACCGCCAACCATACGATTGAGGTCACCTTTGTTGAGTACACCACGCCGAGTACCTACTGTGCGGTTCCGGCATTTATAACTACACCGGCACCGCCTAATGTGATGCTGATGTTGTCGGTTGAATCACCCATGGAGGGTGCGGCCAACCCTTCCGTAACATGCACCGGAACGCCTTCGGCCCTCAACTATAGCTGCACTTCCAGCGGGTTGGGTGTGTATGACAACACCAGGAACTACTACGGTTATTTTGAAAACAACAAATGCTACACCTATGCCGGCACCGGTGCCACCGGCCTTTTTTCACCCTCCGGAGCGGCCACCAACCATCAATGCGCTGCAGGTACGGCTTGGAGCGGTAATATGCTTAATTATGCCACCACGCTGGCGGTGGATGCGTTCCGCAAAGCTTTTACCGGTGGCAACCGGACAGTGGATGTCGCTGCGGGTGATACCGTCCTTTTGGCGGCACACAACGATGGAAGCTGGTTTGATGTTTACCCAAGGGTTGATCATGCCGAGTTGTATATGCCGTTTGCCGGAGATGTAACCCGATATCTTGTAAGGAAAAATGGTGGCAGTGGCTTTGGTCTATGTAATGCAGGCCAGACTAGCTGCACGGTTACCCGTTCGGCAACCACCGGGGAAGTTCAGTGGCCGGTTATAGGCGCCAATACTGGATCGGTCTACAGTTTGCGTATCAAGGCCTGCAGTGCAACCGGAGGAGTTGAATCGCGCTGCAACACAACCACCAACAAACCTGAAGGAACCATTCAGCGCTATATGAGCAATCTCCGTTTTGCCTTGATGTCGTATGCCGCTGACAATACATATGGTCGTGATGGTGGCATTTTAAGGGAAAAGATGAAGTGGGTGGGGCCAAAGGTTCCTTATGGACTCAAATACCACGATGCATCAAATGTGGTGCAGACCTGCACCACCGTTACTGATTGCGACAATCCTGAAAAAGAGGTCAACACGGACGGCACGTTTGTCAATAACCCGGATGCCGCAGCCAGCGGCAACAGCGGGGTTATCAATTATATCAACAAGTTTGCCTACACATCCGGTTACAAAGGCTATGATCCTGCAGGTGAGATGTATTACGAAGTGGTGAGATATTTTAAAAATCTGGTTCCTTCTGTAACAAACTACTGTAGTGGCATCACAGAACCAAACGATGGATTTGCCGTTTATTGCAACGCTACCAAGACCAATGCCCGTGGCTGGCGTGACCCGACCCTCTATCCCTGTTCACAGAACTTTGTCATTGCGGTCAATGATGCAAATCCCTGGCTGGACAAGCGTATCCCCGGATCAGCCTTCAAGGCCAGCTATGGCGGCAATGCGGCAAATGACTACTGCGGTACCGGTGCCGGGGACTGCGACACTGATTTTCTGGATGGTGGCACTCAGATCGATGTTGAAGGGTGGACCAACAAGGTCGGTGACCTGGAAGGGCTTACCGGTACGGTATTAAAAGTTGCCTGCGAAGTAAATGCCGCTGGCGCCTGTATCACATCTACTTGTGGCGCTACTCCAAACGTTGGATTCTGCTCTGGAGGTAAGGACGTCACTATCAGCAAGTTAGGCAGGATCATCGGCACGCCACCATACCAGGCCAAAGAGAACTCCTATAATGTAGCGGGCCTGGCATACTATGCCCATAGTGTTGATCTGCGCCCCGATCTTGCGGCAACCGGCAAGATTCGTAACCTGACTACCTACATGATCGATACCCAAGAGCCTGGCGGAAGCATGCTGGTAGGTCCCAAGAATATGCTCCAGCTTGCCGCCAAGTACGGTGGTTTTGAAGACAAGGATAATGACCAGAGCGTTACCATGGGGAGCACTAAATATAACAGGCCATACAGCAGCGCCACCTGTGGCGGTGTCAGCGCCACACCTAATGTATATTGCTCCGAGTGGGATGCCGACAATGACGGTTTTCCGGATAATTATTTCTTTGCATCCGACTCTTCAAAGGTTGAGTCAGGGTTATATAAGGCCTTTGCCAGTATCCTCAACCGTGCCACATCTGGTACTGCTGCTGCCGTTGCTAATAACAGGAGCGGCGAGCGGGGCGCAAACATTATCCAGGCGCTGTTCTATCCTCAGTGGCCAACCGATATGGGAATAAAATGGCTGGGCGATGTCCAGGCGCTCTGGTTTTATCTTGACCCGGTCATAAAATTCAGCGGCATCTTTGAGGATACCGATGGCGACCGGGAGTTGAACCTTCGAGCCGATCTTACACCGAGTTCGGATGCAACAAAGGTTAATGCCCTTTGGAAGGCCGGAGATGAGCTTCATGCCAGGACGGCCTCAACCAGGAGCATCTACACGTTGCTTGATCCAAGTTCAGTACTTACAAATACTGCCAATGCATTCACTACAACGAACAGGACAACCCTGAAGCCTCTGCTCGGTATTGGTGCCTCTACTGATGCCCAGGCGGATGTCCTGATCAATTATATCAGAGGTTTGGATGGCGGGGCCTACCGTTCACGAACCGTTACCCGTACCGGTATCACCAATAACGCTGCAACCGGGGTTGGAGTGTGGAAGTTGGGGGACATCATTAACTCAACTCCGCAGATCCAGGGAGCAGATCCATTAAACAACTATACCACGGATTTTGGTGATTCGTCGTACAGCAAGTTTACTGTTTCAAGCAACTACAAAACCAATAATTTTGTGTATACCGGCTCAAATGACGGTATGTTGCATGCCTTCAGGCTCGGCCTTGTCGGGCGGGTCTATGATTCGACGAATCTGTATCGGATCGCCAACATACTTGACGAAACCGACTTGGGCAAAGAGGAGTGGGCATTTATCCCTTCCAATGCTCTTCCTTACATGAAAAACTGTGCGGATGCCGGATACTGTCATCAGTATCTGGTGGACGGAACACCGGTCATATTTGATGCGGCAATAAACAAATATACCGCCTGTACCGAAGACAACTACTGGAGTTGCGAGCGGACAACGACATATAATTTAGGGACTACAGCCCTCAATCTGGCCGCAACCAGCTGGAAATCAGTTCTTATTGGCAGTATGGGGCTTGGAGGCGCAACGCGGGATGGAAACTGCAATGAGACCCTGAGCAAGGACGATGTTGAGTCAAACAACACCGACTGCATAAAAACACCGAATACCGGCACGGTTGCTGTCCCGGTTACCGATAAGGGTTTTTCATCGTATTTTGCCCTTGATATCACCACTCCGACAACTCCCGGTTTTATGTGGGAGTTCTCCGATGCAAGTATTGAGGCTGATACATCCTTAAGTACTGCGGCACTAAAGGAGGCTGCGAAGGGATTGGGCCTGACTACTGCGAGCCCGGCTATTGTCAGAATCAATTCCCCCATGGATAACCACAAGAATAATGGCCGCTGGTTTGCCGTGTTTGCGTCGGGGCCAACCGGCCCGATTGATACTGCCACAAAACAGTTCCTGGGACGCTCAGACCAGAATCTGAAGATCTATGTGGTTGATATAAATCCATTCAAAGACTCGTTGACCACATTCAAAAAATGTTCAGCAGTCGGGGCTACAGAATGTAATTACTGGGTCTTTGATACCGGTAAGAAGTTTGCGTTTGCAACCTCACTGATTAATTCCACGGTTGATCTTGATAAGGGTGATGCTTCGACTCCTGGGTACTGGAGCGATGATGTTGTCTATGTCTCCTATGTCAAGGCGAGCCTTGCAACAACTGGAGCTCAAGATGGCTACCCACTGGCTTGGGACAAAGGCGGCGTAGTCCGGCTTATAACAAAAAATGATCCTGATCCGGCCAACTGGTTTGTTAGCACGCTGATTGACGATATTGGTCCGGTGACACGTTCAGTAGATGTTCTCCAAAGCAAAAGCACAAAAAAATTGTGGGTCTACTTCGGTGAAGGTCGTTACTTCTATAATGGTGATGACCTGACAAACGGGAGAAAAATATACGGTGTTGCCGATCCTTGCTACAGCTATGACTTAAGCCACCTCAATCAACTCAGCACGGAAATTTCCAAATGTCCTGCGGTTAACGCTGCTACTCAACTTAAAGATCAGACATCCACTCCAACAGCAGCCCTGGCGACAACTGATAAGGGGTGGTATATAAATCTTTACGCCGCTTCCGGCACATCTGGGGCCGAGCGAATGACCGGGGGTATTTCTGCAAACACCAATGGAGTAGTCTTTTTCACGACATTCGTTCCGAGCAGCGATCTCTGTGTCGCCGGTGGTTACCCGTCGGGCTGGGCTGTGAATGCAAGTACTGGAGGTACCGCTCCAGCAGGATCAATGGAGGGAAAATTGATTTTGACCACATCCGATCAGCCGATTGCCAAACCGGTTAATATTAAAACGCTGTATACTGAAGAAGGTGGGCGCAAAATGAGTACGGCAATTTCAACCAGTCTGAAGGGTATGCCGCCACCCCAGCCGCCACCTAATATTTTGCTGCCGGCACCTTCAAAAAGAATATTGAATATCCAGGAACGATAAGCGTGGGGTTACCAGTGTCTGAGCGTTATAAGACAAACGGTTTTTCAATTATTGAATTGATGGTTGTTATCGGGATTATTTCAATTCTGCTGACTATCTCCACGATTTCGTTTAACAGTTGGCAGGTCAAACACAAGATGGAGGCGCAGGTAAGGGGAATGGTCACTGATTTCAATGAAGTAAGGATACGCGCTTTGACAATGAAACAACGTCACAGCATCACCCTTAATGCCAACAGCTATGTTTTCAGATCATACAGCAGTGAAGAGGAAGATTTATTTACTGGCGGTACGACGATACCCGGAGGAAGCCATACGGTCACCTACAAACTTAAAATGGCCGATGCATCAGATTATGCTGCTTCAGTTTATGAGATAGACCAGAGGGGTTCAAACGTCAGCAGTGTCGCGACTATCTACCTTGAATTCGGTGGCACCTCTTCGGGGCTTAATTGCATCAAACTGCATACTGTAAGGATTAATGCCGGTAACAGTGCAACCATTGGAGGCACGTGTAATGACAGATAATTGCAGTGGCTTTACCCTGATAGAGTTTCTTGTCGCCATCGTCATCTTGATGGTAGGAATGCTTGGTATGCTTCAGTGTATCAATGTGGCTTCGGATAAGAATCTTGAAACAACATTCCGCAACGAGGCGATCATGCTGGCAGATGAGCGTATGATGCGCAAGCGCTCTGCGGGCTTCAAGATATTTTCCGGTGTAGATACTACGGATGTCAATAATGGTTTTTCTCAGTTAAATGTACGAGGGATTCTCAAAAACTATTCCGTGAGTGAAACTATTCAAAAGGCAACCAACAACTCACAGCAGATTATTATAAATGTGTCGTGGAAAAAGAGAAATAACAGATATTCACACTCGATCTCATCGTTTGTATCAACTTATTAATCAGGTGAGGACCACGTGAAACCAGCCAAAGTTCAACACAACGAAAAGGGTTTTACTCTTTTAGAGATGATTATTACGATGTCGGTATTTATGTTTGTCATTATTATCGCAGCACAAACATTCAACACGGTTGTAACAGAGTCTGCAAAAATTTCAAAATCTGAAGAAAGTAATATTGAGGGAGTTATCGGACTTGAGGTGATGAGACACGATATTGAACAAACCGGATTCGGACTGCCATGGGGAATCCTCCCCGGACATACGGTTACCTATAGTGAGGCGGATACTACAAACTGGTCCGCCGATACGACCAATTATGCAAAAACAAATGACAGTGCCGCATCACCTCCTGTTCCTCGCGCTTTGGTTGGATTTGATGCTTTTGCAGACGCCGGTTCCAATCTTTTAGGGGATTTCATCGGGGTCAAGGGAAGCACGGTAGGACGCTCCAAAGCGGCACAATTGTGGAATTATATTCCGTACCAAAACTTTAGTACGGCATCCGGAAGGGAGTCCCGACCGGTTGCATGGCCTTCAAATAATCTGGTAGCCGGGGATAAGGTAATTGCTATTCGTAATAATTTCAATAATCCGGATGACGATCATCTGCTTGTTGACTCTGCCGGTACATTTGCGTTCAACTACAATACAAACGGTTCAATCCATGATGATTTTCTGCCGATTGACAGCCTGCAAACTCACATGATCTACGGCATTGAACGAAGTACAGCTCTCAGAATGCCCTTCAACCGAACCGATTTCTTTGTCAAGATTCCAGATGCAACAACTACCGGCGACACATCAATGCCTGCTTTCTGTGCGCCGGGGACAGGAGTTCTGTATAGAGCGACCGTTAATCATGCAGGAGCTTTACCAGGTAAATATAACTATATCCCGCTCCTTGATTGTGTTGCCAATATGCAGGTTGTTCTGGGCTGGAGCTTCAACTCGGGATCGGAAAAATTACAGGATGCCATACATGCGTATTCGTCCATGCCCAACAAAACTGATTATTCTGTTTCCACCTTGTCCGCCACTGCTGCTGCTTTGCCTGCAACAACTGCAAGTGATATCCAGGGATGGCTTCAGGATCCAAAAGGAATCAGGGAACACCTGAAGATTATTAAGATTTATTTGCTGGTGCAGGAGGGGAAGAAAGATACACGATATACCTACCCGGCAAGCAGCATTGTTGTTGGAGATCAGGCAAATGGAGAATTGACACTGACACAACAATATACCTTCACCGCCGAACAGCGTAATTATCGCTGGAAGCTTTACAAAATAATTGTTAGACCAAAAAATCTGGTAAGTAACCAGCGATGATGAGCAGAAAGGCAATTATGAAGTTCCTGAACAATGATAAAGGTGTTGCTCTGATCACTTCACTTATGTTCACTGTGCTTTCGCTTGTTATCAGTATGTCTCTCTTGTACATGGTAACATCAGGGATTAAAGTGTCTGCTGCAATGAAACGTTATAAAACAGTAGCAGAAGCAACGTATGGCGGTACAGAGATAATAACCAAAGATTTGTTGGCGAAAGCACTGTCTTACGGTGCTGGATCAACTGGCACCTTTGCAGAGTACGTTTCGGCACAGATGGGCGATTTAAATCCTACCTTCTCCTCCTGCTTCCAGCAAAGGCTTGAAAATTCAAAGAAAAACTGGAGTGCTGCCTGCTCCAGCGTAAACGGAAATCCAAAGAGCTCACCTGACGTTTCATTTTCGCTTACCCCCGCAACAGGAAGTCCTTATACCGTTTACACCAAAATTGTTGACACGACTGAGTGGAGATTCGTCTCATTTTCATCTCCTGCCAGTGGAGGGACCCCAGTATTATTAAATAAAGTCATACCTGGTAATTCAGACAGAGCCGGTGGCACCGGATTTGACACAAAAGGCGGTACTGTTACACAGAAGAAGCCTGATATTCCGCACTATCCCTACATGTACAGAATTGAAATACAGGGGGAACGCCAGCAAAATTCAAATGAAAAAGCAAACATTTCCGTTCAGTATGCATATTGATTAGGTGGGAATATTCTGGAAATATTCTGGGGACACAATACCGAATATCACCCGCAAACAACGAAAATATTTCCGGGAAATTAGGGACAATTCCCAGTTTAATTCAAACAACGGCTTATTTAACCGCCGATAAATGCCGATAGACGCAAAAAAATCATGCGGCAAGTTTAAAATCTGATTGACCACTGCCGAAGTGTTCCCAGCCTAAACAAGCAAACCATATATGCTTTGGGATAGGTTTTTCACCGTTACGGTAATAAGCAACCATTCGGCGACTAATGCCTAATGCAGATGCGGCGGTATCAAGCGTTAGCTTGTTACGATGCATCCAATTCCAAATACGCTCATGAGATATTTCACCAGACTGTTCTACCGCTTCTGCCCTCAGGTTATCAGCCGCAAGGTCTATCTCGTCATTCCAGATAACAGCAGTTCCCCATTCGTCAACACGAGCTTGAGAAAAAAGAGCTTTGTCCTTCAGCGGAGTTAGTGCAGGATAGTTATTGATTATCTGTTCAAGATCTACGTTGAAAGCCTTCCCGTCTTTGAATGTGACTGAGAAACAGTATAAGCCTTTTACTGCAAGAGACTGGATTCTGAAGTGGAGGTTATTCATGGGTTGTACTCCTTGAATTTGGCAAATAGCAGATCTTTGTTGTGTACTGCCCAACTGAGAGCATTCTTGATTTCTCGTCTTGATACGTCGTGCGAAAGAATATCTAAATCTTCAATGTTGACCAACACTTCGCGTCCGTCTCTCATCCGTACATGAAAATGAGGCGGGCTATGATCACGAGTATTTACGAAAACAGCGCAGTCCAGAAATCGTTGAATGATTGGCATAGCAGAACTATAGTGCAACCATTGCACTGAGTCAACATAATTATGGGATTGGGACGGATTTGTTTTTGGTGTTAAAATACCTACCCATTTTTAGGGGTTTTCCTCAAGCCACAATATTCTGGGGACATAATGCCGAATATCACCCGCAAACAACGAATATATTATCCCGGCTCATTTTATCACATCAACCTGCGAAACGATAAACTTGACACCATACATACTATATAGTAGCTCGGTGAAGAATATTCCGTAAATTTTTGAGCAGCAAATATTTCTACAGTATTTCTACAAATTTCTACAAATTGTTGACCCTTCTTGTTTCACACTATATAATGTGTAAAAATATGTGTGAGAGGTGCTATATGGCTACAAATTTGGCAATTGATGATTCTCTTATTATAGAAGCACAAAAATTGGGGGGGCATACAACAAAAAAAGCAACCGTTTCACATGCACTTATGGAATACATTCAACGTCGCCACCAGCTTGATATTTTGGAACTGTTTGGAACGGTACAATATGATGATAATTATGATTATAAAAAACAACGGATTGTGGAATGAATATTCTTGTTGATACTTGTATTTGGTCACTTGCACTACGAAGATATATCCCACAGGATATTCCTGAAATTAAAGAGTTAAGTGAGCTTATTCGTGAACAACGTGTTTTGTTTCTTGGGGTAGTACGTCAGGAAATACTTTCAGGAATTCGTGAAGAGTCTCAATTTATAAGATTGAGAGATTTATTAAGGGCATTTCCGGATGTTCAACAGGAACAGATTGATTCTGAGCGTGCTGCGGAATTTTTCAATTTATGCAGGAAAAATGGAGTTCAGGGGTCTAACACTGATTTTCTTATCTGCGCGATAGCCAACCGGTTGAATGCTCCAATATTGACCACAGACGCAGACTTCTTAAACTACAGCCGATTCCTTCCAATTCATCTCCATTCTCCCAGACAAAAATAATTAGGAAATGGGGACATCCAGATTTATTGTACAAGGAAAGGATATTTTTGAATATTTCCGGAAAAGGGAAATGTCAAGAGCAAATAGACTTGTCCGGTTTTGTAGCTAATGAATTGTCCGCTTTTGGAAGTTGATGAGGAAGCTGCGGAGGGCGTAGCCCGGAGCGGCTTTCTCATCGGCCAGC
>Ga0194047_10001871_pt1 | contig 12442 bp, 9 predicted proteins | sample JunL225m_MetaG_2_FD_160070 | JGI IMG/M metagenome (GOLD analysis project Ga0194047, IMG submission 160070) | Anoxic zone freshwater microbial communities from boreal shield lake in IISD Experimental Lakes Area, Ontario, Canada - Jun2016-L221-5m | ecosystem: Environmental > Aquatic > Freshwater >...
GACTCAGATATTGTTACTGCATCACTTGTGATGAAAGGCAAATGGTATACAGGTTATCTGAACTCTGTAAAAGTTGGTCCAACTAAACATTGGGATAAAGTTTTTTATAACTTTAATTCTATTGAAAATTCAACTCACGATTATAGTTTTGTGAATTTGATAGGAGTAAAAAACGATGGAACTGATACCCTCCTACTATCAAACATTTCGAGTGGAACAAATATTTCAGCCATCAATCCTTCCATCATTCCTTATTTAAAATTGAGTGTAACTTTTTCTGATACCGTCACACGTTCGCCAAATCAATTTGGGAGGTGGATGATTACCTATCAAGCAGTACCTGAAGGAACCATCAATCCAATTATTGCCTATGATTTTTATAAAGATAAAATCTCTCAAGGAGATAGTTTGAAACTAAAAATAGGATTTCAAAATATCACCAAAATGCCATTCGATAGTTTACCTGTTGAATTAAAAATCACAGATGCAAATCGAATTGTTCAATATTCTAAAACATTGATGTATCCACCACTTGGAGGAAATGCTTCGAGTATTATCAATCACATTATTTCAACCAAAAAATTAAGTGGAGAAAATACGCTCCAATTAAGTGTTAATGGAAATATGCGAACACCCGAATTAACTTTAAGTAATAATGTTTGGGTAAAAAACTTTACAGTTACAAACGATAAAACAAATCCGATAATGGATGTAACTTTTGATGGATACAGGATTATGAATCACGATTATGTTTCGCCAACTCCAGTCATTCAGGTTTCATCAAAAGACGATAATCCTTATCTTATCCAAAATGATACTTCAACATTTGAATTGTATTTAAAACGCCCTAACAGCAATAATTTTGAACGAATAAATTTAAACTCCAATGCCATTCGATTTACTCCTGGTTCAAGTAAAAACAATAAAGCCATTCTTGAATATACCCCTGATCGTTTAGCTGATGGAATTTATTCATTGCAGGTAATATCGAAAGATGCTGCAGGAAATCTTTCTGGAACAAATGTTTATTCCATCGATTTTAATGTGGTGAACGCAAGTACTATTTCAAATTTTTTCCCTTACCCTAATCCTTGTACAACAAATATGCGATTTGTATTTACGCTCACCGGATCAAAGCCTCCCGAAGATCTGTTGATACGCATCATGACCATTTCAGGAAAAATTGTACGCGAAGTAAGCAAACAAGAATTTGGAAATATTCATATTGGAAATAATATTTCTGAATGGTCGTGGGATGGCAATGATGCATTTGGCGACAGGCTTGCAAATGGTGTATATCTTTACCAAGTGCTTACCCGTATTAATGGAAATGCTATTTCAAAACTCGATAACAAAACCGATAAGTACTTTATTCAAAATACAGGAAAAATTTATTTACTGCACTAATTGAAAACTACTTCCATTTCACATATTTCACATGGCATAACCGAAACTGGTGGTTACAGACACGAACATTTTATTTTAGAGAAATTATCAGAAATATTTAACAGAAACAATATTGCCGTTGAAAAGAAAACCATCAGAGCTAAACAGTTTTTTAAAGGAATAGCTCATATTAAATTATTGTGGTGGGGATTTATCCATTCGAATGCCAACATCAACATCACAGTAGCTCGAACAGCTTTATCATCAATCGTTCGCAACATTTTCAATCAAAAGAAAACGCTTATTGTTTTGCATTACTTTGATGAACGTGACGGTAAAAATTTTATTTTGAAAGGATATTACAAATTGCTTTTCTGGCTCCTAAGTAATATTAATTTTAAGAACGTATCCATTATCGTTGTCGCACCTTTTTGGAAAAGTTATTTTGAAAATAAAGTTAAAAATAATGTTCCTGTTTTTTTATTCCCGAATTTTTTCGACAATGAAATTTATGAAAGATTCATCACCCTTCAAAAAAGTAAACGGATTAATCTTGGACAATATTCATGGAAAAATGATCAACGAATTTTTGATTTGGCAAAACAACTTTCCGCACTTGGATATGATTGTTATTTTTCATCGATGATAAAAGAAGAAGCGGGAAATTTTGATGGCTATGATATTGTTTTTGAAGACAGAGAAAATTATTTAAAGAACATGTCACAATCATTATACACGATTGCATTCATAGCTATTAATGAAGGTTGGAACCGTGTTTCTCATGAAAGTATTTTAGTTGGCACAACCCTAATAGGAAATGATGCAGGAGGCTTAGGTGATTTATTAAACGAGTCGGGAAGTTTAATTGCAAATCAAACGCAACAATTTATTGATCATATTTTAAATAATCATCAAACGCAAGTTGAACAAAATTTCATTCAAAAGTATGATGAACAAAATGCAGAGAATTTTTTAAATCCTATCGTTGAATTCCTGAAAAAATAATTTCATTTTAAAATTTTGTAGCGGATATAATATTTCAGGTATCTCCAAATCCATAAATATCTGAATTGTGTTCCATATTGCCATTGAACAATCATCTTTTCATGGTACATGTCTTTAATTTTACTTACAGATTTCGAATCATTGTGATAACGAAAACGAGCAATATTTTCATCAATAAATTTTGCTTCGCGATGTTTCAATAACCATAAAATAAGTTCATAATCCATCACATAATTTAAATCTTCGCGTATCAAAGGAACTCTGGTTAAAAACTTCTTATTAAAGAAACATGCAGGTTGATGTATTTTGGGAAGCATCTTATATTTAAGTAATTCCAGATAATCGACTTGTGTTCCAAGTGGCTTGCTAAAAGCAACACTATGCTCATCAATATTTGTACATCTCCCATAAACGATTGCTATATCAGGTTGCTGAATAAAAGCATTTACAATTTTCTCTACTGCATCAATTTCAAATAAATCATCAGAATTTAAATATGCAAAAATATCTCCGGTGCATTTCTCGAAACCCTTATTTATAGCATGAGATTGGCCATTATCTTTTTCACTTACCCAATAAGTTAATTGGCTTTCATATTTTTTAATGATGTCAACACTGCCATCAGTTGAGCCACCATCAATAATAATGTATTCTATATTTTTATAAGTTTGATTAAGCACCGATAAGATCGTTTCCTCAAGAAATTTCGCTTGATTAAAAGAAGGTGTGACAATGCTGACTTTCATTTATTAGTTATAATAATTTGTACTTAGGATTAAAACTCTCGTGCCAATTGTGATTCAAACCGATTTGTCGGTTACGAATAATATGATAACCACTTTTCATAAAACGTTCCCACAATTCATCGTCTTCTCTCCCCCACTCAGTATAAGTTTCATTTAATTTTCCAACTTTTATAAATTCGCTTTTATAACAGGCCAACATTCCTTTTCCACCATATTGCATCCAATGCCCTATTTCATTTTTATCTTTTGGCAGATAAAAAACAATTGGATACCAAACATTTTTCGGGGAAGTAAAATGATTACAAATGCTTACAATATTTTCAGGCAAACTCATATCAGCATCACAAATAAAAATAATTTCAGCTGTACTTTGTTCAACAGCTTTATTAAACGAAAATGCTCTAGAAAATTTAATAGGTTGAGAAACAAATTTCAGTTCTCCCTTCCATTTATTTTTGATCTCTGTTTCTAAATTACTTACATCATCACTTCCACAATCAAACACCGAAAGCTGTATCAATTCAGGATATTTAACAGTGTTCAAGCTTTCAATAAAATGGGTTAAAAATAAATCGCTTCTATTATAAATACCAACACACATAGAAATAGGATGTAATTTTTTAATTTTAAAAATTGAGTAAAAGCAAAATGAAAACAAGGCCGATAAATCATTCCATAAAGTAAACATCCCAAATTTTCGTTGTGGCGATTTACCTATCCACCAAAGCGGATATTTTATAAAATTGGGTATGATGGATTTTATTTTAAGCATTTAGTATAATTCACAATAGTGTAATCTCTTTGTGCCCTTAGTGGTAAAAAAAAATCAAAACAATGAATTTCTGTGTTGAGGCAAAATCCCGAAATGCTTATAGGCCAACTCTGTTACTTCTCGCCCTCTGGGAGTTCTCATCAAAAAACCTTCCTGAATTAAATACGGCTCATACACTTCCTCGATAGTTCCATTCTCCTCACCAATTGCAGTGGCAATCGTATTGATTCCAACAGGACCACCTTTAAATTTTTCGATGATGGTACGCAAAATTTTATTGTCCATTTCATCTAAACCTTGTGCATCAACATTTAAAGCATTGAGTGCGTATTTTGCAATGTCGAGTGTGATTGTTCCATCACCTTTTATTTGTGCAAAATCACGGGTTCTGCGAAGTAATGCATTTCCAATTCTGGGAGTACCTCTGCTTCTTCTTGCAATTTCTTCAGCAGCCGATTCATGAATATGCATATTGATGATACTTGCCGAACGGGTAATGATCTTTTTCATCAATACCTTATCGTAATATTCTAAACGGGCATTTATACCAAAACGAGCTCGTAAAGGAGCAGTTAATAAACCGGAACGAGTTGTTGCTCCAATTAATGTAAATGGATTTATTTCTAATTGAATACTTCTGGCATTCGGCCCTGAATCAATCATGATATCAATTTTATAATCTTCCATTGCAGAGTATAAAAACTCTTCCACAACAGGACTCAAACGATGTATCTCATCAATAAAAAGAACATCTCCTTTTTCGAGGTTCGTTAATAATCCGGCAAGGTCACCGGGCTTTTCCAAAACAGGCCCTGATGTTGTTCGAATATTGGCACCCAGTTCTTGAGCGATAATATATGAGAGTGTTGTTTTTCCTAAACCCGGAGGGCCATGAAGCAAAACATGGTCAAGCGCTTCTTCACGTTGAGCAGCAGCCTGAACAAATACTTTAAGGTTCTCAATTATTTTTTCCTGACCCGTAAAATCACCAAAAGTTTTTGGACGCAGTACTCTCTCCAATTCCTGTTCGATGGGTGTGAGGTTATCTTCTTCCGGATCTAAATTTGAATTTCGCACAGGTCAAATATAAGTTAGTGTGAATGAAAAATGAAAAGCTAATTCTCAACCAATACTTAATATCATAAACAGTTTAGGAGTATGCTTTAAGAATTTTATTTCTGAATTATCAATTTACGGGTGCTAATTTTTATTCCGTTTACAATCATCGAATAAAAATAAACACCATTGTTAAAATTGCTAGCATCAATCGCTTCTTTATACATTCCTGCTTGCAAATTATTTTTAGTAATGGTGATGATTTCTTTTCCAAGAATATCAGTTATAATTATTTTTATTGAAGCATTTTCAATCAGATCAAAAGGAATAACAAAAGTATTTGATGCAGGATTTGGGTATGCTCCGAACAAATAATTTTTTTCTGTTATCCTATCTAAATTATTTACACCGAGTGTAAGGTTATCTGTACTGTCGGTAAAATAAACCTGATAATAACCTTCGGGCGCAGAGATTGGTTTTACAGCAATTTTACCATCGTTTGTGGTTGCACTCAAATAATAAATAAACCAATCCTGAGTAGTTAAAGTTCCGGGTTGAATATCTCCGATAAAATATCCTGCACTATCTGTTAAATTAAATGAAGTATAATGACCATCATGTCTTTTTCTCCAATAACATTTTGCATTTGCAATTCCGTTGTGATTAGAAATTTTAGCAACAATATGATACGATGATTGGATAGGTTGTTTTCCATCGATGCTCGGATGCCAAAACAACACCGGATTTTCGGCAGGAATTTGCATGGTGATACAATGAATTGCTCCTCCTCCACCATTGGTTGTAATGTTTCTTGAGTCGATTGGAATTACTTTATATCCAGGTAATAATTTTTGATACAATGCTGTAACCTCTGCTGTTTGTGATTGATTGCCGTCAACTTCATCTGAATAAGAAGGATATAAAAACAATTTGTTAGCTGTTACTCCATTGATAAAAGTTCGTGCATCATAATCCATCGAATCGCAAGTGGTATAATAGGTGCCATCATCTTTTGTTGGATCAGGAATCCTATAAATACGATACGGACGATTATAAATAGATTTTAAAGTAGTTAGATATTGATAATTATCTTCAATGATTTTTTTGTCGGGTGAAGTAACTGTATCTGGGTATTTAGCAACAAACATTGTTTGCTCATCCATCAATTTTACATACAAATCTATATGCCCTGTTCCTCCATCACAATTTAATTTATTAAGGTTTATTAACCCGGTATCGTTAAATAAATTATGAATGGTATCTAAAGTTCTTTGTTTACTCCATGTAGGAGAATGAATGCTTGGAGACGAATTCGCCTCGATGAAAACGCTACTAAAAAATATTTTACCAAAACCATCACTCATCAAATTTCCTCCTTCACCATTTAAGGTAGAAGCAAAATTCTGGTACCCTAATTTTTGTGATAAATATAAAGGACATTTATCATCCTTATCTCTTCCTGAATAATATTTGAGATCTATAAATCCAACACTGTCTTTGCTTCCATAATATATTCCATTTGGTCCAAAATCTCTTGCCCACCAATCATCTGATGGAAGAACAAAAAATTTGTAGTTTTTTGTTAGCGGCCAACCTAAATTATTCATCCAAGCTTTTATAGCAATAGAATCTTTTGCAAAAGGAATTCGAATCCATACAGGTAATTCATCAGAAATATATTTTGCACACTGTGCAGAAATCCATCCATAAACTGAAGATGTATCAACACCAATTACGTTTCCAAATTTATCCCAATCGGGCGACCATGAAATAAGGATTGCTTGAGATTCTTCAAACTCACCGGGATATCTAACATTTGCAGGCATTTGAAATCCTGTTTTGCCAAACATATTTTGATCTGGCAAAGGATGTTGCTGAAGTAATAATTGTTTTTCTTTGGCAGTGCGAGCAGCAGGCAATTTAAATTGACGAATATTTTGTGCATTGCTCTGCAAGAACATCATCATTGCAATAAAAAGCGGAAAGGTAAATGAGAAATATTTCTTCATAAAAAATTGGTTTGTAGCACGAATATAATCGAATTTATAAATTGAGTTAGATTGAAGATGTTAAATTCAAATTAATGTTTCATCAGGTTCATTGCATTCCTATAGCCACTTGTCTTTATAGCCAAACTGATAGTTTATCAAACGGTCAACTAATTTTTCGCAATCGTCATCAAACAACAATACTTCTTTATGCTCTTGTTTTAAAAATTTGTGCGCAACCATATTGTTAAGAAGACCATTCAGTAAATCATAAAAGCCATTTACATTTAACACACCAACAGGCTTACGATGGAAACCAAGTTGTGTCCAGGTGAATGCTTCAAAAATTTCTTCCATTGTTCCAACCCCACCTGGCATTGCTAAACAAAAATCGCTCAATTCAAAAATTTTCATTTTACGTTCGTGCATATCGTTCACCACAATTTGCTGGGTGATTCCTGTGTGAGCAACTTCGTATTCAACTAATTTTTTCGGAATTACACCAATTACTTCACCACCTAATCGCAACATTTCATCGGCAATCACTCCCATCAGGCCAACATTACCTCCACCGTAAACAAGTCCTAAATTATTTTTATAAATGATTTGAGCTAGCTCCTTTGCCTTTGATGAATAAATTTCTTCATCACCTTTGCTTGAACCACAATACACTGCTATTTTTTTCATTTTATTTTAAGCTTTGCAAATTTTAGTACGATCATTTTTTTTCCGATGTTTCCGAAATCAATATTTGCTTTTCGGCTATCTCCACTACCTTCAACACTTAACACTGTTCCCATTCCAAAACGTTGGTGTTCTACTTGTTGTTCTACTTGAAGATTTGAAGTGTCATCACCAACAAAATTTGGATCTATATTTTGAGAAACAGGAACTGCTTTATTAATAGGTGTGAAATTTCTAGGAACAGAAACTGTTGGAGGTGGAGTTGATGGTTTAGCTTTTGTTGTGCTTGATTTTTTTCCGTAAGCACCATAAGCAGGTTTTGATTCCTGACGATATCCGGTATTGCGAGATTGATTATTTGCCTCCCCTGTCATCCCTTCGATATTCAAATATTTTGGATCCAGCTCTTGTAAAAATCTGCTTGGCTCACAACTCAACATTGTGCCGAATTTAAATCGTGAAGTAGAGAATGATAGTGTAAGTTTTTTCATGGCACGAGTAAGTGCAACATAAAACAACCGTCTTTCTTCTTCCAATTCAGTGCGACTATTTAAAGCCATTTGTGATGGAAATAAATTTTCTTCCAAGCCAACAATATATACATACTTAAACTCTAATCCTTTTGAAGCATGTATGGTCATCAAACTCACTTTATCATTATCTTCATCAGTAACTTTATCGGCATCGGTAAGTAATGCGATATCTTCCATGTAACCGGCTAATGTGCGGGCTTTCACCACAGCATCATCATCCACAATTTGATCGATACTAAATTCTTTGATACCATTTAATAACTCTTCAATATTTTCATATCGTGCAATTCCTTCCACAGTTTTATCATCGTATAACGATTTTAATAAACTGGTTTGTTTAGCAACATGCATGGCAACTTCGTATGCATTTTGATTTAACATGGCTTGAAAACTTCTAATCATCATCACAAAATCTTGCAATATCCCTGAAGATTTTATTCCGTAAGTACTTGCATTACTCATAATCTCCCACCAGCTTTTTTGATGCTCGTTTGCAAGAACATTTAAATGATCCAAAGTTGTTTTTCCAATTCCACGTGTTGGATAATTGATGATACGTTTCAAAGCTTCTTCATCGCTGGGATTGATCACAACACGGAAATATGCGATAAGATCTTTTATTTCTTTGCGTTGATAAAATGATTGTCCTCCATAAATTCTATAAGGAATATTTATCTTTCTCAGCGCTTCTTCCATCGAGCGACTCTGAGCATTTGTTCGATATAAAATAGCAAAATCTCTATTCATCACATGGCTGTTCATCTTTTCGCCAAAGATGGAAGACGCAACCATTTTACCTTCTTCATTATCAGTAAGTGCACGAAATACACGAATGCGTTCACCGGTTTCATTTGAAGTAAAAATCTTTTTTTCTATCTGATCTTTATTTTGTTTGATGATGGAATTTGCGGCTTCTACAATATTTTTTGTAGATCGATAATTCTCTTCGAGTTTAAAAGTTTTTGTATCAGAAAAATCTTTATGAAAGTTTAAAATATTTTTGATGGTAGCTCCTCTAAATGCATAAATACTTTGTGCATCATCACCAACAACGGCAATATTCTCGTGCACTTTTGCCAACTTACGAATAATGGCATATTGAGCAGTATTTGTATCCTGAAACTCATCCACCATGATGTATTTAAATTGGTGCTGATATTTATTTACCACTTCAGGAAAATTATGAAACAACTCATAAGTTTTCATTAACAAATCATCAAAATCCATTGCACCTGCGCGAAAACATCTAGCCTCATAGGTTGAATATATTTGTCCGAATTTTGGCTTGCCTGATGATTCATCATATTGGGTATTTTCATCATTGCTATTGTAGGTAGCTGATTTTATCAAAGCATTTTTTGCTGCCGAAATCCTGTTTAATATGGCTGAAGGTTTATATACTTTATCATCCAACTTCATTTCATTCACTATAGTTTTGATAAGACTTTTAGCATCATCGGTATCATAAATAGTGAAGTTGCGGGGATAGCCAATTTTATCATGTTCGATACGCAGTATCCTGGCAAATATGGAGTGAAAAGTTCCCATCCAAACATTTCTTGCTTCAGTTCCCATCACCGCAAAAATTCGCTCACGCATTTCCTTTGCAGCTTTATTGGTAAAAGTTAGCGAAAGAATATTAAAAGGATCAACACCATTTTTAAGCATATGTGCTATGCGATAAGTAAGTACACGGGTTTTGCCTGAACCCGCACCGGCAACTATCATCACAGGTCCATCTATTTGTTCAACTGCCGCTCGTTGCGACTCATTCAATAATTCTAAATAATCCACGCAGCGAATTTAACTCATCATCACCGTTGGCTAAAATGAAAATATCAACATGACGATTGTTTGGAGTTTGTTTATTATTTCATCCAAATATTTGGATTGCGACTTGAGTGAAAAATATGATGAATCAGAATTTTATCTTCAACAATTGAATAAATCATATTTCATCCAATATGTTTTTTTTACCATCATCCCAATTTTTAAAACTATTAGGATTTTTTTTATACAAAGCAGCGCTTTCTTCAAGTTTTGAAATAGTAAAATCACCTAATTCAAATTTGTTTACTTCTACATCATGAACAAAGTTGATGTTATTTAAAAGCTGCTCAAGCATCTGTGCTTGTTCGAAAGTTTCAGTTTTAAAATGTATAAATGGCATCTAATTTTAAATAGATTTCTATATTCAAAAATACAATTTTATATTTTACTTTTAAAAATCATTTAGTGCCAAATCTTTGTATTTCATCTGATAGATGAATATGATTTCCGGCAACTTTTTTTATGGCAGTTCTCACCATCGCTTTTGCAACAACTATTCCTTGAATGCCTTTGTATTTTTTTAATGGTCCGATAAATAAGATGCCAATTACTTTCATCAAATATTTTCCAATAATTTCTCCAAAACGAAACTCAGTTCTGTCGCCCATCAACATCGATGGTCTGAAAATATGAAATGATTTAAACCCAAGTTTGGCAATAGTTTCCTCCACTTCACCTTTTACTCTGCTATAAAATATGGAAGAGTTTTTAGATGCCCCCATCGAACTCACCAAGATAAATTGATTTGCTCCATTTTTTAAAGTCAATTCAGCAATTTTTACGGGATAATCAAAATCCACTTTCCTGAAATTTTCTTGAGTTTTTGCAATACCAATGGTTGTGCCCAAACAACAAAAAATATCATCAACTTTCATTGCATATTCATACTTTTCGAGTTCATCAAAATTTACAATTACTTGTTCAAGTTTATGATGTTTGATATTGATTTCTTTTCTAACCAAAGCAAAAACTTTCAAATATTCCTTGTCTTCTAAAAGTTGATATAAACATTGTTTTCCAACTAGTCCGGTTGCGCCAACAATTAATGCTGTTCTCATAATATTATTTTAAAGACAGCGAATATAAGATTACTGATAGGGTAGTCTTAGAAAAAAAATTACATTTGGTTGTAAATTTAAAAACATTGATATGAGAAAACTAATCCTATTAAACGCTATTTTGTTTTTGGCAACTTTTGTAAACGCACAATGGACACAAACTAATGGTCCTTTTGGTGGAGCAATAAATTGTTTGGTTACAAAAGGATTAAACACTTTTGCCGCAACAAGTAGTGGTGTGTTTTTATCAAGTAATAACGGAACAAGTTGGGCTGCAGTAAATATTGGTTTAATAAATACCAATGTGCTAACATTGGCGGTAAAAGATTCAAATATTTTTGCGGGAACAGTTGGAAGTGGTTTGTTTATATCAAGCAATAATGGAGCAAGTTGGAGTTCTATTAATGATGGATTCCCCGTTTGTAATGTGAATGCAATTGCAATAAGCGGTACAACAGTTTATGCTGGAACAAATATTGGAGTTTTCAAAGCAGTTAATAATGGAAACAGCAGTTGGAACCTAATTAATAATGGGCTAATAAATACAAATGTTTTGTCATTGGCAATAAAGGATACAAACATTTTAGCAGGAACTGATTCGGGAGTATTTGTTTCAACAAATACAGGAAATAACTGGGTACCTAAAACTTCGGGAATAGGATATGTTTCTGTCAAATCAATAGCTATTAGTGGAACGGCTATTTATGCTGGAACTAATGGAGGAGGTGTATTTGTGTCTGCCAACAACGGAATGACATGGGCATCTTTAAATACAAGTAGTTATATTTATTCAATTTTAATAAACGGTTCAAATATTTATATTGGTACTGTTAATGGTATATATTTATCAACCAATAATGGAAACACATGGACTTCAGCTAGTAATGGATTAACATACCTCTCACCAATTTACACTATGGCTGCAAACAGTTCATCCATATTTTCAGGCTCTAACGGAGGAGTGTTTTTATCAACAAATAACGGAAGCAATTGGACTGCTGTAAATAATGGTTTAACAAACTCTCAAGTGTTATCCTTAGCAATTAACGGCTCAAATATTTTTGCGGGTACAAACGGTGCAGGGATATTTTTATCAACCAATAATGGCAACTCTTGGGCTGAGGTAAATTCAGGAATAATAGATAAAAAGATTAAATCTTTGGCAATATCAGGAACCAATATTTTTGCAGGAGGTTATGGTGGTGTTTATTTATCTCAAAATAATGGAACAACTTGGATGTTTTTAAATAATGGTTTGCCAACAATACTAATTAATGCTTTATTGATAAGTGGCAACAATATTTTTGCGGGAACTAGTCAAGGTATCTATTTATCAACTAACAAAGGAACAAGTTGGACATTAGTAAGTACAGGCGTTTATGGA
>Ga0194047_10001873_pt1 | contig 12430 bp, 8 predicted proteins | sample JunL225m_MetaG_2_FD_160070 | JGI IMG/M metagenome (GOLD analysis project Ga0194047, IMG submission 160070) | Anoxic zone freshwater microbial communities from boreal shield lake in IISD Experimental Lakes Area, Ontario, Canada - Jun2016-L221-5m | ecosystem: Environmental > Aquatic > Freshwater >...
TAGTATGAGAGCAGTTTAAGGCTTAAACAAAATGCAAAAAAAAAGCTGTTTTTAAAACAGCTTTTTTTAAAATTCAAATTCTTCTATTTGTGATTTTTTCGAGCATCACCTAATCTATCCATTACACATCGGAAACCAATAGTAGCGGTAGAAAGATCTTCATCCAAGAAACGTCTTGTTCCTGGTGTTAACCAATAAGCACGGTCAGCCCAAGATCCACCTTTATAAACACGAGCTTTATTATCTATTAATGAAGTAACGCCATATTCATAACGTTGTTCAATATCTGGATTTTCAGTTTCATCTTTGTATCCAATATTATTAGCTTTTTTGTAGTTTCTACGTTTAGCGTTTTCTTCTTCAGTTACATCACGGTAAGGAATTCTGCCCAAGCTGTCTTTTTCATACATACCATCTGCATCAGCAACTTTAGTTTTATAAACATTTCCTCTAAAAGGAGCGATTTCTCTTGAATCTTCCCAAGATAAAGGACGATAAACATCTTTTGTCCATTCACTAACATTTCCAGCCATGTGATACAAGCCAAAATCATTTGGAAGGAAATCATCATTTTTAACATCAGCAGTGTAAAAGTAGCCATCATTTAAATTACCAGCAACCCCTGCATAATCACCTTTACCTCTAACGTAATTTGCATACATTCTTCCTCTATCTTTTTCAGGATCAGTTCTTCTCATGGTTAAACCATCCCAAGGATAAATTCTTTTAACGTCAATATTTTCATTGTACTCAGGAGATTGGTAACCATATGCTGCATATTCCCATTCAGCTTCAGTTGGCAAGCGGTAATCAGGTAAAAGTATTCCATCTTCCATTCTCACAGCACGGTCTTTTTGACCAGGAGCATAATCTCTTAAACGGTGTTTTTCACTAGGAGTGTATAATCCCAGTAAATATGCTTCTGTATTAAAATAATTATCATCAGTACTTTTCTGAACATCTAAACTTATTAAACCCTCACGAGCTAATATCATTTCATTTACACGGTCAGTACGCCATTCAGTGTAAGCAGTTGCTTGAAGCCAACTAACACCAACAACAGGATAATCTCTGTATGCAGGATATCTTAAATAATACAAAACAAATGGCTCATTATATGAAAGCTTATTTCTCCATACCAATGTATCAGGCAATGCTTTTTTGAAAACAAGTGGATTGTTAAGATAAACTCTATTCAACCAATATAAATATTCAAGGTAATTGAAATTGGTAACTTCAGTTTCATCCATATAAAAACTTGGAATTGAAACTCGTCTCTTCATATTGTTACGATCAAAAGTAACATCATTTTCAGCGGCACCTAAAGTGATAGTTCCTCCTTCAATGAAAACAAGACCTGGTCCAGTTTCTTGCTCTTTGAATTTAGCTCTTTCAAATCCTCCCCATTTTGGATCATTGTACTTCCAGCCGGTTAGTTCAGATTTCTTTTTATTGCTACTGCAACCGATAGAAAAAACAAGTATTTGAGCAATAATTGCGAACAGAAAAATATTCGAAGTGTGCTTCTTCATGTTTGTTTATACTTTAAAATTTGTCCAAATATAATAATAATTAAAAAAAATGCCATTCTTTTTTAAAAAACAGGGCATACAAGTGGTTTGAAGATTCGCTTTGTTTGCTTTTTTGGTGCTATTTCAAAGGCCAAAGATAGTTCGTGAGAACCCATTGTCGCTGTCTTAGCACCTGATATGGTTACGTCATAACTATATCCTACACGCCATCTTGGAAACCTAAGACCGAAAAGTAAAATTAACGCATCAGTATTTTGTGAAGTTTGTCTGAACCATAAACCAGAAGTAATAGTTTGTTTTCTAACGTAAAATCCTAAATTAATTTGGTTAAAATCTCGTTGAGACATGTAAATAATATTAGGTGATACAGACAATCTTTCCAATTCATCTCTTTCGTTTGTAAGGTCTATGTTCATTCCTGCATGTGCTGTATATCTTCTTGGTAGGGCATATTGGCTGCTCCCACTTTTAGGGAAATAAAATGATTGATTAGGTTCGGCAACATTATGAACTGCAAACCCTCCATAAAAAAGATTCGTATAGGCAAGAATTCCCGCTGCAAAATTTGGAAATCCGATTTGCTGATTTGCTACTTTTTCAGATGTTTTATTTACGAAACCAAATCGGTCATCAATCATATCTCCAAATTGAAATTTAGAAAAATCGTAGCTTTTTTGGACAAAAGAACCTTGTATTCCGGCACGCATTGAAAATCCTTGAGTGATTTGAATTTGATAAGAATAAATGGCTCCAAAGGTTGTTGTTGTTAATTGCCCATCCCCTGAAACATCAGACGTTGCAATAGCTCCAAGTCCACCACCTAATTGAGGAATATTAAAATCAAATGAACCAGATATGGTTTTATAATTATTTTGTAAAGCTGTATACTGATCACGGGCATTCAAAACAACTCGATAATTGCCTGACGCACCTGCAAAAGCAGGATTCGTGTACAATGGGTTTGCATAAAATTGAGAAAATTGAGGGTCCTGTGCAAACAAGTTGTTGGCGAAAAAAACAATAGAAAATAAAATAAATAAATGACTTCGCATTAGTGCTTTTTTAGAACCGTATCATATATATAATGAAAACTAAAATTCAGGACATTTTATTGCACGAATAGTTTTTTTAGGTGAATGCTTTCTCAATTCAAATGCTAGAGATATTTCATGAGAGTCAGGAGCTCCGTAACTAGCATTTGATAATGTTCTATCATATGAATAACCAAAACGTAGTTTGTCTTTTCTTATCCCCAATAAGGCAATCATACAATCTGTATTTCCAGAAGTTTGTCTATAATACACACCCAAAACAAATGGACCTTTATTATAATACATTCCTATATTCAATTGGTCATATTGCCTTTGCTTCATGTATAAGATATTTGGCCAAAGATTAGACTCACTGTTAGGGTTTCCTTGAATCAACGGAATTACTAAACCGGCATGAGCTGTATATCGGATAGGTATAATATCTTTAGCTCTAGCGTTTGGACTATTACTACCCTTTTGATCAAAGAAAGACTGATTAGGTTGAGTGATATTATGAGCCGCAAAACCAGCGTAAAATTTGCTCGAGTATATTACACCACCAGCTGCAAAATTTGGATACCAAATATTGTTATTTAACAATTTTTCACTTTCGCCAGTTGGATAAACAAAACCTTGTTGCAACACAATCATATCAGAAAAAGTAAGTTTCCCAAAATTGATTGACTTTTGATTTATAGAACCTTCAATTGCTGCACGCATTGTAAGTCTTCTATTAAGTATTATTTGATATGAATAAATTCCTTTCAGTGAAAATGATTGTAATAACCCCGAACCGGCTTCATCTTGAACTGCCATAATTCCTATGCCTCCATTTATCACATCAAAATGCTCATCGTATGAAGCAGAAACTGTTCGTAATGAACCGGCTATATTTGGCCATTGGCTTCGAGCATTTGTAACAATACGACCAACAGTTGAACTGCCAGCAAAGGCTGGATTTGTATAAATGGGATTTGCGTAAAATTGAGAAAATTCAGGATCTTGCGCAAAGGATTGCGCAGCATACAACACCGTTGATAAAACTAAAAATAGGTATATTCTGTTCTTGACAGAAAACAAATTAGTCATTTATTTCTTTTTTTACTTTGAATAAAAGTATCAGCAAACACATGTTCTACATTCATATTTATTCAAGTACTTTATCAGTTTATTAGTCTGTAAATATAATTCTTTTATTTGAAAATCGTTATATCTTGCAATTGTTCAAAGTTTCAATAATAATGAAAATCTTTTTTGTTATGCAATTATTATCTTTTATAAAATATAAAAAAAGTAGCTTTACACTAATCCTGTTGTCCTTTTCAACGCTTTTGTTCTCGGCTCAAATAACTATAAGCCAGAAATTAAATTGGGCAGAAAGGTATGATTATCAAACAAGAAACGTGAACTATCCCATTTTCTTAACTTTTTCAGGAGCAGTATTTAATACAGAAAAGTTCAAAGATTTGCCTCGTTTTTTTTTGAAAAACACTTTAAAAGATGCCGAAAATATTGCTATTAAACTTAAAGACGAAGTGTATGAACCTATATCCAAAAGCTTAAAATTTCAAAATCAAGAAATTGTTTCATCTTTAAATTCACCTGAAATAATTACTCATATTGGCTTTGAACGTGGTGTGCAAATTCTAGCTATTGATTTTTTACCCATCCGACTTAATAGTTCAACAGGTCTTTACGAAAAATTAATTTCTTTTGATATTGTTATAAATTATGACATTCGAGTAAAGTCTAATGAAATGGCTTTCGCGAAAAAGGGATATACCGCAAACTCGGTTTTGTCTCAAGGAAGTTGGTTTAAAATTGGTGTAGTAGAAAATGGGGTTCATTATTTAAATGCAGATTTTTTTGCAAAAAATCATATTGATTTAACAAACGTTGATCCTCGTACTATCAAAATATATGGGAATGGATCAGGGATGCTTCCTCAGCTAAATTCAGCATTTCGGTATGATGATTTACACGAAAATGCTATTACTGTTTATGGTGAATCAGATGGGACATTTAATCAAGGTGATTATATTTTATTTTATGGGCAAGCACAAAACAATCAATGGAAATATGATAAATCTTCCGGCAGGTACAATCATTTGAATAATATTTATTCAGATACAACCTATTATTTTTTTACTTTTGGGAACACAAACGGAAAACGAATTTCATCGCAAACTTCAATACCAACAGAAAATGTCACCTCTTCAGAATATGATTATAATTTTGTGCATGAAGTTGAAAATGCTAATTTGATAAAATCGGGCAGATTATGGCTTGGCGAAAGGTTTGATCAAGTACTTCAATATTCCTTTTCTGTAAATATGGGTGCTGTAAATACAAGTGTACCCGTTTTTGTTAAATCATCGGTTGTTGCGCGTTCATTTGCACAAAGCAATATTTATTTAACTGTAAATGGCTCAAATTTAATGACCCATTCAGTAGGATCAATTGATGGAAATTTTGAAATGCCTTATGCTGCTACTGATGGATATAAAACAGCAACAACAACTGTAACAAACTCAAATATAAGCATAACTTACAGTTATGACCAACCATTATCCAGCTCTGTTGGTTGGCTCGATTATTTTGAATTTCAATCACGAAATTTTCTTCAAATAAGTAGCAATTCTCATTTACAATTCAGAGACAGTAAATCAGTTGGAGCAGGAAAAATTACTAAATTTACTATTGCAACTAATAGAATTTTGCGTGTGTGGGAATTAAATAATGTGCTTGAACCTATTGAATTAAATGTAACAAATTCAGGGAGTAATTCTTCAATCATTTCACAAACAGATTCACTCAAAGAATTTATTGCTTTTGATGTTTCAAATTATAAAACGCCCATTTTTTTCGGACAAATCCAAAATCAAAATTTGCACAATATTCCCCAAACAGATTATGTTATTGTTACACATCCGCAATTTATTAATGAAGCTAAACAATTAGCAAATATTTATGCATCAAAAATGCGTGTTCAAGTAATTTCACTTGATCAAATTTACAATGAGTTTTCATCGGGGTCTCAAGATATTTGTGCTATACGCGATTTTATGCGAATGCTTTATACACGAGCAACTACAGCAGCCGATATGCCAAAATATTTATTGCTTTTTGGAAGAGCTTCATACGATTACAAATACCGAATACCCAACAATACCAACTTTATTCCAACTTATGAAAGTGTAGAATCTATGGACCCTGTTTATTCTTATAACTCGGATGATTTTTTTGGGTTGCTAGATAATAATGAAGGTACATGGGATTCACCGAATGGTGATTTTGGAGAATTGATTGATATTGGAGTAGGGCGAATACCGTCACAAAATAATTTTCAGGCACAAACGATGGTTAATAAAATTATTGGTTACAAATCGAGTGCAAGTTTTGGTGACTGGCGAAACAGAATGACATTTGTTGCGGATAGAGAAACCTTTGAAGGTTTTGTAGGAGATGCAGATCCTCTTGCAAATGGAATTATCAAAACAGCAAAAAATTATAATGTTTTGAAATTGTATTCTGATGCCTATAAAATCGTTGCAGAGGCTGGAGGAGATAGAAATCCGGCAGTTGAAGCAGAGATTGTTAAATCGGTTGAACGAGGTGCTTTATTTGTAAATTATACTGGTCATGGTGGGCAGGTTGGATTATCAGCAGATCGTATTTTGAATACCGATGATATTAATGGTTGGACAAATGGATTTAAACTTCCACTTTTTTTAACAGCAACTTGTCAGTTTAGTCCTTTTGATGATCCTGCTCTCACATCTGCCGGAGAATTAACTTTGCTCAATCCAAATGGTGGTGGAATTGCATTATTCAGTACTGTTCGTTTAACGAATAGTGGTTCTAATCAAAATTTGAATGAGAACTTTTTTAAATATGCAGGATTTGATTCCAGTAGTGTAAATAACAGACGAAATCTTGGAGACATTTTTATGAAAACTAAAAATTATTGCTTCTCAGATAAGAACACCCGTAATTTTACTTTACTTGGAGATCCTGCAATGATGTTGGCTTATCCTGATTTTAAAGTGGCTACAACATCTATTAATACAAAACCAATTTCGTCAGTTGCCGATACGATGAAAGCTTTTGCGAAAGTAACTGTAACCGGAAATATTACTGATAACAATGGTATCACACTTACCAATTTTAACGGTATTATCTATCCAACTGTTTTTGATAAAATGCAAACCTACGCACGCATCAATCCACCAGCAGGAACACAACTAACTTTTCAAATGCAGGTGAACGCAATTTATCGTGGTAAGGCTACGGTTAAGGATGGGATGTTCAATTTCTCATTTGTTGTTCCCAAAGATATTTCTTATCAAAATGGGTATGGAAAGATAAGTTATTACGCTAATAATAATTTGAATGATGCAAGCGGATACTATGAAAATTTTATTATAGGAGGAACTGCCGATACTGTTGGTGCCGATAAAATTGGTCCGCAAATGTCGTTGTTTATGAATGATTTAAAATTTGTGGAATGGGGAATTACGGATGAAAATCCTCTTTTCATTGCTAACCTAAAAGATGAAAATGGAATAAATATAGTTGGAACTGGTATTGGAAGAGATCTTGAATTAACGATAACAAATTCATCTACAAACCAAAAACTATACGTGAATGATTATTACCAATCAAAGCTTGATACTTATCAAGAAGGAACAGTAAATTATCGTTTTAAAAATTTACCTCAAGGAAATAACAATGTTAAGCTTCGTGCATGGGATGTTTATAATAATATGTCAGAAGGATCGCTTGATTTTATTGTAGCAGCATCAGCCGATATGGCATTGCAACATGTGTTAAATTATCCTAATCCATTTACCACTCATACTACTTTTCATTTCGATCACAATAAAGTCGGATTTCCTCTCGTTGTATCTGTTCAAATATTTACTATCAGTGGAAAGTTGGTGAAAACTTTACATACAGAAACGATAGCATCAAGCGGACATTTTGAAGAGTTATCATGGGATGGAAAAGATGATTATGGAGATGCTATTGGAAAAGGAGTTTATGTATATAAAGTAAGTGTAAAATCAGATCAAGGAAATACAGCACAACAATTTCAAAAGTTAGTAATCTTGAATTAATTTTATATTATCGCCTCTTAAATTACTTTTGGAAAAATTTATAAATGAATAGCGTGAGGGAAATCAGCAAAACAATTTTATTATTATTTTTAGTATTTATTGCCAAATTCAATTTTGCACAATCCTATGTAAATAGCAGTATTAATAGTCAAAGGGCTATTACTACATCGGTACCTTTTTTAATGATTTCACCAGATGCACGCACTGGCGCATTAGGTGATTGTGGTGTTGCATTACCAGATGATTTGAATGCAAATCACTGGAATGCAGCTAAACTTCCTTTTAATGAAAAGCAAGGTGCTGTTTCTGTTTCTTATACTCCTTGGTTGCGAACTTTAGTGCCAGATGTTTCATTGTCGTACCTTTCAGCTTATGGAAAAATTAATGACCGATCGGCTGTTTCAGGTTCACTAACTTATTTTTCGTTAGGGGAAATTCAATTTACTGATCAAACAGGTGGAAGCTTAGGTAATTTTACACCAAATGAATTTGCAGGTGATGTAGCCTATGCACAAAAGCTATCCGATAATTTTTCGGTGGGTGTAGCTTTTCGTTTTATCTATTCCAATTTAGCAGGAGGGTTTAATCAATCAACAAATCCAATATCTCCCGGAAAATCATATGCTGGTGATATCACTTGTTATTACAAAAATGATAAAGAAATACAGCACTATAAAGTAAATTATGGATGGGGTGCGGCTATTACAAATATTGGTTCAAAAATAACTTATACCACTTCTCAGTATGCTAATTTTATTCCAATCAATTTAAGAATTGGTGGATACGGGCAGGTTGAAATCGATAAGTACAACACCATTGCATTAATGGTTGATTTGAACAAGCTTTTGGTTCCAACAAATCCAATTTATGCATTAGACTCAAATGGTAGACAAGTTACAGGTTCAAATGGAAAACCTCTTATCCAAAGTGGGTTGGATCCAAACGTTCCGGTTATTCAAGGAATGATGCAATCAGTTTATGACGCACCGGGAGGATTTAGCGAAAAGATGCAGGAAATTACAATTTCAACAGGAATGGAATATTGGTACGATAAACAATTTGCAATTCGTGCAGGATATTTTTACGAAAACCCAACTAAAGGTAATCGTCAATTTCTTACTATGGGAATGGGTGTTAAATATAATGTGTTTGGATTGGATGCATCTTATTTGGTTTCGTTTGGGCAACATAATCCATTAGAAAACACATTACGATTTACGCTCACTTTTGATTTTGATGCTTTCAAAACTCAGAACAAAACAGAAGAAAAAAACAATAATATTTTTGAAGCACCTCCTGCAACAAACTAAATTATGATGCGAATAGGTTTTGGATTTGATGTTCATCAGTTAGGCGAAAACGAAGAACTGTGGTTAGGAGGAATTAAAATTCCTCATACGAAAGGAACGATTGGACATTCGGATGCGGATGTTTTGTTACATGCCATTTGTGATGCCATTTTAGGAGCTTTAGCTCTTGGTGATATTGGTAAACATTTTCCTGATACCGATAATTCATTTAAAGGAATTGATAGCAAAATTTTATTGCAAAGAGTTATTGGATTGATTGACTCGAAAGGATACCAAATAGGGAATATTGATTCAACGCTTTGCCTTGAAAAGCCCAAAATTATTTCGTATGTGGATGAGATGAGAACTGTAATTTCAGCAATTTGTAAAATAGAAATTGATGCTGTTTCAATTAAAGCTACTACCAATGAAAAGCTTGGATTTATTGGTCGTCAGGAAGGAGTTACAGCTTATGCTGTTACATTACTTCAGAAAAAAAGCATTTAACTTTTTCTGATATTTAAATTCTTAAATAATCCTTCTCTTACTTTAATTTCACCGGTTACAAATTTGTTAAAGTTGTATAATTCTTCTTCCGAATAATGATGAAGTGGTTGCAATTTTTCTTTTGTAAAAATAGTTGTAGCTTCAATAAAAGCTTCGGCAACATTGTATTGAGGCAACATTTTTCCATCATCAATTTTAATACATACACCCACTTTTTCTTCAGTTAACCCTAAACAAAAAATCCCTTCAGCACCCGTTTTTCCAATAATTTTAGGAGCACAAATCTGCATCATATCGGTGCAATAACGTTTGCTTCCGGCAACCATAAACGGATATTTACTGATTGCTTCAACAACAATTTTGCAAGCAGATTTTCTTGTTTCTGAAAACTTTTCAGGTGAAACAATATTCTTAAAACCTATCGCTTGATTGTAAACCGGAATAGAGAAAATAGGAGCGGAACAACCATCTTTTGCAATCACTATTTTTTCTGTTTCGTATTCATACATTTCAGAACAAACCTCTAAAATCAATTTTTGGATTGGATGATTAGGGTTGATATAATCTTCAGTTGAAACTCCAAGTAATACGCAAAGAGCTAACATTCCCGCATGTTTCCCGCTGCAATTATTATGAATATGATGAGGCTTTTCATTGTTACGAATCAGTGCATCCGCATCTTTTTTTGATGTTGGATATTGAGGACCACAAAATAATTTTTCTTTATCTAAACCAATTTTTTGTAGAATAGAATTGACAACTCGTAAGTGTTCTTTTTCTGCATTATGGGAACCGCACATTACTGCAATTTCTTCAAGTGTGAATCTAAACTTTTCAATTCCTCCATTTTCAATTAAAGGCAAAACTTGTAAAAATTTCATTGCTGATCGCGGATAACAAATTTGATTCACATCACCTTCGCTGTATATAATTTTCCCATCATTATCTACCACGCAAACAACACCTCGATGAAAACTTTCTAAAACTTTATTGCGATATACTTCAACTAAAATTGGATTCATTTTATAAAATAATTACTCATTGATAATGCCTTTTCCTTGTCTGATGATTTCAATATCATCGCCACTGCAATCTAAAATTGTAGAAGGAACATTTCCACCATTTCCTCCATCAATTACACAATCAATTTCATTTTCAAATTTTTCGTGAATTTCCTCCGGGTCGGTCATGTATTCTTCAATTACATCATCTGCATGAATCGTTGAAACTACTAGCGGACAGCCAAGTTCCGAGACTAAGTTTTGTGCGATGGCATTATCAGGCACACGAATTCCAATTGTTTTTTTATTGCTTGAAAAAAGTTTTGCAACTTGATTATTCGCTTTCAAAATAAAAGTAAATGCACCTGGCAAATTATTTTTCATCAATCGGAAAATATTTTTATCGATAGGCAAAGTGTATTCAGAAATAGTAGAAAGGTCAGAACAGATTAATGAAAAATTTATTTTCTCCGTTTTCTTTCCCGAAATTTTTGTCATACGCTCGATAGCTTTTTTACTGTTGAGTTTGCAAGCCATCGCATAAATGGTATCGGTTGGAATAATAATGACTCCATTATCATTTAATATTTCGACAACTTTTTTTAAGTCGCGAGGATTTGGATTTTTAGGATGTAGTTGAATAATCATTTTTCAAAAAAAAAGAGACGTTCAAATCATGAACGTCTCAACAAATATATTAAAAATCCCTCTCCAAAGGAGAGGGATTTAGGGTGAGGTCTAAATTTTTCCCTCAACAGCTTGTTGAACTAATTCAGCTGCTTCTTTCAGCACAATTGCCGAATACACTTTCAAACCTGAATCGTCAATTAATTTTTTGCCTGCATCAGCATTTGTTCCTTGCAAACGAACAATAATAGGAACATGAATATTTCCAATTGCTTTGTAAGCATCAACAACACCTTGCGCTACTCTATCACAACGAACAATACCTCCAAAAATATTGATAAGGATTGCTTTTACGTTTGGATCTTTTAAAATTATTCTGAATCCGGCTTCAACTGTTGTAGCGTTAGCAGCACCACCAACATCCAAGAAATTAGCAGGATCACCACCGCTCAATTTAATAATGTCCATTGTTGCCATTGCTAAGCCAGCACCATTCACCATGCAACCAACGTTTCCATCCAACTTCACATAATTTAAATCATATTTTTTTGCTTCAACTTCTGTTGGGTCTTCTTCTGAATCATCACGCATGGCTTCGTAATCAGGATGACGATATAATGCGCTATCATCAATATTTACTTTTCCATCAACAGCAATAATTTTATCATCCGAAGTTTTTAAAACAGGATTGATTTCAAACATTCCTGCATCTGAACTATCATATGCTTTATACAAAGCAGTAACAAATTTTATCATCTGTTTATTTGCTTCGCCTGATAAACCTAAATTGAAAGCAATTTTACGTGCCTGAAAAGCTTGCAACCCAACTTTTGGATCGATGAGTTCTTTATGTATTAAATGTGGAGTAGTTTCAGCAACGTGCTCAATATCCATTCCACCTTCAGTTGAATACACAATGATGTTTTTACTTTGCGAACGATCGAGCATCACGCTCATATAAAATTCTTTTGTTTCACCTGGTCCGGGATAATACACATCTTGTGCTACCAAAACTTTGCTTACTAATTTTCCTTTTGGTCCGGTTTGAATAGTTACCAAGGTTCCGCCTAAAATATTTGTGGCAATTTCTTTTGCCTTATCCGCATTTTTTGCAACAGCTACTCCACGTTGTTCTTTTCCAATTATAGAACCTTTTCCTCTTCCGCCTGCGTGAATTTGTGCTTTTACCACAACAAAATCACTTCCAAACTGATCTTTTAATTTTAACGCTGCATCATAAGCCTGAGCTGCGGTTTCTGCAACAATACCTTCTTGTACAGCTACTCCGAATGATTTTAATATTTGTTTTGCTTGATATTCGTG
>Ga0194047_10001874_pt1 | contig 12429 bp, 6 predicted proteins | sample JunL225m_MetaG_2_FD_160070 | JGI IMG/M metagenome (GOLD analysis project Ga0194047, IMG submission 160070) | Anoxic zone freshwater microbial communities from boreal shield lake in IISD Experimental Lakes Area, Ontario, Canada - Jun2016-L221-5m | ecosystem: Environmental > Aquatic > Freshwater >...
GCTATTGAGTTTGTGTTGCTTGTTATGCTTGCAGTATTTGCTGTAATAGAATTCGTGTTGCTTGTTATGCTTGCAGTATTTGCTGCAATAGAATTTGTATTACTAGTTATGCTTGCTGTATTTGCAGCTATTGAATTCGTGTTACTGGTAATACTTGATGTGTTAGCAGCGATTGAATTTGTGTTACTTGTGATACTTGCTGTGTTAGATGCAATTGAATTTGTATTACTAGTTATGCTTGCAGTATTAGCAGCAATGGAATTTGTGTTACTAGTTATGCTTGCTGTATTTGCAGCTATTGAATTCGTGTTACTGGTAATACTTGATGTGTTAGCAGCGATTGAATTTGTGTTACTAGTTATACTTGCTGTATTTGCTGTTATTCTTGTATCTAAGCCACTTTCAGCATTCGTTGCCCTTATAATCTCCGCTGTAATGCTTGCTGTGTTTGAAGCAATAGATGAATTAAAATTTGCATAGTCTGTATTACTTAACAATCCGGCAGTTGTTCCAGCTACAGATGCAAGTGGCATCGTTAAAGAAATTGTTGGAGTTGATGTAGCATTTGTAACTGAAGATGTAAAAGTACTTCCACTCACAGTAACCGTTATTGGATTTACGTTCGTTACTGTTCCTCCTGTACCACTCGCAGTTAAAGTTCCACCACTTAATGTTAAACCTGAACCTATTGCAACCGCACCTGGCGCTGCATCTAATGCATTGATACTTCCCAACAATTTACCTGCTGTTACGTTCTGCATTTTAGCATAAGTCACCGCCGAGTTAGCAATCGTTGATGTAAAGGTTCCAGTACCTGTTCCAGTTACATCACCTGATAATGTAATGGTTTGATCACCCGTATTAGTGCCAGTAGTGTTTGATAATACACCTGCCTTTATATCAGTAACATAATTTCTATCTGTACTTGGTGCAATGTCCGCAGTAGTTGCATCCGAACCTGCTGTTACCAAACCTTTAGCATCATAAGTAATTTTTGTTTTTGTAGCACCTGTGATACTTGCATTAGGTGCCACTTTAGCATTAAATGTTGCATAGTCTGTATTACTTAATAGACCTGCTGTTGTTCCAGATGCCGATGCAGATGGAATATTTAATGTAATAGCTGGTGTTGTACCTGCATTCGAAACAGTTGATGTATAAGTACTTCCTGTTATTGTTAATGTAATTGGATTTACATTCGTAACAGTTCCTCCTGTACCACTTGCAGTTAAAGTACCATTTGTTAAACTTAATCCCGAACCTATTGTAACCTCACCAGGCGCTGCTGATGCTGATGAGTTTGTACTTCCTACTAATTTGTCCGCTGTTACATTTTGGATTTTAGCATACGTCACTGCTGAGTTCGCAATAGTTGATGTAAATGTTCCAGTTCCCGTTCCTGTTACATCACCTGTTAATGTTATGGTTTGATCTCCTGTATTTACTCCAGTTGTATTTGATAAAACACCTGCTTTTTGTGCGTCAGTAACATAATTTCTATCTGTACTTGGTGCAATGTCCGCAGTAGTGGCATCCGCACCTGATGTTACCAAACCTTTTGCATCATAAGTGATTTTTGTTTTTGTAGCACCTGTGATACTTGCATTAGGTGCCACTTTTGCATTAAATGTTGCATAGTCTGTATTACTTAATAGTCCTGCTGTTGTTCCAGATGCCGATGCAGATGGAATATTTAATGTAATAGCTGGTGTTGTACTTGCATTTGTAACTGTTGAGGTATAGGTATTCCCTGATGTTGTTAATGTAATTGGGTTTACATTCGTTACTGTTCCAATACCTCCAGTTCCCCCTGTAACCACATCTATCTTAATTGATCCATTTCCATTAGTAATTGTAACACCATTTCCTGCAGTTAAAGTTGATTTAGTTAAAGTATTACCACTAGTACTTCCTATTAATAATTGACCGTCAGTAAAAGTTGACTGACCTGTTCCCCCATTTATAACAGGAAGGACACCAGTAATAGTTCCAGAGCCAACTGACATATTAGATATTGCAGTGCCTACAAATTCTGTAGTTGCTATTTGTGCTGTTTTAGTATCTGGTGCAGCTGTTGGAGCTGTTGGGGTTCCAGTGAATGAGGGTGATGCAATGGTGGCACGCAATAAGATATCTGCAGTGTTTGCAGTGATACTATTTGTATTAGATGTAATTCTTGTATCTAACCCATTCTCTGCATTCGTAGCTCTTGTAATCTCTGAGGTAATACTTGAAGTATTAGATGTTATTCTTGTACTTAAATTATTTTCCGCATTTGTTGCTCTGTTTATCTCTGATGTTATGCTTGAAGTATTGGAACTTATTCTTGTACTTAAGTCATTCTCTGCATTCGTAGCTCTTGTAATCTCAGAGGTAATACTTGAAGTATTGGAACTTATTCTTGTACTTAAGTCATTCTCTGCATTCGTTGCTCTTGTTATCTCAGATGTTATGCTTGAAGTATTTGAACTTATTCTTGTACTTAAGTCATTCTCCGCATTCGTCGCTCTTGTTATCTCAGATGTAATGCTTGAGGTATTGGATGTTATTCTTGTACTTAAATTATTTTCCGCATTTGTTGCTCTGTTTATCTCTGATGTTATGCTTGAAGTATTGGAACTTATTCTTGTACTTAAGTCATTTTCCGCATTTGTTGCTCTGTTTATCTCTGATGTTATGCTTGAAGTATTGGAACTTATTCTTGTACTTAAGTCATTTTCCGCATTTGTTGCTCTGTTTATCTCTGATGTTATGCTTGAAGTATTAGAACTTATTCTTGTACTTAAGTCATTCTCTGCATTTATTGCTCTGTTTATCTCTGATGTAATACTTGAAGTATTGGATGTTATTCTTGTACTTAAATCGTTCTCTGCATTCGTCGCTCTGGTTGTCTCTGCAGTAATACTTGAAGTATTGGAACTTATTCTTGTACTTAAGTCATTCTCTGCATTTGTTGCTCTGTTTATCTCTGATGTAATGCTTGAAGTATTGGATGTTATTCTTGTACTTAAGTCATTCTCTGCATTCGTTGCTCTGGTGATCTCAGATGTAATACTTGAAGTATTGGATGTTACTCGCGTATCCAATGCAGTTATTGCAATAGTGTTTGAAGTAATACTATTTGTATTAGATGTTATTCTTGTATCTAATCCATTCTCTGCATTCGTTGCTCTGGTGATCTCTGATGTAATACTTGAAGTATTTGAACTTACACGCGTATCCAATGCAGTTATCGCATTAGTGTTTGCAGTGATGCTGGAAGTATTTGATATTACACGTGTATCCAATGCAGTTATCGCATTAGTGTTTGCAGTGATGCTGGAAGTATTTGATATTACACGTGTATCCAATCCAGCTATTGCACTAGTGTTTGAAGTAATACTATTTGTATTAGATGTTATTCTTGTATCTAATCCATTCTCTGCATTCGTTGCTCTGGTGATCTCTGATGTAATACTTGAAGTATTGGATGTTACACGCGTATCCAATGCAGTTATCGCATTAGTGTTTGCAGTGATGCTGGAAGTATTTGATATTACACGTGTATCCAATCCAGTTATTGCATTAGTGTTTGAAGTGATACTATTTGTATTGGATGTTATTCTTGTACTTAAACTTGCCGTGTCTCTAGCAAACCTATTACTCAACATAGCCGAAGTATCTGAAATATTTAATTTGGCAGTTGTAGCTGCACCTGTATTACTCGCCAAAATATCTATTCTAGAACTCAAACTTGCTGTGTCTCTTGCTATACGACTACTTAACATAGCAGAGGTATCCGATAAATTTAATTTTGCAGCACTTGATGAACTGGTACTACTAGATAATAAATTAATTCTTGAACTCAAACTTGCCGTATCTCGAGCAAACCTATTGCTCAACATAGCAGAAGTATCAGATATATTTAATTTGGTATTGATTCGGTTACTTAATGATACAGTATCTCGACCGAATCGATTACTTAACATAGCCGAAGTGTCAGATAAGTTTAATTTGGCACTTGTAGCAGTACCAGTGTTGCTCGCTAAAATATCAATTCTTGAACTTAAACTTGCCGTATCTCGAGCTATACGACTACTTAACATCGCAGAGGTATCCGATATTTTTAATCTGGTGTTAATTCGGTTACTTAATGATACAGTATCTCGGCCAAATCGATTTGTCAACATCGCCGAAGTATCAGATATATTTAATTTGGCACTTGTAGCAGTGCCAGTGTTACTAGCTAAAATATCAATTCTTGAACTCAAACTTGCCGTATCTCGAGCTAATCTATTACTTAACATCACAGAGGTATCCGATATTTTTAATCTGGTGTTGATTCTGTTACTTAATGATACAGTATCTCGGCCGAATCGATTACTTAACATAGCCGAAGTGTCAGATAAGTTTAATTTAGCACTTGTAGCAGTGCCAGTGTTACTCGCTAAAATATCAATTCGTGAACTCAAACTTGCCGTATCTCGAGCTATACGACTACTTAACATCGCAGAGGTATCCGATACTTTTAATCTGGTGTTGATTCGGTTACTTAATGATATAGTATCTCGACCAATACGGTTAGTCAACATCGCAGAGGTATCCGATATATTTAATTTTGTGGCATTTGAAGTGATAGTACTATTTGAAAGTGAATTAATTCTTGAACTTAAACTTGCCGTATCTCGAGCTATACGACTACTTAACATAGCAGAGGTATCTGATAGGTTTAACTTTGTGTTTATCCTGTTCGATAATGTCATTGTATCATTAAAACTATAAATTGTATTTGCAAGAAATGGCTGAATTAAATTAGGGAACTGACTAGCCTCAATTTTATCATTTAACTTTAATCTAATAGCAGTTGCTGTATCAATAATTGCCTGCTTATTATTAGATATTAAAATGGAGTCTCTACCAATACGGTTAGAAAGTCCAATTGTATCTCGTCTAATTCTATTTGACAACATTAAAGAAGTATCTGAGATGTTTAATTTAGTAACAATTCTATTGGATAAAGAAATTGTATCCTTTCCAAATCGATTACTCAACATTGCTGATGTATCGGAGATGTTTAATTTTGTATTGATTCTATTGGATAAATTAATAGTATCCCTTCCAATACGATTACTTAACATTGTTGATGTATCGGAGATGTTTAATTTTGTATTGATTCTATTGGATAAATTAACAGTATCCCTTCCAATACGACTACTCAACATTGCCGATGTATCAGAATACTTCATACCAGAAATAGTCTGAAGGAAAGGTGCAATTAAAATTGGGAATTGTGATGTATCTATTTTTGTATCAATTCTTTTTGATAATGAAATTGTATCTGCTACAATAATATCGTTTACATTTTGAATAGTTGCAAGTGTTCCTGATGTAGGAAAAATAACATTACTAGCCGCTGTTGTTGTGATGGTTAAGTCGCCAATACCCTTGGTAATGATATTGTTACCTAAAGTAATGGTCTTACCATTATTATTCACGCCTGTTCCTCCTTTTGATCCGGGTAATACAGAGATTATTGTATTTGTGGAGTCAGAAAATCTAGAATTTAAAGCAGTAATAGCATAAGGTACAGACCAAAATTGAGTAGTACCAATATCTATATAATTATTAGTAGGTGTCCAACTTGGATCTGGTAAAGTGGGTTGTATTGCAATTTGTATATTAAAGAAATAGGTTTTATTTAACCAGTCTAAATTTAAAAGAGAATTAGCGCCCGAAATTCTAGTGCCTTGTCCAATGGTGATTGTAAAAACACCTTCATTGGTTGAAACTACTTGCCATGACTCTTTATAGGCAATGGTCCCTTTTGAAGATGATTCTAGGATATTTACGATGGCATAAACGTTTCTATTGGCCGCAGCATTATTATTAATATCTCTAGCTACCGCTTGAAATACAATACCGCCAGGAGCTGCTTGAGCACTAGATTGCACATATACTCCAGTAAACAATATAACTAAGAATAGAAGTTTTAATAACTTAATCATTTTTCATAATTTTAAATATTTCATTCACTTTACTTGAACTTATTTGCATAAAATAAACCCCTGTTGGAATACCAGTTAGTAAAACCTTGTACCCAGTATAGAATAAATCTTGATATATATTTTCAGTTTTAACCAATTGCCCCATATTGTTAAAAACAGATATTTTAAAATGATTGTCTTTATCAATCTTACTTTTGAATGAGACATACACTGCATCGGTGAATGGATTAGGCAATACTTGAATACTTATTTTAGAATAATTCAAGTCAACAACACATTCATTTATAAACATTCCAGCATTTGTCGTTAAAAATTTAGTTACACCATTTGAAACCTGAATACAATTGGCCATGTTTACTGTTAATGGATTGGAACTATTACTTAATTTCAAATCACCACCCAATACACCCATTGAATACGCCACAGTCATTTGAGCATTCCCATATTGAATGATGAAAAAGGTTAATATGGTAAGTATTGACTTCAATTTTTAATTTGATATTTTGAAAGAATAAATTGCTGTTTGACCATTTGCCAATTTAAGTGACAAACTCATTTGAGCTGAATTAATTGAAACAATATCATAAATAGTACTATCCTGCTTATTTGTTAATTGATATATTAGTGTTTGTTTCAGTTTATTAAGAGCAGGAATCTCCCATTTACCAGTATTATTATCTGAATCACTATAGCCTCCGTCAAAAGTGAAAGTTTTTTTGTAATTTTTTTGAACATTGGTGAGCACACTATTTATTCCATTAATTTTAGTAGAATCAAGCTGCCAAACGTGCTGAGTATTTTGAAAACTACCTGTACCTGCTAATAATTGTTTCTGAAATTCCAAAGGAGGTGTCACAGTCGTCTTTGAGCATGCAGCTAAAAAGACTAATGCGGATACAATTAAAAGGCTTGATATGATGTTTCTTAAGTTCATTTTATTTAAATAATCTTCTTGAATAATAAATACCAAAATTTATATAACTATCACTTGCATCATCTGGATTATTTCTATATTGGCCAATCACATTTCTTGAAGTTGGATTAGAGAAATAAATGGCTGCATCTTTATTTATAATTTTATTACTTTTTAAAATAGAAGCCACACTTGGATAAGGATCAGGCCCAACATCATCCAAATAGTTAGACATACTTTTATGGAAGGAAAAATGTATACCAACACTATTAAATCTGTTAATTTGATATTTAACTTTGAAATTTAAAAAATAACCAAAGGCTAATAATGAATATGGCTTTTTAGTACTATCTGAGTATTGCCCTCCTGTTCCTAATGGTTGTAAATTGTATATAGTTCCATTATATATTCCTGTTGGATTATAGCTTACAATATCTAATCCCAAACCGATTGAAGGTCTAATTCTTCTTGCTTTTGTGTAAAGCCTATTGTCTACAAAATCATAATTAATATGCGGAGATATACCTAACATGGTAGTAGTAAAACTCATCCCCCTGGCCAATTGATCATTATTATTCGATTTGGCATCTGAATTACTTAGCTTAAAGCTTTCTATATTTAATCCCGCACTCAAGTTTGAGAATAATGTATAATTTATGTTAACCCCTAATAACATATTCATATCGTTCCCAAAAACATTACCATTATTACTTATGGTACCAGTAAAAATAGAACCCCCAGCAAGTAAGCTAACTTCAATTTTACTTTTTATAGGTGCTTCAATTTTTTGAAAAATATTTTTTAGAGAATCTGGGGGCGGACGAGGTTTTGTACTATCATTAGATTTCTTATCCTTTAACAACTCAGCCAATAAATTTCTTCTTCTTAATTCGTTTAAATAAGATATATACCCTATTTTAACTTCAGGTACAAAATCTCCATCATTATTGATGGCTTTATTTAAATGATAGTAACCTATTTTTTTTGCAGCATTAACGGACTTTGTAATAGTCATTTTTGTTTCCAGACCATTGGGTTGTATATCAAAGGATAATGTTGTATCTATTTTTTTTAAGCTACTATCGTCTTTAAAATAAATATAGTTAAGTGCAGATTTAGAATAATCAACATTAGAATTAGATTTAAGGATAAACCCTTTTATAGGATCTGTAATTTTTAGAGTATCAACTAGAATAGAATTATCTAAATTATTAATGGCATATATATGTGTAGGGTTTGACTCATTGGGCAAAGTCAAAAATGGCTCGAATTCAACCTTAGGTGCATTGTAGTTGATGGTTTGATCGTATATACTTTTTAGTATTAACTCCTTATCAGTAGAACCTAAATAATTATTTTTTAAACCAATTGTTTTATCTGTACCATATACGCCAAAATTAGCAGCGTGTACTACTGTATCTGTTATATTGTCAATTAAATAATTAAATGCAAAGCTATTTTTTTCAATGGTAGGAGTAAATCTTGAAAAAAGCTGATCTACTCTTCCATATAAAATATTGGTAGATATATTATAATTCTTATACCCATATACACTATTGCCATAAAAAGTATTATTACTAATATCAATATTTATGTGATCACTCTTTAAATCTTCGAAATAAATGGCAGCATTATTAGCTGCAAATAAATTATGTTGAATCTTAAAATTGATAAAACTAGAATCGACATTAAAATTAAAAGGGGGGTTAAGTACTTGTATAACAGATACTTTTCCAACATTATTAATAAAATGATTATCAGTAATATTTACTCCTGCTCTTTTCCACCCAAAATCGAAGAATAATGGAAGCTGTAAATTTCTGAAAATTACATTGCTGATATCTATAATACTTGTATTACTGCTGTCTTGACTTCTAATTACCAATCCAACCCCTTCAATTTTTGATTTTCCATAAATCTCAATTTTATTATTTTTGTCTCCCTTGATACTCACTCCACCTTCACAAACTAATATGCCTGGGTCTGTCATTTCAATTTTTGCACCGGGTTGAATTTCCAGTTTACCTTTTACTGTTACTGTTTCTTTAATTATGTGTATACCTGATTTTAATGTAAGTAATGGGTAATTTCCTGCCAATGTATCTTGTGCAATAACATCCGATGAAATAATTGAAATAAGTACTACTACAATTATTTTAAGATATATTTTTAGAATTATATTTTGTATATTTTGGTTCATATATTTATTAAGATCAAGTTATTTTAATCTGAAATTTTATAAATAATAGGTGCAGATGTTCTTGTAGAACCATCAACTAACGACATATTAACGTTATCGAATATTAATAAATCGTTCTTTTTTAGAGCTCCTAAAACTTTCTGTGTGGTTGATTGAAATAATTCTCCATAATTATTAACCGACTCCTCTTCCTTACCATTATGAATTCTAATTACTTTGAAACTATTAATACGACCTGGGAAAAAATTCAAATTATTGATCTCTAGTTTGGCCTCTAACCTTTCTGCACTCAATAAATCCTTAACACTAATTGAGTAATTACTTAAATTATCCCCTTTAACTTTTACAATAGGATCTGGTATAGGATTGACCATTATTTTCTTTTCAAAAAGAACTTTTTTTTCTTTTCTTAAATCATAAAAACGTAGCATGTACTCCCCAGTCTTGTTGAAAATAACTCGGTAGTTATTATCTGATTTTTTAATATTGACTTTAGGTAAAATTTCAACGTCGAATTCTTTACCCATCATAAAATTAAAATCTGCAAGTAATGTATTATTTAAACCAACAAAAATATTTTCTGTGTGAAGAGAAGCTAGAATCTTTTTAAACAAATCATCAAAAACTTGATCATTAACACTTACTACTTTTTGGCCAGGTTTTAAAATTTCCTCTTCTTTATATTCTTTTATGTTTGCTTTTAACACATACAGCTTTGGATTAAATTGAGAAAAATAGGTAGGCTGATAACCAATTTCAGCAAGTGCTGCCTCTTGATATAAGAGCTGCGTTTTAGTTATTAATAATTTTATGCGCTCTAACTGCATATAACTTATTGCAGAGGGCTTATGAAAAAATAAATAATAGTCCCATTTTTCATCCTTCCCTTTTATGGTAGTCACTATATTTTGAATGGGTATTAAGGAGTCAAGGGATGTTTGAATTTTATATGGTGATTTTTTTATAAAGTCAGACAATTCAAATAAATCTTTTTCCAATAGTATTACGCCCTTATCACTTTTTAAAATTTCTTCAATTAAGTTTCTTCCGTTAAACTGCTTTAAAAGTGTTGTATTGTTTTTTACAAATTCATCATCTACATGTTTTAAAACGTCAAATACAATTTTACTACTTGTATTTAATCTAGTTCTAATCTTTAAATATGAAACTGCCTTTGTGTTTTTACTTAATGTGTCATAGTTGTCTTCAATGATCTTATTGCTTATATCAACTTTTTTTAATTCTTCTTTATCAAGCGACTGTAATGATTTAATAGTATAGATATTAGAATCTAATACCGATATTTTGATATTAATTACTGAAAAACAGATAAATACAATGTACAAAAGACTTATAATCTGGTATCTTTTGACGTCCACTTGACCTTCCGCCATAAAACACTAAATTTAGGAGTTTGAATATTGTTTATATAATAAAACAAATAGTAATTGAGCTCGATTTGGATCTGTATTTGTTTTAGTAAAATTATAATTTAACTTATCAAAGACTTCTTTTTTAGAATTTTGCTCACCTAAATTAAACAACTGAATTAATTTAGATTTAGGTGCAACATTATCATCAACTAATTTTTCTATAATAGTATTTATATAACTCAAGTTTTCTAATTCACCATTTAGAAACAATTCGTTTAATTGTATGCTGTATTCGTTTTGTGGACCAAAATTTATAGTTTCTGCACTATAATTTATAACGTCACTTAATACTATATATCTGGAATTAGCAATTTGAAATTCAATTAATTTATTAAATATTTGAGCGCCATAACTTGCACTAGTGTATGAAATTGTAGATTGAATAAGAAGCTTTAGATAAGAATATCCAAAATTTGTAACCAAATTATATTTAATCTTTTTGAATCTTGACCATAGCTTAGTTTTCAATTCATCAGACTGCGATTGCAATAAATTAATGAGAGAACTTAATTCGATTTCATTACCAAGGTCAGCTTTTTGTATTAATTGCTCTAACCTAAGTATATCTAATTGCTCTAGTTGCCATAAAGTATGATTTGCACTAGAGGGCGAATTAAAATCAATAGGAACTTTTTTTGCTGGTAAGTTTAAAACTATATTTGAAGGGCTCTTAACTTTGTCAGCTTGTATGTAATTGTCAGCTTGTATATAATCATAGGAATGAATAAAATCAGATCCTCCAGATCCTCCATTTCCATCAAAATTTCCTTTAAGATTTCCTAACCCATCAGCTACTTTTGATAGGGTAGCTTCAGTAGCCCCTTCAGCTATCTTTTCAACTTCAATATATTTTATTGCCGAAACACCAAATACAACTGCCTCTATAGCTAATCCTCCTGTTATTAGCAAGTCCTGGGCTGGCCATTCTAATAATTTTGCAATAACTCCTATTAGGATAACCACAGCTGCTCCACTATAAAATAGGTTGAAAATATCTAGTTTTTTAGTTTTTGCCATTATAGTATTTTTTAATATTTTATATTTAAATGTGTTTGTGAACGCTTTTCTTTAACAAAATCAACAAATTTGTCGTTATTCTCATAGCCACATAGCTTAATAATGGACTCAAAGGACAAATTTGCATTAACTGAATTCTCTAGTTCATTCATAAAATGAATGTACCTATGCTCGTTTAAGAGTAGTTCAAATGGAATGCTATAATTAGCTTTTGAAAACTGGTCTAGTTTTTCTGGGCTTATTTCTAATAAGCTAGAAAAATCCTCAGTGGAAGCATCCTTGTGTAAGTAATATTTAAGGTCAAAAAAGTAATGATTGAACACAGATTTACTATCATTATTACTTAAATGACGCTTTGAAAAGAGTGTCTTAAAAAAAGAGAATAAGGACATGATCCATAGGGTTTGGATCACAAATATTTTAAAATATATACTAGAGAAAAAATTACAGGAGTAATTTCGACGAATGTCATTGTGTTGATTAAAATTACAACTGTATCATTTTATATAACACTAATTTTCAGTGTTTTATAATTAGAAAATATCAATCAGGTCAGATGGGTTCCCTCCATGATACTTTTTAAAAGGCTGATAAAAGCGTTGTCTAGAGCTAAACCCTACTTCCATAGCAAGCGCTTCTACAGTGTAATTCTTGTATTTTGATTCTTTAATGATCTCTACAAAGTATTCTATCCTGCTTTTATTAACTAATTCATCAAAACTCATGGCGTAAGTGAAATAGATATAATTAAACATGATGTCTTTACTCACCCCCATTATATTAGAAAATTCGGTTATATCAGCTGTTTTGTTCTTATAGTATAGATTCGTAAAAAAGTGGAAGTTGAAATCTACCTCTTTAATATTTGCACTAAAGTCATTT
>Ga0194047_10001875_pt1 | contig 12422 bp, 13 predicted proteins | sample JunL225m_MetaG_2_FD_160070 | JGI IMG/M metagenome (GOLD analysis project Ga0194047, IMG submission 160070) | Anoxic zone freshwater microbial communities from boreal shield lake in IISD Experimental Lakes Area, Ontario, Canada - Jun2016-L221-5m | ecosystem: Environmental > Aquatic > Freshwater...
GATCAAGAATGGGGAACGAGAAGCTGTAAACAGGCCCCATCGTTGTCTTCTTGATCCAGTGAGCGCCATCGTACATGGCGAAGTTGCCAAGCGCCCACGAAGAAATACCGTCAAGAGTTGTCGTACCAGCGGTGCCGACTTCGTAGTAGTCACCAGCCCTCGGATCAACGGTGGCAGCAACACTAGGAGTGTCGGCAGTCGCATCCCACATACCTAAGAAGCGGTAAATGGGAAGTGGCCCTGTCGTAGACAGAACTCTGCGTCGAATGACTCTGTAAACCGGACCAACAACGCACGGATACAGGTCAACATCAACCAGATTAGCATTAGGGTTTTTGAGGATTTGCTCGACCCTTACGCCAGGAAGCAAATAAGACATGTTTCACTCCTTATTCAATGACTCGACCTATTGGATTTTCATTTAAGAAGATGGAGATTTCGGTTAACTTCTGCTCTGGTAAGAGTCGAGCATTGTATTTACGAGTGGTTGAAATTGAAGTTGAAACAGAAGAAACAAATCCTGGAGTCTGCGGGTTGAAAGCTTGTACTGGTGAAATCTGTGGTGACTGAATTCCGTACAATCCGAATGATTTGGCCCATCGTTTGTCATCGTGAAGGAAACATGATGTGATGAAAGCGAGAGTATCTGCCTCAAGATCCTGTCTACCTATACATGATAATACCACAGGCACGGACACGATTTCCACCGTTGAGGTTTGTAAATCCATCGCAGCATTTAAGACGCGAGACATATCACCAGATTGAATACCACCGCCAAACGTAATGTTCCCCCTTTGTAAAACAATTGATGGGAGATGACCACGGAACGAAGTATCCCATGTGTTCTGATCTAAAATTAGAAGCCCTTTCAGGGCCTCCGCTCCAGCAATCATATCTTCTGAGCAAACAGGAAACTCAAGATCTGGATTGTTTTTGAAGCACTCACGAAGATAGATTAACACTGACCGGACAATGTGATTGACCGGATTAAAGTTTCTTGAATTGAAAAGATCGGCTCTGCTCATACCCATTCAACTCTAAAAACATTAACGTCATCGATGCTTCTGATATCGTGGACTTGCGGCACTAAGAATTGTGGCGTACTTAAATGCAGTTTCATCAATCCTAAGTTTTGATGAACAGTCGCATTGCCATGTTCTGTTTGTTGGATCGTTTTAACGAGATAACGTTCGTTGTTTCGCTCAACTTCAATCACAAGATCATCGTAAGAAAGAACTGGATAATTGCTACACCATGCGGAGACTTGATCATTCTCTGTCCGCTGAAGCACGTTGCGATCTTGGGTCTTCTGCCGTGGATTAAAATTGATGTCCATTAAGATGGGGGCGAAATAGCCGCCTTTGAACGTTGTACCGAAGCATTCGGTACAGCTATCAGAGATGCTTTTCCCTCTCACAGCATCGTAGCAATGAGAACATCTTTCTCCAAACGTGCGCCGAATATACACGGCACACTTCACGCCGTTCCACCGTCTAAGTAGAAGCCTTTCTTGTTTGGCAATGTACTTACCAACCCAAGTGCCACCTTCTTCTAGTGTAGAAGCATGGTTAGAGATGATTTCTTCACCAGTCTGTTTGTGAATACAATGGATTCGATAGTACAAATGTCGATCAAATGCTTCACGATTAACAGTACGATCAACGTAGCCATAAACGTTTACCAGTCCAATTGGATTTAGCGTTGTCCACGGACCCTCTGGCGATTCTGATCTTTCAACAAAGAAAGCATAAGCGCCGGAAGGTCCAACCACATCCCAAACGATCCCAATGGAGTTGGGATCAAATTGGTTGAGTCTGATGCTTTGAATGATCAAAGACTGCCTCTGATGTGTTCAATTAACTTCTGCCCTAAGTCCGTGATATGGCGTACCACGAAACGATGATCGTGAACAAGAGCAGGAGTATATCCGCCAACAAAAATATCCATACTGTTGATTTTGTAGCTTCCTTTCTCATTCCCCACTTCACTCAGAAAATCAGCTTTGAAGGATTGGAAACCGCCAATTCTATCTCTGATCCACTGAGCAAGATAGTTCAGCATTCTTGGATTTCTGAAGTCTCTTCGAAGATTACGCAAGTGAATGACCACTGTACGATCTGGCCTCACCATTGATTCAAAAATAAAGAACTCACATTCAATGGCGACCATATGCTGTGCGCCAGTTGTGAATTCGCCTCCCGTATCCAGGTCGGCATCAGTGACGTTAGCGAGAGAGAACTGATCTGAGCGCATCCAGCGCCTCCTGTGTACGGGCTGTTGAACGGATTTCGGCCCAAAACAAGATGACTACAACTTCGCCAGTCTTGTAAGTGAACCGCTTTTCACCAAGCAATCGCAAGGTGCGATTGTCGTGACGGTTTACGATTGAGTCAAGTTCTTCAAACTGATAGTGTGCGTACATCCGAACGTTAATGTCGAACCAGTCAACTGTCTTTGGCTCAAGGTCTTGATCATCCCAATATCGAGCCATGACATACGGCGTTCCGTCAACTTTTGATTCGACGCTAAATTCAGTAAGGCCAAATTTGTTGACATCATTCGCCATACGAGAAAGATCAGTTTGTAAATTAGCACGGTCTTCTACTTCAAGAAGATTGTAGTAGACTGTGCGGTAACGCAAGTTCCTTCGTTTTGGTTCTGGAATCGGCTGTTTCTTTTCAAAAGGATTGCCGAGCGGTTCTGCCATGATTACACCCTTTGGTTAACGCCTTCTGACCGTGGCGGTTTTTGCTCCGGTAGAGGCTTGGTTGACGGTTGTTGGGGAGACATCCCCATTTGACCAATAATCTGTTGATACATATCTGGATTGGTAGCTTGCAAGTTCTGAAGCTCTTGCGCCCTTGAAGCATCATCCATAGTGTTAAGTTTTGCAACGATTCCTTGCGGAGTAGTGATCGCAATCGCACCAGTTAAGCTACTCTGTAAAACAGGAGCAAGTTCTTGTTGAAGACTCTGCGCTTCAATTTGTGTGATGACTTGTTCACGATTAGTGATACGAGAAGCTTCTGCGCTTGCTTCAGCATTAGCAGCTTGCATTGCAGCAAGAGCCTTAGCTGTCGCGTTCTTTTCACCAGCAATGATCTTGCACTCTTCATCGTAATTGATGCCATCACCAAGAACGCCAAGAGCGCGTTGATAGCTGATCTTGCCTTGAGCAGCGAGTCCGAGATAAGTGTTGATCTTCGCAACATCATCAGCCATCTTGAACGGCGACAACATCACAGATCCGGGTTCCTTCATCCCAAAGTGTTCAGCAATGAAAGCACAAAGAGCCTTCAAGAAAACGTTGTGCTGATTCACTTGATAAAGAAATCTGTTTTCAAGCATTCTTAAAGTGACACTTGAACCAGACCAAGCCATCCCACCATAGATCAATTCAGGAGGAATGCCACACTCGACCAAGAACTCTTGGTTGATCTGCTTGATGTCTTCGATCAAAGACATTGCTTTGCCGTTGCCGCCAAGTTGCTGATAGCCAACCGGGAATGGCAGTTCACCAATTTCATTAGGATCATTGTACCAACGATGAAGCATTGCTTGCATCGAGGTCTTCCACTGCCCTAAATCGATGGCGCTGATCGGATCGACATTAGCCTGTGCTTGCGGGAAAATAACGCGATATGGAAGCATGTGATCTGACACAATGCATTCCTGCGCTTTGCGATGAACAAAGATCTGCCACAAAGTTTTCCAAGCGGAGAAGAAAAACGGAAGACCCATACCAGTTGAGTTGGGTTCTTCCAAATCTTCTTCGGCGTACCAGAAGGTACGAGTCAGATCTAATTCTACCGCAGCTTTTTCGCCAAATTTTGCGACAGCATCCAAGAAATCGGTTGGCATTGTTTCAAGGTAAAATCTATCGGCTTTTTTGATACCGTTAATTTCATTTTTGTCTAATTTGTAAATGATTTTATGCTTGCCAGTTACGTTGTTTTTTTTGACATGGATCGATTCAGTCGGCCAGATCTTGATGTGAATGCCTTCCGAAACTTTGCGTCCTTCACCTTTGATGTATTCGTCTTTGATCCGCATAACTCCTGGCTTCTTACAGGAGTTGCAGACAGCATGGAACTTGGCATTCACATACTTGAAGGACATCTTTTCAATAGGATTGCTTTTGAAAGCTTTGCAATCCTTGTTGGGGCATTCAAGATAACGAGTGAACAAAGGAATAATGGAAACGAAAGCGTTTCCATATGTGTTCTTGTTAATGCTGATCGCGACAAGTTTTTCGCGAACACGTAATTCGTGATTAAGAATGTTCGACCACTTGTTATCGTTATCGTTCGTAGTTTCAATCGTAGTGACAGGATAACGAGACATCTTATCGACAACATCACGAAACAAACCGCTGCTGCGATAGAAGATCTTGCACCACTTAAAGATGTCGCGCAAGTTGTCGGGACGATCAAATACCATGAGATTAAAGAATCTCACGGGGTAATCGACTCCATTTCGGGGGCGGCGTCTTGAGCCGAAGGGTGCGTTCTCAGTGAACATTGACAATACTTTCAACGCTATTAGTGACGTTTAAGTTCAAAAGATACTTCTTAAAACGTTCTGTCAAGAACTCGTCAACTCCCTGTCCGATAACATTTTTATGTGCAAGAAAATGGCAGGACCAACACAATGATACTAGATTGTCAGAAGAAAAGCGTAAATCTTGTGATGTTTTCCACGGTTCTACATGATGAATTTCAAACCATTCTTCACTTTCGTTTTCAGCAGTACCGCATAAAACGCATTTATGATTGTCTCTTACGAGAACCTCATCTCGTAACGTTGATCGTGTAAAGCTTTTACGGGCTAATTCGTTTAAAAATTTTTCATATTCATCTGTTGACGCGGCATAAAATTCTATTCTTGAACAACCACAAGATTTACTATTACCTTTTTTCAAGTTGAACAATGAAACCGAATCAACGATAGAACCACAAGAACATTCACATTTAAAGCCGTGACCCATGCTTGAGCCAAAATATCCAACGTATTCAGTAATTGTTAGTTTCCCGAACGTTTTATTCAACCATGTCTCAGATCGGAAGTTGTCTCTATTTTTTTGATGCCTATCGATCAAAGCTTCATGATGAAAGCACCCACATGATTTAGTACGTCCTGCTAGTAGATTGTTTTTTGCAGCAATCTTTTCACCACCACAATCACATTTACAAACATATGGATATTTATGATCGCTATTGACTACATCGTGTCTACGAATAACGATAAGTCTTCCAAATCGTTTGCCAATCATAAGGCTTGGGTCAGCGACATTAGACATTTTTACTCCACGGTTGACAGAAGATGAACAACGGCCTGTGCTTTTGCACACGCCAATGATACCACATTCTCGTCATCCCACGGCTTTGTTTTCGTTAACCATTCCCAATTGACAGTAGTGAACATTTCATGACATTGATCAGGAAGCATGAAATTAAGATACTGCTGAACCGCGTCTAAATACGGAGGAAGGATCGCCCATCCGTCTTCGATGCAGAGAATGGCAACATACTTCAGAACAGACTCACCCAGGTCTGCGACCTGGGTGATTATTTTGTTTTGAAGCAACTTGTGGATAGCCACAAAAGCTTCTTCTGCATCTGGCTTTTCAACGGCTTCCATATTTGGAATCGATCCGCTTAAAGCCAGACACAGTTTTTCAAAAACCATAACGTTAGTGACAATGTTCGGTCTTCCCTGACAAGCCTTCAATGCATACAGTTCTTCAAGCTCATATCGAGTGAGCTTGCCAGCGTGTTCTAACGCTAGGGTGTCATTGTCGAGATGGAGCATTTATCTGCTAAGGATCTGAGCAATGATGTGCTTAACCACATCGGGCAAAGAATGCATATCCTTAGATTGGAAGATCGCATCAATTGCATCTTCACTTAAATGTTCGCCCAACGCACCCCGGTCAAGGCGATCCATATCCTCTTCATGGAAATGCTTATCTCCAACGGTGAGAACGATCACCTTGACCTTCGTGCGTGGAACACAACTCTGAACGCTATAGAAAGGATCGTCAATTTGGCGGTCCCAGTGTTTATCTAAATGATGCTTACGGTCCAGATGCTCAAGCAATTCTGCTAGCGTTTCACCACTGGTAGACTCGGTTTCTTTATCCGTTAAGATACCGTTGTAGGCGGCTCTGGCTTCCGGTGAAGAGGTAAGCCTCAGACGGGCCAGCACAGGCTCACGCCATTTGTCGTGTAAGTGTGAGCCACCGTAGCGAGACAGGGACTCGGGCAGATCCAACCCCTTCGGCAGATGATCTTTTGCAGCAGCAATATCGCCCATAATCTTACGGGCCTTTTCTCTGCGTTCTCTTGGATGAACAGTGCGATGCTTCTGATCAAAATTGATAATTTCGGCACCAAGCTTTGTCAGAATCCATTCATCACTGGCGACTTTCTCCATCGGAGCGTAATCAATGCCGTGATAACTGAGCGCATCGGTAATGCGTTCAGAAACAGTGCTACGAGCTTCCGCAGGAAGCTCGGAAGCATTCTTTTCAAAGAACGCAGCAGAGAACCAAGTGTTCGCTGGAGTATCAATCGGGAAAAAGCCCCTCAGACCATCGTGGTGAGCGAACATGGTTGGTTCAGCATTAGAAGCAGTTTTGATGAATTCCGGCAGGTCATTACGGCCTTTCAGGAAGTCAAAATTACCATCATATCGGTGATCCATCTTAATCTCCTAGCCGAATAATCGATAAAGCATTTGAAATCGTACTGAATGGAGCGTTTGTGCTAAACCATGAAAGCGTAGAGCCGTTGTTCACAGTTATCACTAATGAAATTGTACCAGAAGCAGCGCCCGAAAGATACATCTTGCCAATCTCTTGTCCATTAAGCAAAAGAGTCGGTGACATCAAACTTGAGAAATTGGGCGATGCTAGATCCCAAGAGATTTGATAGGTGCCACCAAGAGCAAACGTAACGGATTGTCCATCGAGCGTAAAGATGCTTGTGTAGTCTAAGGACGCGCTTAAAACTGTATTCGTACCAAGGGTGAGATCGGTGTATCCACCAGCCTTACGCATTGTCACAAAGACAGCTAGTTTGGTAGATAATGCACGACTTAATTGCGTGTACAGTGGGGAAACGATATTGTCCACATATGCTTTAGGTACAGCGTGATAGCTTTCTTTAGGAATACATCTTACAGTCAGTGTAGACGTTGGTCCAAAGATAACGTGCGCTTCTTTGGGAGGGGTAGATCCGACATTGACTAAACTTGGATCTGTCTCGCTTCCAAACAAATAACGGCCAGAAAGAAGCTGCGAATTTGCGTCAGGATTGACTTGCGCCTCTGTATCCAAAAGAACAACTTTGGTGCCCACAGCAGTCTGTAAGTTTTCTAACGAAGCCTGTAAAGCTGCGTATTGATCAAATAGCTGTACAAAACGAAGCGAAGCAGCTTCTAGCTCCGCACGTTGTTGTTCATTTGAAAGGTCAGCCGACATTCGAGCCTCTTATGCCGTATTGTGAACAACGCAAGTAATCGGACCAAGAGTTACGATCCCGCCATTTAGATTTTTTCCAGAGCAAGACAGAGTGAATGTGATCTGTTCTGTTGATGTATTGAACGGGAAATGAATCGTTAAATTTTGATTATTGCTAATAGCGTTAACCGTAGTTCCGGCATCTGATCCAGCAGACTGTCTTGTTGCCGTCCAAGTGAACGTTTGCGTAGTGTCAATATCGTGCATTGTCACGCGAAGATTACGGTCAACTGCGCCAGTAGCTCCACTAAACGTTACTGAAGCTGGTAAGAAAATAGCAGGAGTAATTGTACGCGCATTTAAGTATTGATATTCAAGAGGCACGAAACTCCATCTTGAAACAACAAGACGAAGTGACACATTATCGGCTGTATTGTTTACGGCACTAATGAAGGAGTCTAACCACGGAGTCCAAGCATAGCAGTCCTGAACAACCAGCGACATATCCCCATCTGGATCGATAAAAGCCGAAAATGGAGAAGCGGTGCTGTCCAGCGGGATCGAACATCGTCTTGGGTTGCCGTAAATTCCCATATTCGCATCGTATTCAAAATATAGCTTGTAATCGATAGGAAACGGAAGCGAATTAATGACAGTGGGGCATCCTGCAATTTGTCTGATTTCGGATTCAACAAACGATGATTGAAAACTAGAATCTGAATTATCGAACGCTGCATGATCACTAAATTTCAAGATTTTTGCAACGTGAGCGAACGTGACTCCAGCCGTAACCTTTGTAGTCAAATAAGACCCTGCTTTTGTCGCAGCGAGATCATCATTCAAAACAATGCGTCCAGATGTCCAAACCGGATAACGAGAAGAAGGAGCAACTGCTGTACCATCGGTGATATCAGCAAGCCGTACAACATCATCGCTATTAACGGGAGCGGTTAAAACCCTCAAAGAATTGATACTTGGTACCGCATCCAGTAATGACGAGATCTCTTGATAAGTGATAACAGAGCCATTCGGTCTTGGGTTGCCCTCATTGTAGAAGTTTGGATCATTAACAACGAGTTGTCCCTCAATCGTTCCGCCAGTTAACGGAAGATAGAGATCAAAATTTGGTAAAATAATTGAAGTATAAAATCCATAATTCATGAACGATTTTTCGTTCCATGTATTGTAGTCTGGAACAGAAGTATATTCAGCCTGAACCGAAGCGAATAGTTTTGGGAATGTAAATGAAGACCCAGTATTACCAGTGTCTCCGTTCTTGCTAATGAAAGCGCCTTGAATGTTGTTCGACACTTTAGAAAGCGTCGAATCAAGTGTGCGCCTATTTACTACTTCTAAATCTCGTAAATTATCGCCAGTAATCTGCGTGTAATCTGGATCCAATACAACCGATTGAGATTCGTCTGCGTTGTTTTCGTAAGCTAAAAAGCTATATTGACCGAAGATGAAATGCGTTCCTCTTGCTCCAAATCCATTAGCATTGATTGCGCCAAACTGTGTCGGCGCATTCATTGGTTGAAACTTCTTGGATTCATCCCACGCTGACTTTGATGAAGCCAGAGCATTGCCAACTTGAAGCAGAGCGTTATCCGCTGTCAAGTTAGCAAGATCAATTTTAGAACGAAGAGACTCCAAAAGTACAGAAAGTACCTTGAGATCGCCTAGCGTGATTCGCTCGTAAAAGGAGACTTCATCTTTCATTCGATCACTTCCCAACCACTAATCGCTGGCATGGTAACTGAGCAGCCAAATAACGTTGTGTAAGTGATTGGCGTTCTTACAAATTGAATTGTACAAATCTTGTATCTTCGCCTTGCGTTGTCGGTGCCATCAGCAATGCGATCAATAAGAATCTGCGATAAAAATGGTCTAGCTACAGTTGGGCTTGATAAAGATGGATCTGTGAAAGCGTAAGAAACATTGCCATTATCGTAAATGTAAGTGATTCTCGTATATCGTTCATCACTTTCTTTGTATCTGAGATCAACCGTAGAAACTCGACCATCAGATTCTCTCTTTACTGTGGCAAGACAATCTTTCGGAAAACCAGTGCCGTACACAGAAGCATCAATGATGTCCTTCATTCGTTTCTTGGTTTCCATCTTAGCCAGGAAATCCGAGAGACGAAAATTGACAGAATCAAGAAACTCAAACAGCATCTTCAGTTTGGTATTGAAGATCTGACTAATGATCTGTGTTCCGTGCTGCACTTCTTTAAAAGCGAAAGCATTACCAGCAGTATCTTCTGGATCTGACATACGCCAATCCGAAGAGCGGTAAGTATCGCTGTAGACGAACACAATGGTTAAAACGTTTTGTGTTCCGTTAATAGTGATCTTGTATTCTTGTCCAAGAATGATGGAAGCGATAGGCTGGTCAAACGTCAATGTAAGAACAGGGGTTACTGTATTTGATTCGATAGAGGTTGAAAACGGCAATGTTCCAATGGAGCCGAGAACGAAGTTTAGATTGGTCCCGACAAGATCTTCATACATTTGAAGACTAATGCGGTACGCCACTGGCGGCTTAGATCCAAAGGACAAGCCTTCAGTTGGGATGATGACTTTTTGTGGGCTAAACATCAGATCGCCACCATTGAATCAATGTAGAAATAACCTCTGTCTAGCGTAATCCACATCCCTTTTTCGTCTTCGCCAATGATCGTCCACTGACGAATCTTGTCTTGATTAGGTGGATTGGGCCTTAACTTTTCTGTATCTTGTGGAACAAGTTGAATGTTTAAAGTGTTAAGCAAACCTAATGGATTTGGGTTATCAGTAGATGTTGTGATGCACTCATTATCTTTAAGGATAACAACTTCATTCTTATATCCATTTGCCTCTGTTACGCTGAAGCGGTATCTGTGAAAATTATCTAAATTAACGTACTCTTCTGGACTTGGGCGAATAGGATCAAACAAACGAATCCGAAGAATCGCGTGTTCACTTTGAAAGCACGTCAGAATTTTCATCGCGCAACGACCTTCGAAGTGTTTGGAGAATGGTGTCGAAGTTATGGAATTGAGAAACGGCGTAATCTTGGTACATTTGTGTCATGGCTTCGGGTTCAAGATCGAAATCAAACTTGAATTTCCGCCCCCCTTTGAGGGGAGCGGAACTCATTTTGTTTCCCTGCATCACAAGATATGCGGCAAACCCAAGGCTTGACGTTGAAGAGGACATCAAGCACCCTTACGAATCGTGCAAGTAACTGTCTTGGTGATTGTGCGCTGTGCAGCTTGATAGCCGCCCCACCAACCAGGGGAGTTCTTACAATGAACGGAAACCGTCATAGTGTCAGTAGCACCAACCGAGGGCGTTGAAGTGAAGTTCATAGTGTAAGGAACAACTTCACTAGCATTTCCAGAGTTGTAGTGATCGACAATCGACGTTCCGCTATTGAAACTACCGCCAGCGGTGCCATAATTAATGTCAGCATTCTGAATCGTCCACATGTAATACTGAACTTGATTGCCGCCAGAAGCAGCAAGTGTCAAGTTTCGTGAGATATCATCAAATCCAGTAGCCGTGTCGAACGGTCCCTGAGTAGAAGAAGTCGTAATTGTGAATTCAGGATTAACCGTTAAAGACAAGTACGAACTGAAGTACAGCGGCTGTCTGTTCAGAGCATCACGAACGTCAATCGTGAAGCTTGCGGTGGTTTCGTTATTGCCATAGATCGTTAAGACGGATCCAGTTAAGTTCCAAGAGATGTTGCTATTGGGCGCGTCAAGCACAACGCTGTATGTGAACGGCCCAATACCGCGCACAGCGTAACCAGGATATCCGTGGTTCCCGAGACAAGTAGCAAGATCGAGACTGAAAGTGTTCCAAGCTTGATGTGTTGCACTGGCTTCAAGCTGAACCTGCGACTTCCAAATCTGAGTGTCCCAAGTGGCGCGTTCAGCAGCAACCGCGACAGCGTAATCCTTGATGGTCTTAATTAATCCTGTTGAATTATCGATAATTGAGAGATCAACAAGAATGTCACCTTCAAAGTAATCGCTCATATCATTGTAAGTTACGCCAACATAGCTACCGTTGACGCTTGAATTACCAGAATAATCAGAAGCAAAAGCGTTTACGCTTCGTGTTTCGCTAGAAGCAGGTCCAGTAGCCGCGTTCGAAACATGCCAATCGTTATTAGCGACATTTGTTGGATTCACGTTAAAGACAAGCTTGCCGGATCCAGTTGAGTCATATTCAAGCGTACTACTTGCCACAGGAGAAACTGAGAAATTCAACAACTTGTACGAAACAGGAACAACCTGTTTAACGTTTGTGCCAGCACCAATATCACTGCAAACCGCTTGCAGCCAGTAAGCCTTGTTGGTGTGGATGTGCTGCTGTGCAGGAACATTCCCAGTTGGAGTGGTAATTGTCAACACGCCATTTGTAGTGACCGAAACCCAAGTTGTTCCTAAAGCCGTAGAAGCGTCTAAACGATCATTAGGATCTGTTCCAACCGGACCAGTCGAACCGTCACCTAACGTCCAAACGAACGCTCCACCAACCGTGCCTCCAGCCTTTGACCACTGCTGCGAACCAAAGAACTTGTAGCAGCTATAAGGAGAGCCGGGATTCGGAACCGAAGTAGCATCACTGACTGTACCACTATTGCCAGTCACATAGTTCGTAACGCCATACATCGGAATTGCAGGTGTAGTCAGCGTTAATGGGTTGACGAGAGAAACAGTGACCGTAGTAGTCGCGGTAGCGTCTGGATATCCAACTTTAGAAGCAGTGAGAGTATAAGTTGTGGAAACCGTAACACTATTAAGATGCTTCGTAGAGCCAGTGACAACGCCAACACCCTGATTGATAGTCAAGGTAGTGTAGTTAGAAGCCGTCCAATTAAGATCAACCGCTCCACCGCCAACAGGAAGAGGACCGGAATTGGTGAACGAAGAAATCTGAGGCGCACCCGACACATTAACCGTAGT
>Ga0194047_10001878_pt1 | contig 12412 bp, 18 predicted proteins | sample JunL225m_MetaG_2_FD_160070 | JGI IMG/M metagenome (GOLD analysis project Ga0194047, IMG submission 160070) | Anoxic zone freshwater microbial communities from boreal shield lake in IISD Experimental Lakes Area, Ontario, Canada - Jun2016-L221-5m | ecosystem: Environmental > Aquatic > Freshwater...
CCAGCGGTATGGCAGAGGCGCTGTGCATCTGGCTTCGGAAGACGCTGCGGCATGGCAGCCAAATCAGGAGCGGCTGTCACCTCGCTATACTACGCGGTGGAGCGATATTATTGAGGTGAGGGTGTGAAGCTCCAAGGTGCTTACCTTCATCCCATCCCCGCCATCTCCCGCGCAAATTCATACTCCTTCCCAAATGGCAGCTGCAGCTGCTCCAGATATTCCGGAAACGCTTTCGCCCAGCTCACATAGTAACAAGCCAGCACCTGATAGCCGCTAAAGCTTTTGCATGCTATGAGCGGTACGCTGTAGCCTTCAGCATCCGGGCTGATGCCATTGCCGAACATCATGCCGATTTCAATGGCAATGGCTTTGATCTCAGAGTCGCTCAGCTGCTTGAATGCCCGTATTCGGTACTTAAGTGCTGCCACTCCATTTAATTACTCAAGTGAAAGTGCCGTCAAGTAACTCTTTATTGATTCACTCGGTCCGATGCCAAGCATTCGGTGTATTCGGTATCGTACGCTCTCCATCCCTCTTTTACCGATTTTGCAAAAACCTGCCATCTCCGTGGTATAATAGCCCAGCTTGGTATACAGGCAAATACGCAAATCACGGGGTGAGAGGTTGGGATGCTTTTTTTCCAGTTTCAATACAAAAACAAGATCGTTTTGGGTCAGCTCTATATTCAGGCGCCTTGCCATAAGTTCGTTCTCCATAATTTTCAGGCAGGCTTCGGTCATGGTTCTTTTCAGGTCGGGGTCAATGTCCAGTGTATGGATATGATCAGTGATATTACGCAATGTCGTTATTTGTTGCACGTTCCTGACTTGAGCCATTCTTGACAGCTCTTGATCATTAGCATCTGCGATTTCCTGTAGTTCAGCAATACGGGCTTCATTCCCATACGTTGTCTGTTTGCTCAGCATAGCTGCGGCGTACATGGCATGTCTCCGTTATCGTTGGGGGGAGGGGTCGTGTCATTATCACTTTTTATCCTAAAGTAATAATAAAGAAATTCACGCCATTACGCAAAGTATTATTCAAGTGTATGATTTTTATCCGATCGGCAGGGCTGTGAAGGCGCATTATTTCCCGGCATACTCTTCAGCATGCGCTTTATGCTCGGCAAAGTTCTGCACGTAGCGTTCAGTCAGTGCCTTGTTGCCTTTCAGAATCAGCAGGTTCTCCGCATTCTTCTCTTCAGCCGCTTTCGTAAAATTGAAAGAGCCGGTAAGCAGCGTGCTGCGGTCTATGATAATGATCTTGTTATGTGCAATCGCATGCACTGCATCGATGTATGTAGGAATGCCCGCATGCGCAAGAAAATCCGCCGCAGTATATTTCTCCCTCCGCTGGCTCTTGTCCAGAACAGCCACAATCCTGACTCCCCTCTTCCGAGCATCCACCAGCGCCTTGGCAATCGGCGCCGAAGTAAAAGAGTACGCCTGCACCAGTATTTCGCTCCTGGCAGCAGCGATCTCGGCAACTACAGCAGCAGTAGCGCCGCCTTTTGGCGAAAAGTACACATCCGTTGTGCCAATAGACTGGAAGCGCTCTGCATGAGCGGCAAGCGGCAGCGGCAGCTGCAGAAGCAGAAAGGCAAGAGCGGTGAAGAGAGGCTTTTTCATGGAGGCAATATCATGGTCAATTGAGGTGCACGTGGTGTTGGCGTAATATAAGCAATACGATTCAGACTACCTCAATATAGGGTAAATGGCCCAATGCAGTTCCCACAGTTTAGTGGCGGGGGGCGGGGCGTGCTCGTTCGCTTCGTCGTACAGGGCATTTATGCGGTCGGCCTTGCTCCCTGCTGCGGGTTCCTGCCGGATCGCTTCCAGTTCCCGGCCTACACGGGCAAAAGATTCCTGCAACTCATCCAGCTTCCGCCGGGCTGCTTTCAGTTGTTCATCGCTCATGTGCTTTCCTTGTCTCGGTTCTGGTGTCTTTCTATGTCCGCTATGTGATATTAACGGACATAGGTAGGCCTAATATCCCGCCTCGTTCAGTTTCCGGTATTCATCGCATCCGTTTTGTAATCCATTATCGCAAGCCTTTCCGAACCACTCTTTCGCCTGATGCTTGTCCTGCCTTACACCTCGACCAGTGTCGTACGCCACGCCGAGATTGAACTGTGCGTGGGCATCTCCCTGTGCGGCAGCCAATTGATACCACTTAAAGGCTTTAGCGTAATCCTGCCTGACACCTTGACCGTTGTCGTACATCACGCCGAGATTGCTTTGTGCTTTGGCATGTCCCTGTGCGGCGGCCAGCTGATACCACTTCGCGGCCTCGGTATAGTCCTGCCTGACACCTTGGCCGTTGTAGTACATCAATCCGAGATTGAACTGTGCTGAGGCATATCCCTGTGCGGCAGCCAATTGATACCACTTCGCTGCCTCGGCATAGTCCTGCCTGACACCTTGGCCGTTGTAGTACAGAAAACCGAGATTGAACTGTGCATCGGCATCTCCCTGTGCGGCGGCCAATTGATACCACTTCGCTGCCTCGGCATAGTCCTGCCTGACGCCTTGACCGTTAGCGTACATCAATCCGAGATTGCTTTGTGCTGGGGCATATCCCTGTGCGGCAGCCAACTGGTACCACTTAAAGGCTTCGGCATAATCCTGCCTGACACCTTGACCGTTGTCGTACATCACGCCGAGATTGAACTGTGCTTGGGCATGTCCCTGTGCGGCAGCCAACTGGTACCACTTAACGGCTTCGGCATAGTCCTGCCTGACACCTTGACCGTTGTCGTACATCACGCCGAGATTGTATTGTGCATCGGCATCTCCCTTTGCGGCGGCCAATTGATACCACTTAAAGGCTTCGGCTTTTAACTGTGCCATGGATCTTTCACCTCCCCTTAATAGTTTTTAATGATAAAGTGCATTTTATCATTATTAAATCTGTTTCTCCTGTTGTCTTGCTGTGGTTTGGCGGTGGTCGCTTCCCTAAACCTCCCTAATCCTCCCTATTGCCTCCTCTTTTTATGGGGTCCAGAAAGTCCGGATACTCGAAGGGAAACCGCTCTTTTGGCCTCAAGGGAATATCAGGGGTTTCTATGTCCGCTATTGCATCATTGCCGATATAGAACCCTCTCATGGCTTGGCTGCCTTTGTCTGCCCGTTGTCGGTTTGACGGAGGTACGGTATCATTCAACAGCTTAATCGCAATCTAAACATATAAATATTCCTAAATAAGAGTACATATTGAAACCGCCCGCAACTCGATCTAATTCATCATCATTCAATTCACTCTTAACTTCATTGATCTCTGTGTCGGTAAACTCAAATCCAGCATCGCTGGCCGCAGCAAGCCTTGCATCAACAGCTTCAATTGCCATAATGCGGTCACAAAACGCTTCGTCCGACTTCATCTTCTCAATGAACGCTCTTGCCTGATCAACTGACATAAGGACCACCTTGGGTTGGGGGTGGAGTGATGAATTAATCACTTGCAAGTTACGTATCAGCTAATATAATTGCAAAAGCAAAGCGCTGCACTCCGCCCTCCGGGCTCCATTTGCGCGGCCTGCTTTTGCTCAGCCATGCAACAGCCTGCATCCGCAGCCAGCTGCATTCCGCTCAGCTCTGCCATAACGCCGCACTCCAGCCCTGAAGGGCTTCGTTTGCGCATGCAGTGCTTTCGCTTTCCCAGCCACTGCAACAGTCTGCATTCGCAGCCAGCTGCATCCCCGCTCAGCTCTGCCTAAGCGCCGCACTCCAGCCCTGAAGGGCCTCGTTTGCGCAGGCAGTGCTTTCGCTTTCACTGCAACAGCCTGCATCCGCAGCCAGCTGCATTCCGCTCAGCACTGCAAAGCGCTTCACTCCGCCCTGCCGGGCTCCATTTGCGCAGCACTGCTTTCGCTCGACTGGATCTCATAACCGGTATTAACAGTATTGTACTGGATTCTGGCGGCAAGGCGGGCGGTATGGCAGAGCTTCCTGCGCTTTGCGAACTGTTATGGCAGCGGTGCATGGCTTGCTGGCGTGTCAACTGGCCTTGGCAGTGCTGTCGAAGTGGGAGTATTGGCGTGACAACCGACCCTTTACAATTCATGGCGCCCGGTTATGCTGCGTGCGGTGCATGGTCTGCTGTTTCAGGGCAAGCGTCTGCAGCCCGGCGTCCCGGTTTCAATAGTTCGTTCCGCAAAGGTTGCGCTGCCTCGGTGTCACGCCATTTGCAGGAAAAAGAGCAAATGCCGCGCCAGTCGTAGGCCGTCAGCGCAACCCTTGCTGGCAGTGGCCCGCGGGCTACGGCTTCGCAAGCTCGCTTGGCTGTCATGGTCTGCGTTTTCATCACAGGGGCAGCAAAACCCGCCGCATTTTAGCTCTGCGCGCTGACGCTTGCTGACTTGACTGCAAGGCTGCTGCTGCTTTGCTTGCCTTTTGCTTGCCGCTGGGCTGCTCCTTTTCCCGGCGTTACGTGGCGTTCCGGCAGTTTGCATTATTGCGGCAGTCAGGCTCTTTGGCGGCAAGGCGGGCGGCATGGTAGGCTCCCCTGTAGTCGGAAAATAAACTGCGTTGAAAACTGTGCATCCCTCCTCGCTCATGGGTTAACCCATCGATACGATGATAGCCCATCCATTCACTTGTACCTTCGCCGACAAAGAGTAATTGAGGAAGGGCATTGCATTTGATGGCTATGTCTTCCATAAAGCCACCTTTTCCGAATCGATCATAATTTCCACCAAAACCATGATCCTGCAAGAGAATTGCGAATGGTGGCGGAGTACCGTCTCTTTGGCAGAACAGCGCGTCATACGTGGCGATACCGTCGGATCTAAGAAAAAAAACTGCAAGCCGACATGGGCCATGACTGTCGTCAAGCGAATCATCCCGTTCGAGAACTGACAAAAAAGCAAAAGGCTTGAGACGGTCGAACATATCGGAAGGTCTGATCGGCCGGGAAAAATGCGGAAGCCAGCCCGAAGGAGTTAGGTCTTCCATTCTCAACTGGATGAACGCTACCTTGTCATATCCACGAAAGCTATAGATAGGATGGGCCAATTCCTCTTTTACCCTCTTCAGAGAAAACCCATAATCCACATAAATAAAACAGTGGGCGCTATGTGATGAACCAAACAGTTTGACTGCATGACCATCAAACCAGGATCCGGGGTAGTAAACAATACGTGATGAAAAAAATGCATCACGATCGAAGCGATCTCTCGGTCTAAATCGCTCTAGCCACGGCGGTATCCGTTCCGGCATGCGCCGGAGATATTCGTTGGGAGTCATCGCTATTGCTCCTTATGCATTGTTGTAGTCGGAAATTAAAAATCAGCCAATTTCGGAAATTAGCAATCACCCAGGTAGCGTCCTAATATTACGTTATTTCAGCATGGCTTGCTGGCGTGTCATCTGGCCTTGGCAGTGCTGTCTGCGGAAGAGTATTGGCGTGTCATCTGCCCTTTTACAATCTATGGCGCCCGGTAGCACTGACGCCCTCGCCTCCATTCCGCTTTGCCGCCTCCGCTGAAGAACCTGCACACGCTCGTCACTGCTGCTGTCAAGCTTTTGCTTTGCGGCTGGATTTGCGGCTGGCAGCAGAGCCGAGCGTCTGCAGGCAAAGAGCGCTCCGGCGGCAAAACTCCATTCCGGGTCGGTCGAAGAGATCAGTACTACCCGCCGCATTTTAGCTCTGCGCGCTGGCGCTTGCCTGGCGATAAGCCTGCGGCATGAAGAGCTTTCTGCGCGCTTCGCTTGCTGGCGGCAGGGCGGGTATTGGCGGTGCTGGCAGCGGTTTGGCGGCAGGGCGGGCACTGGCATCTTGGCCCAGGGTTGCATTTCGTACCGGCAGTTTGTCGTAGTGCGGCGGTCAGTATTTTAATCATGGCGCTTCGCGCATTTATGTTGCGGGCTTCGGCATCTGCGTTTTATTTTCTGGCTCCCTGTAAGCGCATATGCCTCAGCCCTTCGTGCAGGCAGGCCTGCATCCTGCCGGCGGGTTTGTCACGATATTTGCTGGGAAGAGAAGGCCAAATATCCCGCCAAACCCTTGCCACAATCAGCTCAGCGCTAAGCCTTCGGCATGAAGAGCGCTAAAGAGCCCGATGCGGGTACACATCCGGCTCTTTGCTTGAAGAGCAGCAGGCTCGCGCTTGCACAAGCCAGCTGCGGCGTGTCCACTCCTTGCGGTGCATGGCGGTTCTGGCGGAAGAGCTTTGGCGTGAGAACTTGGCATTGGCAAAGGCATCTTTAACTCAGGCCTCCGCACTCATCACTCACTATTTTTTTAATACAGCGCCAAGCCTTCGGCATAAAGAACTTTCTGCGCGCTTCGCTTGCTGATGTTTATGGGGGTAAAGTTTATCGGTTGGCGGGGTTTGGTGCTTGCCCGGGGGGCCGGCGGCGGGCGGGGTTCGGGATTTTAAGAGCGGTTTATTTCGGGGTACCGAAATGAAGAGGGGGGGGTGGTGCTTGCCAGGCGTTCGGCTTGCGGGTTGTTTTGGCGTGTTTATTATTTGGCTTTTATTGTTGGGTAAAAATTCTTTTAAGTTATTAAAATAAATACTCTTGAATTGCTTTATATGTTTGTTTTTGTTTGTACAAATACGTATATTTAATGAGTTAATGAAGTATTAGTGTTGCCCCATCAACTTAAATAATACAATCATGTCTACAACATCTGCAGTAGTTGCTCCGCGTATCTATGTTGGTACTAAACGCAGAATTTTGTTTTACCAGGGATGTATAGTTGCTCCGCGTATCTATGTTGGTACGTATGCCAAGTATAATGATGGCAGTATTTTCGGCAAATGGTTTGATTTGTCGGATTATTCATGCAAAGAGGATTTTCTGGCAGCATGTGCAGAGCTGCACAGAGATGAATCTGTTCCTGATTTTATGTTTCAGGATTGGGTAGATATACCGGATGCTTTTGTTTCAGAGAGTTCTATCAGTGAGGTTTTCTGGCAGTGGCTGGATGATATCGGAATTCTTTCACCAGGTGAGCAGGTGGCTTATGTCGATTATGCCGAGGATCTTTATCTCGGTGAGTTTGGTTTGCAGAATTTCCGGGATGCCTATTATGGCCGCTTTGAAAGCGAAATTGATTTTGCGGTGTACATGGCAGAGGAGCTGGAATATTTTTCGACCATGGAGAACGCCGGTATCAATGCTGCATATTTCGATCTTGAAGCATTCTCCACCGATCTTTTTAAGGGTGATTTCTGGATGAGCAGACACGGCTATGTATTTGCGAGATAAATCGGCAGCGTAGCGCCAAGCCTCCATTGCAGAGAGCGCCATAAACCGGACCAGGTACCCGGCTTATGGTGCTCTTTACGCATACCAACTGCCAACTTCCCTCCCCTACCCAATCTCAATAATCCTGTCCCCCCCTTTGGGTCCTGGTTCAGCCTGCCGCCTTGCATAGCGGGAAGGGCGTGTTCGTTCAAGGCACCAGGCGCTGGCGTGCCAGTCATCAGTGGCTGCTTTGGTGATCATTTTCAGGTGGTGCAGTTCGAAGTCCGCTTCTGCCTTGAGCAAACCGGCAACGAGCTGTTGCTGCAGGCTCTCTTTTTCCTCCTTTGCGTCTTCCTTGCCCTGGTTGACCCACTCGTAGTATGTCGACCTCCCTATGCCGGATGCATCGCATGCGATATCTTTGTTCATTCCCTGCCTGATGTGGTCAAGCAATGTCTCTATGTGGTGCGTATCCAGCTTCATGACGTAAAATAAGCAAAGAAAGTATAAAACACGAAAACCCGGCTTTTCTGGACCGGGCTCTCGTTCATCGTAGCGTCATCATGCTGTCATCGTATCGTAAAGGTTTTTGGTGTCCGCGTGAGATATGGCGGCCATTTGCGGTTTGTGCCGAGGTAGCGCGCAGCGAGTGCCGCCGTGTCATATTCCGGCTCGCTTACTTCCCAGCTTGCCCCGGCTATGGTGCCGCAAAGCTCTTCGGCGTAGCTCTCCATTGCAGTGCCCTTGCAGCTCTCTGCCGGCAGGGAAATGATCACCCGGTGAGTTTTGATGCCGGTTTTCTGCAATGCTCGGGCGTATTTTTCGGTCATCAGTTCATGGTCGATGGTAACCGGGTTGCGGGGGCTCGTGAAGTAGTAGCTGCCGTCCGGGGTCTTGATCTTCTCTTTTCCGGTGAGCAGTAGTGCGGCTTTCATGCTTCCTCGGAGCCAGTCGATGCCGCCTTTTATGCCGGTTTTGCGTGCCTTGTAGCTCTTCTCTTTCTCTTCGAGGTAGGCAACCTGCCCTTTCCAGTAATCAATCAGTCCTTTGCAGGCGTCAAGTTTCTTTTCAATATGGCCTTCAACCTTCGCCAGCTGGTCGCCGTAGTCACTCAGTCCTCCGCTTTCAATAAGCGCCTCTTCTATTTCCTGATATTTCTTTATCAGGTCGGCGAGCGTTGCCGGCTTTTCTTCAACGGCTTCGGCAAGCAGTTCACGCAGCGGGTTTTCAGTCCGCTGCAGGTTGCTGTCAAGGAGTGTTTCTGTGGGGTTTTCCATGGTGTTGTTCCTCCGCATTTTGGTGATAGTGTGCATGTTGCCCTTTTCAGCCGACCTGCTGGCAGGTTACCGTTTTTGAGGCAAGCATCTCTTCAAGCTCAATGATTCTCAGTTTCATGACTTCGCATTCATCGCAGCGCCGGGCGTCAAGGTTGGTGGCGGAAACATACCTTACCTCGGGGAAGAACCAGGACTTCTGCGGATTCTTGTTGTCAGGCATCCATGTCGATTTTACAAACCGGGTTACCATGTTCAGGATGTAAAGCTCTTCACACATCCGGCTCTCTTCACTGTTGAGCCACTGTCCCCTGAGCCTTTCGAGCAGTGCAATGTATTTCGGCGGAGCATAGGTAAGCTGCTTCTTTTTCCAGGCGAGATTGATTTGATCCGAGATAGTCATGGCATTTATTTTTAATTGTTCTTTTTATAAATCCACCACTTAAATATACAACATTTTTATTTCTTTTATACTCTTTTTTATTCTTTTTTACGCTTTCATTCTCACTTTCTTGAATTTTTACTGCCCACTGCCAACTCCCCCCTGCCCCCATCTGCCCACCTTCCCCATAACCCTGCCCAGCAGCTCTCTGGTGGCAATGATATCACTCAGGGCATCATGAGCATCAAGCTCAATGCCGAATGCGTTGCAGACCGTCTGCAGCTTGTAGTCCGGGAGCGCTATGCCGCCGAGAAAATCCTGGATGCGCAGGTACGGGAGCGGGTCGAGCATCTTCCAGTTCTGGTAGCTGCCTGTTCCGTACTGGTTGCCGTGGTGGCGGAACCATGCTTCGATGAAGTTCATGTCAAAGGTGACGTTGTAGCCAGCAGGGTAGGCCTTGTCCGACTTGTCGAATTTCGAGATGTGGCGGTCGAGGAATTTCAGGAACTCGCGGCAGGCGTCGGAACTGCTCATGCGGGTTTTCAGCTCTTCGGGGTCGGTGCCGCTTATCTTGAGCGCATCAGGGTGTATTGTGGCACCTTCATGCGGCTGAAATTTCATGTTGAAGGTATCAACCACTTCGCCTCCGATCTCCATAAGAGCCGCAAGCTGGATTATGCCGTGCCTGCCTGCGTCAAGGCCTGTGGTTTCGGTGTCGAAGTAGAGCACTTTTTTAAAGAGCGATTCTGTCATGGTCCGTTTCCTTTTTTTATGTGTCCGCTTTGTCTGCTTTTGACGTTTTATTGCAGTAATGTCTGTTAAATATACCTTTTGTCGACTCTTCCCGCGCCTCTTTTGTGGCACCTCTCCATACAGCCTCTTTTTCCTCTTCTCCAAGCCCGTTGAAGTATTCCAGCTTTGCCGCTTCAGGCAGCTCTTCCCATTGCAGTAGCATAAATGCCTCCTGCTTGTGCGATTCAAAGAAGAGCGGCCACATGCCCATATGTATGGCAGCGCGCAGCGAGCGAGTGGTAAGGCGAGGGTATTGCGGCAGGGTTTTCTGCTCCTCTTCTATGCGGAGCAGCTCACTGGCGGCGTTCTGTTTTGCAATCATCTTCTGGCGCAGGTCGTCGAGCATCTGGCGGGCATCGGCTTTTTCCGGCAGCGGCGAGAAGAGCGTGTGCTGGAACTTTGTTTCGGCGGCAAGCTGGTACCAGGCGTCAAGCTCTGCGCCGGTGATTTTCATGCGGTGCAGCATGTCGGTTATGCCGAGGTCGGCAATCCCTCCGGGTGCGCGTCCGTTCTCCTTTTCGAGCGCTCTGGAGTAGGTCTTGCCTTTGGTGACCTGCAGCGACCGTACGGCTCGCTCGATTTCAACACCGGTAGCGGGGGTGGTCAGTTTTGCCGCCATTGCACGTGCAGCGGCATAGGTGCCGCCGAGAGTGCGTACGGCATTTTCAAGAATGGGATTCAAGCCAGCGGAGATTGTCAGCCCCGTGATGGTTTGCGTCATTGTCTGGTTGAGTTGGTTGGTCATGGCCGTGCTGTTTTTCAAGATGTTTGAAATACCAGTGAAAACTTTGCCAGTCAGATATCCTGGCCTCCCGCAGCGCTTCCGAAGCGCGGGCTTCATTGCCCCGGCTCAGGTCGTAGAGGTAGCCGAGCGCCTCTTCGGCCACAAGCTGCGTACGGTATGGCGCTTTTTTGTTGCGGCACCATGCATCCCACTCACCGGCGCAAAAGGTGGCGGTAAAGCCGGGGTTTTTGTAACTCTGTCCCTCGGTAAAGTCAGGTTTAGGGCTCTTCGGGCGCGCCGTGCCTTTTTTTGGCCGCGCCGGTGCCGCTGCAAGTAGCCCTTCACCATCGGTCGGATAGGTGCCGTTTTCTTTCTGTTCTCTCTCTTCTCTCTCTACTCTGTATTCTTTAATGTCTTCCTTTCTTGTTTGTGGCCGCCGGCTGGTCTCCGGCGTGCCGGCCGTCTGGCCGCAGGTCTGGTCGCCACGGTCGCTTCTGTCCTGGTAAATATCATAGTTCAGTACGGTTATCAGGGTGTAGCGGCTGGTCGTTCTCATGGCTATCTCTTTGGTCGCTTTCAGCCGTTCCAGGCAGGTGCGGCAGGCGCGTTCGGAAATGCCTGTCTGCATTGACAAGGCATGCCGTCCGGTAATGAGCTGGCCTCTCTGGAGCTCAACCCCCTTCCACCGTCCCGGCTGGCGGTTGGCCATCATGATAAGGTGCACCAGCATGTGGACCATCGGCGACTCCTTGTACCACTCCCATGCCGTAAACTGCCTGTAGAGTTTTATGTATCCGCTGAGTGTCTCTCTCATGGCAGTATCATTATCTCCACACGCGGCTTCTCGCTGTCGACTTCATAGGGCTCGAAAACCGGCACCATCTGGTCTGCGGAGTCATCGGGCAAAAGGCGGCACTTTACCATGCAGTCAAAAAGGTTCTGGCAGATGTTGGTATAGTCGAAGCGCTGGCGGGTTCGCCGGAAAATCTTGATCTGCAGCTTCAGCGGCAGTTCGTGTTGTTCGGCCTCCTTGCGGAATATGGCGCAGAAGGCAGAATTGTTTTCAAACAGCTTCAGCAGCTGGCGTTCATGGTCACGCGCCTGGGGGCTCTTGACAACCTTTTTTACCGTCTTGCCGCTGTGGTCTTTGTAAATGAGCGGTATCCTTGAGTTTTTTGAGCTGTAGAGCTCTCCGCGTATGACAAAAATCTTGTGATCATGGCTCATCTTCCAAGCAGGGTAATCCTGCCTTTATGCCTCTCTTCCCCGCTCCCGCCGTCATCAAACAGTTTCTCCTGCGCCTCCCCGATCTCCATGGGGCGCGTCAGCACCAGTTCGCCTGTGTCGCTGCGCACAATATCAACCGTGCGCAGCGTGTAGTTTTTTATCATCCGGCACTCGACACTCCGGGTTTCAAAGCCGTTCTGGAGATTCCCGGAGAGGGCGAGGGCCTCAAGCCTGTGGGCATCTATCTTTGTTTTAGCTGCAGCGACCCTCTCTTTTTTCTCCCCGGTGAGCTGCTCGATGCTCCGGATATGCAGGGCAAGTTCGACGCCCCTTTCCATTTTTTCCTGTTCCGTCAGGTAACACTTCACCTCCATCATGACCAGTTCATCCGGCTTGTTCATAGTCGCTGTACTCCAGTCTGGTTATTGTTCGAATAAAGAAACGCGCTTAAAAAGGCAGGTCGTTGGGCTCGCACCTGCTCTCAAACTGCGGCTCGGCTACCGCCATCTCCCCGAAGATGCTCATGCTGTGCCCCTGCAGGTATGCGTTCACCGAGTCGATAAGTCCGCTGCACTCGTCACCCGTCATTCCTCTCTGAATCGAAGAGTCAATCCTGCTTGCATCAGCTTCAGTCACTTTTGGCCGGCCGGAGAGGTCGCGGAGGTACTGGAGCGATTTGGCCGAAGCCGGCCGGTCGTTCGGCTGCTGGCCGCTGCGGCTGTAGCCGTTCTGCTGCTGGTGCTGTGGCGCTATCGGCGGGCGCTGCTCCTGCGGCTCCCGGGCGCGCTCGCTGCCGCCGTTCTGCTGTGCGGCTGCAGGC
>Ga0194047_10001879_pt1 | contig 12407 bp, 11 predicted proteins | sample JunL225m_MetaG_2_FD_160070 | JGI IMG/M metagenome (GOLD analysis project Ga0194047, IMG submission 160070) | Anoxic zone freshwater microbial communities from boreal shield lake in IISD Experimental Lakes Area, Ontario, Canada - Jun2016-L221-5m | ecosystem: Environmental > Aquatic > Freshwater...
GCATGGCCTGCACAAAGGGCTGGAACAGACCGCTGTGCAGCAGCGAGACCCGCAGCTCGATCAGGTCGCGCTGGCGACCGGGCAGCACGCCCACGGTGTAGGGCTTGCTCTGCGCGTCGGCGTGCAGGGCCTCGGCGACCTCGGGCGCCGCCTGGCGGACGAGGTCGAGGAACAGCGCCTGCGCGCCGTGGCCCTGCGGGCGCGGCGCGGGGCCGCCTATGTGGCGCAGCTGCACCACGAAGGCGTAGAGGTCGGGGAAGTCGGACATTGACGCTCCTTGTGAAGGATGAAGGATGAAGGATGAAGGATGAAGGATGAAGAGTGTGCGCATCTGGGAAAGGATCTCAAGGCAGCCATAGAGCGCGAGGAGGGCGACGATGAATGCCGCAACGCTTGAGACAGAAGTCCTTACCTACTTTCAGCGGCTCCCGCTCGCGCAGAAGTATGCCGTGCTGGCCTTTGTGCGCATGCTTGTCACACCGGTCGGTAGCCCCGGATGTTCGCTGCTCACATTTGCCGGTCGCCTTTCGGCAAGCGAGGCCCAGGCGATGCAGCAGGCCATTGCGAGCGATTGACAGGTCTCGCAGGTCGCCCCCGGCGCTAGAGAATAATAGCCTCACAAGCTTCTTGGCGTTCGCGCATGCGAAAGTGCCCACGTAATAGTGCGTCGGCGTGCCAGGCAGCTGAGCCAAGGACTGCCCGATAGTTTGTGCTGCTCGCATCGGCGAAGGTTGCTTCGAGCGGGTAGCTGATAATCGGCATATTACGGGTTGCGGAGATGAGCGCACCTTCATCGCATGTGGGTACGATCAGCAATGTCAGATACTGCGCTTGAATGGCTTTGCGCAGCATAGGAAGAAGCTGGGTGTTGTCGCCGCCCTTCTCCCTAACCGCTAGCTTCAGGCCACACAGAGCCATCGGGCGGCGGCAGTAGAGTTGCTCAAACAATTTCTGATCACTGACACTTATTTGGGCGTCTTCGATGTTCAAGGTAAGCTCAATATTCAGCCGGGGCGTACGACGGCGTTGGAGCTGTATATAGAAGTCGCCCTTTAGATCAGTTTCGCCGCATTGGGCGAAGTCCTTGCGATCTGCAAAAAGATCGAAGTCATAGTTCCTGATCATATGCAAGACATCGTACGAGTTGAACGTCTGGCTAGAGAAGAGCCGATCAGGATCGTAGAGCACAGCCGTTGGGCCGTTGAACGAATCACGAAATGCGAAGAGCGATCTCGTCAGGTAATACTGGCTATGAATAAATTGGCTGAGTCCGTTCCGCCGGGTAGCATCATCGATGACCGCATCAAGATACGGACGTGCCCTGTCGGTGGTGACGGTAATGCGCATTCCGTTCGATGATTGTATCTGTGAGAGATAGTTTGCGAGGTTTGTAAGCAGTGTCTTGCTATGCCATCCATGCTTATCCCACTGCTCAGATTCCTTTGCGCGTACCCACTTCTCACGGGTATCGAATGCCGCAGCAAATGCACGCAAGCCCTTAACGCCCTGCCGGCTATGTGGCGCAAAGGTTTTACGGAAGCGCTCCACCAGGCGCTCGATCTCGGTCTCCTGCTCATCTGGCCGAAGCATCTGGCCGAACTTGTAGACGGGGTAGAAGGCTTCGGCCAGGCCATGAACCTGCATATACGCCCCTAGGGCATGTTTTGGCGGGAGCGTATCAAGGCTGTTGAGGATATCGCGGAATTGGCACCGGGTAAGTACCTGCCCCTTGTATGCTTGGAATGCCTGGGCGACATCCTGACTTACCAGCGCTACTGCTCGGCTAAGCTGGTGCTGCTCCTGCTTTCCCAGCACCCGCCCGGCTCGCCCGATGCGTTGGATCACGTCATCACGAAAGCGACCTTCGCAGACGACAAAATCAATATTCTGGCGCTGCTTCTGACGATCAAAGTTATAGCCAATATCAACAACCGGCGTTGCCAGTAACAAGCGATGGCGCAGCGCCCGAGATCGCTGCTCGGCTGGCTCTGGTCCCGTGATACGGCAGATATCTAGCCCCTTCAGGTGATCAGCTGCTTCGTTGATCCGATCCAGGCTATTGCTGATAATCGCACCATCCTGCTCGTCGCGCAGCCATTCTTCGAGGCTTGTGCGATTCTGATCGACCCACTCATCGAGCGTGACACTGACAATGTCGAGATCGAGTTCAGATAAGGTCTGAACTGTCTGATACGTAGCGCTCTCGGCTGGCTCATTGTCAGGACTTATATGCTGCCAGCTACTACCAAGCAGCACTGTTAGATAGGACTCAACCTGGGCGTTCGGCGTGGCCGAAAGTAAGCACACCTTGCGCCCCTGTTCGAAGTAGCCTAGCTCCTGCCAGAAGGTCAGGAAGCAGAGGAATGAGACCAGTTGCTTTTCGTCGTAGTAGTGAAACTCATCGATCACGACATACCAGAAGGTCTGGAGCGCCGCAATGAACAGGTTGCGCTGATCGTGGCTCCCATAGCGAAAGAACAGCATGTAGTGAAAGATATCAGGGTTAACGACGATGATAAAAGGCAAGCTGCGCTGATCGCCGGCTGAGATATCAAGCTGCCGGTAGAACTCCAGTGGGTTCTGGAGCAGCCGATAGAGTTTCTCACCATTACGATCCGGGAGCGCCATATCAATACCGAGTCGACGCACGGTTTCAGCATTCACTTCGATCACGCGGAAGTGTAGCTGGTGCCGATGTACAAACTCTCGTATGTCATCGACGTGTTGACGAATGAGAGCGTTTGTGGGCGCGATGAACAGGACATGCTTGCGCTGCCCGCGCAGCGCAAAGAGATGAAGCAGACTCGCTCGGGTTTTCCCCGTGCCGGTATTGTAGCTATTCACAACCAAGGCACTATCTTCAAGCGCCGTCGCTGTGCGCAACTGATGATAGAGCAGTTGCGTGTCTGGCAGCGGCGCAAATGCACCCGCTGGTGCCAACTTCTCAACATGGGCGCTCAGTCTGATCGTCATGGCAGATGCTCCACCGCGAAGTGCATATCGGCCGGCAAAAAGACGTTGTGCGCAAGCTGGTAGCCGCGCCCTGCAATGCGCGCATTACGGGCAAGTGGCGCGGGTGGCACATTCAAGAGATCGAAAGCCAACAAGCGTGATTCTTGCGGCAGATCCCCAATATTGAGCAATCCATAACTGCCCTCGCCAAGTTCGGGTTCAACCATAGAGTGCTGCTCTACGATAACTCGCGCCTTGCTCATAAACTTGCCTAGCCGGATATAGCTGAGCAGCCGCAGTTCCTCGCTGCTGATCACGTGACATGTCGCACGGGTGCCGATACCGAGCATACGGATTCTTCCAACCTGCGGACGATTCTCGACTCGTACCTTGCGCCCGTTCTCGCCTTCCCGCTCTACGATGAACCATGCTGCAGTGCGCTTTTCTGCCCATGTTCCATCGGGCTTTGTAATTAGCGCATTATTGCCCATTGCGTACCAATAAGTGTCGGGCTGGGCATTGAATCTGCTGACTACAAAGCGCGGGTCGCCCACGATTGCGCCAGGTGTGACATAGATGCCACGTGCATTTAGCTCGCCAAGGTCGGCCTTGTAGCGGATGCTGCCGTTGTTAAAATAAGGCGACTGGCAGAACTGAAGTGCATACGCCAGCGCATAGTTGCCGATAAATGGCTCGGTTTGGTAGAAGTTACTGACCTCACGGCTGCTGAAGAAGGTGTCCTCCAGCAGCGTCAGGTCGCAGCGGTAGATATGTGGCATGGCAGCCCTCTATGCATTGTCGGGGAGGCCACGACCGTACGCGCGAGTTGTCTCACGTAGATCGCCGCGCAGCGCGTCCTCGTTACCGTACAGATCACCTAGCTCAGCTACCAGCGCGCCTGTTGCATCGGCATCGAGGATTGTCACCTGGCCCATCACGCGGCGGCGCAGCGCCAGGATCGACTCGCGCATCGCCTGCACAGCAGCCGTATCGGCGAGCGGGAAATCAAGCTCGGCAGCTCCACCCCGCAGCAGATCATAGCTGTGCTGCGTCAGTTCCAGGTTACTAAACAGCTCGCAGTCGCTGAAGGCGATCCCGGCCAGCGTATTGCGCACCTTGCCAATCCGCGAGGCAATCGCCCCGTAGCGGCTGGAGCGTAGCACATTGCCCAGGGCATACTGAAACTCGCCGGGCGTCAGATCGCGCATCGTCTCGATGTCGAGGAACAGCGTCTCCGGGCGCACATACTCATCTGCGCCCAGGCCGGTCATACGCTTATCCTTGTCGCTGCCCTCTCCCTTTGGCAGCCAGGGTGAGCTATTGTCGAACGGGGCATTAAACATCCTGGTGTCGGTAATCTGTGGGGCGGCGTGCAGGCTAAAAGCATCGTCGGTGATCACCCGTGATCGCTGCGCGCCGCCGCCGCCCGCCGCATAGCCGTAGACCATGCAGTCGATACACTTCTCGCAGGGCTGATTCGCATTGAGCGAACAGATACCCTCTTTGGTCGCGAACAGCAGATTGAAGCGGCGCAGCAACTCGCGTCCAGTGCGCCGCTCGACCGCCGTCTGCTTGCGCTTGCTGATCACCACCCGCTGCGTGATCGGGCTGTTGGCATCGCTGCCAGCGTGAACAAACTCCTTGTTCAACGGCTCGCCGCTGCCCTCAGTCCGAAAGATTGCCTCCGACTCAACACGGCGCACAATGAAGAGGCTAACGTACTTACCCCGCGGGTTGTTGCTATAGCTCTGTAGCAGGTGCTGTGCATACTGGCTGAGGACGCTCATAGGGTAGTTCCTTTCAGGTACGTCTTATCCGTTGCTTGTGTCGATAGAGTCATTCGGATCAGGGATCTCGGCAAGCTCGCCTTTGTCGGCAGCTTCAGCTACTTTGCGCGGAATCTGCTCGCGGATGTAGAACATGTAGGCTGAGCGAAGTAGTTTCTCATCATTCAGGAGCCGCGCCGGACTATCGCCATAGACGCCTGTGTAGATGCCGGCGTAGAAGAGATCGACAAATTCCTTAATTGCTTCCCATTTGGTGCGGCCTGGCGTGTAGCGCCCTTCGGCTACGCGCTCTAGGTAGGCGAAGATATCCTCAACCGTGGCAGCCTTCAGCGCATCCGTATCTGACTCAATCGCCTTACTGCGCTGTGTAATTTTGCGCAGCACCTCATCCATTGCCGTCATCAGCGAGCTTTTCGCCAATGTTCGACCGATCAGGCGATGCTTCCAGGCAATCTGCGCCAGGCGGCGCATATGGGTGCTTAGTTGCTCCATAAATCGTGCTCCTTTGCTATGCGCCAGGCGTTCAACTGCGGCGAAGAGATCGTGCGATAGGCTGATCAGCGCCCAATCGGGATTACGAGCATCGCGAGCGCGCCCCTCGATCAGCTTCTCTGTTGTGTAGAAGATACCCAGGGGGTGGAAGGCGAGCGCGTCAACCAACTCAGGCAGCGGATCATCCGTCCCCCCACCTGTCCGGCGCTTGATCGTATAGAGATACTGCATCTGCTCCCAAAGCAGCTTGAGGTCAGCTTGACCCGCTGTAGGAAACTGGCGGTAGCTTGTCGAGTCAATCAGGCCACGACATGATAGCGGCGTCATATCTGTGGTGAGATCGCCCACATGCTCCTTGCTAAAGGACACCACCGGGCTCGCGCTCAGCACCACGCGACAGCTAAAGTAGCGCTGGAGGATAAGGGCATATTCCAGCGCGAAGAGAAAGCGCTCGGTGTCGGTATCACCAGCCGGGTTGAGCGGGAAGATCAACAGGTTGCCGATCAGCCCCTCGGCATAGCTGGGCATATACAGACCAAAAGAGTGAGGCTTCCCTGCTCTGGTGCGCGTCAACATCGGCGCAGTGATTCGCTGCTCGGTTGTGTAGTACTGCATCGCACGATCACCATCGAGCCAAAGCGCACGGCTGTCTTCGCGTTTCAACTCCTTCAGCGCCCGCTGCAAGCCCTGCACAAATGGCCGGGTGAAGAACGCATAGGGGTAGAGGTGGAGATAAATCGTATGCTCGCCGCGAATCTCCTCATAGCTCAGGCGCTCGATCAAATACTGAGTCTGACAAAACATGCAGACATTCTTCTTCGGCTCGCCAGGGCCGCCACGCAACCGGTTTGAGAAGGTTTGTACCGAGATATCCGACCGCACATCAGCAGACATCCATGGCGTCGTAGGAAAGTCTTCACTGCACTGCACGCACTGTTTATGCTGGTGAGTAATGTACTGATGTAAGCCACTGGAGGCGGTTGCTAACCTCCCCTGTGTGCCGAACAACGCGTGACGCTCCAGGTAGCTGGCAAACATCGGTATGCGTGGGTCATCGCTGAGTTGATCAGAGAGGAGCGGTCGTCCGTCTTGGAGTAGACGTGCAGATACCACTTCTTCGCTGAGCGATAGCTCACGGGCCAGCACATAGGCGCGGTCGAGGCGCGCATCAAAAAAGGCCAGGATCTCGCGCTGCTCAATTGGCACCTCAAGCAGATCGTAGATACGTTCCCAGGGATGAGGAATAGATTTGGCAAAGTGATCGCCAAGGAAGATGAAGTAGCTGCGAATCAGCTCACCAACACGGAGCTGCGCGTCAGTCTCTGCGATCAGATGAGTCGCTAACAGCACTTCAACGCGTGGAGCAGCTTGCGGAAACTGGGCGGAAATTTTGGGAAAGCTGGCCTGGGCACGCGAGCGTGCCTTCTGCGCCAACTCCTCGTGCTTAAAGCTACGCCGCTGTACAATGGTGTAGATCGCATCCCAGATAGCATCAAATGGACGGCCTAAGGTCAGGCATTTCGCATCCACCTTAATGCCAAGCGGTCGAACTTCGATAAACTCCTCAAACTTCCCACCAGTTAGATTCGCAAGCTCACCCGCCGCTCGTGCCGCCATACGCTGTATATCGGTGCTGCTCATCTGCGGCTCCTGGCCGCGTTGCATCAGGTAGACAACCCCATCGGGATAGAGCAGGAGCGGCAGCAGGTCACAGCGCGCACGTAGCTCATCACTGATCGCATTATGCAGAATGTTCGTTAGCGCGCCGCGAGACTCATCTAAGCGATGGGCGAAGAGCATGTACTGCACGTCATGATCAAGAGCAAAAGCATTAAGATGCGAGAGGAATGACGTCTTATGCGCCTGCTCTTCCAACGTGTGAGAAAGATCAAGCACGTCTACGGCCTTGATCAAGTGTAGCAACTCCAACACTCGATCCTGCCCTAACCCATAGCGCGAGCTGTTGCGTACAATCAATGCCTCGCCATGCACCGGAGTGTGGCCACCATGACCACGAGCGAGTGTGGTGAGATCTTCAATGTACGCCGTATACTGCGGGAAGAACGTATCCAGGCCAAAGCGGATGATCTGTGCGGTGAGCTGTGCAGGCACCGCATCTTTGTTCATCCCCTGACTTTGCTGGAGAAGCTTGTTGATATCGTGAATGGTATAGGCGGTAAACAATATGCGCACGTCGAGATCAGAAAGCTGAAACAATCTACACAATTGCTCAAGGATAAAAATCCCGTCGAGGATGTGCGCGTAGAGACTCTGCCCATCTTTATTCCCATACTGAAGGTAATCTCCGGTTTTCAGCGTGATCAGATGTGTGTTTGCGACCTGGCTGAGAAAATCAGCCAGTGCATTCGACTCGATCCGGCCCAATGCCATATCAAGCATTGCGAGGAGATCAATCTCACCCTCACGAACCATCGTAGACATAGAGCGGCCCTTCTAGAAAACAGAAGCGATTACATCAAAATACTGCGCAGCGCCTCATAGGTCTCCATCTGGTGCTGCGAGAGCCGCCAGCCCTCCGGCAGCCGCGCCCTAACCTCGGCGGGCACATCAGCCTCGTTCGCCAGCTTCGAGTAGACCGGGAGCGTTGTGATCTGCATCTGCCAATAGTACACCTTTCCCTAGCGTTTTATCGCAGGTACTCAGTTTGTAGGGGCAATCCCTACGGGGTGGACTACCACACCCCCGATCCCATTGCCAAAGGCGTTTGGGATTGCTTTTCGGATGATGTTGTACGCGCCGTTCACGTCGGCATTGACCCGCCGCCCATCTGCGGTGCGAAACATTCCGCGCGTCACCCGCTTACCCGCATAGCAGTCGCGGTGTCCAATCGGCTCAGCATCCAGAAAGCTGCACTTGCTCGTGTGGCTCTCGTTGATCGTGCGAACCTCGATGCCGACCAATTCCGCTTTGTACTGGAGCATCTGGATGAAGCGGGCGTGCGGCACCTGCACAAAGTTCTGGTTGTTCCGCCGTCCGATGGCAATCTGCTGCTTCCACCCATCGTTTTTGCCGATGATCAGCACTCCGATGCCTTCATGCACCAGCATGTTGATAATGCGTCTGCTGTGGGTATGGAGGTAGTGCGTGATCTGGCGGTTGCGCCGGTTCGTGATGCGCTCCATCAGGCGGGTGCTGCCCTTCCTCCCGAGCTTGGACTGAAGCTGCGCTTTGCGCTTGTTGTAGAACTGATTGCTATGCTTTAACGGACGACCGTTAACAAGAACCGGCACGAAGCCGGGTTTGTTTGAAGTTATCGCCGCCAAGTTGTTCAGTCCCACATCAATTCCGGCCACCAGCGCCGGGTCTACGGCGGCGGGTACCACGTCTCGCTCATAAATCACCTCGACTACATAAAAACCGCTCCGTGGAACGATTCGTACTTGCGCAATCCGGGTCTGTTTGGTCTTGACCTCAATCGCCAGCCCCGATGGCTTAATCACCTGCTGGGCAAGCGCCGGACGACTAAGCGCCTGCACGGTGTAGACCAGGGCATAGCGCCCCTTGGTCTTATCGAGATACCTGGGAAGCCCTGGCCTGCCCGTAAACGCATCCGGTTTTTCGGTGTACGCCGTGATGGCCGCAAAGAAGCTTTTCCAACTCCGCTCAAGCAGCATCAGCACTTGTTGGCTGACCTTGCGCGGCAATGCCTGATACTGCTCCGTCGCGTGCATCTGACGGTGGATCTCGTGGTAGTTCAGATACACACCATCGTGGATGAATGACTGGCGCACGCGATAATTTGCGGCGTTGTAGAGGTTTTTCGCGGCGAAGGCAGCCGCATCAATAACCGCAAAGCGGCTGTCCGCTTGGTTGATGACGTGTTGCTCAACCAGTTGCATCGAGGACGGCTTTCAAACAAATGTGCGTATACGCAGAGTATAGCAGGAATGACGCTTCTCCGCAATAGGACGAGATAAAACGCGATACAACGCAATGGTTCTTATGAACGCAAACGATACCTCTGCATTGTGATCTGCGATGGTGACCGGACACAACACACGCCGATATGAGCTATGAGGGCACCATCATGAAGTACTCTGCGTTCGCAGTTCTTAACAATGATGTGGTCATGCACTGCAAAGACGCCGTCATGAAGTACATTACGTTAAAATTTCTTATCAATGACACCGTCATGAACTTCAAGCAGGCTGTCATGAACTTCAAACAGGCTGTCATGAAGTGTACTGCGTTAAAATTTCTTATCAATGACACCGTCATGAACTTCAAACAGGTCGTCATGAACTTCAAACAGGCCGTCATGAACTTCAAACAGGTCGTCATGAACTTCAAACAGGTCGTCATGAGCTGCAAGGTCTCTCCCGCACCTCCCTGATGGTGGCTCTGACCTTATTGCTCACCCCTACAATAGCACGCCCCTCGGGACTCAGGGAGTCCGAAATTCCTGATTCACCAACAGCGCGAGGCCTTCGGCAGGTCGTCCGAATCCTTCGCAAAGGTAGTCTGTGGCGATCTAGCTCTGGCCATTATTCGGAGCTACAGACACAACGATAACACGCCACATGGAGAATGACAACGATAACCAGTGATTTTCTCATCGCAGACCTCAGATGCTTCACATACATATTTTCGATGTGGTTTCAGCGGCGCAAAAGGAGATCGAAAGCGCCCACACTATGATTGTGTGAGCGCCTGCGATCACAAGCAAGTTTTCTTCCCCCCTCACCCGATCACCGCCTCCACATCCACCGCCCCGACGGGCTGCCCATCGAGCGAGAGCGGGATATGCGCGCCGCGCCGGTAGTCATCGCGGCGGGCGTAGCGCGGATCGCTGGCTGGCCCGCTCGGCTCCTGGTAGACCTCGACCAGCCCATCGACCAGGTTGACGATCCAGTAGGCCGCGATGCCTGCCGCAGCGTAGAGGCGCTGCTTCGTCGTCCGGTCGCGCTGGAGTGTGCTGTCCGACACCTCAACCACCAGCGCGACATCCTCAGGGCCGGGGTGGCGGTCGCGGTACTGCCGGCGGTCGCCGCGCACGATCACCACATCCGGCTCGGGCTCGCTATCGGCGGTGGTGATTGGCTCCTGGGCATCAACGTACCAGCCGGCGGGCACCAGCTGGGCCAGGGCCTCGCGCAGCAGCTGTGTGGCCAAGCGGTGCGGCGGGTTTTTGGGCATCTTCGTTACCAGCCATCCCTCAAGCAGCTCAACCGGATCATCGTCGGTAAGGATCCCGCTCTGCACCATCTGGTGGTACTGGGCGATGCTCAGCCGCCAGATCGGGCTATCGGGCACCATCAGGCTCGTGCTGGTGCGGGCGGCGCGCTGAGTGTCTACGCTCATCCCCTGGCCTCCTCATCCCTCATCCTTCATCCTTCATCCTTAACATTATACAGCTCGCCCAGCTTCCTCACCTCCTCGGCCATCCTCGCGCGCAGCGCGGGCGGGCCGAGCAGCTCGGCGTTGGAGCGGTAGCGCAGCAGGGTCTGGATGATAAAGAAGTCGCTGCGGCCCTCGGCCTCGATGATCGCGTCGCCGTTGGGCAGCCGCTCGACCACGCGCTGCGCCTCGAAGCGCTGGCTCAACTCGCCCTGGGCCAGGATCGCTGCCAGCCGGTAGCAGAAGGCGACGCGGGGCCGGGCGCGCTCGCTGCCAGGCGGGAGCGTATGCAGCCGCTCCACGTCTAGGATGCGGTCGACGCGCAGGTCGTGGATCTGCCCGCTGTTGTATGAGTAGGCCACCAGGTAGAAGTGACGGTCGTAGTACTCGATCGCGTGGGGCTCCACGCGGAGATCCGCTGCCTCATCGCCGCGCGAGTTGCGGTAGCGCAGGCGCAGCAGATGGCGGGCAGAGATATCCCGCTCCAGATCGGCGATTCGTTGAGCGTAGGGGCTATAGTCGATCGCCGGCTGCACCGGCGCGCCGCCGGCGCGGTGGCCATCGTAGATCGCACGCTGTTTGTCGCTCAGGTTGGCCGTGAGCCCGCTCAGCAGCTCGGCGACCTGGCTCGCGTAGGGGTGGTTGGGCCCGACGCTGTCGCGGATCACCGCGAGGGTCAGCAGGTCGGCTCTGTCGTATGCTGGCGCGCCGCCGCGCAGGGAGTATGTGGTTGGGCTATCCCCGCTGCGCTGGATGGTGATATCGAGCACCGCGAGGTGCTCGATATCGCGGAGGAGCATGCGCCGGGCACTCGCGGGGGAAGGATAGGCCGCGCCTAGGCGAGCGATGAGGTCAGAGTAGGCCAGCGGCCCGTCGCGCAGGCCGTCGAGCAGCGCGCGCAGGCGCAGAATGATCTTGGTGCTCTGGTGTGAAGGGGGTGTTGGCATCGCGATAGACTCTCTCGGTTACTCGGCGCGGGCGTCCCCGAATAGGCCCCGAACACCCGACGAGCGCCGCGCGGCGCTCGTCGGGTGTTCGGGGCCTATTCGAAGTTCTACGCCGTCACATCCGCATCGGCCCGCTCGGCCGCCGACCCGATGCTGAAGTACTTGGCCTCGGGGTGGTGGATGACGATCGCCGCCGTGCTCTGCTCGGGCACCAGCTGGAACGCCTCGGTCAGCGTCAGGCCGATCTGCTCAGCGGGCAGGATCGCAAACAGCTTAGCGTGCTCCTCCAGGTCGGGGCAGGCCGGGTAGCCCCACGAGTAGCGCTTGCCGCGCTCCTCGCCAAGCCCGAGGCCCTGGCGCACCACGCGGTTGGTGTACTCGGCCAGGGCCTCGGCCAGGCTCACGCCCAGGCCGTGGACGTAGTAGCCCCGGCTGTAGTCGCCCTTGGCCTGCAGCGCCGCGGTCAGGTCGTCCACCTTGGCGCCCATCGTCACCAGCTGGAAGGCGGCCACATCGTACTCGCCGCTCTCCACGCTGCGGAAGTAGTCGGCCAGGCAGAGCCGCTCGCGCCCGGGCTGGCGCGGGAAGACGAAGCGGGTGAGCTCGCGCGGAGAAGTTAGAAGTGAGAGGTCAGAAGTCAGAGTCGCATCACTTCTCACTTCTGACTTCTCACTTCGGATCGACGTTGGGTCGTAGACGATCAGGTCGTGGCCCTGGCTCTGCACCGGGAAGTAGCCGTAGACGACCTTCGGCTCCAGCCAGCCGTCGCGCTCGGCCTCGCGCATCAGCTCGCGCACCCGCAGGTCGAACTCGGCCCTGAGGTGCTCCCACTCCGCGCCCTTGGCGTTCTTGGCGCCCCACTGCAGGCGGT
>Ga0194047_10001880_pt1 | contig 12405 bp, 19 predicted proteins | sample JunL225m_MetaG_2_FD_160070 | JGI IMG/M metagenome (GOLD analysis project Ga0194047, IMG submission 160070) | Anoxic zone freshwater microbial communities from boreal shield lake in IISD Experimental Lakes Area, Ontario, Canada - Jun2016-L221-5m | ecosystem: Environmental > Aquatic > Freshwater...
AACTCCGTTCTTCTTGACGAGAACAGATTTGGAACAGATCTTATCGAGATGATAAGAGGCTCCCTGTTTCGTCATTCTGAACATCTTGGCGACTTCGCCAAGCGTCAATTCGTTGTTCTTCATAAGACGTTCAGTGATTTTCTCCTGAAACTGCTCGGTGCGAATGTTACCCATTACCGTTCTCCCTGAAGAACCAAAAGTCCGTGGAAAGTCTGATCCGCAGCATCGCCCTGCTTAGGATCAACAGGAGTCCAGACGCGGAAACGCTCGTCACGAATGCACAGGGAAACCTTCTTCTTGGTGAGAGCGGCGCGAGTGTCATCGATATAAAACCAACGAACAACCCAATCGCCAATCTTGCACACGTTCTTGCCAGCGATTCTAGCTTTCTGAACAGCAGAACGCACGATGCGTTCATCGACCTTTACTGTACGACAGAACAACGAGAGGTTGCCAGAGATCACTTCTCCGGTCTTGAGATTGGAGTTATTCCAACTCCAGTAATCGGTCTTTTCAAGAACTCGTTCGATACGCATGATTGTTTTTCTCCGAAAATGGAAAACGTTGGTTAACAAGGAAGATCAAGCATCAACCGCTTGAAAGCTTCCGGGTGTTTGACTTGGACCATTTCGTATAGTCCGAACTTTCGCAGATTATCAAGAACTACGTTTTTAGGTACTCCCGGCATGAAGCCTACATCGAGGACTTCAATGTAATCGCCGTTATAGAGTGGATGATCATTTACTTCTACTCTGTTCCATGACTCATAACAGTCCCAACCAATTTGAAGGAAGTAACCGCCGCAAGGCGCATCGTGTCCGAATGCAACGAAGAACGCTCCTTCGTTCAAGAGCGGGAAATCAATCAGTGGTGCTTTGATCTGAGTCGGTGTTTCATCAACTGACAGCGTAAAAGCGTTTCTACCCATTTGTTCCTCGCAAGTGAGAATGGCTGAGAGGGAGCGAATCGAACGCTCATTCGCAGAGTCAAAGTCTGCCGTCCTACCGTTGAACGACCTCCCAATGTTTACAACGTTTCTCGCTCTCCTTTCTGATTGTTTTTACGACTTTCGCTGCAACATTTCACAGCTATTGATGAATTCAAGAATCTGATCCAGCTTGTTTTCGATGCGCTGAAGCTGGTCGGTTTCTTCTTCCGCAGGTTCTTCGTTCAGCACTGGAAGTGCATTGGTGGTTTCGAAAGGAAGCTTGCTGTAAACCACATCCCTTCCTGTGCCTTTGCGGAAGAGATTGCCGCGCTTGACTTGTGCATACAGAAATCCGTTGATCGCAGTCAGTGGGTCATTGACCTGATCTGACATCCGTTCAACAAACTTTGTATCAATCTGCACCATGTCTTTGACGGTAAAACGCTTTGTCTCTGGAATTGTATCGAGCATTTCTTCAAAACGCTTGGTGCGTTTAGTCTTTCTCTCTTGCATGATTTTCCTCGCAACAAAAGAAATGGTAGGGGTAATGGGATTCGAACCCATGCAATGCAGCCTTGAAAGGGCTGTGCCTTAACCAGCTTGGCTATACCCCCGTGTTGATTGGAATTAACGCTTGACGTAAAGGCGCTGCTTCCTCTTCTCCAGATTACTCATGGTGTCCTGCGGCTTTGGCGCGTTGGCATTATCGCGCTCATTCAACTGTCTAGTGGTTGCCTTCCACTCTTTCTTGGTGCAGAAGATCCAACGGCTTGAATTGGGTGCCGGAACGATCCCACCGCAAAGCTCTTCGGCGCGTTCGTTGCTCACACGAGCGATTTCACCTGTCACTACGTTAGTTACGCACTTCATGGGGTTTCCCCTCCATGCTGTATTGCATTGAATGCTCCATTCACGTTATTGTGATGGATGCATTTGTTGAATGGTACGCCCACCAAGAATCGAACTTGGAACTATCGCTTAGAAGGCGATTGCTTGATCCGTTAAGCTATGGGCGCTTAACTGAATGCTTCTTCAACAAGTCGCAGGAATGTTTCCTTCTGATTGATCGCTTCATCAATCGGGCTGTACCTGATTTTTTGTGTGATTTCTTTATCATTGCCGAGTTTGTACGTTATGGAGAGTTGTTCATCAACTAAATCAACTCGTACAAACTGAGCCATCAAACGACCATAGCGAATTTCTTTTGCCGCCCAATTGGTTAATTCGCTAGACGTAGGAAATCTGCGTGGAGTCTGGACGAATCCTTCTACTCCCATAGCCCTTTTGCTGATGCTCAAAAAAACCTCGCTTCCCCATCTTCAAATCTCACTGAACGGGCAAGATTTGTAGCACTAAACGGATTTTGGTAATTGTCATTTGGTTCTCCACAATACTCAAGACCATCACCATACTGGGCAGAGTTATTTGTAAAGATCAAAGGACAAGCGTCTTGAAATCCAGGCCCCATGAATTCTCGATTTGGATTATTGCAATCAAGAATTTCGATGCATGGAATTCGATTCATAGAATGTCCGAAACGACATTTATGCCAACCTTCACCACCGCTACTATCAGTAAGATCGGAACAGTATATTTCTGGCTGTGTGTCGCCGGGAGTACCAACAAGAAGAATAACTGGTTTGCCAGTATCCCAACCTAACCGTTCGCACTTACTTCGTTCTTCCTGCGTTGCTTCTTTGCCCTTCACTTCAACCCAACAGTCGAGATCGGTTAAAAGAAAATCTGGCAAATAAGACGTACCATCAGAAAGCTTAAAACCGTTTACTTCGTATTGCCATTTAATCGGTGGAAAACTTTCTTGCGAAGGTTCCCCCATGCTATCAAAGAAAACAGCCCAACGAGCTTCGGTTCTTGACCTGAACCAACATCCTTTATATCGTGTTTCAATTGGTTTAATCATTTTTCTACTCCAAAAAGTTGGGTGGTTTCACGTTTACATCACCCAGCGTAGCATTGCGACATTACTCTCAACCGGGATCTTAATGGTACCGGAATCAACGAGTTAACTGTAGCTACGGCGTTTGAATCATACGAACACTGCATTCACACTCCGTATGATTCAGAGTTGCTGGTCCGAGCAGTCAGATTCGAACTGACGTTCTTCTGCTCCCAAAGCAGACGGATTACCAGACTTTCCTATACTCGGTTGTTCTTACGAGTCCACCACAAGTATCCGAAGATACCTCCACTCGCAAGTAGTGCAATCAAAACAAACAAGTCTTGATGTTCAATCATCGTCAGACTCCTTTTAAAAACAGATGTGGGCGCGGCCTATAGACCAGTTGGTCACAGCTTCCATCATAGTTAGGAAGTCGCTAGCACGGAACATGATTATCCGGCTCCTACGTCCCCTTGTTGATCCGACAAAGCCCTTGCGGTAGTCTGGACACTAGCCTTTCAGCACTTTGCATCTGTTTATGATTGGCGGAAGGTGTGAGATTCGAACTCACGGAAGTTTACACTTCGCTGGGTTTCAAAGCCAGTGCCTTAAACCGCTCGGCCAACCTTCCGAATGGTGCGCCCAGCAGAATTCGAATCTGCAACCCTTCGGTTAAAAGCCGAATGCTCTACCGTTGAGCTATGGGCGCGTGGTTCGTTTAATCAAAACACGATGGTTCCTCTTTAGTTTGGTGCGAGGTATCGGAATCGAACCGATACGATCTTACGATCAACGGATTTTACTTACCACTATAGTTTTCACTACCAGATTGTTCTGTTTGTGGTCTGGACTATGCCTTCATCTTGTCACTGGGAACACCCCTTAATGAACCGAATTGATTCAACGAGATTTAGATGGGTGATTATAGTCTCTACACGTTCAAGGGCTACTTAGCAAGAATTGCGACTCTCTGCTAGAATCCCCTGCTTCGCTCGGCGTTGGCATCAGCATTATCTGTTAAGCGTTCACCGAATTTACACCTTACTAACGTATCGTTTCCAATACGCCGACCCTAACTGAGTCCGTTGCGTCTACCAATTCCGCCAACCTCGCAGCAAACTAAAAAGAAAGTATCGTATATGTCCCCCTTCTACTCTCGACGAAGCTAATAACGCTCCGTCAAGAGTAGTCAGGTTCCTTCCTTCTCCAACGCTCCAGAGAACGGTGGTATATGAAGCCATTGGAAGGGATTGCAGTCCCTTACAACGTAACCCGCAACGTCCTCTGCAAAGGAACGCACGGATTGTCGCCAAACCTGCGACTAATGCAGGTTTGACTTTTACGGACAATCAACAACCTCACGCATATGGCGATTTTGGAGTCGATACAGCCCGTTGATATTTACCAGTTGCGATCTGGTTGTCGGTACGTTCAGGTCGCGACTCCTGAACGTGTCGTTTGGGGCGGGGAGTATCGACAAAACCCCTATTTAACACCAGGCATCATTCATCTCCTTTCACGAGATTTCAACGAGGGGCCTATTCTCGTTGATAGAAAAGAACTAGCGCACCGCATTGCTAGTTCCAACTGCATCTTGAACGGACCGACGATCGTTGACGATACACGACAAAGCCGTGCAGTGCTTGATCGAAACGGTTGCAGTTTAGATGCGAGTACGACAAGGAGCCATCCTAAACGTCTTCGCATAATACTTATACCACACACGTTATGAGTTTTGCAAAGAATCCCACTCTACTCTGAGAGCAGCAACCTCTTTATCCGTTAGATTAGAGATCGTTTTGAAGTAAGGCACTCGATAGTGCGCCCAATGATCATTGTTGATACGCATAGAGCGAGAATGAAAAGCAATGCTGAATAAAGGGTTCTTCGAATCCTCTGGATCAGCTAACTTCACAAACTCCTTATCTAAGATCGTACCTTCAACTACGAATGGACGAACAGTATACGGTGAGAAAGTTGTTTTGTCAAACGTGCCATCGAGACTAGGTTCACGTTTAGTTGTCCAAAAACTGAAGACAGCATCGCGAACATCAAACTCTTCAGGCTCTTCTTTCTCATCACAATACTCCATCAAACTCTCAAGGTTCTTTGGAATGTATCGAACGAGCCACATGGAAATTGGCGAGAAGTGTTCTTTTGTCAGCTTCTCGCCAACCCATTTTGCGAACGCAACATTCCTGGTGTAAATCTCGTTCCGAAACTTCTCTTCAACTTCGCGCTGTTTGCGGATCTCTTCGTTCTTGGCATCACGTTCTGCTCTGATCTCTTCTTTGCGCTTTTTACGAGCATCCATGAACTCAGAACAACGCTGCTTTTCTTCGTCACTTAGAAACGGGCAACTTCGATAAGAGAGATAAGGAAATTCGTCTTTACCCTCTTCAAGTGCCAGCATTCTTTCAAGGTATTTTCCTCTGATCATTTTGATGTGATCGGCAATCTTCACGATCTTGGTTGCTAAATTTACAACGGCGTAATCGTTGGCACCAATGTAGAGATCGTTGGTATACGAGTGACCGTCTAGCCTCCATTGTTCGTTGTCTTTCAACCGAATAAGAAAACCAGTATCATCAGAATGATTCTTTGCATATACAATCAGCAGGAATGGATAGCCGAGAATGTCGAACTCAGCAATACGCTGACATTGAGAATACAAATCGTGTTTAGCCATAGCCCAAATGGGATCGCCAAACTTGTAGTTCTCTTCGAAGAAGGGGAACTTTTTGAACACAGCATCAATAGCGCCAGAAAGCTTCTTCACCGTTTCTTGCTGGCTCTTTTCGATATCAGAAGCGTCCTTGCTGCTTTTGGCAGCAAGGATCTTTTCGGCCTCTTGTAGCTGCATTGAATCACCCAGGGATGTTGTCTGAATTGAAAACAACGAGATCCTGATCATTCAGTTTTTCAAGCTTCTTCACAGCCTTAACAGCGTACTCTTCTTCGCAAGCATCATTGATCAGAGTGATGGCAACTTCAGCGGTGCAGACGAAGATACCTTCGGCATCGCCAACAATTTCACCAAGATCTTCGCAAATGGCATCAATCAGATCGGCATCCTTGAGGATGTCTTCAATCTTCGTAGCCTTGATAGTAACTTCAGCCATTGTTGGCTCCTTAATGATTCCACAGCAGCGTTCTAGCTGCGATTAGGTTTATAGTTTCTGCAAATTCAGAAAGAGTTAAATCTTTTTTCATTAGATTGACTCTTGAAGTGCAGAGAACGATATTTTCTGGATAGTATCCGATAGAAGAGTCTAGTCTGTCCAAGGATACTTTGTTAGGGTCGTTAATAGCCATTGTCATGTCAGCGCCAGAATAGTAGCATTTACCACTCTGAAGCTCCCACTGTTTTTCAAGATCTTCAAGGCAGATTTGAAAATCTAAATCTCGGAAACTAGATCCGTTTTTCCAGATTTTAAAAAATGCATTTAGATCCATATTTGTTGCTTACTTTTCCGGGAGTTCTCTTTTCGACTCCATAGTAATCAAGAATGAAGCGAAACGCATTAGAGTCATTGTGTTGTACGCCTAATGCTGCTGTGCATTCGCTTGTGGGCTTCCCGTCTTGATAAAGACTGATTGCGTTTTGGATATTACGATAATCGTAAATCTTCAAATACTTAGTTTTCCCAATAGAAATCAGGTGTGCAACGCGAGTTGGTAAAGAAAGATCGCCAGTTCTAACGCCCAAAATTAAGTCGCACTCTATCGAGTGCATTAAAGCTTCGGAAGCATGTACGTCAGAAGAAGCTTCCATATCGATTCTAACGATCTTTACAATAGTCCCGCCTAGAGATCGAACAAGTTCCGCTTCATTTGGAAACCTTATGTCGGGCACTAACATTTGAGGATGTTCGCGGATAATCGTTTCCGTCTTTTTGAGCCAATATTCTGGATCGGCGCATCTGACATAATCAGTACCGACATATTGCAACAATTCTCTTGGAGTACGAGCAACCAAATTGTGCGGAGTTAATATCAATCCCGTTGTTGACGCCAATCCATTCAGATGAAGATCGATAACGATTGAAGCCTCTAATGGAGCCTCCTTTTTTTCTGGATCCAGAAAAAAGTCCATATCAATCCCGAACACTTGAGAGCAAATTCGCTTCAAAGGATCTGCAAGATGCTCTACTTTGAAAGCTCGTCCAGCAATTCCGCTTTCGCAAACTAATTTTGCAAAAGTGTCTTTACCGTGAAACTTGCTACCGCAGATACCGATTAAACTGGATGCGATTGTGGACTTCTTTCTGTATACCATATTGCTCCTATTAGCTAATCATCCCACCGATGCCGACATTCTTCCTGGGCCTTCCGACAGGTCGCTTCACAACCAGCGGCGGTGCGTCAGAATTGAAGTTCTTGCGGGGCCTACCGACCTTCCGCTTGACAACTACCTCGTTGATCGGAGCTTCAACATATTCCTTTTTACCACTAAACATAGTGGCCCTCTGCTCAATCCTGATCTCACCGTTCAGCAACATCATGATGCGAGGATACGGGTTTTCGGTGACGCGAGTAAAAGTGTACTTGCTGAAAATCGTAGAATTAGTCTTACTCAATCTCATGTTGCTATAAATCTTAGCGTACTTGTCAAACAAACCCATTTCGCGCAACATAGGAGCAAGACTACAAAACTTAACCGTAACTCCAACTTCATTATTAACAGCGGTCCAATAAAAAGCTTTCGTGTACTTCATCTCTACCTCGCAAGGGAGCTAGAGCCTTATTCTGATAACCTCGATTCTAGGAGGCTTTTCTTTTATAGGCTCTGTGGGAACCAAAGGCTTAGGTATCTCTACCACTACCTTTGGTTCCGGTGGTTTACAGGGGTTTCGTTTTTTGATTCGCTTTCGCATATGACTTCTTTACCACAGACCGCGCAAATACCCTGCGATTCAGTCGTAAGAGAGCTTCCGCTTGGCGCATGTGCTTCGCAAAAGAGATAACCATCATCGTCTTCGAATAGCTTCATGGCGATTCGTGCATCCTCACAAGGAGTTCACGACCTTCTGCAAGATTGAGGACGTAGTCTCGATCAACGCTTTCTGCTCCCATCTCTTTAATGAAACGATACATCTCAGGAGCAGCGGCGAGAATATGAGCCTCTTCGTCCGTGACAGTAGAGCCAAGTGTCGCGATTAAAGTATAGTGTCCAGATGCAAGAATATGTTTAATGCCAGTTAAGTCGTTAGTGCATGTTTTGTATTTAGACATATCGCTCACCGTTGAAATACTTGTATCCGACTTGACGAACAATGGTTGCGTTGTCGATCTTTGCTGGATGAATGTGAGGATCGTCTTCAAGACAACCCGCTGGAGACTGAATGTAGAAGAACTTCACTTCGTCATCATCAGGACTACGAACGAACGTTCCCTGAATCACTCCATCTTTGTATACGGCCAACCCCTGTGAAAGCGGAACACCTTTACGAAGAGGAAGATCGTGTGTAGTATTGCGCTGAACAAAGCGCACAGCAAAGAGTTTAAACAAATCATTGACTTCTTCGCATTCAACAACTGGCATGAATTGAGGCATCCAGTTTTCCATCGGAATATTGGAGTTCCACCATGCGCGATTAGTAGCGAAGACGGTAGACGAAAATCTATCCAGAATGTCGTAAATCTCGCCAGTTGAGAGATCGAGGACACTCGTTTGATCTTCTTCCCAAAACGGGATTATAGATTTTGAAGAGTCCATTTTCTCATCTCATCATAAGCGGGGAACGTTTTGTCGTGTTTGATGCCTTTAGCGTCCCACCAACAGGCTTCAAACTTGCCGCCCTCGCAAACGCGAAAGGCGATACCACGAACAGTCGAATGGCTTTCGTGATGCTGCAATTCATTGCGCTTCGTTGCGGGATTAGGTCGAATCACATACTCATGTTTGACGATGCTAGTGTGCAGTGCGTCATAAACAATCTTACCAGTTGTGGATTCGATGTTGTCCCACCACAAGAACGTTTTAGTGTGCGGAAGAAGTTCGGCTTCTTCAGACAACCAGAAGCTAACCTGATCCTTCTTGGTTTCCACCCATTCAGGATAATCATAATCGTCAACGGATGCGCTCCGTTGAGTGACTCGCTTTTCTGGAACGAATGAAAGTCCGTGGTACTTGTTGCCGTTCTTGGCGATCTTGCCCATTTGAACAAGACCGTCAAGAACGTTTTTCAAACCATCAATAGGATCAGTAAGGTTTTCTTCAATCGCTTCAAGCGTAAGTGCCCGATCTTTGAGAAGATTAATTAGTGTGTTGAACATCTGCTTTCATCTCCGAAAGAAACCAGTTTCTTACTTCTGAATACGACAGAAAACGCTTTACTTCTGTCTGCGTTGCAATCTGATTAAACGTTCTGACGATATATGGACTCACGCCAAAACGTTGTGATACTGCGATAGTATGAGTATCGCCTCTTGCCAGTCTTGCACTAAATGGATCCACCCCAATCATCACAGAAATTTGTCCATCACGAATGTCTATGATTTCTTCTTCTGTAAGATGGGGAAGTGCGACCATTTTTCCTCTGCGTTCACCGAAGAACTTTAATCGTCCATCTTCGACTAGATCATCTAACGCTGTATTGAGAACGTTGCGATCAAACAGAAGTGTTTGTTCAAGCATAAGTGGTCGTGCCGCTTTTAAAGTTTTAACGGCTTCTAAAATTTTGTCCTTGATATCTTCGGCTTTCGCTTGCACAGCCTCGTCGTGTCCAAACTCACCCTCTCCTGGAAGCGAGTAAGTTGTGCTACGGCGTTCACCGAATTGCTCAAGTTCATTTTCATCGGCTAAATAACGCATTGCTCTATAAATTTTGTGCTTAGGCTCTAGCGGCAACCTCTCGCATAAGCCATTAATGGTAATGCCTTTACGAATCTCGTTAATAATCGGCCAAAGCACATCAAGCGTTGGCTTGAGTTTTGATTCTTCAGTTTCTTCTACAATCTCAACATTTGCCGAAGCGAGGCGATATGTTCTGTTCCGCTTTGACCCCATTGGTACTACTGTACCGTTGGTAATCATTTCGTTCAGATTCGCACGGAGATGATGTCCGAATGCTTCGGGAATGTCGAGATCAAGAAAGGCAAAAACACCGCCCTTCGCTAAAGCGAAGGTCGTGATTTGCTCTTTCCAATCGGGTATATCCTTTTCAACTTTCGGCTGTTTAACAACAGCAAGCCTATACTTGGTACCGCGCCCTTTGCCATCTTGTTCGAACTTGCCGTGATCGCGCATCAGATTGAACGCATGAAGATTCATATCCGAATTAGACAATCCGGCAAGTTCGAAAATCTCATCTCTTGACAGAGGTTCTTTAGCCTCTGCCAGAACCTTAACTATCTTTTCGGCTGTTAGCATCGGCTCTACGCTTCTTCATTTCTTCGACCGCCAAACCGTATCCCTTATCGAGACACTGCTTACAGTACGAGCCTTCGTTGCCTTCGATATCGAGAATGTGTTCCACTTCATCTACGTCTTCTCCGCAACTGAAACACGTTGAAATCATGATTTTGAAAAGATCATTATATTTTGGTTGCAGAAATTCCTTAATCAATTGATCCTGATTATGGAATCGAAGATAAAGATCTAGTGGAATAGTTACAGTTACGAATTCCGTTGAATTAGCTACTTTAATTCCCTTTTTCGTGAGGCGATAAAAACCCGGCTTTTCAGCAAAGACTAAAGAGTGTTCAAGAAGAGCAGCAACGATATTTTTGTTGATTCGAATGGCTGTCTCACTCTTCCCTGTTGTCCACGCCTTTAAAAGTGCTTTTGCTTCGACAAGTTTCGTCAATGGCGCGGGTGAATATGCTGCCTCAATTCGGATCATCGGGGAACACCGCCTTATGAAGAGCCATGTATCCAGAGTGATCGATACTTTTAATGGCTCTAGGTGATTCCATAATCTTAATAAGTTCGTCAGGCATGGTTTCGTTCAAGAGATTGGCCGCAAGAGTATCTGCCTTAACATGAGCGAACTGACTGCCGCGCCGGAACATTTCGACAATCGCATGATGAACATGACAAAATCCATCGAAATGCAGAAGGTCACTAAGAACGCTTCGCACGATGTTTGGGCGAATAATGATTACTTCACCATTGTCATCAGCGGTAACGAGCATTTGAATTGTAGGCCATGCCTGACCAGTCGCTTCGATAAAACGAAGTTTGGCTTTTTCGTTTCGATACGACTTCGGGAGGATGTCCTTAAAGTATTCATCACAACGTTCAGCGGTTGAGTGCAGCACAAGCTCAACAACTTCATCGTGATTATCTTCTTTCACAAGCTGCTTCAGCGAAATACCCGCTTCGAACTTGGCTTTCAAAAGCAGTGGATTCTTCATCCAACTCACTCCTAAGAAAAAAGCTCAAGCCCGATGATTAGTCGGGCTTGAGCGACTTGGTTTACAGGTGTTGAATCATGACTGGACTAATCGGCCCCAAACATACAACGCACAAAGAGCGTCATCGTATGCACGGTGAGCGTTTTCGTTTGTGTATCCTAAGTAGTTCGCAACATCCGTGAGTTTGTTGCTTGCAATAGGAAGTTGTTTGCGCCGAGCGAGTTGAAGACTGCATTTGAATCTATCAGCGAAAGGAAACGGTTTGTTGCTCCTAGCGAAAGCGTTTGCAATTTGCGTTCTGTCAAAGTCCGCGTTGTGGGCGACCAATGAATTAACGTTTTGAAGAAACTCCGCGAGTTTCTCCATTACTTCGCTTTCACTAGGAGCGTCTTTCACCATCTCGTCTGTGATGTTGTGAACCTTCGTAGCTGCCTCTGGAATGGGGATGCCAGGATTGATCAAACTCTCAAACTTGATTTGTGAAAGATGTAAACCGTCGAACTTGTAGCCAATAGCTGCAACTTCAACAAGCCTTGCTGAATCACCGAAGCCAGTTGTTTCAACGTCAATGCCGACTACTTCAGAATCATATGGATTTGCATCAAAGTAATTCTGAAGGACGGCTTCAACCGCTGAACTCATACTGGCTCCGATGAATTAGCGAGGTTAGATCAGACCGCTTCAACTTCGGTCGGCAGTTCAACACCAAGAGCGGTGCAAATCTGCTTGGCCTGTTCCTCACTCACCTGAACGTAAGCGTAGAAACCGTCTTCGTGCTTGCGGGGAATGCCAGCCATCAGATCGCGAATCCAGCTATTCTCGCGCTTGCCAGTCTTGCCGCTCTTGTAGGTGATCTTCTCGCGGAGATCGTTAACCAGTTCGCTAATCGCGGGACGAATGCGAACGATTTCGTCCAGGATCAGGTTCATGGTCTGCTTGGACCTACTGGCGAGAATGCCATTCGTCTTCGAAGCACGGCGAACGAGGTTATTGATGGTAGTCCGAGCCTTAGCAGCAGACAGGTTGAGCTTCGCAGCGACTTCGTTCTCAAGACGAGTCGCGTCAGCCATAGTCACAAGGCCCTGAAGCTGATTGCCGACTTCACTACGAGTCCTAGTACGCTTGCCAGTGGTAGCCATGAGTGGCCTCCAAAAAAGGATTGTGGGAGTTGCGGGGACCGTTTACGTTTGGTTCCCCAGGGTGATGATTAGTTTAC
>Ga0194047_10001881_pt1 | contig 12403 bp, 6 predicted proteins | sample JunL225m_MetaG_2_FD_160070 | JGI IMG/M metagenome (GOLD analysis project Ga0194047, IMG submission 160070) | Anoxic zone freshwater microbial communities from boreal shield lake in IISD Experimental Lakes Area, Ontario, Canada - Jun2016-L221-5m | ecosystem: Environmental > Aquatic > Freshwater >...
ACTCCTGCCACGGCGCGCTCATGAATTTGACCGGCCCCTTTGGCATGCCGATATCCACCTCCAAAAATACCAGGTTGCCAAGCCCGGCATTTTTCATCGACTCCAGGTCGGCGGTCATCTCCTTGCCGTTGATATTGCCGTCCATGAAATACCAGTAAACCCCGGGGCGCGCGGCGTCCGGCGGTCTGACAAACATCTCTTCCAACTCATCCGCTGCCGATCCGCCGGTGCAAATCACACAAGGAATAACCGCCATGATCAACCATCGCGGAAGGCGTCGGCGTTGTCTTGCATTTGTTGGGTTCATGGATCAATTCCGATCTGTTGGCAGCCGCACCGGCGCAAACTGCTTCCACTCTTTGTGGGCATCGCCGGCGCCATGATCCTTCAAGTAACGCTGAAAAGTCAGCGGCAGGCAGCCTGCCGTGCCCATTAACGAACCGCCCGCAACCGCTCCGGAGTGATGGTACAGTTCATTCGGTTGACGGGTATCCTTGATGGCGTTGAACACACCCTGATTGAATTTCCCTGCCAATTGTGCGGCGCGGTCCCATTCCTCATAGCGCAACAAGCCATCGAAAGCGTGGAACACATCGATCGGCCAGACGGAACCGTCGCCCCAGTGGCCAACCTTCGGGTTGAAGCTCGGATCGTTGAGCGCAATCATCGGCAGTGGAATCGGGGTGAAGAATTGTTGCGGATCAAACATGGCCGCCACCAGAGCGTCCTTCTGGCGCTTGTCAGGAATCCCTGCCCACAACAGCCAGAAGGCAACGTTTGACCGCTTCATCAGCTTCTTGCCGGTGGCACGAACTACAGGGTAGTAGAATTTGGTCTCTTCATCCCATAGGTTCTTGTTAGCCCAGTCACGCACTCGGTTGTACTCAGTGGTAAAATGGACAGCCTCACTTTCGAACCCAAGTTCGCCGGCCATGAAAGCGAGGTCTTCCGCCATGCGTGCCTGGCATGCGACGATGTCAGGCAAATAGACGCGGTTGGGACGACCGGCAATTTCCGGCGTGCGAGTGAGCGGGTTGCAACTGTTTTCAAACTCTTCCGGCTTGGCCGGGTCAGTCGAGTTGTCCTTATACTCGCAGATGGCGTTCCACAATGTCTGCGAGTCCGTGCCCACGGCGAGAATCCCATCGCCCGTCGGATTGCGTTTGGCCAGCCACCATTCATACCAGCGCCTGAGCCGCGGGTAGTATTCCTTGAGAAAATCGCGGTCGTGTGTGAAGGCATAGTAATCGCGCAGGCAGGGTGAGATGTTAGGGATTTGCGAGTTACGCATCCAGTGCTCGTGGCTGGTATAAACGCACTGAGGCACTCGTCCATCATCCGCCTGCTGGTCGAAGAGCGTTCGCATGGAATTGGCCCAAAACGAAGGCTCGATCCAGAGGGCATACCGGCAAGCCGGCTGGAAACAAACCCACACCGCGTCGGCGTTGTGCCACTCGGGCGCGAAAAACTCGACCATTGACGGGGACCGCATCATGCCCCCGCCGCGCGCGTTGCGGAGCACACGATTCACGCAGCCTGCGATGAGATTGCGTTCCGCCGGGGTCTCTTTGCCGGCCAGGAACGGCGCAAGGTCATGCGGGCGGGCAAGTTTCGCCCATACCGCGTCGAATTGTGATGCTTGTTTGCGGCCGTCGGCCAGCGCGGCAGTAAGTTCGTCCGCGGTGGCGGCATCGTATGCAACGACCGCCAACGCCTCCCCGGAAGCTCGGCCCGGGATGAGCTCAACGCCGTGCCAGCCGCGCATGTTGCCGACGACCCATGATCTATCAACCTCTGACTTGCCGGAATTTCCGTCGGGAAACTCCTGGGGCGCGCTAACCGACAAATCCAGCCGCAAGATGGCCGGCACCTTGCCAGCCAAGCGCACGCGCAACAACAGCAAGCGGTGCGAAACCACAATCATTTCCAACGAGCGTGCCACAGGCTCTGACGTATCCACCAGCCGCAAAAGATTGCCGACACGATACGCGATCTGCGCCTGCTGTCCGCCGCCATACAATGGCACATTCTTCTCCCCGTAGTCCAGGGACAAGCGAACAACCGGTTCCCAGGTCTCGAGTGCCTCATCCAGCGGCAGCTTCTTGGCGATGGTCACCCCGGTTTCACGCTCATTGACAGGCGCCACATGGAAGCGCGGGAATTTGGGTTGTGGCATTGACGGATCCGTCGGCCACATCCCCTGAAACCAGTCGGTATTTCCAAGGGCATCAAGCGGATGCTCATCAATGGCAATCAGAGCGGCGGAGTCCGGTTCTAACCGGATTGTCAAAGCGCCATTCTGGGCGGATACCCACTCGCCGGCAGAACACGCGGCAATCAGCATCGAGAGAACTCGGGAAGAAGAGGTTTTCATTGGGGGTTATATTCACATTCCTGACTGAAACCGATAGTGGCCGGAGCCGACACGAAAAACCGCGGCGTCACCTTCCATCCGGAGAAAGGTGACACCTTCTGCTGTCGAGGCCGGCTTGCCTGACTCGCTCACTCCGGCAGCGTCCTTGGTCGGCACATACACTGTGGCCGTGGTGTTGGCCGGTATCGTGACATCCATCGTCAATTGGTTGCCTTCACGTTTCCAGGCGCTGGCAACACGACCGAACGGGGACTCGTGATGCGCGTCCACCCACGTCAAATCACCGACAATCGCCGGCTTGATAATGATGTGCTTGAAGCCGGGTTGTGCCGGATCATAGTTGATGCCCGCAAGTGTCTGATAGAACCAGGCATTGAGATTGCCGGACAAGATCAGCAGGGCCTCGCAGTTCATCTCCGGCCCCTGGGTGTCCATGTCCCATTTCTCCCACACGGTGGTGGCGTCCTTGGAAATCATGTAGCCCCAACCCGGCCGGGTGGTCTGCGTGACAATCGTATAGGCCACCTCCGGATGGCCGACGTTGGTGAGCGTCTGCATCAGCCACTGCATCCCGATAAGGCCGACACTCAGATGACCCTTGTGCTTGACCATGATGTCATCGACAAGGTTGGAGATGACTTTTTCGCGATGCTCGTCCGGCACCATGCCGAAGGCCAGCGGCAGGACATAGGCACACTGGGTGCCACTCCAATACTTGCAGGTCTTGGGATCGAAGAAGCGTGCATTGAAGCCGGCCTTCACCTTGGCAGCGAGGTCGGCATATTTTTGTTGGTCGGACGACTTGCCAAGAATGCCGGCCATGCGCTCCATGATCCGGCAATTGTTGTAATGATAAGCGGTGGAAATGAGCGGCCCGGACGTCGCGCCGAACTCATAACGCCTGGGGTTGCCGTCGGCATCGGGGATTTCATCCTTCTTGTCCATTGTCAGGGCATCGCACCAATCACCGAATTCATTGTGGTCGATGGTGCAGTCCGGCTTCATCTGGCGGTTGATCAACTCCATCCACTTGACGCATGGCGCGTAGTTGTTCTCAATGATGCGGCGGTCCCCATACAATTGATAGAACGAGTCCGCGATGATAGTGGGACAACTTTCCCATACCAGATCGGCGGTGTAATCGCCGCCTTTGAAATAGATGGGGGCATTGAGGAGGAAAGCACCTTGGGCGGTCTGTTGCAGCCGGATGTCATCGAGCCACTTCGCGTAAAACGTGGCAACCCGGAAATTCCAGGCGTCGCTCTCCGCATCTTTTGCCGGATCGCCGAGCCAGCCTTGGCGTTCGTCGCGGTCCGGATCCAGCGGTGCGCTGCGCTTGTACAACTGCTGCGTTCGACGCACGTTGTCATAGATCCGGTTCACTAACGGATTCGAGCAAGTGAACGCACCGGCGCTCTCCAGGTCGCTGTTGATGGCGAGCCCTTCGAAGTTATCCAAAGTTGGCACGCCGGGAAAGCCGGTGACCTCGATGCGCCGGAATCCCTGGCCTTTGAAGCGCGGACTCCAGATCTCGGCACCTTGGCCATTCATGATGTAGGTGTCCGTACACAGTGCCTGGCGGTTGGCTTCGGTCTTGAGCATTCCATCAGGCTTGAGGCTGCACGCGCTGCGCAACCCGATCCTGGTGCCTGCCGGGCCGGTGACCGTCAGTCGGTAGTTGCCATAAAAGACGCGGCCGAAATCCACAATATAAACACCCTCCTTCGGGTGGGTGATGGCCACCGGACGGATCCGCCCGACCACCCGCATCGGTTCGATCATCTGCGCCTGCAATTTGCCCTTGGGCGCCTCAACCTGTTGCGCCGCTTGCCAGGCGGCATCATCAAATCCGGGAACCGTCCACCCGGCCATGGCCATGCGGGCGTCGTATTCCTCGCCATCATATTCGTTGTTGGCGCGAACCGGACCCCGTGTTGTTAGCTTCCAACTGGTGTCGCTGGTGATAAGCTCAGCAGTGCCGTCGGTGTAGTCCACCGCCAGGTGCAGCAGCAACTTGGGAAACCCGAAGTTGTAGTGCACCTGGCCGCGCAACGGGAAAAACCGGCCGTTGCCAAGCACCGCGCCAAGCGCGTTGGCCCCCTGGCCAAGTTGTTGCGTGACATCGTGGGTGACATAGAATACGCGCTCGTTAGGCCCGCTCAGGGCGGGATCCATGAGATGGTCGCCGACCTGCCGGCCATTCAGATAGATGTCGTGGAACCCTTGCCCGCAAACATAAAGGGTGGCGCGCTTGACCGGCTTGAAAATCCTGAACTCATGTCGCAGCATGCGGGCCGGCAGCTGCGTCCGTTGCTGGTCCCACGGCAGCTTGCTCATCGCCTTCCAGTCATTCAACCCTTCGTCGCTATCAAATCCGATCCACTGGCCTTGCCAGTCGCCGGGCTTGAGCAGTCCCATCGTCCAGACGGCCGGCGCGCTCCACGGGGATGCCTCTCCCGAGCCCAGCCACACCCGCGCTTTCCAATGGCACGCCTGCCGTGACTCTAAAGCATTTCCCGCATACTCGATTTGGTGGCTCTGGTCGGACACCACCTTGCCGCTGTCCCACAGGTCTCCCTGGTCCTTGGCTAACAACTCAGGAGTGGAAGCCACCAGCACCTGATAGGCAGTTTGTCGCTCCCCTCTGGGGAGCTCTGATTTTGAATTTTGAATTTTGGATTTTGGATTTGAGATTTCAGGTTTCACATCGCCAATGACCCATCCCAGTCGCGGCCTGGCCACGTCGATGCCGAGCGGATTGTCGCGGTATTCGCAGCGCAGATTCGCGAGGGTGGAGGCGGTGGCGGTGATGGCGGCCAACGTCGCGACGGTGGCAATGAGGCAGGCCGCAAGGCGACGGGTCGTGGGGAATTTCATGGGGCTTGCCGGTGGTCGAATATGCGCTGAGTCCCCTTACTTCCCGAGTTGTTGTGCTCTTTCAGCGCGCGGAAAAATCCCCGGGCGCAAACGTGAGTTCGACCTGCGCGATCCCACCTTCGGGTAACGAGAGTTTTGTGCCATTCAACCGCGCGGCATGAACCGTGTCAGTGGCGTCTTGACCACACATCCTTGTGGTCTGGATGCGGACGCCGGTCGGGAGTTGAAGGGTGACCGTTTGTTCCTTGCCACTGGTCAGGCTGAGGCTGAGCTTGCCACCCGGGATGTCCCATTTCAATTCCTCAACCCGGATCTGCCCGCGCAACAGAATACCCTTGATAGATCCTTGCGGCCATTCCTTGGGCAGCGCGGGAAGGAGTTCCACAGTATCGTTCCACGAGAAAATCAGCGAGTTGTTGAGCACATCGGGGATGGTTCCTACCGGGTCGAAGCCAAAACCATTGAGCCCGGGCCAGTAGGAGATCATGAAGCTCGGGAAGACATAACGACGGGTGGTCAGTCGTTCCAAAACATCATAAACCACATCGCTCCTGCCGAGGCGTGCGGCGCATTGACCCTGGTTCATCATGCCATGGGTGATGTGATTGCTGTCTGAGTCTGCGGCGTTCCAGAGCCAGTGTCGGGTCTTCTGCACAAAGGCCAGCCCGCTGGCTTTCCATAACCCGGGCGTCCGCTCCCGGGAAAACTCGCAGAACTGATAGAGGGGAAGGAACTGCGAGTGGTGGCGCTGGTTGTAATCTTCCCCGGCGCCGGGCCACGCCCATTCCTGGAGTTCGCCGCGCTCGTTGCACAGGTACGGCGGCATCTTGTCGAGCATAGCCTGCCATTCCGGCAATTTGTCACGGTCGGTATCCAATTCCTTGCAGGCAGCAATCAGCGTGGAGAGCACATTTTTGGCGATGGAGATGTCGAAGGTGGTGTTGGCGGTCATGCCGTGCTCCGGCGAGTAGCCCATGTAGAATCGGTATTTGCCATTGGCGTCCTCGGTGCCGGCGAGAAAATCCGCGTAAAAAAGCGCGATTTCCTTCGCCAGCGGCACAAAGCGCCCGGCGAGGAATTTCCGATCGCCGGTAAATTGATAGAAATCGTGGAAAAAATGCAGCATCCAGCCCGCCAGGCCGATGGCGCACTGCTCGCCCGGCCATTCGCCTCCCCAATGCAGAAGCAGGCAGGTGCTGGATGCCCTGGCATTTGAGACCACGCCACGAAAGCCATAAACCTTCCTGGCGTTGAGCCGCCAATCGGGCAACCAGGAATCTATCAAACGGAAATAGGCATCCATGAGTTCCGGCATGTTGCAACTCATCATGGATTGCACTTCGAGTTGAAGGTTGGAGTCCGTTGTGTAGTCGCCGCTCCATGCGGGACTCCAGGTGCCGGTCCAAATCCCCTGGAGGTTGGGCGGGGTGTCACCGCTGGAACAAATGATGAGATAGCGGCAAGCGTTGTAGAGGCGTTCCGCGAGGGCCTTGGACATCGTGTTCTCCTTGGCGGCGCGTGCCAGAAGTTCTTCGGAGGTCGCCTGGCGGTCCTGGCCGCCGCCGAGGTCGATGGCCACGCGGCCATACAGCATGCCGTGCGCCCTGGCATGCGGGGCTAACAGTTCTGCGTAATCGGCAACCAGGCCGGACAGGAAATCTTTCATTTTCGGCAGCGGGTTCGCCTGCTGCGCATCGCGATAGATGGGATTCTCCGGCGACCACGCCCAGGCTTCGCTTTGAGTCTTTAGGAGTGGCGTTTGCCAGCGCTTCACCTGCATGATCATCACCAAGCTGTCGGCACCACGAACGGTTAGCTTGTCGTTAGTGGCCGTCATGTGACCGCCGGACGGGACCACGCGGATGAGGTTGTCGTAGCCACCCTTGCCCTTGACATAGGTGTTGTGAGCGGTCAACCAACCCGCCTCGACTCTGGCCTCGGCCTTGACCAGCGGATGATTCACTTGCATCTCGACGTCGCAGTCGACTTGGCCCTTGGGTCCGGTGAGAGACAGGACGATCACATCGTCCGTCCGCGAAACAAAGAGCTTGCGTGTCCAATCGCCTTGGGCATTGGACCAACTGGCCTGCAGTTCGCCCGTGGCGAAGTTTTCAGTAATGCGGTAATTGGAATAGGGCTCTGATTGTTCTTTCATGCTCATTTGCAGGAAAAACGCCGGATGGAGTGGGTCGGTGTTGACCAACACCTGGCGGCTTTTTTCCAGCATCAGATTGTGCACCCTGGCAGGACCGTCCTTGCCTGCGGCCAGTCCTGCCTGCTTGAACTCATCCCTGAATGCGGATAGATCGGGCATGATTTCCTTGGATCCCGTGGGCAGATAGAGTTTGCCCGTGATGACCAGCGATTCGTCCCAAGGGTTGCCACACATGATAACGCCCATGTTGCCGTTACCCGTTAGGAATCCGGAGTGCCAGTCCTTGAGGGGAGTGGTGGATACCGCCGAGTGGGCCATGTCCGGGGCCCCGGGGAGATGTTCGGCCGCCATAAGGCGGGCGGTGCATACACCGGCAAAAACGGCGAGAAAAAGCAGGAGTTCATTCATAAGAGATGTGTGACGATTTCGGGTCGCACCTGCCAGGTTGGAATTCCGGTCAAACAGTGCCGACACCCCCGGCAGGTAATCATTTCCCATGCATCAAAATGTTGGGCCCCGTGGCAGGAAAATTGCGGGGCCGGCGGGGTCGGGTGAGCAGGGGGATGCCCAGACCGAGCAGGGTCAGCAGGATGATGCCTCCATCACCGATGAGCCCGTAAAGCGTGAAGGATGGCTTGAGTGGCACGTCCAACTCGGCCAGCAAGGAACCGCGGGTGAAGTGGTTACCCATGGCATCGGCGAGCACCTGCCGGGCACCGGTATCCGGATGGGCGGTGGAACCGCAAGTGTTGACGGCGGCGCTGACTCCGGTGTTGGCGCAGCGCAACATCGGCCTGCGCAATTCGATGGCGCGGAAGCGGGCGTTGGCGAAATGTTGGGCTGCTGCTGTGGATTGCTTGAACCAACCGTCGTTGGTGACATTGATGATGACTTGCGGGCCGGGCCGCACGAATTGACGGGTGAGACGCGGGACGCTGTCCTCAAAGCATACGCTGGGGATCACTCCGACATATGTGCCGTCGACCTTCACCGGCATGGGCTCGAACGAGTCGCCGGAAGTGAAGGAGCCGCCATATTCGACGCCGGCCTGCTGGGCATAGATATTTTTAAGGAATGGCAGCGAGTCCACATACGGAATGGTTTCCCCGAAAACCACTAGGTGATGCTTGCGGAAGGTCTGCAACTCATCGTCCGGAGACATGATCGCCAGCGAGTTATACATCCGGCCGCCGGGGGTGGCAATCAACTGCTCGCCCTTGGGCTCCGCCTCCATTTCGTTCACCCCGAAAATCAAACTGAAGGGGCCGGCCGTGCGGACTTGGGCGATGGTGTCGAGGTTTTCCTGCCAAGTTCCCCAGCCACCGTCGGCACTGCGCAGAAGGCGGCCCTGCAACGCGCTTTCCGGCCAGATCACCCAGTCCGGCCAGCGCAACGCGGGCGAATCGGACTCTTCCGGTGTGGCTGGCGTGTTAGAGTAGGTGGGTTTAGCGAGCTTCGCGAGCGCGCTGAGCGTTTCATCTTCGTAAGCGCGATGGATGGTCAGGTCGTCCCAGAGCATGCGGGCGGCATCTTGCGGAATGTTGAGTTGCACCAGCAACGCCTTGATGCGCACGGTTTTCCGCAGTCCTTCCGCATGGATCCGCGCGAGGCCATAACACGGCAGCAACCCCATGAGCAAGGCGGCGACGCTTAGATCCCAACGCGGGCGGCGCTTGCCGTCACTGCGGCTCAGCCACATGCGCCGGCCGACCAGCACCAGCACGGATTGGAAAAACACCAGGGCCAGCGACAGACCGTTCACGCCTAACAAATCCGCCGCCTGTGCCAGCACCTCGGTTTCATGAAACGCCACACCCAGCCCGTTCCAGCCAAATCCTGTGAACAGCCAGCTGCGCAACCACTCGGTTCCCGCCCACACCGCACCGTGACAAAAGGCGGTCCGCAAACTCAGGCGGGCGGCGTTCGGCGCTGGGGCCACCACTGGCGCGGCCGGCGGGTGATGAGTCCCCTGAGTCCCCTGATGCGCTGTGGCCTTGCTGTTAGGCGGACGCTTGTGCCAAGGGTTGCCCAAAGTGGCGGCAAAGGCCCCGAATAAGCCCCAGAAGAGCCCCAGATAGAGCGGCAGCAACACCGCCGCCAAGGGCGAGACCACCGCCATCCAGGAAAACTGCACGCCGCTGCTCACGCTACCGGCCAGCCAGGCCAGTCCGAAGCCAAGCCAGCCCCGGTGCTTGCCATCCAGCGACCACAGGCAGGGCAGCAGCGGAACCAGTGCCACCCACGCCAATCCCACGGCATGGTACGGGGGAAAGAGTCCGGCCACCAGCAAGCCGCTGCTGCCGGCACCGGCCAATCGAATCCATCCTGCACGCTGCCACATGCAGGCATCATTGCCGGAAGTCGCGCACAGGTCCACTGCAAATTGGCCGGCCGGGCTTTCCAAGGAGCGGCGATCTCCGAATCGCCGTTGCCTATGGTGAGTCAATGAGTCGCGAAAATCCGTTGCCATTGGCCTCGCATGGTCGAGGGCGATTCGGAACCGGAGCATAGCGAAGATGGCCTGACTGACTCATTGGAATTCATCAGGCAAATCGCGCCTCCTTGGGTAGAGGGCGATTCGGAGATCGCCCCTCCTTGATTTTCCCGTGCCCTTGGCCGGCTCCGGCCTTGGCAAATGGGCCGGATGTGCCAGACTCATCTCGCATGGCCGATATCATCCCACCCGAGGTCTTGCTCAATGCCTATGCCCAAGGGGTGTTCCCGATGGCGGATGCGGGCGAGATTTCCTGGTATCGCCCGCAACGGCGCGGCTTGATTCCGCTTGATGAGCGGTTTCACATTCCACATGGCTTGCGCCGCGCGCTCAAGCGCCGACCGTTTGAGTTGCGCTGGAACACGGCCTTCAGCGAGGTCATGCGCGGGTGCGCGGACCGCCAGTCCACCTGGATCGATGAGGTGATACTCGAGAGCTATACCTTGCTCCATCAACTTGGCTGCGCCCATTCCGTGGAATGTTGGGATCAGGACGGCTTGCAGGGTGGTCTCTATGGGGTGACCCTGCGGGGTGCCTTTTTCGGCGAAAGCATGTTTTCCCGCAAAGCCGACGCCTCCAAAATCGCCCTGGTGGAATTGGTGACACGCCTGCGCCAAGCCGGGGTTGTCTTGTTAGACACGCAGTGGATGACCGACCATTTGCGCCAATTTGGCGGCTACGAGTTGCCACGCAGGCAATACGAGCAGGCACTGGCTGCGGCGCTTGAGCATGATGGCAACTTGTCAGCCCGGCTGAGACCCCCTGCGAGAAATGATGCGACCCTAAGGGTTTCAGGGGAATTGAACCACTGATTTCACTGATAGAAGAGGATTCTCTGAGGAATTAGAAAAATCAGTGGTTTTTACCACCTTGGATCGGGGGCGTCTTTCTATTGAAAGTGGCATGACCCCGGCGGTGTGGCGGACGCACTCATTGCTGCCACAGCCCCATAAGGCACCCCTGCGATGCGCGGATTTTGCGCTTTTCCGTGCGTTTTTGCGTTTTCTCATGAGCAGGGTTGACGTCTGGCAAATTGTCCGTAGCATTCCGCCGCGCGGGCGGAAGTGCCGCCCAGCGCACCCCTAACGCATCCCCCCAACACACAGCCATGACCACCATTGCCATCAACGGATTCGGCCGCATCGGACGCCTTGTCTTCCGTGCCCTCGTCGAACAAGGCCACCTCGGAACCACCTTCAATGTCGTTGCCGTCGGTGACATCGTTCCCGCCGACAACCTCGCCTATCTCCTCAAATACGACTCCACCCAAGGTCGCTTCGCCGGCACGGTTTCGTCCAAGAAATCCTCCCCGGAGCTCGAAGAAGATGACGTGCTCGTCGTCAATGGCATGGAGATCAAGGTGGTCAGCGCCAAGAGTCCTGCCGATCTGCCGTGGAAGGCGCTGGGCGTGGAAGTTGTCATTGAATCCACCGGGCTGTTCACCGATGCGGAAAAGGCCAAGGGCCATCTCACCGCTGGTGCCAAGAAAGTCATCATCTCCGCCCCGGCCAAGGGCGAGGACGTCACCATCGTCCAAGGCGTGAACGATGAAACATACGACGCCGCCAAGCACCACATCATTTCCAACGCAAGCTGCACCACCAACTGCCTGGCCCCCGTGGTCCACGTGTTGCTCAAGGAAGGCTTCGGCATCGCCGAAGGCCTCATGACCACCGTCCACTCCTACACCGCCACGCAGAAAACCGTGGACGGCCCGTCCAAGAAGGATTGGAAGGGGGGGCGTACCGCCGCGCTCAACATCATCCCCTCGACCACCGGCGCCGCCAAGGCCGTCGCGCTCGTCTGCCCGGAAGTCAAGGGCAAGCTCACCGGTATGGCCTTCCGCGTGCCGACGCCGACCGTCTCCGTGGTGGACCTCACCGTCAAGACCGTCAAGCCCACCACCCTTGCCGAAATCAAGGCCGCGATGAAGAGAGCCTCCGAAACCTACCTCAAGGGTATCCTCGAATACACCGAAGACGAAGTGGTTTCCTCCGACTTCATCCACGCCAAGGCTTCTTCCATCTTTGACGGCGGCTCCTCGATCGAGCTGAACCCCACCTTCTTCAAGCTCATCAGCTGGTATGACAACGAGTGGGGTTACTCCAACCGCGTCATCGACCTCCTCTCGGATGTCGTTAAGAAAGGCATCTAACATTTATTTGGTTATTCCTGGTTTCACTCAAACGGCGGTCCGCACGGGCCGCCGTTTTTTTTCGCTTGGCGCGCTGTTGCGGCGGTCTGTGACCGTCGCTGGCGATGGCCTCGCGCAATTCTGGCAGACAACACTCACAGAGAGGCGCTGGAATGCGGTTCCCGCACGAGCGGAATTCGCCAGCGACACTCATCGAGTGCCGCTACAAGGCGGTTCCTGGACGGCCGCGTCCCTTCGCATACCGTTCCTACTTGAAAAGCGCCCGTTCCACGCCGAAGCTGCGGCCATGTCCGCACGCGATGCCGCCCTCACTCTTGCCCGCCGCTTGGCCGCTGCCGGGCATCAGGC
>Ga0194047_10001883_pt1 | contig 12398 bp, 8 predicted proteins | sample JunL225m_MetaG_2_FD_160070 | JGI IMG/M metagenome (GOLD analysis project Ga0194047, IMG submission 160070) | Anoxic zone freshwater microbial communities from boreal shield lake in IISD Experimental Lakes Area, Ontario, Canada - Jun2016-L221-5m | ecosystem: Environmental > Aquatic > Freshwater >...
GAGGCAAGCGGGCCGGAGCGGAGTGCAACGTAGAAGAAGAGCAACAGCAGGGGCACCAGCACCGCCAGCAACCGGAGCATTTTTTTATTGATGGCTTTAAACTTCATGGTTTCTCTGTTTTATGCCCCTGGCGTAAAGCGCAAAGAGCGGTTTGGCATTGCCAAGCATCACGGCAAGATCACCGGCTATCAAGGACTGCATCACCAACCCCTGCACCATCCCGATAAACATCACCGAAGCGGCTGTTACATCAAGATCGGGATCGATTATTCCGTCGTCCATCCCTTTTGCAAGGAGTTTGCCAACACGTTCGCCATAATGGTGAAGCATGGTTTGAGCAATGGCCTTGGCCGCTGTGGGATCGGGTCGCTGCAGTTCAGCAAACATCATGCGCGGTGCTCCGGGATGCTTCGCCACAAAATCAATATGCGCTGCAAACATCAGCTCAAGCGCCTCCAGCGGCGACCCGGTTGTGGCAATCACCTTGTCAATCCTGCCGAGCAGTTGAGCAGCGACCCACTCCATCACCGACTGCCAGAGCGCGTCTTTGGTGGGAAAATGGCGGAACAGAGCGCCCTGTGTCAACTGCATCCGCTCGGCAATCTCCGCAGTCGTAATGGATGCAGGATTTTTCTCGGCAGCAAGCTCAATCACCGCCTCCACCGTCACCGCCCGCCGCTGTACTGCCGGCAGATTTCTTATGATTGTTTTTGTTGTTTTCATAGTGGTTCGGTTTATATGACGGAAGATAGTGATTGATTACAATCTTTTGGGATTAAAACGCAAGATGAATGGCTGACAAGCCAGAGATCAGAAAAAATATGGTTGTTACATTTTGACGCAAGAAGCCGCAAAGGGCTCCATTGCGAGTACCCTTTCGTTGTAGAGGAGACCGAATCAGGTATTGAGAATCCTCATGAGGACCTATCCAAAACCAATACATCAGAGTTCCTTTCCATCGCCATTGGCAATATCAGTAAACGTAGTATTAATTACGCAATTAAATTTACCAGCATTATAGCCCTGCTTTATCTGCTTGTCCTACTTATTGTTGTGGTGAGTAGACCGGGGGAATTTCACCCCCAGCCCCTCGCAGAACCGGACAGGATCGTCTTCGCTCATCCGGCTCCCATCATCCAACCATCGAGGTATACCCCGCATTCCAATGCGCAAATGAGTTTGGATTCTCCTCCGCCAGAAGTCGCAGCTTTCTGCTTGCTCTGGTTTTCTTACCACTCAATTGCTTGTACTTTCTCATCATCCAGTGTACCAAGTAAGAGTTCATGTGTTGCCAAACTGGTGCCATTGCTGAACCATAAAATCGCGTGAAATAGTTCTTCCATCCCCTCAGTATCGGGTTGAACTGTACTGATAAATCAGCAAGTTCCAGACTATTCTTGAACTGTAGCTTCCACCTCCTGATAGTTTGCCTCATGTGTCGCAGTGCATCACTGCTTACCCCAGGCAGAAACCCCGTAAAGTAAGTTCCATCTTTGCGCTTGGCCTTTCGCGAACGGAAGGTAAAACCAAGAAATGTAAACTCATTTACCGGATGCTCTTCTTTGCGGTTGCTATCCCTACAGTACACTATTTGCGTCTTATCAGGGTGTAGCTCTAATCCACACTCCCGAAAACGCTCACCAAGCTTTCGCTTTACCAGCTCTGCCTGTGCCTTGCTTTTACAGTGGAGAGCTCCATCATCGGAGTACCGACAAAACGGAACACCGGGTAGATTTTCGCTCACCCTCCGGTCGAACGCATAGTGCAGAAACAGGTTCGCCAACAGTGGACTCACCACTCCCCCTTGGGGCGTGCCTTTTATCCTTTCTATCAGTTCACCTGCCGGGGTCTCCATCGGGGCCTTGAGCCACCGCTCTACATACAGGAGAACCCACGGGGTTTGGCAATGTTTCCGAAGAGCACACAGTAACAACTCATGGTCAATGTTGTCAAACAGTCCTTTGATGTCGAACTCCAAAACCCAGTCATAGTCCCAGTTTCTCTTCCTCACTACAGCTATAGCGTCATGAGCTGAACGCCCCGGACGATAACCATAAGAATCTTCATGAAATACTAGTCCCAGTATGGGTTCAAGCACCATCTTTACAACGCTTTGAGCCACCCTGTCTGCTACTGTTGGAACTCCAAGCATACGCACCCCTCCAGATTTCTTCGGAATGCCCACACCTCTTACCGGCGGCGGAAAATAACTGCCGGAACTGAGTCTGTTCCATACCTTGTACAGGTTGTCTTTCTGCTTCGCTTCAAATGCCTGTAACGATTCACGGTCTACACCGGCTGCACCTCCATTGGATTTCACTTGTTGATACGCTTTCAAGACAAGTTCTTTGGAAATTTGATATGGCTTTGTCATGCCGAAACGCTCCTTCTGTTTGCACAGTTGACATAACGGTATGACCAGATGACACGACCCCTTTGCTCCAGCCTCATTACAAGACCTTCTCCGCTCATACGAGTCGTTCCGCCCCTTGATGGCGCCTTGGTACTATCAGCCTCGCTTGTTACACTTGCACCTTTCCCTTTGCATCGCCAACGAAGGTTCCCGTAGTTCAATGCAAGAGCCCGAACCAGAATCACGCTACCTCTATGCCGGACACCGCTTGGCCAGTAAACAGGTTGCCGCCAAACTTTTCCTGAACCAAATACACCATTCAGTTTTGATGTCATCTTAATCTTTTCGAAACGTTTACGGTAATTCACTGGTGTTCGTCTTTCTTGGTTCTTACCTGACATCTTCACGATGCCTTTTCCGCAATGCTCACGACGAGAGCTTTTGACAAGCGCCGCTTACGGTGGTTTGAAACCTGCGCCTGCACGCCGATTTCGAGGGGTCTTCCCTCATCTCTTGCACTGCTGATCTACGACGCACTATATTCAGCAATCTCACATCATGAGACTGCCAAAATCTTCACTATAACAAGTGCTGAATAGCACTGTTTAATATCAACAACAGTCATCGTTTTTATGGAAATGGTTTTTAAAATGCTTTATTTATTGCAATAAAGTAATGATTTACCAGCAGCTCTACCGCCTGTATCGTAAGAAAATTTACTTCAGAAAACCATAATTCCTTATGCCTGAACAACTTCTCATCATCAAAAACATCACACACGAAGGCACGGGCCTGCTTGAGGGCCTGCTCCATAAACACGGCATTGCAACACACATCGAAGATCTGTCGCAGGGTGGCACCTTCCCCGACCCGCGTCAATACAAGGCTGTGGTGGTACTTGGGGGGCCGCAAAGTGCCAACGATGAGACCCCGGTAATGCTGCTTGAACTTCGGCAAATCATGAAAGTACTGGATGAGGACATCCCCTATCTTGGCATCTGCCTCGGAATGCAAATGCTCATCAAAGCAGCAGGTGGCACAGTGATTCCCTGCCCGGAGAGGGAGATTGGATTTACTGAAAACAGCGGCAATCCCTACCAGATCGAATTGACTGCTGCAGGAAGAGCAGATGCCCTGTTTGCTGAACTTGGAAGCACCTTGCCAGTTTTCCAGCTCCACGGAGAAACGGTGCGACTTCCCCTATCAGGCACGCAACTCTTGGCATCCGGAAGCCTTTGCCATAACCAGGTGGTAAAAGCAGGGACCAATGCCTACGGGCTGCAGTGCCACTTCGAGTTAACACGCTCAATGTTTTCAGAATTACTGAACATTGACAGCGACCTGAAACGGATGAATCACACCAAACTTCTTCGACAATTTGATGAACTCAATGAGGAATACAACTTCGTCGGCAGGAAGTTGATGGAAAATTTTCTTAAAATTGCAGGCCTTCTTTGATCAGAAAGAAGGGATAGAGACGGAAGCCAAAAAACGCCTAATAGTTCATCAGCTTCTGGATGTCAAGCAGATTGCTGTCGATGCTGTGGTTGAGCTTTACGGCTTTATTGAAGGGTACCTGCACAAGTTTGCCATTTTCAAGACCGATCATGATGCTTTTCTGGTCATCAAGCAGAGCTTCAATTGCGGCAACACCCATTCGCGTTGCATTAATCCGGTCTTTGGCTGTTGGACTGCCTCCGCGCTGAATGTGGCCAAGAATTGAGACACGGACATCGAGATCAGGGTGTTCATGACGAACTTCATCAGCAATTTTCATGGCACCTCCGGTCTCCTCTCCTTCAGCAACAATCACAATACCGCTGCTCTCTTTTTTTTTATACCCCCTGGCAAGAAATTTTTTCAGCTCGTCGTGCTGATCCTTTTTTTCAGGGATCAAAATAACCTCGGCCCCACAGGCAATGCCACTGTTCAGGGCAATCAGGCCAGCTTCATGCCCCATCACTTCAACAAAGAATATTCTGCCGTGCGACCGGGCCGTATCCCTGATTTTGTCGACCGCTTCAACAACCGTATTGAGCGCCGTTTCATATCCGATGGTATAATCGGTACCATACATGTCGTTATCAATGGTGGCAGGAATTCCTACAAACGGCATGTTGTACTCTTGCGACATCAGTAATGCCCCTGTAAAAGAGCCATCACCACCAATTACAACAACAGCATCAATGCCAGCTTTCAACAATTGATGAAAGGCTTTTGCCCGCCCCTCAGCCGTTCTGAACTCTGCACTGCGGGCCGTCTTGAGCACCGTGCCACCCAGATGCAGAATACCTCCAACATCGGATGCCCTCAGAGCAACAAAATCACCCGCAATCATCCCCTGATACCCATGCCGAATACCCACCACTTTCAATTTATTCGCCAAAGCAGCACGTGTCACGGCCCGAATCGCAGCATTCATCCCGGGAGCATCACCTCCCGAGGTAAAAACCGCAATTTTCTTCAATTTCCCTTTTTTTCCGGCAACGTCCATAGCGCTGATGTTAATCTCCCGTCGGAGTTCGTTCCTCACCCCAACCTACTCGATAACAAGATCGATGGTACGGCGCTGCATATCCACACTGTTTACCTTAACTTTCACCCGCTGACCGATCTGCAGGCGTTTTTTGCGACGTTTGCCAACCAGCGAGTAGGTCGCCTCATCATATTCATAGTAGTCATCCGTCATACTGCGCATGTGCACCATCCCCTCAATGGCAAAATCAACCATTCTGACGTAGATACCATAATCAGTTGCCCCGGAAATAACGCCGGGATAGACTTTGCCGACATGGTTTGCCATATACTCAACCTGCTTCAGCTTGATCGACTCACGCTCAGCCTCAACTGCGCTCTTTTCGCGCTCATTGGAAATCTGGCAGACAGTCTGGATTTTATCGGTTAACTCGGCAAGACGCGCCGGGGTAATCTTGCGACGCTTTTTGCGGAGGTTCTCGTACTCAAACAGCATACGGTGTACAATCAGATCGGGATAACGCCTGATCGGAGAGGTGAAATGGGTATAGTGCTCAAAACCAAGACCATAATGGCCAATATTGTCACCGGTATAGACCGCCTTCGACATGGAACGCAACACCAGCTCACTGACCAGAAACTCAACATTCGTACCCTTCACCTGCTGCAAGAGCTGGCGAAGCACCTGCGCCGAGACAATTGGCCCCTCTTTGCCCCGGTTAAGCTTGAGATCAAAGCCAAGCCGTTTCACAAAATTTGCCAGAATAAGCACCTTCTCATGCTGGGGGGCACCATGAATCCTGTAGATAACCGGCTGGGGCTCTTTTTTGTTCTCCCTGAAGGTTTTGGTGAGATATTTTGCCACCTTTTTATTGGCGAGCAGCATAAACTCCTCAATAAGACGATGGCTGCCAAGACGCTCTTTTTTGATCACCTCCAACGGTTCACCCTTTTTGCCAAGCTTGAAGCGCACCTCTTCAGTATCAAAATCGAGCCCACCATGCTTAAAGCGTTTTTCACGAAGGATGATGCTCAGACGATCAAGTAACTGTAGCTCAGCGACATACTCACCCTCACCCCGCTTAAGTATCTCCTCGACATCCTCGTAGGTAAATCGTCGTTTGGAATGGATCACTGTTTTATGAAACTCGTGCTTGCGAACCTCTCCCTCGGGAGTCATCACAATAAAAACAGAGAATGCCATCCGATCCACACCCGGGTTGAGGCTGCAAATCTTTTCAGAGAGTCTCGCTGGCAACATGGGAATCACTCGGTCAACAAGATAGACAGAGGTTGCCCGTTTCAGAGCCTCGCGGTCAAGCGGAGAGTTTTCGGGAACATAATGCGAAACATCAGCAATATGCACGCCAACCCTGTAGAGACCATCCTCAAGAAGCTCAACGGACAGAGCATCATCAAAATCTTTTGCATCGACAGGATCGATAGTAAAGATCACCTTGTCACGAATATCAAGCCTGCCCTTCACCTCCTCTTCAGAGATAACTTCAGGCACCGATTCGGCAGAGGCAAGCAGAGCGGCATCAAACGTTTCGTCAATACCCTTGCTGCGGGCAATGGCGCTCACCTCAACGGCTGAATCTCCTGCCTGCCCGAGAATCTCGAGCACCTTGCCCTGGATAACCCCCTCTTTGCTGAAATCAAGCTCTCCGACAAGCACCTTTTGACCATCAACAGCCTTTGAGGAATTTTTGATGGAAACAACTATCTCGGGTAAAATCTTCCGTTCATCAGGCTTGAGCAAAAATCTGCGGTTAGCCTTGGTCAAAGTGCCAACAAGAGTTGTTACACGCCGACTAACGACACTCTGCACCGCCCCTTCGCAGCGCTGATGCGGAGTGGATTTCGATGAGTATGTTTCAGGAACTTTTGAGACCAACACCTCCACCTCATCCCCATGAATTGAGAGTCCCATATCTCCGGCCTTGATGAAGATATCGTCATCAAACCCCTCAACATCAACAAAACCATATCCATTGGGGTGGGTGGCAATATGGCCTGTATAGCTTTTGGCTACCGTGTACTGCTTTTTGCCGGGAATCGGAAATGGCTTGACCTGTGCAAGATGATCCTTGTAGGTGGTGGCCTCCATGCCAGCCATTCCATAACAGCGGTTTGAATCTTTGTCGAGGGTGCCCTCCTCCTGCAGTTTATGCAGCACATACCAAAAGCCCGGAAGCTGTTTCGATTCAGTATATCCAAGGGCTTTGGCCAGCTCAACCGACCGGAAGCGCTCACCCTCATGATCTGCAAAAAATGTTACAATCTCCGCTGCAAGCGAGCTTTCACCCCGCCTGAAAAGAAACTCGTTAATCAGGATATGATCATTGGCTCGTACGCGTTCCCCGGTAAACTGGGAGGGCTGTCGATTACCGCTCTTCGCGCCGGAAGATTTTGATTTTTTTTTATACCGCTCTCTTGCCACTACATTCACTTATTAAGTATTAATACACCTGAAAATCACCACGATAACAATAGGCACTGAAAAAGTGCAGTCAGAGGGGTGCTTACCCAGAACTGTCGGAGCATCAACATAATGAAAAGAAGCCGTAAAATCTTTTTCTTTTATGCAAGAGCACCCCCTTATTGTGAACTGGTAAGACACCCATTAACCTCTTCAAGATCAGCCAGAGTGAGTGGACCGGTTGTCTGCTTTAGCATAAGAGTATTAAGAATATACTGATAGCGTGATTTTGCAAGATTTCTTCGGCTTGCAAAAAGCTTCTGCTGCGCATCAAGAACCTCAACATTACTTCTCAAACCGGCCTCATAACCTTTTTGAGTGCCAACCAGTGCTATTTCACGGGAGTTCACTGCCTGTTCGTAGGCTTTGATCAGGGAGATATTACTCACAACTCCATTATAATATTTCCGTACCTCTGACTCTACTCCTCGCTCCTGCCAACTTAACTGCTCACCCGCCTTTACCCATTTGGCCTGAGCCTGACGAACCGCTGCACTGACATAGCCACCAGTATACACCGGCATACTCATCTGGACACTGATTGAGTAGGTGTCGTAAATCTGACCAATCGAATAATTATTCTCACTTTCGGAGTAATTTCTTCCCCCCACCAAGTCGATTGTCGGATAACGGGACCCTTTCTGCTTTTGTATCTCCTTTTTAGCAATCTGCTCCTCCTGACGAGCCGAAACTATCGAAAGATTTCCAAGGCGGGCAAATTCAATCCACGACTCCACTCGATCAGGCTGTGGTCGCACAAGTCTCAGCTTTTCCGGGACAATCTTGCAGAGCTTTTCAGGATAAAAACCTGTAAGATCTTCTAGCTCGCGACGGCTGAATTCCACACTGTTAAAAATTTCGACCCCATCGGCCTGCGCAGTATCGTATCCGGCCTGCGCCTCCTCGACATCAATACGAGTGCCAAAACCGGTTTTAAAGCGTCGTTTCGCCTGCGCAAGCTGCTCACCAGTAGCCTGGACAAGCGCTTTGCTGAATGCAAGATTGTCCTCAGCAAACAGGGCATTACAGTATGCTTCGGTTATTCTGAGTATCAAGCTGGATCCCTCTTTCTTGAATTCCACATCACTCTTTACCGATAACAGCTTCGCCTGCTTGTAACTGGCAAGAGCAGGCAAATTGAACAGTGGCTGACGAACAGATACTCCAAGATTAACCGTATTATAAAAGTCAACGGGATAGGCATGCCCCAAAGAGATATGCTGTGTCGCACTGCGTCCCCGCGAAACATTGGTGCGAACACTGGGCAAAAGTTGTGACCTCGCCTTGCCGATCTCCTCTTTATAGGCTCGATTATCAGCCCTTGCCGACCGAAGGCGAGCATCATACTCCTGTGCCTTTTGATAAGCCCTCGTTAAATCAACTTGCTCCGCATGGGCTGGCAGTGCGACCAACAGAGCAGTCAGAACAATAATACAGGTCAATACCTTCATGATACTCACATCATCTCATTAAATTAGTAACACCAGCCTACTCCTCTTTCATGGATACCGTAATCCTCTTGACCAATGGATCAATGAGATAGGTCAACAACGAGCGTTCACCAGTCTTGACAATGACCGTTACCGGCATTCCCGGCTGCATCTCGCGCTTTCCAAGCGATTTCATTCCGGCGGCAGTCACCGATATTCGCGCCAAATAATAGGAGCCTCCTGGTTGCATTGGATTGGTCTGCGGATCCGTCACAATGTCTTTCGAAAGGGATGCAACAACACCCTGTACAACAAGCTGGGGAGAGTGCGAAAATGAAGAAAAACTCACATCAACCGGCAACCCTTTTTTTATACTGTCGATCAGTTGCGGAGCCACTTTGGCGTCGATAAGAAGACCCTCGTCAAGAGGCACAATATCCATCATTTTCTGACCTGGCTGGATGACGGCACCGACCGTTTGTACCTGTAAACTCACCACCTGCCCCGACGCAGGAGAACGCACTTCAGTATCGGCAAGCTCAGCAGCAAGTGCTCTTGTCTTTTCGGCATCAGCCTCAACTTCAAGCTGTACCTGTGCCAGTTGTGAGGCTGTATTACTCTTGAACTCAGCAATCTTCAATTCCAGTTCATGTTTCTGACTCATTGGAGCATATCCATCTTTCACCAGGGATGAAAGACCTGCAAGTTGATCTCCAAGAATCTTAAGCATTTTCCGTCTCGACTGAAACAGCTCGGTCTGATTTTTCATATTCCGTTCAGCCAACCCCCGCTGTGGCTCCCGCAAAAGATCAGGATGAAACGTAATGGTTGATGCGCCAAGCATCTCTGCCTGCAGACGGTCCGCAGTTGCACGCATTCCTATGTAATGCTGATGAATTTCATCATAACGAGCCTTGGCCGTCTGATCGTCAAGAGTAATCAGGATATCACCAGCTTTGACAAGCTGCCCCTCACTCACATGAACTTTGTCAATTCTTCCACCTCTGAGATTTTCAACAACCTTCCGTTTTGTTGCAATACTCACCAGACCCGGACAGGGAACACCTTCGTCAAGCGGAGCAAAGGCGGCCCAAAGCAGAAAACCGCCAAATCCAACAAGCAAAATCCATATACCAAGCCGCACCGGGGTATGGGTATCACGATACTCATCTCCCTTGCCACCACGTCCGCTCTTGGCTGGCAGAAGCTTCATCATCTTTGTTAGGACATCACGAATATTCATCACTCTGTTTAATCATGTTAGATAAAAAACAACAGCACCTCAGAGTTCACTTACACAGGTTGGACACTCTCAGCACGCATTGCCGCCAAAACCTCATCGCGAGCTCCACACCTGACAATCTTTCCATCCTGCATAACAACTAACAGATCTGCAGCAGCAAGCACACTTGGACGGTGAGTCACAAGAATAACTGTTTTTCTGGCCTTTCTTAAATTCTTGACAGCTTCAAGAAGAGAGCGCTCCCCGGCATCATCAAGATTTGCATTGGGTTCATCAAGCACAACAAGAGCGGGTCTCCCATACAATGCACGGGCAAGTCCAAGCCTCTGACGCTGTCCTCCCGAAAGCATCCCCCCCGCCTCACCTATCGGCGTATCATAACCACGAGGAAAACGCAAAATCATCTCATGAATACCTGTGCTTTTTGCTGCATCAATAACCTTGGCAGAGTCTATCTCTGCAAAACGGGCAATATTCTCAGCAATAGAACCATCAAACAGCTCAACATCCTGTGGAAGATAACCAATATGGGGGCCAAGCTCCATCCTGTTCCAGCTCTCAACAGGTTCACCATCGATAAGTACACGCCCTTTCCGTTGAGGCCAAACCCCTACAATACAACGGGCAAGTGTTGACTTCCCGGAACCTGACGGGCCAAGGACAACAGTAACCTTGCCAGCGGGAAACATGACTGAAATGGTATCAAGAATGGGACTCTTTCGTCCATCGGCAGTTGCAGTAAGAGCCTCAAGCCTTATCTCTCCAAAAGGATCCTGATGTTTTGCTCCTGGCGGACGTTCAGGAAAATCCTCAAGCAGTTTTTCAAGTCGGGCAAATGCTGTACGTGCCTGAACAAAAGGCTTCCATGTTGCTACAACAAGGTCCAGTGGCTGAAGTGCTTTCGACATCAGGACGTTTGCTGCAATCATTGAACCTACCGCCATCTTGCCATCAATAACCATCAGTGCGCCAGCCCCTAATGTAAACGACTGCATACTGTAACGCACAAACTTGGCAAAAGCCTGCTGACGGTGCTGACGTTCAAGAGAGGATTCCGCTTTAGCAAGAGATGCATCGTGCAGCATCAGCCACTGCCTCTGAAGATTCCCAGTCATCCCCATAGCATGGAGAGGCTCAATATTACGAAGCTTGGAATGAACATACCGATAACTGTCGTTGCCCGACTCAGCAGCACTTTCAATTTCTCTGACAGAGAGTCGATGGGTCTGCCATGTCACCCCAAGCTGCACCAAAGCAAATAAAATCGAGAGAAAACCAAGAAATGGACTCAGCAAAAAGATTACTGCAATGTAGACCGGTGTCCATGGCGTATCAAAAAATGCAATAATACCGTTTGCTGTTAAAAACTGACGAATATTGGTCAAATCCGTGAAGGCCTCGGTGACGTTATGTCGCGTCTGATTCAGGTATGCATCAAAACTTGCTTTGAAAACCAGAGAGTTCAGCGCTTCATCAAGCCTGACCCCGGCACGCACCATAATGCGTGAACGGAGCCACTCTGCAAACGCCATGACGGCATAAAAGAAAACCAGAAAAAAGGTGACCATCAGAAGAGTAAGTTCACTGCCACTCTTCATCACCCGGCCATAAAGCTGCAGCATGTAGATCGTAGGCGTCAACATCAGCACATTGGCTATCAGGCTGAAGATGCCAACCCAGACAAACTCTTTTCGAAACTCCCAGAGTTGCCGGGAGAGCACACTACGATCAAAAAATTCAGGTTTCATAAAACGTTAAACTGATATGTATTAAGCCCGTGGCTGTTGTGGCTTCGGCTTTTGCTGCTGCGAAGCCCGTTGCGGCTGTGAATCCTGCTGCGATTGAGGAGCCGCTGGCGGTGACTGAAGAGCCTCCATGACCTCCTTGCAGGTGCCAAAACGCTGAACCTGACCATCAACAAGCACAAGCATGTGCTCTATTGCTCCCAGAATATTCAGCCGATGGGTGATCACTATAACCGTAGAACCATTGGACCTTAACTTCATGATTGCATTGAGCAGGGCGACATCGCCGGCCTCATCAAGACTCGCATTCGGCTCATCAAGCACCACAAATTTTGGCATATCATACACTGCCCGTGCAAGTGCCACCCGCTGACGCTCTCCACCCGACAGAAAAGAACCATCGTCACCAATCTGGGTTTCATACCCCTTCGGAAGCTTTTGAAGAAGAGTGTCAAGCCCTACCATCTGACAAGCCGCTTTCACTTTTTCAGGGTCAGGTTCTCCGAAACGCGCCACATTCTCTCCAAGCGTCCCCTCAAATAACTCTACGTTCTGTGGTAAATAGCCAATATAACGCCCGACCTCCTCCTTGTCCCACTGATAAATGTCATTACCATCAAGCCGAACCTTTCCCTGCATCGCGGGCCAGATCCCCACCAGCAATCTGGCA
>Ga0194047_10001885_pt1 | contig 12382 bp, 9 predicted proteins | sample JunL225m_MetaG_2_FD_160070 | JGI IMG/M metagenome (GOLD analysis project Ga0194047, IMG submission 160070) | Anoxic zone freshwater microbial communities from boreal shield lake in IISD Experimental Lakes Area, Ontario, Canada - Jun2016-L221-5m | ecosystem: Environmental > Aquatic > Freshwater >...
CACAAAGTGCACGAAGGTTTTCACAAAGCACACAAAGTTATACTCTATTTTAAATAATTAATTCTTTAGTCTTGTATTGAACTGAAATTGACATCGATTTAAACAGAACATCATTGCGATCTTTGCGTAAAACATAGCGCCTTTGCGGTAAAGAAAATTAATCGCTAAGCTCGCAAAGAAAAATATATCGCAAAGTTCGCTAGTGAAAAATATTCAGCATTATTAACCATTTTGATTTAGTCTTGTAAGAATAAATGTCGGTTCAAATTTCTTCTCTCGTTAAAAAAATTATTTTTATAGTAGCAATCATTTGTTGCTTCACACCCTTTGTTGACCCACCTTTAGCATTATTGATCGGATTTATTATTGCACAAACAATAGGTCATCCGTTTATTCAATTTAATCAGAAAGCTACAAGTTGGCTTCTTAAAATTTCTGTTATTGGTTTAGGTTTTGGAATGAATATTCATCATGCAATTGAAGCAGGCAAAAGCGGATTATTGTTTACTTTTTTTTCAATCACGCTCACATTGTTGTTTGGGTGGTTAATAGGAAAGTGGATGAAAGTTGACGGCAAAACATCTTTTCTTATTTCGAGCGGAACGGCTATTTGTGGCGGAAGTGCCATAGCAGCGGTATCACCAATTGTAAATGCTGATGCAAAGCAAATGAGTGTTGCTTTGGGAACAGTTTTTATTTTAAATTCTGTTGCATTATTAATTTTCCCGAGCATCGGACATTGGTTAAATTTATCACAACAACAATTCGGGTTATGGTGTGCTATTGCAATTCATGATACCAGTTCGGTTGTTGGAGCATCAGCAAAATACGGACACGAAGCATTGCAAATTGCTACAACAATAAAATTAGAAAGAGCTTTGTGGATCATCCCTCTTTCAATTATTACGGTATTGTTTTCGAAAGGTGAAACAAAGAAAATTTCTATTCCTTATTTTATAGGATTTTATATTTTGACAATGTGTATAGGAACGTATTTTCCTGAATATACAACTCAATATTCACTTCTTGTTTTACTTGCAAAAAAAGGATTAACGGTAACGCTTTTCCTCATTGGTGCCGGACTTTCTATTGATGCCATAAAAAGTGTAGGTGTAAAACCGTTGCTTCAAGGTGTGGCGCTTTGGGTATTGATAAGTGTAGTTTCGGTAGCAGTTATTTTGTTATAGCGAATAATGCGTTGTCATGTTGAGTTAATCGAAACATACGAGATGGTTTTGTCATCGAAGCTTCTCGATAAACTCGAAGTGACAATTGAGCAAAAGAGTGAGTTGTCATGTTGAGTTTTATCGAAACATAAGTTTGGTATTGGGCATTGAAGCTTCTCGATAAACTCGAAGTGACAACTGAGTTTAAAGAGTGTGTTGTCATGTTGAGTTTTATCGAAACATACGAGTGGTTTTGGACATTGGCTTCTCGATAAACTCGAAGTGACAAGAGTGATTTAATGTGTGTTGTCATGTTGAGTTTTATCGAAACATACGAGTGGTATTGAGCATCGAAGATTCTCGATAAACTCGAAGTGACAAGAGTTAATCCTTCAGCCACAATTGCGGATCAATTTTCTTATCCATATTCCAAACTTCAAAATGCACTTCGGTAACGTCCTGTTCTTCATCTGTCATCACCGTACCAATCGCATCTTTCATGTTTAGTTGTTTTCCTTTTTCTATTCCTGCATTTACAGATGCTAGTTTAGCATAAGCAGTAAAATATTTACCATGGCTTACCAATACAATTTTTCCCATTCCGGGCACTGAAAACACTGCGGCAACAGTTCCTTTAAACACACACCTTACACTTGCTCCAGACTGTGTGGCAATATCAACCCCATTGCTGTTTACCATTACTCCTTTTAAAGTAGGATGAGCATGTTGCCCGAAAAGTTCAGTGATATATCCTTTTTCAACAGGCCAAGGCAAATTGTTTTTATTGCCTTCAAAATCATTCGATATTTTTAATGCCTCAGGTGTGAGGTACATTTCTTTTTCGGCAGTTGCAGGTTTTGGAGTTTCTTTTTTCGCAGGAGGTGCAATTGTTCCTTTTGGTATTGCTGCTAGTCTTGCAGCCTCTTCACGCCTATGAGCTTCTTCTTCTTTTCTTCTTGCTTCGGCAATTTCATGAGCAATCATTTCTTCAATTGCTTTGTTTAATTTCTTTGCAGCTTTTTCATTTTCTGCCAATTGTTTTCTCAACTCTTTTTCTTTTTTCTGCAAAACAGTGAGCACTTCTCCTTCTTCTTTTTTATCTCCTTCCAATTCTTTTTTCTCATCTTCTTTCATGTTGATGAGTTCAAGTTTTTCGCGTTTTTTAGCAAGCAATGAATTGAGTTGCTCAATTAGTTCATTTTGTTTTTTGATGATCAACTCAGCCTGATGCCTTCTATAATCGCTGTATTGATTGAGGTATTGAATACGTTTGATTGCCTGATTAAAGCTTTGAGACGAAAAGATAAACATCATTTTATCGTATACATTTCGTGCCTTGTATGCACCTAAAATATTTTTCGCGTATTCATCTTTTAAAATAAACAGGTCGCTTTTAAGTTTGGTGATGGTATCCTGCTCAAAGTTTATTTGTGCTGTGATGAATGCAATTTGCTGTAATACGTTATTGATAATATTTTCACGTGTACGTATCTGACTTGATATTGCTTTTAGATGTTTTAGAGAATTGCTTTTCTGGCTTCTGGTTTCTTCCAGAACTTTTTTGGTATCCTGAATTTTAGCAACAAGTTCTTTTCTTTTTTGCTCTAAGTCTTTACGCTGGTTAGGTGTTTGTTGGGCAAACGAAAATACAGTAAGCACCAAAATGCTTGCTGTTAAAAATATTTTAAGGTTTAATAACTTCATAATTGCCCGGAATGCTGAATAATGATTCTTTCTTTTTCTCGAATACAAAATTGCTCAGCTTAAACTTACAGTCAATATTTTTTTCTGCCCTGATGTTGATATTCACGTTCGAAGGGTATGCATTATTCAAATGAGTGTATGGATTTGAATACTCCACAGTAAATTGTCTGTTTACATTTTTATCTTCTAAAATATTTTTTGTAAGTATTAAAGAGGAATTGTAAAATGAAGTTTGTTTTTGAGAATTAAGAACTGTGGATATGATAATTTTTGATAAAACGGTATCAACAATACTTTGCTTTTCATTTTGATCGAAAGCCGGATTTCCGATAATTATTTGTTGCAATTGTTTTAAATGAAGATCAACATTTGATATTTTTTTGAGATAATTATAATCGGCTATGACGCACTTACGGTGCAGCCTATCGAGGATAATAACAGAGTCAGTGGTGATTTTTATTCGTGCTGCCTCGATGCCAAATAATACAGTAACACTCATTAAAATGTATTTGTCTTTTTCCATGATGATGGAAACGTTAAAATTTTGTTCTGAGTTTTTTTCTGTGTATGAAACTTCACCTTTTGCCGAAAAATAATTGAAACTGTTTTCGTTATTTTTTAATTTTTTTATCAGAAGTTCTGCAGAAGAAGGTTTTACCACTTCTGTTGGTTTTGGAGCTGCTATGATTGCTTTTTTGCTTTTACAACCAACACTCAAAATTAATGAAGCTACAAAAAGAAGTGAAAAGAGATTTCTATTCATACAGCTTTCCATCATTTATCTTTTTATCAAGAAATTCACCGCTGCTTCCAAGTTCTTTTGCGCGTTTCCAGTTTTTTAACGCCTCATCTTTTTGGTTAAGTTTATATTGAATGTCGCCAAGATGCTCAATTACTTCGGCACTGTTTGGGGTAATGGCTAAAGATTTTTCGATGTACTCTTTTGCTTTTGCATACTCTTTTTTCTGGTACAATATCCAACCATAAGTGTCCATATAAGAAGAGTTTTCAGGCTCTATGTCCATCGATAATTTTGACAACTGCTCAGCTTTATCTAATTCGGTATTTCGTAAACTCAAAAAATAGGCATAGTTGTTTAAGGCATAGGAGTTTTTCGGATCAAGCTTTAATGCCTCTTCAAAAGCAGAGTCGCAGGCGCTATATTTTTTTAAATAATGACAAGCATCACCTAATGTTGCATATAACTGAATAAGAATTTCTTTTTGATCGACAGCAATTTCAACTCCTTTATTTGCACTTTTAAATGCCTTCTCATAATCTTTTAACTGCATGCTTGCAATAGAATGATACACATAAAAAACAGCTTCATTCGGAAAATATTCAAGCGCATTTTCACAATCCTTTTGCAAATTTATATTGTTCTTTAATTCAGAACTGCAAACAACAAGCTGTTGCCAAGCCATGATATTTGCAGGTTCAATAGATACTGCTTTTAAATATTGGACATGTGCTGATTCAAAATCTTTTTCCATCTCATATAAATCGCCAAGAACAATATATGCAGTTGATTCAAACGGATTAGCTTCGATAAAAACATGAGCTAGTTCGTAACAACGTTTAGAATAATTATCAATATTTTTTGAAGAAATAAAATAAACCATTGCGCTTAACTTAGCCTTAACATCAGTGGTTTTGCTTTTCATTCCGGCAAGTGTGCAGCTATAAAAACGCTCCTTATCTCCTTTTGATAAATAATAATCGGCTAATGCAAAATAGGCAAACCCGTTTTGCGAATCCAGTTTTATTACTTGCAGATAAAGTTCAACAGCTTTGTCGGTTTTATTATTTGCCATGTACAAATCAGCCAGCATGCCTACATATTTTGCTTCATTTGGGTAAGCATTAATTAGTTTTTCAACTTCCTTAATTGCTTTTGATAACTTGTTTTGAGCTAAATAAATTTGTTCTTTTTGTTTAACAATTTCTTCGTTTATACCAACTTGACTTTCAATTTTATCAAGAGTTTTAATGGCCTTTTTGTATTCATGAGCAAGTAAAAACATATATGCAGCTTCAACTTCCAGGTTCATATCTTTTTCTTGTTTTGCCATTTCGTGGTAAAGCAAGGCGGCATTTTCATAATTTTTTTGCTTGATATAAATTTCGGCTAATTGTTTTTTATACCAGATATTATTATCATCAAAATTCACTGATCGCTTGGCATATAATTCTGCATCTTCAAACAATTGTTTTTCTTCATACACTTTGCTTAACATATAATTAACGGCAGCATTATCGGGTTGAAGTGTTAAACAGACTTTGAATAATTTTACTGATTCATCAAGATTGTTTATCAGTTTTTCTTTGTTCGCATTGATAAATGCTGCATCAAATTTTATTCTGTCGGATTCGCTGAGAGTTTTTGTTTTTTGCGCATAAACAAAGGTGCTTATCATCAGAGATGCAAACAAAAAGAATAAAAATTTAATACTGATTTTGGCTTTCAAATAATGGTTTAGTTAAATATTGGTGGTGTAATCGCCAATACTAAGATCCTTTTTTTCACCTGTGTATTCAACGAAACTTCCGATCATGGCATTATCAATAATTGCATTTTTTATTTTGGTATTATTTTGAATGATGCAATTTTCGACAACGGCATTTTCAATAATGGTACCTTCACCAATTGATGCATAAGGACCAACAACAGATTTTATAAGCGTTACATTTTTTCCAATAAATGAAGGCTGAATGATAGTTGAATTTTGTATTGAAACACTATCGTCAACCATTTTAATTTTATCATCAACCATAAATTGTAAGATGCGGGAATTGGTATACACGGTAGAATTTTTATTTCCGCAGTCAAGCCACTCAGCCACTTTTCCGGGCTCAAATTTATAGCCTTTTTGTTTCATGTTTTCCAAAGCGTTGGTGAGCTGGTATTCACCCTTTTCTTTGATATCATTATCGAGCAAATATTGTAATTCACTGCGCAGGTAAACTCCGTCTTTAAAATAATAGATTCCTATGATTGCAAGATCGGAAACAAAATTTTGTGGCTTCTCAATAAAATCGGTAATCACATTGTTGGCATCAACTTTTACCACACCAAAAGGTTTAGGGTCATCAACTTTTTGAACCCAGATAATTCCATCTTTACTTCTGTCGAGTTTAAATCCTGCTTTAAACAAAGTGTCGGCAAAAACAACAAGTACATTTCCTTCCAGCGATTCTTTCGCACACATGATTGCGTGAGCAGTTCCAAGAGCTTCGTGCTGATAATAAATGGTTCCATTTGCGCCAAGTTTTTCAGCAACAGCAACTAATTTATTTTCAACATCTTTCCCAAAACTTGGATGTATAATGTATGCAACCTCCTCAATGCCTTCACCGCAAACCTCTTCAAGATCTTCAATAATTTTTTGTACAATTGGTTTTCCTGCAACAGGAATTAATGGTTTTGGAATTGTTAAGGTATGTGGCCTCATACGTTTTCCCATACCAGCCATTGGAACGATTATTCTCATATTTTTTATTTGCTGTTAGCTATTGGCTTTTAGCCTCTAGCTAGATATCTTTTATAATTTATTTTTAACTTCTTAAATCTTAAATCACTTTCCGGTATGTCCATAACCACCTTCACCACGTATCGTTTCATTCAGTTGGTTAGTTTCCACCCAATTTGCTTTTTCATGTTTTGATATAATCATTTGAGCAATGCGTTCCCCATTTTTTATTTCAAAAACATCTTCTCCAAAATTTATCAATAATACTTTTACCTCACCTCTGTAATCGGCATCAACAGTTCCCGGAGAATTTAAAACTGTGATTCCATGTTTAAAAGCCAACCCGCTTCTTGGACGAATTTGAGCTTCATAACCTTCAGGAATTTCCATAAAAATACCTGTCGGGATTAATTGACGTTGCATTGGTTTTAGATAAACGGATTCATCAAGAAACGCTTTCAGATCCATGCCGGCAGCATGAATAGTTTCATAAGCAGGAAGCGAATTATTTGATTTGTTTATTACTTTTATCTCCATCAAAAATATCTGTGAATTAATTGGGCGAAGTTAGCAATTTATCTTTTTTATAAAACACAAATGCTGCAACACCAAAAATAGCGAAAAGGATGGCGTTTATTGAATATGAAAGCATGGCGTTGCTTAATAAAAATTGATCTCGAAAGAAGGTGCCAATTAAAAAAATGGTTAATGCAAAAAGCGCAAATCCTAACACATTTTTAACGTGATAATGAATGGGATAATATTTCATTCCCATAAAATAACAAAGCACCATCATGCTGAAATAACAAATAAATGTTGCCCATGCCGAACCTATATATCCAAAAATCGGTATCCACCATATATTTAAAACGATGGTAATTCCTGCACCGACCAATGAAATGAAAGCGCCTTTATTTGTTTGATCGGAAAGTTTATACCAAATGGAAAGATTATAATATATGCCCAAACATAAATTGGCAAGAAGCAAAATTGGAACAACTTTTAACCCTTCGTAATAGGGTGTATCGATAAAATATTTGAACACATCAATGAATAATGTTACCAATAAAAAAATACCCAAACAGATAATTACAAAATAGTCCATCACCTGAGCGTAAATTGTTTTTTTATCTGTTGTTTTTGCATGAGAAAAAAAGAAAGGTTCGGCAGCAAATCTAAATGCCTGAATAAACAAACTCATCAAAATAGATAATTTATAGTTGGCCGAATAAATTCCTAACTGACTCATGCCTGCTTCGCCCGAAGGCAATAAATATTTCATAATGGCGCGATCTAAAGTTTCATTCACCATTCCTCCCAAACCCACTACCAGCAAAGGCAAGCCGTACAACATCATTTTTCTCCAAAGCACCGGATCGAATCCTTTTTGAATATGTTTTATTTCGGTAAATAATAGAGGAAGTGTAATGATGCTTGATATTAAATTTGAAATAAACACATAGCCTACACCAATTTCCTGATGATAAAAAGGAAGAGAAAGATTTGATGTTTTTAAGAAGTACGGACAGATCAATAAAAAATAAATGTTCAATAAAATATTTGAAAAGATGTTGATGTTTTTTACGATGGCAAATTTGATTGGTCGATTCTGTTGACGAAGCAAAGCGAATGGAATACTTGCAATAGCATCCAAACCAAGAATCAGTGAAAAATAAATAATGTATTCGGGGTGTGAAGCATAACGAATAGCATTTGCAATTGGATGCGAAAACATGCTCATGCCGATCATAAAAACGATGGAAGAAACACTTATGGAAATAAATGCTGTAGGAAATACTTTTTCTTTTTGTGTTTCATCCTGAGAGAAACGGAAAAAACCTGTTTCCATTCCATAGGTAAGCATCACAATAAAAAATGAAACGTAAGCATACAATTCGCCAACTACGCCATAATCAGAAGTGTTAAAAACCCTTGTATGTAAAGGCACCAACAGGTAATTAAGCAACCTTCCAAGGATTGTGCTTAAACCATAAATTGCTGTTTGTGATGCAAGTTTTTTTAGCTGACTCAATTTGGCAGAATTATTATTTTCAAATAAGAAGATAAATTCTTGTATTAACGAAAACGATTATTCACATTAACTATTATGGTGTATAGTTTTTGAGTGATAATGTTTAGAACATTCGGCAGTACAAATAAATTAGGTTAGCTAAATTCTTTTTAAAAATAGATTTGTTTTCTAACCTAAAATAAAAGCCTTTTTATGAGTAAATTTTTCAAAATCACGGGAATCACCCTGGGGGTTATTCTGCTTGTGGCCATCTGTTTCGCTGTGTACATTAATTTTGATGGCATCCCAAATTACAAGCCCGGAAATATTAGTATGAATGTTGAGGTAACTCCCGAAAGAGTTGCCAAAGGACAAAAAATCGCATCCATGCTTTGCATCGAATGTCACAAAAACAGTGATGGAGTTTTAACCGGAAAATATTTGGATGAATTACCAAAAGAATTTGGAGTTATCAATTCTAAAAACATTACCAATGATCCTGAAATTGGCATCGGTTCGTGGACAGATGGAGAACTTTATTATTTGCTTCGTACCGGAATTGCTAAAGACGGACATTATATTCCACCTTACATGGTTAAGTTTCCGCTTGCAGCAGACGAAGACATAAAAAGTGTGATCGCCTTTTTAAGGTCGAATGAAAAATGTGTTCAGGCAAATGGAGAAGAGCCAATTGCTTCATCGCCTTCTTTTCTCGTAAAAATGTTATCACATATTGCTTGGAAACCACTTCCTCTTTCAGAAAAAGAAATTCCAATGCCCGATACAAATAATATGGTAGCTCATGGAAAATATTTATTTACTGCCATGTATGGATGTTTTATGTGTCACTCAAAAGATTTTAAAACTATGAATGTTTTGGAACCAGAAAAATCAGAAGGATTTTGTGGTGGAGGAAATCACATGCAAGATAAAGAAGGAAAAGAAGTGATCACAGCAAATGTAACTTTTGATGAAACCGGTATTGCTAAATATACCGAAGATGAATTTGTTCAGGTAGTGAAATTTGGCAAAAAAAGAAATGGTGAAATGGTTCGTTATCCGATGTTCCCCCATTCACAGCTAACAGATGTTGAAGTTAAAGCAATGTTTGCCTATCTTAAAACTATTCCTAAAATCAAGAATCAGATAAAGATGTAAAAATTTAACATTCAGATACCAACAAAAAAACCACTAAAATTTAAGTGGTTTTTTTCTTTCAGGTTTTTTCTGCATAATTGGCTTTCCAAAATTCGGAGAACCCATTGAAAATTCGTTCGTTTTTATTTTTATTTATTTTATTCTCTTCAATCAATCAAATTGCCTTTGCGCAAAATAATTTGGTGATTAATGGAGTGGTGCGTGATAAAAAATCCGGAGAAAGACTTGTGGGCGTAACTGTTGGTGTAAAAGGAAGTATCAAAGGAGCTATTACGGATTTTGATGGCGCCTTTTCTTTAAAAGCAGTATCGTTCCCTGTAACAATTATTATTTCCTATATGGGTTTCGAAAAACTTGAAATGGTTGTTACCAACTCTTCAAAAGCCCTCGATATAAAAATAACGGAAAGCTCAAGAAATTTAAATGAAGTTCAAATAACAGATTCACGCATTACTGAACGTCAGAAGCAAGCACCGCTTACTGTTGAAACGATGGATGCAATGGCTATTAAACAAACCCCGGCAGCAAATTTTTATGAAGGTCTTGGTCATTTAAAAGGTGTTGATTTAGTGTCGGCAAGCATCGGTTTTAAAGTAATAAATACCCGTGGCTTTAACAGTACCTCACCGGTTCGTTCGTTGCAATTAATTGATGGTGTTGATAATCAATCTCCGGGTTTAAATTTTTCTTTAGGAAATTTTTTGGGAGCATCTGAATTAGATGTTCAAAAAGTGGATTTAGTTGTTGGTGCAAGCTCTGCTTATTATGGCCCGGGAGCATTTAATGGAGTTATAAATATGGAAACAAAAAGTCCGTTTTTATATCCAGGATTAAGTGCACAGGTAAAAGTTGGTGAACGTAATTTAACCGAAACTGCAGTGAGGTGGGCGGCAGTTATTAAAAATAAAAAAGGGGAAGAAAAGTTCGCATATAAGATCAATATTTTTTATATGCAGGCAAGTGATTGGTTATCGTCAAACGCATCTCCTACCTCTCAATCACCTGTAAATAAAACCAACCCCGGAGGATATGATGCGGTGAATACTTATGGCGATGAGTTTGTGAATCCACGTTTTTACCAGTCGCCAAATTTAAGTTATCTAGGTTACGGATATACTTTGCGAGATGGTTATAAAGAATCAAATCTTGTAAACTACGACACAAAAAATTTAAAAGCAGGAACTGCATTACATTATAAAATTGATAAAGAAAATGAGCTTATTTATTCTTTTAATTTTGGAACAGGTTCAACTATTTACCAAGGTGACGACCGTTTTGCATTGAAAGATATTTTATTTTTTCAAAACAAAATTGAGCTTAAAAAACAAGGCAAATATTTTATACGTTTATATTCAACAAACGAAGATGCCGGGAAGAGTTATGATATTTATAACTCCGGAGTGCTTTTACAAAATGCTGCAAAATCCGATAATGATTGGGGAAATGATTACAGCAATTATTGGAGCCAAAATATTGGTGATTACAATAGCGGTCGTATTAGCTCTATCAGGCCGCCAATAGGAGTTGTTCCCAATAATCAATATGTTGCATATGTAGATAGTTTTCTTCGTGCCACTTATTCAGATTCACTAAATCTCTTTCATCAGCTTGCAAGAAATTATGCAAATGGCATTGGAAAAAACGGAAGCAATATTCCCCGATTTGAACCCGGTACTGCCAGATTTGACTCAGCCCTTAATGCAATTAATTCCTTAACAAACCGACAAGGAGGTTCTCGTTTTTTTGACCAATCAGCTTTATATCATGTTGCGGGAGAATATCAATTTAGCTTCTTAAAATTTGATTTTAAAACAGGTGGAAATTTTAGATTGTATGCACCGTATTCTAAAGGAACAATTTTTTTAGATACAGTAGATAACCAAAGAATTTACAATAAAGAATTTGGTATTTATCTTGGTGTCGAGAAAAAAATATTTGATGAGAAACTTCGAATAGGTGTTACGAACAGGGTAGATAAAAATCAAAATTTTAATTACCTGTGGTCGCCTGCTGCTACTTTTGTTTTTGTGCAAAAAGAACATGTTTTCCGCCTGTCTGTTTCATCCGCTTTGCGTAACCCAACACTAAGTGATCAATATATCAACCTCAACGTTGGACGAGCAACTTTGCTTGGAAATTTGCATGGTTTCGACAGTTTGGTTACCGTTTCATCATTGGTAACTGCATTAAATTACGGACGCGATAAAATGCAATATTTTAATATTGATGCAGTGAAACCGGAGCAAGTGCAAACAATTGAATTAGGTTATCGTGCAACAATTGAAAAAAAGTTTTTTTTAGACATCAGTTTTTACCACAGTTGGTACCAAAATTTTATTGGATATAAAATTGGTGCAAAAGTGGATTGGTCAAATGGCAATCCTTTCCCAAATACAACACCAACTGTTTATCGTGTTGCAACAAATTCAAAAGATGAAGTTACAACAACAGGATTTACAATTGGCATCAATTATTTTTTCAAAAAACAGTTGGGATTTAGTTTTAATCATTCCTATAATGAACTCGACAGACATGGTTCAACGGATAATTTAATTCCTGCTTTTAATACCCCAACAAATAAATTTAATATTGGTATTAACGGACGAGATTTTTCAATTAAGTTTTTTGGAAAAGAAATAGAACATCTCAGCTACGGTATAAATTATAAATGGACGGAAGGATTTGTTTTTGAAGGGTCACCGCAGTTTACGGGAAATGTTGCAGGTTATGATATGATTGACGCTCAAGTGAGCAAAAGTATTCCCAATATACATTGCACAGTAAAAATGGGAGCAAATAATTTGTTAAATAATATGGTGTATCAGGTTTATGGAGGCCCACTTGTTGGCCGACTTGCATATCTTTCCATATTA
>Ga0194047_10001887_pt1 | contig 12375 bp, 15 predicted proteins | sample JunL225m_MetaG_2_FD_160070 | JGI IMG/M metagenome (GOLD analysis project Ga0194047, IMG submission 160070) | Anoxic zone freshwater microbial communities from boreal shield lake in IISD Experimental Lakes Area, Ontario, Canada - Jun2016-L221-5m | ecosystem: Environmental > Aquatic > Freshwater...
CCTGCATAATTTCAGGGAAATAACCGACCTGTAGCACCGAATTGACGGGAATCATGTCTCACTAACTTTTTTATTGGAATAATGATTCTATTGTAAGAGAATTTCCCGTCGAAAGTCCGCACCATTTAGGAGAATGTCATGTTGTTTACCCCAGCTGAAACAAAGGTAGTGATTGTTGGAGGTGGCACGATGGGCGCAGACGTTGCAGCCGTATGTGCACGTGGAGGTTGTGCTGTTCAAGTAGTGGAGCCTACTACTGAACGTCGCGCTCTTTTACCCGATTACTTTGCCAATACCTTGACCGAACTCGGTTATGAAAATCGCCTTCATTTATTGAGTGTTGCCGGATCTTTAGAAGAGGTGGATTGGTTAGATGTAGATCTGGTGATTGAATGCGTACCAGAGCGTCTTGATATTAAGCAAGAATTATTTGCAAAGCTCGAGCAGTATGCAAAACCCGAAGCAGTGTTGGCGAGTAACAGCACAAGCTTTCCTATTAGTCAAATTGCAGGGGACTTAAAAACAGCCGCCCGAATGATTGGCCTACATTTTTTTATGCCAGCCCATTTAATTCCTTGTGTAGAAGTTGTTTATGGACAAAAAACTTCACCGATGGTGGCCGAAAGCCTCACCAGATTAATGACGGCTTGTGGCATGGTGCCAGTCACTGTCAAAAAAGACTTGCCAGGCTTTTTGGCAAACCGCTTGCAACATGCTTTATCAAGGGAAGCCTTTTCTATGGTTGATGCTGGTATTTGCACTCCAGAAGATATCGATAAAGCTGTTCGATTCGGCTTTGGTTTTCGGTATATTGCCGCCGGTCCAGCGATGCAGCGCGATCATGCTGGCCTTGAAATCCATGCTGCAGGGGGCGCCACAATTTACCCATCCTTAAACAATTCTCCAACGATTGCCAAGTGCTTAAGTGAGCGGGTTGAAAGTGGAAAATTTGGTATGAAAACGGGAGAAGGATTTTTTCCTTGGACTGCGGAGACGATTAAAGCAGAACGCAAACGCTATCAAGATGCTTTGCGTGAGGGTTTAAAAATAATTCAGAAAGAGCTTCCCGAGATTAAATAGTTCTCGCTAGCCTTATGAAATATCTTTTAGGTTTAATTTGCGAAGGTGGGGTGCGAGTCGATAGGTCAATAGCACCACGGCAATTGTTGCTGCTCCACCAAAGACAATCGAGGGAACTAAGCCCATGAGGCTTGCAGCAATACCTGATTCGAGAGCGCCAAGCTCATTTGAAGATCCAATAAAGATGCCATTGATCGCACTAATCCTGCCGCGCATATGATCTGGAGTAGTCAGTTGCATGACACTACCCCGAATCACCACCGAAATAGAGTCACAGCATCCTGAAATAAATAAGAAAAAGGCGCACACCCATAGATTGCTTGAAATACCAAAGGCAATGATGGACAGACCAAACCCGGCAACCGATAGAAATAAATATCTGCCGGAGTTATTCAGTAAGGGTCTCCTTGCCAGATAAATCCCCATCAGTACAGCGCCTGCTGCTGGAGCAGCTCGCAAGATACCCAGCGTTTCCGGTCCTGCATTGAGTACTTCTTTCACAAAGGCAGGAAGGATCGAAACAGCTCCACCAAAAAGTACTGCAAACATATCTAATGCCATGACACTCAAAATCAGCTCATGCTTTTTGACGTAATGAAAGCCTTCCAGAAAGCTCTTTAGAAAATTAGTTGAAAGCTTGCCACTCTTTTCTTGCGCCACTTTAATAAAGGTAATTCCGTAGAGACCAAAAGCACCGCAGAATGCTGCGAGTAAATAGGTCCACTCTAGACCGGCAAATCCAATCATGAGTCCACCCAATCCTGGTCCTGCTACTACGCAAATCTGAAAGGCTGATGAAGCGTATGCGGTATAGCGGGTAAGTTGATCTCTTGGAATGATTTGACCAAACAATGCCTGATAAGAGGGGCGCAATAAAGCGCGACCGACACCGATAAAAGCGACTGCGGTATAAATCAGTGGTACCGGTGGGGTGAGATATCCCATGGCTACTGCCGCAAGAAATAAGCCCACCATCATATGAATGATGCAAGCTAAGGCTGCAATTTTTTTTCTGGAATAGTGATCTACCGCATGCCCTGAATATAAGGCGAGCGTGAAGTAAGGAATGAGTTCAGCAAGGCCAATTAAGCCCAGAGAAACCACGCTATTGGTGATTTCGTATAGATGCCAGCCTACCGCCACCATCGTGATTTGATAGCTGAGTGTGGCACCAATGCGGTAGAGCAGTAGGGTTCTAAAGGCTTTGCTGGGATTCATGAATTTTGCTTAGTTTAAGACAGTTCGTGCTTTATCCTAGGGGTATGAAGAAAATCATTCGCGTCTGGGACTTGCCAATTAGGGTATTTCATTGGCTATTAGTCATTTGCATCGTTGGCAGCTTAGTCACTATCAACTTGGGTGACTATGCAATTGAATGGCATGCCTATTTTGGCTACAGTATTTTGGTCTTATTAATTTTCCGCATTATTTGGGGTTTTATAGGATCTACTCATGCGCGCTTTTCTACTTTTTTCCCTACAAAGGCGGGCATAGTCAATTACCTCAGTGGAAATTCTTCTCGGGTGCTGGGGCATAACCCACTGGGAGCTATCTCCGTTTTTGCCTTGCTATTGGTTCTATGTGTTCAGGTATTCACTGGTTTATTTGTAGATGATGAGGTGAGCTTCCAAGGTCCACTATCAAAATACATCCCCAACTCTTTGGTTTCACTCTTCTCAGAAATTCATGAAGGAAATCAGGTGTTGATATACACCTTAATTACGATTCATATTGCGGCTATTCTCTACTACAAAAAGTTTAAGGGCGAGGATCTCATTAAGCCAATGTTGAGTGGTGATAAAGAAATTGACCCAAGTGAGGAGGCAAGTTATTCGCCGACTGACTTGGGCCGACCATCCCAGGATGGTTTTATTCAGCGCACGCTTGCATTGATTCTGTTAAGCGTGATCGCGGTAGGGGTAGGTTACTTGATCACTTCTTCTTGAAGTCATCGTGACAAGTTTTACAGGTTTGTCCCGCAGCTGCAAAAGCCTTCTTAATACTTTCAAGATCGCCTGATTGAGCAGCAGTATTTAAACTAGCCACTGCTAGCTGCATCTTGTCGCCTGCTCCTTTGAACTTCGCATTTTCAGACCAAATTTCTGGTTGTGCTTTGCCACCTTCAGTGCCTGGACCAAATGCTTGCCATGGCAGTGTTGATAGCATTGCAACAATTGCTGCGTTCTTAGCAACTTCATCTTTGTTGTAAGGGGCTTCACCTTTTACAACAGCACCAATCTTTGCAAAAGAAGTCGACATTACGGTAAATACGCTTTGACGATATTTAATTGCATCTTCTGCTTTTTGGAATTGAGCAAAAGCAACACCGGTTCCAAGCGCTAAAACAGAAGCGCTAGCGGCAAGAATAATTTTTTGTAGTTTCATGGAGGACCTCTAATTATTGGGCGGTTGATAGGGGGTAAGACTGGCAGTTAAATGAGCATACCCCAGAATGATGTCTTTTGCTTTTTCGCCAAATTAGAGAATCATTTGCAAAGGTAGTGTAATTAAGTAGAGTAGCCACTTAAAAAATGCCATCAGCGGCTCCATCCAAAAGTTACCGATAATCCCAGTAAATACTAGGGCTAGAACAATAAAAAATCCCCAGGGCTCAAGTTTTCCTAGAGCAATGGACTGGCGCGCGGGAAGTAGGCTCGATAAAATACGGCCGCCATCCAAGGGAGGTAGCGGAAACAGATTGAATACCAGTAGACCAATATTCCAGGTAATACCCGCTTGTGCCATAGAAACAAAAAACTTTTCATCTATCCCAAAGCCCAGCAGGCAGATTAACAATATTGCCCAAAAGATTGCCTGTATAAAGTTTGAACCCGGACCAGCCAGAGCAACCCAAATTGAGTCTATCCTAGGGTTTCTAAGGCGCCCAAAATTGACGGGAACGGGTTTGGCGTAGCCCACCAAGAATGGAGATCCGGTAATTAACAGTGCCAAGGGGATCAAAATAGTACCCACAGGGTCTATATGTTTGGCGGGGTTAAGACTAACGCGGCCAAGCATATAGGCGGTGTTATCCCCAAACCTACGGGCGGCATAGCCATGGGCTGCCTCATGGATAGTAATCGCGAAAATCAAAGGAATCGCATTAATCGCAACAGCTTGGATAGAATAGTCAGTAATCATGGCAATATGATATCCATAGGAGCAAAAATTGACTGACGATAAAAAACCTGACCCAAAGAACCCAGCTAAGCCTGTAATTGCTAAGCCACCAGCACGTCCTCCAGTCCCCAAGGGACCATCTGGCCCTGCCGGACGGCCTCAAGCAGGCTTTGGCGGCGGAAAAGGCATGATGCGCAAGGCCGGCCGCGGTCGATAGTGGATAATCACTCCATTAATCAATGCGTTTAAAGAGGACTGAGCATGAACGAATGGCACGAAGAAACTAAAGAAGAAATTAATAAAAAGATCATTACTTTGATTGTGATGTTGGCTGCAGCTACTAGCTTGGCTATCTTATTTGCTTTAGTGGCAGCTCATACTGGTTACGTATTCGGTTAATTTGAATTCATGACTAGCCATCGCCAACCTGCTGTATTTGCTGGCCATGGTAGTCCAATGTATGCCTTACAGCCTAATCGCTATACAGAGGCATGGACTGAGCTAGGTAGATCCTTAAAACGCCCCGATGCTGTACTTGTCATTTCGGCGCATTGGGTAACCCGTGGAGTATGGGTTACTGCAATGGCTAAACCTAAAACAATTCACGATTTTGGCGGATTTCCACCGGCGCTATTTGAGATTCAGTATCCAGCGCCTGGTAGTCCAGCGCTTGCTGATCGCATTACGGAGTTATTGAATGTTCCGGTGGTTCTTGAAGAGAATGAATGGGGTATTGATCATGGTGCTTGGTCAGTCTTGAAATATCTCTATCCCAAAGCTGATATTCCTATTGTGCAACTTAGTCTAGATGGTTCAAAGTCCGCTCAAGAGCATTACGAGTTAGCTAAGCAACTACGCCCTTTGCGAGATGAAAATATTTTGATTCTTTCTAGTGGCAATATCGTTCATAACCTGCGCACGATTGATTGGCATACCGATGTAGAGCCTGCGCATTGGGCTCAAGACTTTAATACATTTTTTAGTTCAGAGATGCTTGCTAATCATCACGAGCCCCTCATTCATTGGGAAGCATATGGGGATGCCGCACACTTATCGATTCCAACACCAGAACACTACTGGCCAGCTTTATATACCTTGGCACTTCAAGAGGAAGATGAGCGAGCCAAGATTTATATCGATGGCATAGAGATGAGCTCCATTGGTATGCTTGGTTTTTCCATACAGTAGAGCGCCAAATATGTGGCTATCCTTTCTGGCGATATTTTGTGGTGCAGGGCTTGGCGCCTTATTGCGAGCCAGCTTTAATTTCCTTACTGTAGGTGCTGCTTCAGTCATTCCGCTGGGAACACTATGGTCCAATATGGTTGGAGGCTACCTAGTCGGAATTGCCGTCGCTTTTTTTGCTAGCAACCCAAGCCTCTCTCCAGAATGGAAGTTATTTATCATCACTGGATTTTTAGGAGGTCTCACCACTTTCTCTAGCTTTTCTGCTGAGGTAGTGAGCTTTATGCAGCGTGGAGAATTCACATGGGCACTAGGAACAGCACTCCTGCATCTCGTTGGATCTTTGGTGCTGACTTTCTTAGGTATCTTGACTTATCAAGCCCTGAAATAAAAAAACAGGAATCCTCGAAAGAGTCTTCCTGTTTTTGATCTAAGAAGAATTACTCTGGTTTGATCTTTGCAATGCGCACTACTGCGCCCCACTTGATTGATTCTGAACGAATCAGGGCAGCAAAGTCTGCAGGTGTTCCGCCACCAATTTCATTGCCTTGAGAGAGCATGAGTTCGCGTAGTTGCGGATCCTTTAAGGCTTCATTGGCAGCTGCATTGAGCTTATCAATAATTGCTTTAGGGGTTCCTTTAGGGGCAATCAAACCTTGCCAGTTCAGTACTTCTACCTTTGGGTAGCCAAGTTCAGTAAAGCTAGGCACATTCGGTAATAGCGGAGAGCGCTTCTTGCTGGTGATGGCAATGGGGCGGAGTTTATCGGCTTTAATACTGGGCATCGCAGAATACATTTGATCAAACATCATCGTGACATTGCCTGCCATTAAATCTGTAAGGCCTGCTGAGCCACTCTTGTATGGCACATGAATCATGTCAATACCAGCGCTTTGCTTAAAGATTTCTGCTGAGAGTTGATGGCTACCGCCAATGCCTCCAGAAGAAAAAGTTAATTCACCAGGTTTAGCCTTGGCTGCATTAATAATGTCTTGTAGAGTTTTGTATGGTGATTTTGGATTGACGACCAGTACAAGTGGCCCTTTTTCAATTAACACAATTGGCGTTACATCACTCTCTGGGTCGTAACGAAGATTGGTAAAGAGAGTCTTGTTGACTGCCATCGGCGCAAAATTACCCATGCCAATGGTGTATCCATCTGGTTCTGCACGTGCAATCATTTCAGTGCCGATATTGCCACCTGCACCCGGTTTGTTATCCACAATAATAGGTTGCTTGAGGATCACACTCATTTTTTGGGCCATCTGTCGACTGCGCGAGTCAGCGCCTCCACCAGCAGCATAAGGAACAATAAAGTTAATAGGCTTGTTGGGGTAGCTATCTTGCGCCTGAACTGCGGCACTTTGAATGATGATCAACGCACTAAATGCCAGAAGAGTAGATGCAAAGGATTTTGAGAATTTCATAAATGATCCGATTTAGATAAAACCAAATAAGCCTAAAACAGCACCAAAGACAATTAAATACAAAGGGTGCCAACGTGTGAATAATGTAAAAGTAATTGTTGCTATGGTCAAGGCATAAGCAGCTACGCCATGGTTAATTTGTAAGGCAATCTGCCACGCAGAGGACAGAACCAAGCCAATGGCTAGTGCAGCAGCCGCATATTGAATGGATTGCTTTTTATGGGGATCTTTAATCCCTAGGAGAAGGCGCTGTAAGTAAAAAATAAAAATCGAGGATGGCCAAGCAATCGCTAGGGTGGCCACGCATGCACCTATCACACCATAAACATGCCAACCCAAGAGGGTGACTGTCATAAAGTTTGGGCCAGGCGCTGCTTGCGCTATTGCAAAGTAATCTGAAAATGTTTGAAGGTCGATCCAGTGTTCTTGATTGACTGCGAGATTCAGCAGTACAGGAAGGAGAGCATTAACGCCGCCAAATGCTACCAGAGAAAAAGCAGAAAGTTTTAGAAATAGACTTAGTAGAATGCTCATACTTTATGGGCTTTCTTCCAAGCTAAAAATAGAGCAAGAGGCGATGCAATCAATACTACCCATCCTAAACCTAAATGGAAGTAGCACACGGCTAGTATGGTGATGATGACTACCAAAAGCATTGCTGGGTAACGAAACTCATCACGCAACATCTTGAAGCCAGTGGAGGCAATCAAGCCAACCCCTACAGCAGAAATGCCGCGCAAGATTCCTTTGACAGAGTCTAAATAACTATAGTGGTCATATAAAACTGCCAATAGCATGACCAAGGAGATGGGCCCGAGAGTTAGCCCCATTACTGATGCAAATGCGCCCTTAGCCCCAGCAAAGCGTGAGCCTACACACACGGCTAAGTTCACAATATTGGGTCCGGGAACAATTTGGCAGATGCCTAAAATCGCACTAAATTCCTCTGAAGTCAGAATCTTGTCACGTTCAACCAAAGTACGTCTTGCCCATGGCAATACACCACCAAAACCTGACATACCAATTTTGCTAAAGCTAATGAAGAGTTGTAGGGGGGTTAGCTGAATCAAAATGGTACGAGACTTTTCTTATTGAGGCTTAAAGGGATATGGAATAGGCCTATCTTCTAGCCAGGCTTCTAGTGTTGCGGTAATGCCTTTTGAGAATGTTTCAAAAATAGGTTCTGCAATAAAGCCTAAATGAGGGGTTACCAATAAGTTGGGCGTATTGCGTAGCGGATCATTTTCGGGAAGTGGTTCTATGTCAAAAACATCTACCGCAGCTTGACCGGGTCGTCCGCTCCTTAAGGCTTTCTGAAGATCTGCCATATGAATGAGGGCTGAGCGCGAGGTATTCACCAAAATAGCATCTGGGCGCATGAGTGCAAGTTGATCAGCTGAGATGAGGCCTTTGGTGCCAGGTCCCGCAACTAAGTGCATTGTGACAATCTTAGAAGTTTTAAGTAATTCTTCAAGGCTAACGGACTTAGCATTTTCAGCTGCAGCACGCTCAGATGTCATGCGTGGACTCCAGGTCACGATCTCCATGCCAAATGCTGCGCCCACACGCGCTACTCGACTACCAATGGATCCAAGGCCCATGACACCAAGGCGCTCTCCAGAAAGCATTGGCAGTACTGATAGTTCATCGCGCCACCCACCAGATGAAATGAGTTTATTTTCTTCAACAAGGCGTTTAGAGGCCCCCAGAATTAAAGCCCAAGTCAGCTCGGTAGTCGTTTCCTTAGAGGGGCCGCCATGAGTGACGCCGATAGGAATGTTGCGAGCAATTAATGCAGCAGAATCTAGTGTGCCATTACGCTCGCCAGTAAACATCAAAAATTTTAGCTTTGGTAAGCGCGCAATCATTGCCTCATTCAATGGGGCGCGATCACGCACGATTGCAATAGCATCTGCATCTTTTACTGCTTCATATAAAGCTTCATCACGTAAAGGCTCATGATAAATGGTGAGCTTTGCTAGTGCATCAAGCTTGTCCCAGTTGGAGAAGCGTCTTAGTGCACGCTCATAATCTCCCAGAATGACGATATTAGGCGAAGTCATAGTGATGCGCTTTCTGAGTGCTTAGTCTGGAGTACAAAGGTGAATGATTTGTTTGAGATCAGATGCTTGGCCTAATTTCCAAAGTGCTGAAATGAGTTGAAGTGTCTTTTCTTTACCAATAATAGGTTCAGCAAGACTAGTGAACTTTTGCTCTAGATTGGCATCACTCATTGGGTTTTCAACGGATCCAATCGCATTCTTCACAAACACGTGTACTTCTTTACCGTTCTTTAGAAAGGCTTTGACATCGACAGAAGCTTCGCTAATGGCAGTATCTGTTGTGGCATTCACCTTACCGCGAAGCGCAACAACGTCGGCGCGATTGACGATATCGTCAGCATATTCACCTTCACCGGCTTGACCAAAGATCAATCCGACGGCACATCCGTGATAAACGCTGAATTTGCCTTCTAAACCATCTTTCGGAGTTTTCTTACCGGTCAATTCCAATACCAGTGGATGCACGCGTAATTCAATACGCTCAACATCTTCTGCTTTGACTCCTTGCGCGCGCAACTGGGCACAAGCGTCGATAGCAGGATGGATCACAATGCCGCAAGCAAATGGCTTGTATGTATTTAAAGAAATCTCAAATGATTTTCCGAGGGCGCGATCTATTTCTGACCAGTCGCATTTGGTGGAAACAGTTTGCATATAGCCACGACCTGCTTCCAGTGCTTTAGAGCTTGCTGTAAAGCCGTGTTTAGCCAAGAGTGCAGACAGTTGGCCTGCACGAGCTGCGCCACCTGGATGAAATGGTTTTGTCATCGTGCCAAATTGTTCACGCATACCCACTGGTTGAGAGGCAGCTATGCCCAAAGCCATAGTGGTTTTTTGCAAGTTAAGACCCATTAAGCGTGAGCAAGCAGCAGCTGAGCCTAACATTCCTGTAGAACCTGTAATGTGCCAACCGCGATGATAGTGATCGGGATACATTGCATTACCCACACGGCAGGCAACATCAATTCCGAGAATGAGTGAGTCAATGATTTGACGACCATTTGCATTGACATGTTCTCCTAAGGCCACAATTGCTGAGGCAACTGGCCCTGCAGGATGAATAACAGTCTTGAGATGGGTATCATCAAAGTCAAAAGTGTGCGAGCTGATACCATTAATTAAGGCAGCACCACCCATATCGACTTTATCTTTGCGTCCAAGGATGCTTGCTTGTGGAGCCGGCTGAAATTCACGGATGGCCGCTAATGAAGATTCAACACTTTCATGATTGGCGGCGCCAATTGCGCAACCAAGCCAATTAAGAAATGTCCGATGGGCTTCGTGTTCAACTTCTGGTGTCCATCCTTGGCTTGGATGAGTAGTAACAAATTCGGCCAATATTTTAGTTATCGGCGGCGCATTGAGATCGGCTGCAGCTGCAATAGCGTGTGACATATAGTTTCCTATTTCTGAAGTGTGTTTATTCGATTTCGATATTACGGTCTTTAGCAACTTTGGCCCAGCGTGCAATATCTTCTTTAATATAGTTAGCAAATTGCTGTGGGGTCATTGGCATCAAAGTCATTGCCTCGCTAGTCATCTTTTCAGAGAACTCTGGAAGCGCCAATACTTTATTAAGCTCCGAATTGAGCTTTGCTGTAATTGCTGGAGGGAGGTTAGCTGGGCCAACAACACCGTACCACTGTTGTCCGTCAAAGCCATTCAATCCAAGCTCTTTAAAGGTGGGGATATTGGGTGCTGCACTACTACGTTTTGCACCAGTCACAGCTAAACCACGCACACGATTGGTATTGATATAAGGTAGCGCTGCAAAAAGGGTTGGGAACATTGCTTGCGTCTGACCTGCCAGTAAGTCTGTATAGGCTGGGCCAACACCGCGATAAGGAACGTGCACCATGAAAATACCAGCAGCCAACTTCAGTTGTTCCATACCGAGGTGGGTTAGTGTTCCTGGTCCTGCCGAGCCATAACTGAGTTTTGCAGGATTCTTTTTCGCGAAATCGATGAACTCTTTAAAGTTTTTAATTGGTAAATCTGGGTTTATTACAAGAACATTGGGCGTAGCACCAATCATACCAATAGGAGTGAAATCTTTAATAGCATCGTAAGACAGCTTACGTACAGCAGGATTGGTTCCGTGGGTGCCAACATAAGCCACCATGAGGGTATAGCCATCAGCTGGTGCCTTTGCCACAGCTTGTGATGCGATCGAGCCACCACCACCACCCATGTTCTCGACGACAACTTGTTGACCAATCGAGCGCGATAATCTTTCTGCTAAGGTTCGAGCAATATTATCTAGACCTCCACCTGCAGCAACTGGAGCAATTAATTTGATCGGTTTAGTTGGGTAAGGAGTAGCGGCAGGAGATTGGGCTTGCACACTTAAACTGGTAAAGAAAGTGAGAGCAGCAAGCGTTACGGATGATAAAAAAATCGGCAATTGCCGATTAGAGGTAATGAACATTTTTTAGGGCCAGGTTATTTTTATGGATTAATCTTGTAGAGTTGGTAATTCTACTATTTATGGCAAATATTTTCTGAGGAGAAAAGCATGACTTTAGTGGGTAAGTCCGCCTAACTGACTTTAATGTTTTTACGATTGGAAGCTTCAAAGGAAATGGAGTCTAAGTCAGGCTCCAAAGCTTCTCGCTGATCAAATACAAAGCACGATCCTTGGTAATGGGCTGAGCCAACTTCTTCAAAATATTTCAGAATACCACCCTCTAATTGGTAGCTATGCTCCATGCCAATTTCGCGCATATAGAGCCCTGACTTTTCACAGCGGATTCCACCAGTACAAAAACTGACAACGGTTTTGTCGGCTAACTGTTCTTTATGGGCAGCAATAGCTTCTGGAAATTCAGTAAACTTTTGAATATTAAAGTGCAGCGCATTTTCAAAGCTACCGTACTCTACTTCAAATGCATTACGAGTATCGAGCATCACTACTGGGCGACCTACATCATCCGTGCCACGATCAAGCCATTCTTGTAATTTTTTAGGCGTGATGAAATTTGCTCGACCAGATTCTGGACGAATGCTTGGATGGTTCATGCGAATAATTTCAGCCTTGAGTTTGATCAGCATCTTTTTAAAGGGCTGATGATCAGACCAACTTTCTTTAGCCTCAAGAAGGCTAAAACGGGAATCACTTCTCAGCCAATCCAAAAACCCACGTAAGGCAACAGTCTTGCCTGCGAGAAACAGATTGATTCCTTCGCCCGTCAGCAAAATGGTGCCCTTAAGCTCTCGGGCATTGCATTCATCGAGCATTTTGCTGCGCAGCGCTGGTAAGTCATCCAGACTGACAAACAAATAGGCGGCAATGTTCAAAATCGGCTTCATAGTCTCCCTATTATCAAGCAAGCTGCTCAATGGGGTGGTAATCTTGGGGCTTCAATTTGGAGGAGATGATCCATGGAGTTTTTTCAAAAAATAGCCAAAAGAGCTGTTCTATTGGGGCTGTTAGCCTTTGGTGCCAGTACTCTTGTAAATGCCCAATCTACGGGCGTGGGAATTTGGCCTACTCAAAAACC
>Ga0194047_10001888_pt1 | contig 12366 bp, 10 predicted proteins | sample JunL225m_MetaG_2_FD_160070 | JGI IMG/M metagenome (GOLD analysis project Ga0194047, IMG submission 160070) | Anoxic zone freshwater microbial communities from boreal shield lake in IISD Experimental Lakes Area, Ontario, Canada - Jun2016-L221-5m | ecosystem: Environmental > Aquatic > Freshwater...
AGATATTTCCGCAAACTTATTTTGCCAGAGGAGTTTTCTTTTGTCACCATTTTTCGCTAACTGCTTTGTTTCCCTCTCTTTTCCCTTAGCTTGATGCTTATGGGGCGGTTCGGGAACCGCCCTTCCCATGATTTGCTATTATTTAAAGCAATTCGCCGTTGTTATGATTCAAGAGCATAGTTTTTACCAGCGGAATCGGTGGCGCTCCATATGCCAATAGTTGGTTATGAAATTCGCGCAGATTGAAGGCATCCCCCTTTTCCTTTTTGTAATCCTCGCGCAACTTGAGAATCAGCAATTTACCCAAAGTATAATTTAGGTAGCCGGGGTCAAAAGTGCCGCGCCGCGCTTCGCTGACGGCAGGGGTTTCTTCCATATAGGCGTTATCCATAAAAAAGCGGGTGGCATCTTCCACGCTCATGCCTTGAGTGTGCATCATGATAGAAACCACATAGCGGCAATTCCGCAATAGGGCTTCGGAAAGCTGCGACATCTGATAGCGCGGGTCATCTGCGCCGTAGCCTTCCTCTATCATCATTTGCTCGGTGTAATGCGCCCAACCTTCCACGAAAGAATAACAGTAGTTGGCAGACCATAGCATGCGCCGTAATCTATTGTTCAATAATTTGAAATGCATGTAATGTAAATAATGACCGGGATAGGCTTCATGGATGCTGACATCCTGTAGGGTAAAGTAATCGAAATTGGTTAACCATTCCTCTTTTTGTTGCGCAGTCCAGTGGGTTTCTACTGGGGTGATGTAGTAGTATGCTTGGGTAGCGACTTCCTCAAATGCGCCGGGAGTATCCATAAAAGCGAAAGCCCACCGCATAAAAGGGGGTGTTTCCGCCACTATACAACGGACTTCGCTTGGCACACTTATAATATTGTGCTGGATTAGAAATTGGCGCACTTCTTCCAGTTTGGCGGTGGTATCGGCTATTATGCTTTCAGGGGTGGGATGATGCCGCGCCATTTTTGCCATTGCTTCTTGCACCGTAAGACCGGGCGCGAATTTTTGGCAAGCAACCCTTAGCAATTCCTGAGTATCGCGGAGGTTTTGTTGCCCCACTTCAAACAGTTCCTCCAGAGGAAGTCCGACCATTTCCCCGAAGAAAAGCATTCTACGATAGCGTTCTGCGCCTATGGCAAAGTTAGTATGAGAAAGCGGAAGACGCTTTTCTAGACCATCTATGTAGTTGTTTATTGCTTCAACGGCTTTCCGGCAAGCGGCGGTGTACTGTGCGGTTAACGTGGCGTTGTTCAACTCCACAAACTGCGCGGTTACATCCCCTTCAAGGTAGGTGATAATGCCTTTGAACATTTCTAGCGCGGTTTCCAACGCAGGGCGCGATAATGCCATCTCAAGGTTTTCGAGTCCTTGCGTCAAGGCTTTCGGGAGCTTTTCTAGATGCTGGACGACCATTTCAAGGCGCTGTTCTAGCGGCGCATAATCCCGTTTTATGTACGCGCTGACATCGGTTAAACCCCCGTAATACAATGGGCTGATTTCGTGTTCGCGCATTTCTTCCAGCGAGAATAATTCTTTGTCAATACAGTGTAATAGGAGTTCGTGGTCGAACCTATTTTCCTTATCATCTGGCGAAAGGGGGCTTATTCGCACTCGTTCCCTAAATTCTTTTAATTGCAGGATACGGTTTCGGAAAGCGCTTGCGCTGGTATCGGGCAATTGTCCATCGTATGCATGTAACCCGCAAGCGGTACCCACTATGGGGAATGTCTCTAGCAAATCTTTGATGTAAATATCTATAAGCGTTTCAAGAGTTTCGTTATCAGTTGTGGCAGACACTTTTTGTTTCCTTCCAGAATGTTTTAGCATGAGGGGAATAGTTACGTTTCTAACTGTACTAGCTTGAAGCCTTCGCCAAATTCAATTTGAGGGGTTGTTTAATTATCCTTAAGCCTATTTTTAGCCTTTTTAACAAATTCGCCAAATTTTCTGTCTTTTTCTCTTTTCTCTACATCGGTCATTTTATAAAATTCAGCTTCCTTTTTTAGCTTTATGAAATTAGTGTATTTGTCTTTATCTAGCTTTTCCTCCTCTACTGCTTTCAAAACCATACAACCAAGTTCGTGCATATGTGTACAATCAGAATATCTACATTCTTTGGACAACTGACTTATTTCATCAAACACTCCTTCTATTCCCATATCTGAATCTGCTATCCCCACTTCTCTAGTTCCTGGATTATCAACCACAAGCCCTCCATTTTCTAGAAAATACATTTCTCTAGTAGTTGTTGTGTGTTTGCCTTTACCAGTAACCAAACTCATCTCTCTTGTTTTTATTTCATCTTTTTGAAGCAACCTATTTATAAGAGAAGATTTACCTATCCCGGATGAACCTAAGAAACAATATGTTTCCCCCATTTTAATATAATTCCTTAAATCATCTAATCCCTCTCTCGTAACGGTACTAGTTGCAATGATGTTGACCGAAGCAAACCTATTTTGTATTTTGTTAATTCTATTATCTAATTCGATTTTTGATATTAAGTCGATTTTGTTAAGTATCATAACAGGGGTTATATTTCCTTCGATTGCGAGAACAAAAAATCTTTCAAATCGGTTAAGATTGTAATCTCTATCCATAGACTCAACAATAAAAGCCGTATCTATATTAGCTGCAATTATTTGATTCTCTTGTTTGTTGCTATATTTTCTCTTAAGTATTGTTTTTCTTGGCAAAATCCCCCTAATAATTGCTTTGTTTTCGGGTAATTCCTCAATAATTACCCAATCTCCCACAGCAGGATAATCTTCCCTTTTTATTGCAGTGAACATGTGTTTTCCAGTAACTTTAGCAAGAAATTCCCCTTCTATATTTCTTACTCTATATACTTCTCTATATTCCGCAACTATTCTTGCTACTGGATATTTTGTCAATCCAAGATTCTCTCGATTTGATTCGAAGAATTTATTGTAACCCAAATTTTCAAGAGTAATTTTTGCCTTGTCCATAGATTTTATTATAACAAACAGGATAAGCTTTCGGAAAGCGCCTGCGCTGGTATAGGGCAGTTGCCCATCGTTACGTTTCTAACTGTACTAGCTTGAAGCCTTCGCCAAATTCAAAAGGTTGTTCTTTGGCGGCATTCTGAGCGCGTTTTGTCATGCGCTCTATGAAGGCTGGATTGTCTATGCTGAATTGGCTAGGATGTTTGCCCATCGCCTCGAATTTCAATTCGAGTGTTTGGCTGATGTCGCTTACATAATCGGGGTCATCTGTACCGAATAATAGCAGCCGTTTGGTGCGGTGAACACTTAGCCCTTCTTTGCGTAAATGCTCCGGGTAGCTATGGGGCATCATAGCAGCGGGAAAAGCGGCATCGAGTGTGGCTTGCCCACAAGCGCGATGGTCGGGGTGCATCCGATAGAGGCGGGTTAGCGGGTCCCATGTGAAGATTACTTCGGGTTTGAAGCGGCGTATTTCTCGTACTATCAATCCCCGCAACTCAAGATTATTGACAACTTCTCCATCACTTAGGTGTAGGAAGGTGCAACCCGCTACCCCAAGTAGCTTTGCCGCTTCAAGTTGTTCCTGTTCGCGAATCTGGCGCAACTCCACTAGGTCGGCTTCGAGGTCTTCAGAGCCTTTGTCGCCGCTGGTTAGCATCAGATAGTGGATTTCACAGCCGGCGCGAGTCCATTTTGCGACTGTACCGGCGCAACCAAACTCAGCATCATCCGGGTGCGCCCCCACCACCAACGCCTTATGGGGAATATCTATATTCATATTTGAAATAAATCCTTTCTACAATTCAAAAAGCCGCATTCCAGCGGACTGGTTGCGGCTTTTTTATACTGCCGAGGCAGTTAATGGGCATCGCTGTTGAACTAGCGAACTAGCTCTCCGGCGATGCCCTTACAGTTATCAATCATGGGCATCACCTCCTTATACTTCTAACAAGCTATTTGAGATTTTGGTTAAAGCTTGTCCCAAGCATAATAGCATTCTGAAGATATAAAGTCAATAGGTAAGCAAGCAAAAAAAGAGAGAAAATGCGTTTGGAAATAGATACCAACTTTGATGCGCTTACTTTGAGCTTGTCCCTCTTGATACCCTAGTGGGTCACGCCGCAATTGAGTTGCCATTGCTCTAAGCTCAAAATGCTTGATTTGATAGGCAATTTATTTGCAACTTGACCCACTAGTATAGCGTTCTGAAAATTAACCAATGGTTAGATGGGCTATTTGAGTTTGCCAAATCATTGTTTTATTAACAAAAGCCAGTACTAGTTGCGTTTGCTTTAGCTTTCATGAGAAGTTTGAACTAAACGCATAATCCATGATAATTGGGACTTGCACTCGAAAGGAACATTGCTTCAAAGTATTTTATAACTTTGTTTTAAATGAAGCGCTTGGAAGGTTTCGAAATGCTTCTTGAACTGTCAAATATGATTTTGTAAATAAGGACGGATAGATATCATGTGTAGGCACTGGTAAGGTTAATCGTCCAATATCATTGCGACATCCCATAAAAATAAGCCTATAACGCATTTGGGGAGCGCCAAAATTTGCAGCTAATAACTGACCCACATTGAGGTTGTAACCCAATAGATTGATTTCCTCTATCAGTTGCTTATATAGAATACCCTTGCCTACGCCCTTCAAATTTGACACATTTTCCAAAATAAAAAAGTTAGGTCTCAATATCTGAACGAATTTAAGAAACTCAAATATAAGGTTTCCTCTAACATCGTCACGTGCTTTTTGCCTGCCTGCCTGACTAAAAGCTTGGCAAGGGGGTCCTCCATATATCAAATCAGGCGTTTTGCTTTCACCTGAATATTCTTTCCAAAAATCGTAGGGATTTTCAATTTTTGTAATATCTTGTTCTATTACTCTAGCATTAGATCCATAATAATTTTGGAGGGTTTCGCAGGCATCGTGCCAAAAATCAGTAGATATTTTGGTAATTATGTTTTGTGATTGGTAACTTGCTTGCTCACAACCAATATCCATACCACCAGCGCCACTGAATAAACTTAAGGCTGTAAGATTTTGACTAATACCAAATTGTTCATTTACAGACTGTAATAGGGACTCAAAAACTGCTTTCGCCAAAGGCACAGGAACTGCGTTTCCTACCTGTAACTGCGTACTAGTAAGACTACCTTGAAAGGCGACTTCATCAGGAAACCCCTGTAAGCGTGCGGCTTCTCTTACTGTGATAAAGCGATTTTCATAGGGATGTACGAATTTATTAAAAATATACCCTGTAACAGTAGGAGAGGGTTTGTCAGGGTAGAGCCTTATCATTCGTAAGTTAGGACCGCCTTTGCGATTGGGGTCTTCCTTAACGTAAAACCTGAAACTTTCATGCCAAAGCTCCTCTGGCAAGTCTTGCATTTTTTGCCCGATTTTTAATAAGTCTATTCTGCGTTGTACAAGTTCCCCTGCCTTACGAGCAATATGGTTCGAAACTTTAGTAGCCTCCATTTCTCGATTTACAAATTTGTAATCAAAATTGGAAATTTTTGCTAATCCATTCATCTCTAATATGACTCTCTGTAAATGAGATTATTCCGTCAAATAAATTGTAAATAGCAGCATCTGGAGGCAAATCTTCGGCTTTTTTTACTTTCTTGTCCTTAGACAACGTCCATACAACATCATCGAGGGCGGTCAAATATTCAGGATAATGTCGTACAGCGTGGATGTTAGAAATTAAAGCAGTCCTCACTTCAAATTGACTCGGTCTAGGTTTACTTTCAGCCCCAATCTTTAGAACTTGATAAATTCCTTTTTTAATATCATCAGTTCTATCCATACCTACACTAGTTTTACCATCAGAAACAGACTCATATCCAGAATTTCTACCCCCTCGCATTTTCCAACCAGAAGGTATAGGGGTAGGATGACCACAAGCATTTGTCAGCCAATAGAAATTTGATTTATCCTCATTGCGTGTTTCATAGCTTTTATAAGCTACTAACCAAAACTTTATATAATCTTCGAAAAATGACTGGGTAGTCGATACTATATCTGTTATTCGTTTATAAGCCCAAGTAAGGCTATCTTGAGTTCCTCGAACACCTAAACTAAATAACTTAATTGCAGTTTTATCCTCCTCTACTATAGGTAAAGAAAGAAATAACTCAGCTGTATGAAGCACTGGAACGGTTGAAGGCTTGTGTTCAGAAACAAAGACTAAATTCCCATCGATAGACTCTTGCAAAGCCTCACTCACAGTAGCTAATGCAAGTGTAGTAAGTGGAGCCGCTTTAACTTCAGCTAATAAAACAATATTATTCTGTCTATCATAGATAATCATATCGACTGGTTCAATTCCTCGGTAAATTATTAAAGTCCGGCTTGACCTCTTGAAAAGCTGATATAAAAAAATGGCTAACAACCTAGAAGTAGATTGTCCAATTTGACCGGATTCTGGTTTATTAGCCGATTCAAATCGAAACTTACCAGTTACAACACAACGGGGGCATACGTTGGTAAAAGGGAAAAATAAGTGCGGTTCCCCTTCTGGACAGTAAAACCAGCCAGTATTTGTCACGCTTTTGTAGTATTCTGCTGCTACAAATAAATCAAATGCAGCTGCCAAAGCAATTCCAAAGTCTATTCCTACTATCTTATGTGTTTGAAAAGCCTTTTCTATAAGAATTTTAGCCAAATCTTCCTCATGAGAGGCTACTGTTATTTGAGTAGCTTTATCAATAGCATTTTTAACCCAATCACTATCAGGCTCTCCAATTTCCTTTGTGATTTCTTGTTTATAGGTTTTTGATTTGTTGCCCAAAAAATAACTCCTTAACTGTTGGAAAAATTCTGGCGTTTATGCAAAGGCAAGATAAAATTACTTACTCAATTCTAACAGTATGTCCCTTTAAATGCTACTTCCTGAGCTAATTACTCAGGATTTATACATTTAAAAATTGATGCTTCCTATGTCGCATTTACTTTGACCCATCATGTATTCGTACTTGACCTAATTGCTGTTCCACTTTTTGAAAAGTTTGAACCAAACGCAACAGCCCTGCAAGCAAAAAAAAGAGAGTACATTATCATATATGTACCCTCGCGTTTATATGTGGGTTAAACGGATTCGCCCACTTTTTCCTCGATTTCGTCTTTCATAGCTTCTTCTGCTGCTTTGGATTTGTGCAAGGTGTTAGGAAGTACCAAATCGGTGAACAGGATACCGCTCAGATGGTCAATTTCATGTTGGAAAACTACCGCATTGAAGCCGCTGGCTTTGTATTTTACGGGTTTACCGAATATATCTTGACCTTTAACGACGATGTGCTTGAAGCGTTTAACCTCACCATACCAGCCCGGCACGCTCAGGCAGCCTTCTTCGCCCAACTGCTCGCCCTCGCATTTTACAATCTCAGGGTTGACAACAACCGCTTTGAAGGCGGAACTTCCATCGTACTCCATATCTTCTGGAATATCCAACACAATGAGTTTAATCAATTCGCCAACCTGTGGCGCACTGATACCAACCCCATTAGATTGCTGCATGGTCTTTATCAAATTTGTGGCTAACTGTCGTAGGTCTTTATCAAACTTGACGACTCTCTGGGATTTAAGCCGTAGGCGCGGGTTATCATCTGTTAGAATTTTCAATAATGCCATAAAATCACTCCGACTTTTATAAATAAAGGGGCGTTGACTTCCCTTTTATAAATTTGAATAGTATCCTCTACTTAAATTATATTACAGCATATTTTGTGGGTCAACGTCTAAAGTCCAGCCGTGAACAAGCTGTGGGCGCAAGCGCCTTATAACTTGCCGGATAGATAGTTCAGCCTCGTTTGGTGGAAGGCTTTCGGCTCGGATGATGCGTAGAACAAATTGGTAGCGATACAACCCCTTGTACTTTCGCTGAAACGCGGGAGCGGGACCCACCATGCTCCAACTTTCGGGGGGAATATCCAGTTCGTTAAACTGAAATTTCAAGTCGGCGGCTACTCGCTCAATTTCAAGCTTAGCGCGTTCCTCTTTAGGGTAGGCATATACAAACTTGATGAGCTTGCAAAAGGGCGGATATAATCTTTGCGCCCGGAACTCAAGGTCTTGGCGGTAGAAAGAGATATAATCGTGACGGCTGGCAGCTTGTATTGCGTATTGGTCTGGGGTATAGGTTTGGAGAATAGCGCGGGCAACCCCTCTTGAATTGGTTCGGCGACCTGCTCTGCCCGCTACCTGCGTTAGAATTTGAAAAGTGCGCTCGGTTGCTCTGAAATCGGGCAAGTATAAGCCGGTATCGGAAGTTACCACACCTACCAGCGAAACAAGCGGCAAGTCTAGCCCTTTGGCTATCATTTGGGTGCCGACCAGAATATCCGCTTGATGCTTTGCCATTTTATCGTAAAGGGTTTGGTAACTATCCCTCCCGCCTTCCCCGATGGTATCCTGATCCCAGCGCAAAACCCGCGCTTGGGGAAAGAGTTTTAGAACTTCTTCTTCCACCCGCTTTGTGCCTGTTCCGAAATATCGAATACGCAAGCTATTACAGTTGGCGCAGCGTACCGGATGGGGCGCGTGTCGCCCACAGCGATGACAGATTAATATTTCGAGGTCGGCATGCCATACCAACGGTGTTTCGCAATCCGGGCATTGCTCGTTATAACCGCAATCTCGGCACATTACAACGGTAGCAGTGCCGCGCCGGTTCAAAAAAAGGATTGCTTGATGCTCTCGCTCTAGCGTTTGTTTGAGTTGCTGGCGCAAGACTCGGCTGAATATGCTGGTATTGCCCGATTTTAACTCTTGGCGTAAATCTACAATTTGGATAGGCGGTAGCGGAAGTGTACCCACCGTTTTATCAAGGGAGGTTTCGGTAGCGGCATGCGGCGCAGCCACCCGTTCGGGCAATTCTAGCAGCTTAAATTCGCCCATTTGCGTTCGGAAATAGCTCTCTATAGATGGGGTTGCGCTACCAAGAATAACCTTTGCTCCGGTTAACCGTCCAATTTCACACGCTACTTCCCGCGCATTGTACAACGGCATGCCAAGCCGACCCTCTGAATCGTCCTGTTTGTAGCTACCTTCATGCTCCTCGTCTATAATTATCAAGCCGGGATTGACGAGTGGGGCAAAAACCGCACTACGCGCCCCTATGACAATTTGCGCTTCGCCCTCGCGGGTGCGCCTCCACTCATCGTAAGCCTCACCGGGGTAGAGCTTGCTATGCCTAACCGCTACTTTACCGGGAAAGCGAGCAGCAAAGCGATCCACTGTTTGGGCGGTGAGGGCGATTTCAGGAACTAGTACGATTGCTTGTTTGCCCTCCCGCAAGGTTCGCGCGATAGCCCGTAGGTAGAGTTCGGTTTTACCGCTGCCCGTTACCCCATGTAGCAGATAAGTTTTATAACCGGGAGTTTGGAGACCATCTAGCAATTCGCGCCATACTTGCGCTTGACGGTAGGTGAGAATAGGGGGTTCTTCGGCGCGTTCTCGCTGTGGGCGATTCGCCAGCGGGTCACGTCTGACTTCTCGTTCCTCTACTTCCAGCAAACCTTTCTCTGCCATAGCACGCAAAAAAGCCAGCTGTACTCCGGTTGCTTCGCAGATTTCGTCTGCGGGTAGCAGGTAGTCCAGTTCTGCGGAAGCGTTAATATACTCTAGTACGGTTTTTTGCTTTTTAGCTCGCGCCAATTTTTTTAGCAAGCTCTCGTCTTCTAGCGAAATCAGCGGAGATAGACGCGCAAACAGTTTTATTTGGGGTTTGATGCCGGGGCGCGGTAGGAAGAAGCCGCGCTTTACCAAATTTGACTCTTCTAAGCTCTTAACCGCTTTTTCAAAGCCGGATTTTGCTCGTTTTACGCTATATTGCTTCTGTGCCTCGCTCAAAAGCGGCTCGCTTTTTGTTTCTTCATTCTCGGCGGTAGGCTCGCCCATCATTTGGCGCAATAGCTCTATTAGAAAATACTCGTTTTTGCTTAACCCGGCAGGCAATAACCCCTCTCGCGCTTCGTCTGCCAATAGCAAAGTTGGTTTAGCGTATCTGGTAAAACCCGTAGGAAGCATTAAAATAGCGCACTCGTAAAGTCCAGCGCAGTAATATTCAGAAAGCCAATGCGCCAATTTTAGCTGGTAAGTTGCCAATAAAGGGCGTTTATCTACGATTTGTAATAGATTGCGGGTAGGAAAATCCGGTTGCTCATTAACCAGATTCAGCACGATACCTTGCGCCTGACGATTGCGAAGCGGCACCCATACCAGTTGTCCCGGCTGAATGATTTCTTCAAGCTGTTTCGGCACGCTATAAGTTAGCCCGCTAAGGAGAGTACCTTGCGATTCCACCGCTATCTCGGCATACAGGCGAGCTTTTTGCGGTTCTTCCGAATCGGCGAGCGGTAACGGTAAGTTAGCTTCGGTCAATCTTTCAACCTGCAATGTCAATGGTTGTAGTCTAGCTTTCGAGAGAGTATTATAACATTCTGTCCCTTTATTTGGAAAACTTGTTCTTAATAGGAGGCAGGGCGTATCCCCTACGGGTTAATTTTCTTGGCGGTTTTGTGGGAGGTTGCTCTTGCCCTCTAAGCGCAATATTTTGCTGGTGATTCGGTTGTGATTAAGTGAACCGCCAGCCATTGCAAATATAACGCCGTTATAATATTCACTTTTATATTCTGCGGTCTCCTCTAACGCCAAGTATTCTTCTGGGCTGAAGAAGTGTTTAGATAAGGTGCCAGTCATTTTCATCCCTTTTTTTCTTTTTGCGGTATAATTATAGCATCAAAAATACCGCCAACCCAACGTTCACGGCTTAAATACAGGGCGTTTCATTATTTAACAATTTGAGCTTGCTCTCATCTCTGGGATTTTACAGGTCGCCAATTGTAAAATATTAGTAAACCATCAAGGGGGAATTGCTCTAATATGGGTTGAAGAAATTTGTCGGTGGCATGGCATTGATGGCGCTTTCTATAATGGAGTAATGGAGATTTTATGAAAAGAACGACACAAGCAAACCCTGCTTTTTTTTATGTGCTGCTAACGTTACTGCTATTAACGTTCTTTCTGGAGGCTTGCGGGGATAATACTGCCACCCTTGCCCCCACAACTACCGCTCTTTCAACCACTACAGCCGTAGCCACAACTGCGGCGGTTGCAACAACTACCGTGCTTCCAAGCGCTACAGCCGTAGCCACAACTGCGGCGGTTGCAACAACTACCGTGCTTCCAAGCGCTACAGTCGCACCGACTACGAGCGGTGCAGTAGCTACCACACAAGCGACTAACAACCAACTCGCCCTGAAACTTCGCTACTCTACGCCGCATGCCCTTCCCGGTATTTCTGTCGAATCAATAGCGTTTAGCCCGGACGGGAAAACCCTCGCTTCCGGTAGTGGTGATAAAGCTATCCAGCTATGGGATGCCAATTCCGGCAACTTGCTCAACACTTTTACTGGGCATTCGGACTCTGTCGAATCGGTAGCTTTCAGCCCGGACGGGAAAACCCTTGCTTCCGGTAGTGGCGATAAAACCGTCAGGCTATGGGATGCCAATTCTGGCAAATTGCTCAACACTCTTACGGGTCATTCGGGCGATGTCGAATCGGTAGCTTTCAGCCCGGACGGAAAGAGCCTTGCCAGTTGTAGCATGGATAAAAGCGTTAGGTTGTGGGATGTCGCTTCTGGCAAGGAACTTCGCGCCTTCACGGGTTATTCTAACTATGTCGAATCGGTAGCGTTTAGCCCGGACGGAAAGAGCCTTGCCAGCGGGAGTTATGAAGAAATCAAGCTGTGGGATGCCAATTCCGGCAACTTGCTCAACACTCTCACTGGTCATTCTGGCTATGTCAGGTCGGTAACGTTTAGCCCGGACGGAAAGAGCCTTGCCAGCAGTGGCGATAATACCATCAAGCTGTGGGATGCGACATCGGGCAAATTGCTCAACAGCCTTACGGGTCATTCGGGCGAGGTCTTTTCGGTAGCATTTAGCCCTGATGGGAAGAATATTGTTAGCGGTAGTCTCTCGGATAGCAGTGTAAATCTATGGAATGTGGCTTCTGGCAAGGAACTTTACAGCACTATTATTGCCCAAACTGCCCAAACCGCTGGGTTTATCGTTTCCACTCTTTCGCCCGATGGCAAGCTACTTGCTACAGGTCATTGGGATGGTTCTATCAAAGTATGGGAAATCGTGGGGCTTTAATGCGGAAAGGTTCTATGCGTGGCTTTAGAAAGGCTAAGCTCGGATTTATGGCTGCTACGCAATTCTACCAGTTTGCAATTGCTGGACTTACACGGGGATACTTCGCTAATACCGATTTATAAGGTTTAGGGGGAAATTGGTAAGGGCGACTACGGGTTAATTCTCTTGGTGGTTTGTGGGAGGTTGCTCTTGCCCTCGATGATGCGCGTTTGTTTGCGA
>Ga0194047_10001889_pt1 | contig 12366 bp, 20 predicted proteins | sample JunL225m_MetaG_2_FD_160070 | JGI IMG/M metagenome (GOLD analysis project Ga0194047, IMG submission 160070) | Anoxic zone freshwater microbial communities from boreal shield lake in IISD Experimental Lakes Area, Ontario, Canada - Jun2016-L221-5m | ecosystem: Environmental > Aquatic > Freshwater...
GTAAGAAATATTGCTGATGGACTAAATGAAGTTGAAAGACACATTGCAGAGTTTGAAGGTAGATATTATTCTGCGGCAGGTGCTTAAAATTAACCACTAAAACAAAATAAAATGGAAGGAATTAAAATTGAATTATCAAAAGAAAAAGCAGAGGAATATTTCTACAATTCACTTTGCAATGGACTAAGTTACTTTGGAGGTTATGGACTTCAATTAGATTTTAAAAAATCGGAGTATAAAAAATCAGCAGCAAAATTAAAAAATCCATGTTATGAGGATGTATTTATGCAAATGCTTCGTGATGGATATAAGTTGAAAGTAATAGACAACGAATGTGAAGGTGCTTATACTAAATCAATAGCCATTAAAGATGTTCACGAAAGAGTTGGAAAGACTGAAATAACACATTTAATGGACATGATTAATGAGAATGATGATGCGACAACAGCAGATTGCATCCTGCAAACTGTATTTTTTGAGGAAATAATTTTTGGATAATAAATAATCGGGGTGCAGCATCCGGCAAACTGCATACATACATGAAAATAATAAATTATAAATCAATTGAGGAATTAAAAAAGGCAGCAGATTTAAATAATATGTGCGTGATGGAATCGCCAACATCCTATTCATTCAGAATATTTGGATATGATAATAAAAGATTCACCGGAGCAAAGAAATGTACTGAATTACATATATTAAATAAAAAATAAAACAATGAAAACAATAGAACAATTAACTTACAATGGTCAGACCTTATCGGTACTGATAACAGTTGAAAAAGGCAAAGGAACAGCCGAATATTTTATAAATGGAGATGATGTTACAGGCGCAAATATGCTTCCGGTTTACAAATCTTTGATGGATTCGCTATTCGAGAATTATTGCAAATTAAGAAATCTAAATAAATAAGAAAATGACAAAACTAATAAAAGATGCGAAATTTACTTTTCGCCTAAGAAAATCAAAGTTAAAAAGATACCACAAATTTGCAAAAGACAATAATCAAAAATTGTCAATGGTATTAGAATCGTTAATGGATAACCATATTAAAGCCAACAAGGTTGTTGGAGAAGGGGAGGAATAACATGAGCCAATTAACATTAATAGATATTCCGGTTGAAAATGAAAGCTACCGGTTAGCGATGGCAGATTATGAAAGATATGCCAAAATGCAAAAGGAACCTGTATTTTTGGTTTATTCCAAAATAACCAATAGCTTTATGGCATGGAATAACTGCACCATAGGAGGAATAAAGTCCTGCAAAAGTATTAAAATAGTAAAATGCACCCATAATTTAAACTAACCATGATAAAGATAACAGCAGAAAAAACAAAGGTGAGCCGGTCATTGCTATACGAATGTGAGCAGATATTAAAAGATTTCCATAATCTACCCGACCGCAAACGAGAAACATTACATAACTTTGTCGGATCACCGATGCGAGTTATACCATACCCAACAGGATTAGAATTTATAAATGCTTTTTGTGAGATTACTCAATGTGAAAAAATAATGATATTCTCTAAAAGCAGAAAGAGGGAGCATACTGAACTAAGGCAAATAATTCAATATTTGCTTTATAAGCACCTTAATTTAGGTACAAAGATGGTGGGTAAGATAACCGGAGGGCGCGACCATTCATCAATAACACATTCAACAAAGACTGTTAAAGATTTAATGGTAACAGATATTCCTTTCAAAAAATATGTTTTGGAAATCGAAAAGAAACTACTTTTAAAATTTGGACTATGAAAAATTTATATGATAAATCAGATTGGCAATGGCTAATGGTGTGCGGATTAGTTGCTGTAATATGTTTTGGAGAAAATCATATTGAAAAGCAAATTATAAAAAAGCAATATCAGTATGTTATAGAAACTACAATAGCTGTTAAAGATTCTACCATAGCAAGGCAAAACAAGTCCATAGACAGCATAAATAAATGGATAGATAATAACTATCCGGTACAGGTAACAATTAATCCATGTCATTAAATTAAATATATTATGAAAAGAAATAAGAAAGGTAAGCCGGAGCCAAAATTACGGATTAAGTTACAGTTAGATTATAAAACTGTTGTAATAGTCAATTCTAAAAGTTCACTAAAAATGTGGAGGGATAAATATCCTGCTGCTAAAATAATTAAAAGATGAATAAGTTAGATAAATACTTTATGGAATCTTATAGAGATTTTCATGGAGAAGGATTCAGCACAAAAGGTGTTAATCCCGATAAACATTGGCTTTTTGAATTGGAATCAAAATTTATTAATGATACACACCTTCATTATGCTGATTTATTAGAAATAGCACAACATTGTGTAAATGTACCATCAATATTAAATAATTAAAAAATGAGTTACGATAATTGGAAATTCCAAACACTGCCCGATAGTGAGCCGGATGAGATGAGAAAATGTTATGACTGCAATAAGTACTTTAAAAGGTCCACCATGACACAAATTGAGGTTAAAAAGGTAATTGTAGGCGAATCAATTAGATTAGTGCGCTTCCTTTGCGCTGAATGTTCAAAAAAGGATTAACGATTGTTAATAAGTATTTTGCCTATATGTGTAACATTTGTTACCTTTGTTGCCGAATTAATAATTAAACTTTATAAAAATGATAGTAAATAAACGAATAAAACTACCGAAAGACCTGCACCATTACATTGTTACAACTACATCAATGGCATCTATGTTAGGCAAAGATATTGACCAACATGACAGGATAATAGAAATGTTAGAGTATGCTAAAAAACACGAACCTAAATTAAAATTAAAAAATGGAAACTAATTTAATAAAAACAAACGTAGGAATAAAAGGAATCAGTACATTCCTTAATTCAGAAAGTATTAAAAGTAAATTTGCAGAGGTGATGGGCGATAATGCCGGTAGCTTCATAGCATCAATTTTGGCTGCCTGTAATCAAAATGAAAATCTTAAAAAAGCCACCACAGAAAGTATCTATACTGCTGCGCTGATGGCTGCTACATTAAGACTGCCTATCAATCAAAATTTAGGTCATGCTTTTTTAATTCCGTACACAAAAAATGCCGGTAAGCCGAATGAAGTTACCGAATGTCAATTTCAGATTGCTGCAAAAGGTTTCAAGCAATTAGCACAGCGATCCGGTCAGTATCTTCTAATAACTGATAGCATAGTTTACAAAGGTCAGTTGGTAGAGGAGAATCCATTAACAGGATTTAAGTTTGATTTTACTAAAAAAAGTACAGAGGTTATTGGATATGTCAGTTACTTTAAATTGCTGAATGGTTTTGAAAGTACTTTTTATATGACAAAAGAGGAAGTTGAGAAACACGCAACGAAATACAGCCAAAGTTATAAAAGTACTGTTAAATGGGTAAAAGATAGTAGCAGGTGGACTACTGATTTTGATGCGATGGCAATTAAAACTGTTATGAAGTTAAACATATCAAAGAATGGACCATTGTCTATTGATATGCAGAAGGCAATGATTTCAGACCAAAGTATCATCCGGAATAATGATACGATGGAGGTTAGTTATATTGATGTGCCGGATGCTAACCAACAGGTAAAAGATAAAAAAGAAGCCATGAAAAACAAAGATTTTAATCCAACATTATTGTAATGAACCATCAATATAAAAATCTTCCTCCGGCAGAAATGGAGGAACTATTCAGTAACTTTTTAATGGATAGTTGGAGTTTTTCAAAAGTAGCATCATTCGCAAGGAACGAAAAGTATTTTGAGATGGTGTACGTTTATCGCCATCCGGTGAAAAGGTCAGCTACCGAAGTAGCCGGTTCCGCATATCACGATGCTTTAAAATATTACTTTTCAGAAAAAAAGGAAGGCAGAGTACAGGATATTGTTTCTTTGCAGGAAGTTGCATACAATTACATTGATGATATTAAACCTAACCAATGGAAAATACAAAAGACTACACCAACAGTTGAGGATTGTAAAGCAAAAGCCACAAAAACAGCCGGTGTGTTAATTAAAAATTTCTTTTCCGACCTTTCAGTTTACGAATCTGAAATAAAAGAAATATTGGATGTGGAGGTTTACATTGATGAGTTTGTTACTATTAATGGTGTGGATATTCCGTTACCATGCCACCTGCGAATTGATTTAGTCATTGAAACTATTGATGGCAAAGTGGTAATTATTGACCATAAATCAAAGTCCTCTTTTACTGATGAGAAAGAACTTAAATTTGCAATAGGGAAACAGGCAATTACCTATGTCATAGGTTATGAAACTAAAACAAGTTTGGCGGTACATGAGGTTTGGTTTGTTGAAAATAAAACGTCTGAAAACAGAGATAAGTCAGCACAATTAAATTGTTTCAAAGTTATTATTGATACTGATACGCGAAGGTTATATGAATTAATGTTATATGAGCCATTGAAACGTATGTTGGAAGCAATAAGCAATCCCGATTACATATATCTTATCAATGAAAATGATAACTTTATAGATAAAGCAGAGATGTACGAATTTTGGGCGATGACGATGTTGGCAGACGTGGAGCAATTCTCTATACCGGAGAATAAAAGAGATTTAATAAAAAAGAGATTGAGAAAGGTTAAAGATACATCCATTGCAAACGTAGATCCTAAAACAATTAAGAAATTCAGAGAAAATGCAGCATCATTTATTCAATACGATTTAACAAATAAAGATATGTCAATAGAAGAAAAAATAGAACACACATTGAGAACATTGGGGGTTTTAGTTAAAGTTGCCAAAAAGTTTGATGGCTTTTCATCCGATACTTACCTTTTGGAAGTTTCCGCAGCGACAAATATCGCATCCGTTTATAAATTTAGCTTGGATATTGCAAGTGCGCTTAATGTATCTGCAATAAGAATGAGTAAACAATTGTTTGTTTATGAAGGAAAAAGTTACTTAGCGATAGAATCCTCTAAAAAAAGAGAAAAGAACTTACTTTGGGAAGCAGGAGCATTGAATGTTCCGAAAATACCATTAGGAATAGATAATTTCGGCAATAGTATATTTTGGAACATTGCCAATCCTTCTACACCACATATGTTGGTGTGTGGGGCAACCGGCTCGGGAAAAAGTGTGAGTATCATTAGCACAATTCAATATGCTAAAATTGCAGGTTTTGATGAGATTGTTATAATGGATCCGAAATTTGAATTTACTAACCTTGCATCCGATAAGATTTCAGTTTACAATGATATTGATGATATTGAAACTATAATGGAATTACAGGTGGAGGAAATGAATGGTTTGGTTAAATCCGGCAAAAAGAAATTAACATTAATAGTTTTTGATGAATTTGCCGATGCGGTTTCTGCTGCAAGGTCGGGCAATCAATTAGACGTTTACGAGGAACAGGAAGTTGGTAACTATAAAGATGGTTCACCGAAATATAAAAGAGTGAAAGTAAGAACTAAAAAATCATTGGAGGAAAATCTACAAATATTACTACAAAAGGGAAGGTCAAGCGGTTTCAGAATTATTGCTGCTACACAGAGGGCATCCGTAAAAACAATTAATGGAGATGCAAAGGTTAATTTTGGTGTAAAGATATGTTTTAGGATGCAAAAGGAAGTAGATAGCAAGGTAGTGTTAGATGAAGCAGGAGCCGAATCTTTGGGAGGTATGGGAGATGGCTTAATCAGTTCACCGGAGTATAATGGTATAGTAAGGTTTCAACAATATTATTTTAATAATTAACAATTAAATGTTCATAACATTTTCGGTTTGCATTAAATTTATAATTACATTTGCTGCCGAGAAGTAACGAAACTCGATTAAATAATGACTAACAATAAAAATATTTTCCCTTTAATAGTGCGTTGTGCCGAGTTAGTCCGGCACCTGCTTCGTAAGCAAAACGCACTCTTAAAGGGATTTTTTATTTTATTATTATGGCAAGACCGGTAAAAAATAATTGCGAATACTTTCCTCACGATAGAGATATGAGAAATCATCGCAAAATTAAAGCAATAAGAACAAAACATGGTGCTGTTGGATATGCTATTTGGGTTATGATATTAGAATATCTTACAGGGCAGGATGGTAATTGTTTTGAATATTCAGACATGGAATTTGAATTAATGAGTGGTGATTTTGGAGTTTCTGTTACAGAAATAGAGGATATTGTCAGTTACTGTATCAAGTTGCAACTTTTATTCAATAAAGATGGCTTTATTAGTTCAGAATCATTGGACGAAAGATTGGCACCGGTTTATTTAAAAAGGAACAAGGCAAAGGGTTTAAGTAAGCAACAATTAAGGGTTAGCGGTAAATTTGATAGCGGAAATACCGATAGTTCGGTAGTTTCTGTAACAGAAATGCCGCAAAGTAAAGTAAAAGAAAGTAAATTAAAAGAAACTATATTAAATTCCGATAAAGAAATTTTTGAAAAATTGAAATTTGATTTATTTAATTCTCCAAGTTGGTTAGAAGATATTAGCAGGAATAATAACATTCAGATTCAGAAAGTAAAAATGTACCTTAATGATTTCTGTAAAAAATTAGAAGATGAGCAGGATTATTTTAAAGAATTAAAGGAACAAAAAAAACATTTTGTTAATTGGATGAAAATTCAGATTAATAAACCAACAAGCAAATTTGCTCCGGCAGAAACACCAAAGAGATTAGATTATTCGATAGCAGATTTAAACAAGAAACCATTAAAAGATTAAGCAATGACAGAAATTAAAAAATATACAAACTACAAAAGTAGATTAGCGACAAATACCGAAATGATGGATTTAGGTAAGATGCCACCACAGGCAACCGAATTGGAGGAAGCAGTATTAGGTGCAGCTATGTTGGAATCAGAAAGTTTGGCAGCCATAATAGATATTTTACAGGCGGATTCATTCTACAAAGATGCTAATAAACGTATATGGATTGCCATAGTTTCTTTATTTGCAAAAAACAGTAGTGTAGATATTCTTACAGTTATGCAGGAATTAAAACGTACCGGAGAATTAGAAATTGTTGGTGGTGCCTTTTACATTACTAAATTAACAAACGCAGTAGCTTCGGCATCCAACATTGAATATCATGCAAGGATTGTGGCGCAAATGTTTATAAAAAGGGAATTGATAAGGATAGGAACGGAAACAGCGCGAAATTCATACGAGGATGGTACAGATTGTTTTGATTTAATTGAAAAAGCGGAAAGGGATATTTTCGCCATATCGAAAAATATAATCAAAAAAGACGTGCAGCATATTGGAAAGATAACCATTGATTTGGTTAAGGAGTTGGCGCAAAAAGAAACTATTGAGCAAGGTTTATTTGGCACACCATCCGGCTTAGTAGCTTTGGATCGTTTAACCGGAGGATGGCAAAAGCAGGATTTGACAATTATAGCAGCACGTCCTGCGATGGGGAAAACCGCATTGGTACTTTCTATGGCGAGAAACGCGGCAGTAGAGTTTAATAGACCTGTTGCAGTTTTCAGTTTGGAAATGTCGGCATTGCAGTTGGTAACGAGGTTAGTCAGTTCGGAAACTGAAATAAGCAATAGCAAGTTCAAAAGATTATCAAAAGACAATAAGTTTGAGCAATACGAATGGAAGGCAATAGGTGAAGCGCAGGATAAGATTTCAAAAGCACCTTTGTATATTGATGACACACCATCGCTATCTATTTTTGAATTAAGAGCAAAAGCAAGGCGGTTAAAAGAAAAAAGCAATGTGGAATTGATAATTATTGACTATCTGCAATTAATGACCGGAGTGGAGGGCAAAGGTAATAGGGAGCAGGAAATATCCGGCATAAGCAGAGGTTTAAAGTCATTGGCAAAAGAGTTGAATATACCTATCATTGCATTAAGTCAGTTAAGCAGGGCAGTAGAAAGCAGGGGAGGTAATAAAAGACCTCAGTTATCAGATTTGAGGGAATCGGGAGCCATAGAGCAGGATGCTGATATTGTTATGTTTATACATAGACCGGAATATTACGGAATAATGGAGGATGAGAATGGAAATAGTACAGTAGGAATGGCGGAATTGATAATTGCTAAACATAGGAACGGACCGGTAGATACTGTTGGTGCGAGATATGTTAGTCAGTTTACGAGGTTTTGTGATTTGGAAGCACCATATAAGGAACCGGCAGCAGACTATTCCAAAAGCAAAGCATTAACACCTAATAATGATTTTGTTGAAGTAGTTCGCAAAACTGATAAAGACATTGAAACACCATTTTAAAATTAATAATTAACAATTAAAAACAAAAACAATGAATAAAAATACGGAATTATACGGAATTGGCGCAATATTGATATTGGCAATATTAATGTTTGGCGGATGTTGGTCCTACCGGTTAGGTCAAAAGGATATTGAGGACAAAATAGTAAATACCATTCATACTCAAAAAGTAGATAGTGTTAAATTGATGCAAAGGCAATTAGATTCAGTTTTGCAATTTAAAGCCATTAGCGACAAAAAAAGCCAAAGACTGATAGATAGTACCGAAAATTGCTTAAAAGTTAAACAGGCGCAAATTGCTTCATTAAATAACCATGTTTTTGAGTTGGCTGAAAAGGTTAAAAAATTGACCGCAGCGCAAAAATTAACTTTAATTGATAGTTTGGTAAGCCGAGATACAGTTTATGCAATAGAATGTATTTTAGAAGCACCTGCAAAAGATTCAACAATTAAAGGACAGGCAGAAATTATTAAAGGTCAAAGGGAAATAATCGAACAGGATAACACCGATGGCACTATTGATAACATTGCATTGCATAAATGTTTGGATGCAAATAAATCAAAAGCCGGATTGATTGCTTTTGATGAAGGTAATAAGCCAAAACATCCTGCATGGCAAAAGTTTGTCGCTGCTGTTGAGAAACCATATCTTTGGAGTATAACAGGAGTTGCAATAATTGAAAGCGGAATATTGTATTTAACACATAAATAGCATGAAAAAAAGATTCACGTCAGCAGATTTGTTGAATAAAGGATTGGTAGAATTGCCCGATGGTACTTTTGGCAAACATCCTGCACCGGCACCAACTTACAACAAATACGGAGTAAGCAAAAAAGAGGACAGGATGTTAGATGGTAAGGTATATCCATCAAAGTTAGAGATGCAGTACCGGCAGCATCTTAATTTGCTGCTTAAAAGTGGCGATGTTGTTTCCATAGAGGAACAAACTAAATTTCCCTGCAAGGTTAATGGCTTCAAAATTTGCACCTACCTTTTAGATTTTCAAGTAACCTACAAAGATGGTAAAATAGACTATGTGGATGTTAAAGGTAAGATATTGCCAATGTACCGGCTAAAAAAGAAGTTGGTAGAAGCATTATATCCAATAAAGATAACAGAAATAACAAGAAAAGATTTTAAACATGGAAAAAAATAAAGATTGGACAGGTAACAGCAAAGCGGTTTATTCTACTTTGGGAGCAACTAACCATTCAGAAACTGAAAGGCAAAATGAAGATTATTATGCTACCGATCCGGTGGCTGCAAAGCACCTAATGAAATTAGTTGTTCTTAATTCACATATTTGGGAACCTGCGTGTGGAGAAGGTCATTTAAGCAAAATTTTGGAATCAGCCGGACACAATGTTTATTCTACTGATTTAATTGATAGGGGATATGGCAAAGGCGGTATGGACTTTTTATCAATAGATAACCAATATTGGGGTGGCGATATAGTTACAAATCCGCCATTCAAATATGCAAAAGAATTTATAGAAAAAGCATTACAGATTACAGTTGATGGCGCAAAGATATGTATGTTCCTAAAATTACAATTTATGGAAGGCAAAGCAAGGAAACAATTATTTGTAAATAATCCTCCTGCAAATATATTTGTAAGCAGCAGCCGGATATTGTGTGCCAAAAATGGAGATTTTAAAAATACCGATGGTTCAGCAGTTGCGTATGCGTGGTATGTATGGGTTAAAGGTTATAAAGGGGAAACAATAGTTAAATGGTTTAATTAAAATCGGTACTAAAACAGTACTGTACCGAAACGAGTACCAATAAAAAATCATAAATCAATATGAGAATATACATTAGCGGAAAGATTACCGGAATAGAGGATAAAGCATATCAGATATTCGAGGATGCAGAAAAAGAAGTAAAAAAAATATTTAGTACCATGCCTGTTAATTTTAGCAAGGAAACTCTTGTAATAGTTAATCCAATGAAGTTGTTACACCTGCACGATAAGACATGGGAAGCATACATGAAGGAGGACCTTAAAGAATTGTTATCCTGCGATGCAATCTATATGCTTAAAGGGTGGTCGGAATCAAAAGGAGCAGCAATAGAATATGATTTGGCAAATAAATTAGGTTTAACAGTAATTCATCAGTAAAAATAATTGATTTTGGGAATTTATAATAAAAGTGATAATTACATTTATAATACATATTCAATTAATTCAAAAATTCTGTAAATTCCAACTGTATTGAAAAAACAGGTATTTGGTATAAAAGTGATAATGGTTATTATAATATATATTTAATAAAATTTGTTTTTTGAATTAAATAATTACATATATTTGCAACCGGAAACAATTAGTTCTTTAAAATATTGGTAGTTGCGACAAACAATTCGTTGTAGTCAATACACACCAAAAAGTAGAGTGATTGTTGGAGAAGAAACCGAAAGAATAGCATACAATGAATAATAATGCGCCAACTCTCACCTGCTTTATTAAAAACAATTAAATGAAAAAAAGAAGAAAAATATTAGGATATATTACAAATGAAAAAGCACCAAGATTGTGTGATGTTTGTGATAAATTAGGGTTGCCTATATTGAGTTTAAAAGAAATATCAAGTGGTGAATTTGGAAATAATATTATGTTTATGAAAAATTCAGAAATTTATTATAGAGCAAAAGAAAAAAGAGTTTTTACTAAATGGTTCAAACCTGTTTATTCAACAATTAAATGAAAAAGATATGAAAAAAAACGGCTACGCATATACGCAGTAGCGGATTAAAGAACGAAAAACATGAATAGAATACAAAGAAAGCGAACAAAAGGATGGAAGATGCCCGACAACACTAAATACGTGGGCAGACCTACAAAGTGGGGAAATCCATTTAGGGTAGGAGTTAATTATCGCAATACAGCATGGCTTGTGTGTATGTATCACGATATGCCATTTGAACAATTTAATAAAGAGAAAATGCAAGGAATAACACCAAAAGATATTGATGAATGTATTGAGTTATACAGATTGCATTTGAAAACCAAAATACGAATGTGGGGAAATGCTGAATTGCAGGAATTAAAGGGCAAAAATTTAGCTTGCTTTTGTTCGCTTTCTCATCCTTGCCACGCAGATGTTTTATTGGAAGCACTATCGTAGCATTGGTTATAACGGTTGGGGCTTTACGCAGTTGTGCGTTTGCACTGTGTGGTGGGAAAATTGCGTTAAAGCCCTTGTTATAAGTAGTAAAAAAAAGAAGGGGAGATTTTTAAATTTAAAATTTTGTTTTTAAAATGCTTTACAACGAAGATTGCTTACAGACAATGAAACGAATACCTGATGGCTCAATAGATTTGATGCTTACAGATATTCCGTATGGCACAACTCAAAACGAATGGGATATACTGCCAAACTTAAATGAAATGTGGATTGAATGGAAACGGATATTGAAGCCAAACGGAGTATGGATATTTACTGCTCAACAGCCGATTGCAAGTGATTTGATTGTAAGCAACCGAAAAGATTTTAGGTATGAGTGGATATGGGAGAAAACGCAAGGCACAGGACATTTGAACGCTAATAAAATGCCGTTGAAAATTCACGAAAACATTTTGATATTTTATAGACAACTGCCGACTTACAACCCACAAATAATAAAGAGTTTGAAAAGAGTTGTAAAGCGGAACGGGCTGAAAGCAAAGACAACGAACTATGGCGACTTTACCGAAATATCAAAAAGCGAATACGATGGTTATGTGCCTACTGACATAATCCAATTTGATAGAGATGCAGAGCAACAGCACCCGACACAGAAACCTGTGGACTTATTCCGCTATTTGATTAAGACATACAGCAATGAAGGAGAAACGGTATTTGATGGCTATATGGGAAGCGGAACAACTGCTATTGCCTGTATAGCGGAAAAACGAAACTACATAGGAAGTGAATTGAGTAACGAATACTTTGAAATTGCAACAAAACGAATTGAAAATGCACGAAGCCAAACCTCTTTATTTTAAAAACAAAATTTTAAATTTAAAAATGTGCGGTGGGATTTTTTTATTACTTATAACTACTATATAGATGAATTGCTTTAAAATATCAATAAAATAAGGAGGTTTAAAATGAATTTTCGACAATGGTATGATAGATATTCGACTGATTGTAAGTTGAAGTTAAATATATTGGAAATTAACCACTAAAACAA
>Ga0194047_10001890_pt1 | contig 12363 bp, 18 predicted proteins | sample JunL225m_MetaG_2_FD_160070 | JGI IMG/M metagenome (GOLD analysis project Ga0194047, IMG submission 160070) | Anoxic zone freshwater microbial communities from boreal shield lake in IISD Experimental Lakes Area, Ontario, Canada - Jun2016-L221-5m | ecosystem: Environmental > Aquatic > Freshwater...
GTAAAGTACCACCAGGGTAGCCCATTTTGTATCATGACGATCGAACCACCTGGCGACATTCTCGCCACGATATCTTTGGCCGCATCGGCAATTTGCATAGATTTAAGCGTAACAAAAATAATGTCGAAGTTTTTTTCAGTGGAATCTGGAGAGATACAGCGAATAGGAACCTGAAATTGCTCGCCACCAACTTCCCCGTATGTCACACCATGTGCTTGTAAATTTCTGAGATTCTCACCTCTGGCTAAAACACAAACATCGTGCTTTGCTTTGGTTAACTCGGCAGTTAACCAACTACCAATTGCCCCCGCTCCATACACTAGAGTTTTCATATTTTTATAATTAAATAGTTTATTTTTATAAAACAAACTTCATATTGAAGATAACTTCATTTCTTCATTAATGCAAGAAATCAATCGAGAGTTCTAGAATAATGCATTATTGATAAAGTTTGTATGGTTTGAGACATACTTTACCTTATCGTTGTTTAGGTTTTAAATGAAGGGTTTAATATGTTGAGTTGATTGGCTGAGGATTAGCCTTAGCCGAGATATTTCATCATTAGCTTGGCGACTTCGTCAACTTCAAAGGGCTTGGTCAGAAAATCATTCATACCACTTTGCAGCCAACGCTGCTGATTGCTCTTCGTAAGTCCAGCGCTGACCCCAATAATCGGAATGTCTTTAAACTCGGACATCAATCGAATCTGGTCGGTGGTTTGGAAACCATCTAACTCCGGCATCTGAATATCCATTAATATGCAATCATAAGTATTGTTCTTTAATGCTTCTATACATTGTTTTCCATCAGTCACAAAATACGATTCAATCTTTAAGAAGCTCAAATACTGTCGCATCACCTCAATGCTAATTAGATTATCTTCTGCGACTAACACACGGCGACCAGCCAAGGATGCATATGGCAAAAAATCGTCCATTAAGCTCTTCGCTTTGTAGTACTCATCAAAACTATTTCGCTGTAATTTACTTCAGTACTAACACCATACTTTTTAGCCAAAGAATGTGGATAGGTTGCTACAGTAAAAACAAAGAAAAATCTAGTCTCTTTAAAATTAATCGACATTTTTAATATTTATTGATATTGAATTTGGTTTATATGCAAGTAATTGATTATTAATAATATAATTAGATTAATCAAGTAAATAAGACTTTTAAATAAACACTCTTTTTCACTTTCTTAAATTATTTTCTTGGTTTAAAGTTCGGAATGGCAACTGAAAATAATTTCGTAATCATTGAAGCAATTTTTAATTTACATCAATGGGTTAAAGAAAATCTACCAATTGAGAACTCTTTAATTGCCTATGACCTTATCTTGTTACTATCAATTTATAGTTATTCAAATAACACAGTTAGTGTGAAAAACTTGTTTTCCTCATTGCCACATTCCCCCACAGCAATTAGATATCACTATCAGCGTTTACTTAATGATGGATGGATTGAACATCATCAAGACGCTAAAGATAGGCGTATTAAATATGTTCGGCCCACCATAAAATTTATCACCACAATAAATGTTTATAATCTAGAGGCAAAGAAATTACTTAGTATTTAATGCCAAACTTACTTTTTTATATATACTTCTACCCCCACCAGAGATGAACAATGCCTCAAAATCTTGATCACGTATATAAAAAATTAGAGCTAATGCAAGCCGATTTAGATGATCTTAGAAACAACTTCAAAGGAGCAAGCTTAAAGTATGCTCAAGCACTAAGTACCCTGAATGAATTAACACTATTTTCCGCAGAAGCTGCAAAACGAGCAGCAAAGGCTGCTGAACAGTCTAAAATTGCCGCTTTTAATGCCATGACCGCTGCGCAAAAAGCATCTTTAGATCCTACACTTCTAGGAATTGTTGAGTCTGCAGCGAAAGCATCTGTAGCCGCCGCTTTAGCTGCAATTGAATCTGCAGGAGCAGCTGCCGCAGCTTCTGCCTCAGCAGCTTTGGCTGTATCTCATCAAGCCGAAGAGGCATTACTTAAGGCATCATCCGAAGCAGCTATTGCGTCTAGACTGGCAGCAGATTCTGCAGCTGAAGCTGTAAAGCTATCTAATCAGGCTAGAGATATCGAAAATATGATTATCAAATAAGATTTGCTAAGGACTTGTATCAGGATTCCTTTACATTCTTTTTCATAAACGCAACATTACTGTAAAAAATCAAATACGAGCCATAATTTAAAGTAATTATGCTGATTATTACTTTCGGACTCTAAAGATTAATCATTTATTTTTGGCGTATATTCATCAGTATGCGTGATTACCGCACGATATAAAATAACTAGAATTCCGACCACAAAGACAATCGGCTTATAACCCTGAACATACACCATTAAGCCTGCAAGAATCAATATCCATCCAACAAAACTCCACCCCACATTATTTGCAACTTTGCTCATCATCTTTCCTTTACATTTTTTAATTGCTTATTTTGACATACTTTAAAGAGCGGGATTACACAATTCAATTAATCTAGAAAAAGTAATATCTGACTATAATTCTTCAAGAATGCTTTGGTCTGTTAGTCCTAGCCTTGTATCTCAATTCTACAGATCCTTCGAAGCAATCATTACTATCCGCGTTGTAAAGCGACATAATAATCTTTGATTTCTTGCATAATGTGTTTGATTGTTTTGGAGCCAAAATCATAAACTTCAAGGGCTTCTAATACTTCATTATTTGAGGTCATTCCTTCTGGGCACATCGTACCTAATAAATTTCCTCAGCAATGTCTTTTCTCTCAATATCATTAGAAATAGGTTGAATTTCGAAGGCTTTAGCATTTGGAGTTAGAACATCAAAAGTTACACCAAGAAGATCTTTTAACTTTCCTCGAATAACCCCAATGTCAATCAGGGTAGTTGCATTTGTGGGATCAATAAATATCCATATGACTTTGGTCAGTGTCCTCCCCCGCCCACCCACTTAACCACAGAACCTCAACACCCGTATTTCTGGCGAGATGAGATACGACAATTTGTCGAATATCTACTCTATTTTAATAGAGGGCTTCAGATGGCATCATAGTTGAATGATGGCAATTAACTCATAAAAGAGCGACTTGAGGGATATTTTTGTGGTCTGCCCAGCACGATTCGAACGTGCGACCTACGCCTTAGAAGGGCGTTGCTCTATCCAGCTGAGCTATGGGCAGTTAATAGATGATTATATATTTTATAGACTTCTTCGGCTACATAATTTTAAACCCTCTAAAAACACCCCATTTACTCGAGATTCTTGATTTATCACTGCAATAACTTAAACCGTCCAAATACCTTCCCTCTCAATAAAGCGCGTAACCTTACCTTCTTCTTTATCTTCTTTTTTAAGATCGCGTTCAGTGAATCGAAAAAGTAGTGCCGTTTCGCTAATACAACGGGTATCGTGAATATCCCCAGGCAAATAAACCATTGCTTGCCCTGATTGCACTAGTGTTGAATCTCTATGTACGAGTTGAACTCTACCCTCCTGATCTTCAATCCGAGCATAGCTTTTCATTTCAATTTCACCACTTTGTACTACGTAAATAACCCATGACCGTCCATGATCATGGGGAGGACGGTACAGTCCGATAGTTTCGGTATGTGCCAAAAGTACAAATCCATCAACTGGATCGCGATACAACTCCTCATAAGGTGATGCATTCTTATGCAGGGACTCTAACCAAACTTCATCAGATGAAGTATTAGCGAGAACCTCCAAGTGAATTTTGCTACTAGCCACCACTTTAGAAGAAAGTGGTCCCCAAGAAGCCTTCATATCTGAGATAAAAGAATCTAAAGAATTGCCTACCATGATGTGCTTTCTTAGAAAATGACTCAGTATACATTCATGATAGGCTTTCTACACCCTGAGAAATCCTGCGGTGTATGACCTGAGACATACTTTACACTTTATACCGAGCACATACTTTACAATTGAAAAAGTATAAAGTATCTACTCGGTAGAGACCGTAGAGACAACCTTACCGAACCAAGAATATCTCATTTTACAACGCTAATTGCTTTTCAATCAGCTTGCGCTCGTTATCAACTCTACTTATTAGCGAAAAATACAAGTCGGTATGTCTCATAGGTAAAAGATGAACTGCATGATCAATACTATTTAAATTCCTTTCAAGAGTTTTTAATTTTTCTGGATCCAATGTATTCTGAAGCTCTATATGCATAAGACGTAATCTTTGAAAAAGACTATTTGTATAGCGCTTGATCAACCAATCATAGAGTTTTGCCAATTGTTTAAATAGCGGCATTACAACAGCCAAAATAGTGGCCAGAATAGTCAATAAACGTACTATATAGTTTGTTGCCCAAAAAGGTAAATATCGATTGATCAATGAGGGGCCATTTTTATAGTAGTCATGAGCCTCACTAGACATTGGATATCCAGTATCGTATTGCGTTGGAAAAGTCCCTGCATTATGAAAAGGCCCAATACCGCTATGAACTTTTTCTAAAGCTTGAGCAAGATAATAGATTATTTGAGGATGTAAATCTTTGCGCACTAACACTGAGACCGAGGTAGCAATGATGTTGACATCATGTGGCGGGATATTTTTTTCAAAATCAACAATTCCAGCAGGCAAAACCAAGTGTCTTAATTGAGGGAATATCTTTGTTAAGGCTTGAGCACGTGGAAAATTAAGTAACCGAATAGAAGGGTCCAGCAATAACTCTTGTATCTGGGGAAGACTAAATGCTCCGGTAATAATAATTGCATCAACCCTTCCCTCACGCATAGCCTTTATGGCCTCTGAACCCGATAGCACTAAATCAGCTTTTGGTGTATTGATATCTAAGTGAAGTGCTTTAGCAAATTTATGTCGTCCTGTACTATCAGGGCCAATTGCAATCCGCTTACCTTTTAAGTCATCAAAATCCCCCCATTCTTTTGTAGATCGATAAAAAATCCAATATGGCAAATAAGATACTTGTCCTAGTGACATAATATTTTTTATATCTACGCTATCAGGGGTACCTTCTGAGAAGAAGCCAACTTGATAATTAGATTTAAGGTCTAAGAGTCGGGCGAGATTTTCTCCTGTACCTTCTGAATTTTCTATCTCTAGATTAATACCTGAATCGGCCATAATAGCTTGATATTGCTTAGCTATAGACTCAAAAGCACCATTCTTAGTGCCTGTTGTAACAATTATTTTTGAGGGTGGAGCTGGTAAATAATAATCAACAATAATCCAAGTGAGGGATACGATAAATACCAATCCAACTAAGCTAGCTAAAAAATAAGGGCCAATTCTTTTGAACATAAGTTACCTTCAAAGTGGGGTTGATTTATCATACGCCGCTTTCTCCGCGAGTATTAAAAGTCAACTTTAGTCACATATGAAATGAGGGTTACGATGTTTCTGCACTACATTAGATCGGAATTTTTGGGGACCAACAGCTTCCCATGCCGTCTTCAAGCGTCTAGTTACTAGACGGTTGAACCGATTTGTAGTGATCGATAGGATTTGCCTAAGTGGGGAATAGTCCCCCATGGTCTTTACGGTCTGGTCAGCCCCACCCCTTCTACGGAGCAAAAGGTCATTCAATCTAGCCCGCAATCATCACAATCACCTCAGTGATCTTAATTTGTGAATTGTGGCCTGCCCAGCACGATTCGAACGTGCGAACTTGGGCATCCAAACATCAAAATAGAGATTCCGAGATGCGTAACCACATGACCCAAATCGTAGTCTGTAATCAAAAGCAAAGCCTTTATCTAGCTGAACAAGCCTCACTGGGTCATTTCCCCAATCATGCTATCCCCAAGAATTATCAGGGCAGATTTGATTTTGAGGATGAATCTTTCACCAAAAGGTTATTTTTAACGGGCAAAGACGAATCAGACTTTGGGCATAATCAGGTGGATCGCAATCATAGGGTTGATCAAAAAGTGTCGGTTAAACCGACACTTCACGACTAGGGGGCCGATTAATTCAAGTCTGAATATGTGTCAAATCAATTCTACAGCACGCCGTTTCATGTCATCATTCACATCGATATAGGTCGCCGAAAAGAAATTCCCTTCAGAATTAGTTCCAAATACTGCCAAACTAACATGCTACCTTAATTGGCAAAGTGTTTGCTTGAATTGATCAGGCTGAGAATTCAGTAGAATTACTAGAATTATAGTTTGTTAACGGTTCTAACAAACTGTTCTCATCAAAATACTTAATCTAGAATGGCATACTTTTGATGGCAAGCCTTGCAAGAGTTATAAATAGATCCCCCCACATCAAATAAAGCTTCTTTATTTCTATCATTAGCAGCTTTTAGTGCTAATTCTGCATTTTTACTGAGACGGTCAGCGTAAGCAATCCACTCCTGATCACTGGCCTTTTTATTACGTAATTTTAATAAATTACCAGACTCAATCAAACTAGCAGAGGCGTTACGAATCACTTCCCATTGTTCGTCTGTTTTTGGGTAAATCTCTTCTGTGCCTTTTTCGGTAATAATAGATTTAACCGAGTCCCAAATAACATCCGCAGCTGGATCGATTACCCACTCCATCACCTGCTTTAATGGCAAAGTCGTATTCATTATCGGTGGTTTTGAATCACAGGACTGTAGCAAAAATAGACTTAAAAGACTCAAAACAAAGCGTTGCATAATAGGGTAATCCAATAGTAATCAATTAGTCTAAAAAATATTTTCTTTTAGAAATTATTAACGCTGCTCTAAATTTGGACTTTCTTGGGCTCGAATATCCGCGGTGTAAAACTTGCCAGTGTCCGCCAAGGTAATCTTCTTCAAAGCCCCACCTTTACTGCCGTTTCGCAAAGGACTAAAGTTGACGGTTACTTTATCGCCCGGCTTTACAACTGACCTAGTCCAGCCTCCAGCTCGAACTAAGTTACCAGGACTAGTCATTTCCATCAACCATAAGGCAGGCTCATCGCCTTCTTTGATGGTGCCATTAATAAAAATAGCGACATGCGGATTTGTCCAATGCACTTCTTTGACTACCCCAACTATTTGAACACTTTGTGAATGATCAAACATCGTTGTTGAGTGATGAGCGCTAACAAGAGTAGTCATCCCCAATAGAAATGCGGCGAATAGTGCTAATTTATATTGGTTGATTATTCTCATCATTAAATCCCTTTCATATTCGTTCAAACGATTAAAACTCTATTTTGGTGGAATACGGTTACCGCCGACATCATGCTGAATCGGGACAAAAATATCATTACCATATTTATCTTTACCAGGAGCGAAATAACCCTCTAAACAGACGCCTTCTACAATATCAAATTTCCTAGCTCTTTGTCGGAAAAAAATACGTGTCGTCTTCCATGATTTAGTCAGTACTTTGGGAGCAATCACCTCAATTTCATCATGTAATTCGTCCTTCCCAACTAAACGAATTCTTTCAATAATACGCATGTCACCATTATTGGGCACGCCAGCAGCCTCACTGATCGCAATTAATGACTGAGGTAATATACCAATCGTATCAATCACTAGAGTATCTCCCTCCCAATGGCCAATTGAGTGCCCATGAAAAGTTGGGTCAGGATCAGCCGGGTGCTTCCGTCCATCTGTATAAATGCGCCGCAACCGATTGCCATCAGACTCACCCAGCATAGTAACTCGGCCTGGTGTAAATAAAACCTCCATCGCATTATGGGTAATTAACATCCAAGATGGCATCGCCTCTGGTAAGCAATTGACAAATAATGGTGGAGGACGACCCGCTTTTTCTTCTGCTAATTGAAATTTAATTAAATCTGCAGCTGCTGGAATCCAAGGCGGCATATTAGTTTTAGCTTGCTTATCTTGATCGCTGATAAAAGGATTCCAGACGCCACTCCAGTCAGGTAATTTTGCCAAATCCGCCCAATCTTTTGCCTTCGGAGCAGGATTAATAATTGGCTTTTCGGAGTTAACCTGACTAAATACCATGTTACTAAAACCACAAATGAATGCGCATATTAAAAAAAGACTTCTTGTGCTACTCACTACTACCCTCATGAAGCCTCCATTAGATTTTATAGCATTAAAAATGGCACTTTTAAAAAATTTTTATAAATTTGGTAACCATTCTAATTTTAGTTAGCTATTGTAGGTATTAGGGTAAACCCTATCAATCGACCCAAAATAACCACACCTAACCAAATACAAATGGAGATACAAGCCATAATTTTTGCCACTCTAGGAACCTGCTCCTCAAAGAGCCAACGTGGTATTTCTTTTGCAAAGACATTCTGGAATATCACCATATTTAATCCGGCGCAAATCAATAAGATTAATTTGATTTGAAAATTTGTATTACTTGCATAACTCATAGCATTTGACACAAAAAGAACAGCACCAGTTATTGCAGATAATGCAAATGCTAACCATGTAATTATTAAATATTGTCTTAAAAAAGCATGTATAGCTTGATCGCGCATTATTAAGCCTAACAAGCGTAAATCAACAACCACAATTGATCCAAAAACAAGCGCAATACCTAAAACATGCAAGGACTCTATCCATGGAAATAATACTTCGTTCTCACTCACTAAAGCAGCTAAGGGAGTGTCAAGTAAAAAATTGAGTATTGAAATTATCTCTGGGGACATCCGTTTAATCCTAAGATCATCAAGTGTATGCAATCCATCTACCAGAAAAAACGACGCTGATCCAAGAGATTATCGCAACGGTTGAAACCCACCTAAAAGCCCCCGTTGCAGCCTTGGTTCCCTCTGCATAAATTAATGTATTTTTAATCTGAGTTACTAGGTAAAATGTGGCGCTCATGGCAATAGACAATAAAACTATTTTGATTTGAAAAGCCGAATTAGCGAGAGCTCTAGCCGGCTCGCCAATAATCATAACTAAGCCTGTAACTAGTAATACAACCACACTCCATTGCAATACTCTAAAAAATATAGCAATGGTCCATCCTAGCGATTGATTAGTAAAACTCACCTGTATTACTCGTAAATGAATCGTCAGAGCAGAAATCAATAACGCCGCAATCGCCATAATATGGACAGTTTGAACGGCGGGGATTAACCAATCAGTCCTCTGGATTAATTGACTTAAAGCAGTATCTTCGATTACCGCACAAAAATTTAATAGAAATTCTGGTCTCATGACTTACTAATTTCGTTGCAAAGGGAAGATAATTCAACATATTGAATCTTACAGATAGTAACTAAATTATAGGAGCCCAAGGCATAAGTCAATATATTTATCCGAAAAGCTCATCAGAAGATAATATCGTATTATGAGAAAATCACACAGGTTTCATCGCAAGGTTTTTGGCTTTTATTGCCAACTGAAGAACATTTTGTTTTACTTGCTTTTGGCTTTTTGGCTAGTGGCCTGCCCAGCACGATTCGAACGTGCGACCTACGGCTTAGAAGGCGCGAAAATCTCATAGAAACAATAACTTAACAATATTCTACAGTTTCGCACTTTAGGTTTTGAATATGTGATTTGAAGTATTGCTTTGAATGGGTTTGAATTGTTGAGGATTGGTATCAGCAGAGAAATTTCATTCAAGTTATATTTTTTTTAGCCGTATTAGAAAGTAGTAAATATTTGTGTACGCTGTATTTTTGTCATTCTAGAAACGAACTACTAAGGGAAAAATAATATTTAAGTTCAGATCTGGAAAATAGTTTTATGACTTTGGTTATTAATACCAACATCACATCTTCTGTAGCACAGAGTAATCTGTCTAAGGTGGGTGATTCTTTACAAACGACAATTCAGCGTTTGTCATCAGGCCTGCGTGTAAATACTGTAGCTGATGACGCTTCTGGATTTGCGATTGCAAACAGAATGGACTCACAGGTTCGCGGCATGGCTGTTGCTACGCGAAACGCTAATGATGCTATTTCTTTTTCACAAACCGCAAGTGGTGCTTTATCGCAAATTTCAAATAATCTTCAGCGGATGCGTGAACTTGCTGTGCAAGCAGCTAACGGCTCTAATTCCTCTTCAGATACATCTTTACTCAATCAAGAGTTTAGCCAACTGCAAAATGAAGTTTCTCGTATTCAAGCCAATACAACCTTTAACAACCTGAATGTATTTAATGCATTGGATACAGTATTTCAGATTGGATCTAATAACGGTTCAAATGATCGTATCAATATGCAGGGTACTGCTTTAACAAGTTTGATGTCTTTAGGTACACAAACGATAGCCGATAGGACAACTATTACAGCATCAGGTGATATAACAAGTGCCATTGCATCAGCGACAGCATCAACTAATGCCACATTAACTAGTGTATATAATTCTGCAATTGATGCAATTAATGCTAGCCAAAAATTATCATTTGCTAATAAAAATGATTTATTAAATAACCTAAGTATTGGATATAGTGCAGCCGTTGCAGCTGGTACGCCAGTAGCTACATATTCAACTACGATTCAAGCAAATATGAGCAGCGTGACTGAGCAGGCGGCTTTTGGTTCTACTACTGGCGTCATAAGTACTGCACTGCTCTCTGTTGCAAGTGATATTACGAGCGTAGTTACTGCTGTTCTAAATGCAGGAAACGCTCAAGGAGCTAGTGTAACTAGTGTATACAACGCAGCAGTGAATGCTGTTAATGATCCTGGAATTACTTCAACTAATTCTTCTAAATCTGCTGTTCTATCAACTTTTTCAAATGCATTATCTGCCTCAATTAAAAATGGTATTGAGCAAATGAATGCATCAGCTTTTTCATTGAAATTATTTTTTAACCTGACATCACTAACAACAATGCAATATGGTGGTGGAGCAGTTAACTCTAGTTCAACAGTAATTGGTAATTCATTAATAGCTGGATCACTCTTGTACGTTAATAGCGCCACAATCGGACAATCTAATGCACAGTCTGCAATTACTGCGATTGATAGTGCATTAACAGAGGTTAATAAGGCTAGCGCGGTTCAAGGTGCTTTACAAAATAGATTTGCTGCGGTTATTAGTAATTTATCTGCCTTCTCACAAAGCCAAACAGCCGCCAAAAGTCGAATTGTTGATGCTGATTTTGCTACAGAAACAGCAAAATTATCGAAGAACCAAATACTTCAACAAGCGGGCACGGCAATGCTTGCCCAAGCAAACCAAATATCGTCTACGGTTTTATCTTTACTGAAGTAATTTCGAGGAAATTGGCCTGCCCAGCACGATTCGAACTTGCGAACTTGGGCTTCTTAGACCGTGGGCATAATTCCCTATTATCTAAAAGGCTATCATTTGCTCAATTTAATCTTTGGGAGCATAATAATTACATTAAGACAAGGAGTATTTCATGTTACTAACAGCTATATTAAGTCCAGCTGAAGAAGGTGGATATATTGCACTAAATCCTGAAACTGGTACAACTACTCAAGGTGAAACTATTGATGAGGCAATTGCTAATTTAAAAGAAGCTACTTCTCTTTATTTAGACGAATTCCCAATGACCTTCAATGCTCATCCATTCGTAACAACTTTTGACGTAGCTCATGCCTAAATTTCCAGGTCTCTCTGGTAAAGATATCGTTCGTGCCCTAGAAAAATTAGGCTTTCAAGTAGCAAGGCAATCTGGTAGCCATATTATGATGAAACGTGGTAGAAAAGGTTGTGTAGTACCAAACCATAAAGAAGTCAAAGTTGGCACAGTCAACGGCTTACTGCGTCAAGCTGAAGTTTCAGCAGAAGATTTTCAAAAAGCACTTTTAGATTAGTCTTTTTGCATACTAGGTTTATGACCTAAGACATACTTTACAGTTTTGGCCTGCCCAGCACGATTCGAACGTGCGACCTACGGCTTAGAAGGCCGTTACCCTATCCATCTGAGCTATGAGTAGTTAGTTTTAACTTATACCTTTAGTTAATCTCCTTAGATAGCTTTTTATTGGTCGCTTCTAAATTTGTCACTAATAATCAAGTGTGCATTATGATTAGTGCTTATTCACTATTTATGTAAAAAAGGGGATAGATATGCCTACCTACGAAAATGCTGTCGCAAAAATTCAAGAAACAGGACGCATCGAGTTAGCTGACTTGAAAAAGCTACCATTGGATGATTTATATGAACTCGTTGAAGAGATCAAGAAATGGTGTGTTTACGCAAATGGTAACGTCACAAAATTCAAAAAAGTAAAAGACAAGAAGAAAAATAAAAAGAAATCGTAATTTTTCTTAAATCAAAACTGGTCGGGGCGGTGGGATTCGAACTCACGACCCTCTGCTCCCAAAGCAGATGCGCTACCAGGCTGCGCTACGCCCCGAACATCTAATATTCTAACCTGTTTTTAAGAACTTTCCTACTTGTTTGTGTTTCTTGAAAGATTTATTTTCTCCCAAGCCTCATCTGAGAGTAACTTTCGGTCCTCATTATGCTCACAAATTGGAGA
>Ga0194047_10001893_pt1 | contig 12357 bp, 8 predicted proteins | sample JunL225m_MetaG_2_FD_160070 | JGI IMG/M metagenome (GOLD analysis project Ga0194047, IMG submission 160070) | Anoxic zone freshwater microbial communities from boreal shield lake in IISD Experimental Lakes Area, Ontario, Canada - Jun2016-L221-5m | ecosystem: Environmental > Aquatic > Freshwater >...
GTTAGGGCCAGTTGGCCTACAGCTTTGCAGTGGCCTCAGGCTAAATTACCGCCATGAGAACTTCACCTAAATCCCTCCGTTTGATCCTTGCAACCCTTCTGGCGATCGCGCTACCAGCCGTTGCCCTGCCATCAATTAGCTCGGCTGCTGCCCCTGACGTAGTGAAGTTGGTGATTCACTACCAGCGCCCTGCCGGTGATTACACAGGCTGGAACTTGTGGTTATGGAAGAACTCGTTGGTTAATACCAACGACAAGTCACTTGATACAAAAGGTGTGCAGTTCAACGGCTCTGATGATTTTGGAAAAGTGTTAACGCTTGAAGTTCCAGATATGAGTGGCTTTGAAGATATCGGCATTCTGGTTCGCCTCAATGATTGGGCGTCAAAGGATATCGGCGATGATCGTTTCATCAGTAAGTTCGATGCAGATGGAAAGGCTGAAGTTTGGTTACGACAAGGAGATGCTGAAATTCATTACTCACTTCCAACCGAGCCGATTAAGGCTAACCCAGCGATTGCACAAACAAAGTTGTATGACTCATTAGATTTCACAAAGAAGTTCACATACAAGGGTGATGATTTAGGAAATACATACAGCAAAGCTAAAACTGCTTTCCGTGTATGGGCACCAACTGCTAGCGAAGTTTCAATCGCAACATATGCAAGTGCTGACAGCGCAGCAACAAGTGCTGTTGTAGTTCCTATGAAGGCCAGTGCTAATGGCACATGGGTTGCAACAATTAATGGTGATAAGAATGGTTTGATTTATACCTACCGTGTGAAAGTTGATGGCGTAATGCGTGAAGCCGTTGATCCATACGTGCGCGCAACAACTGTTAACGGTCTGCGCGGAGTTGTTGTCGATCTTTCAAAGACAAACCCAAGTGGTTGGTCGACAAAGAAGCCAGCATTTAGCGGCAATCCAAGTGATGCTGTTATTTACGAACTACACGTTCGTGACCTATCTATCGATGCATCAAGTGGTGTTAAAGCCGCTAATGCCGGTAAATACCTAGCCTTTACTGAGCCAAAGACCAACGTTGGTGGAACATCTACTGCAGTTGCCTCTATTAAAGAGCTGGGCGTAACTCACGTAGAGCTGTTGCCAGTCTTTGATTTTGCATCAGTTGATGAGAATAATCCAAGCTTTAACTGGGGCTATGACCCACAGAACTACAACGTTCCAGAAGGTTCATATAGCTCAAATCCAAGTAACCCGACAACTCGAATTGTTGAATATAAGTCAGCGATTCAAGCACTTCATAATCAAGGTCTGCGCGTAAATATGGACGTGGTTTATAACCATGTTTATAACGCTGCATCATTTAGCGAGAACCAGATTGTTCCGGGATATTTCTTTAGAACAGATCCCAACGGAAACTTAACTAGTGGCAGTGGCTGCGGTAACGATGTTGCATCCGAGCGTCCAATGGTGAGCAAATTTATTGTTGACTCAGTTAAGTATTGGGCAACCGAATACAACATCGATGGTTTCCGCTTCGACTTAATGGGCTTGATGGATATCAATACTGTTACAGCCATCACTGCAGCACTGAAGAAGATCGATAAGAGCATCATCGTTATCGCTGAGGGCTGGAACATGGGAACATTGCCAGATAAAGACAAGGCTGGTCAGATGAATATCGATCTGTTGCCTGGCGTATCAATGTTTAATGATCAACTGCGCGATGGAATTAAGGGCTCGGTCTTTAATAAAGAGGACACCGGCTTTGCAACAGGTAAAGCTGCTCCAAATAACAGCGTCAAGGTTGGAATCACTGGAAATATTTATTACTCCAGTCAGTTCTTACAGAGCTGGACAACTATTGCTCCCGGACAATCTGTTAACTACGTTGAATCTCACGATAACTTGACGCTGGCCGACAAGATCACTGCAAGTGTTCCTACTGCAACACCAGCACAGGTTTCACAGATGGCGCGCTTTGCATCATCAATCGTACTTTTGGCACAAGGCCTTCCATTTATCCAAGCGGGCCAAGAGTTCTTGCGCTCAAAGAATGGCAATGACAACAGCTATAACTCAACCGATGCTGTGAACTCAATCAAGTGGAGTACAAAAGCAGCGAACATGACGACCTATAAGTATTTCCAAGGTTTGATCGCACTTCGTAAGGCGCATCCAGCGTTCAGAATGACAACAGAGGCACAAGTTATTAAGAACCTTAAGTTCTTGACCGCGGCAAATGATGTTGTTGCTTACACAATCGCCGGTAAGGCAGTCGGAGATAAGGTTGCAAGCTTCGTTGTCATCCATAATCCCAACGCAACTGCTCAAAAAGTGAAGCTACCAAAGGCCGGCAAGTGGTCAATCGTGGTTTCAGGTGACAAAGCTGGAACTAGCGTTATCAGCTCTGCAACGATGAGCGAAGTAAGTGTTGCTCCACAAAGCACAATGGTGTTGCAGCAGTAATTTGTCTCTGGAATTAATCCAGGCGAACAACTCCGTTAGGTGTCATTAAATGCACTGCAACAATCCCTGACTCACCATCGTTTGTTGAGGGATTAACAAACTCAATGTCTGCGCCGCTCAATCCATCGAAAATTTCTGTCTTAAACCATGAGTCTGATAATTGATCAGGATCTGCAATCGTAATTTTCTCAATTGCAGCGACTGCTTTTCCATCTTGTGATGGATGATCAGCAGTTAACCATTGAATAAAAAATGGAAGTTGGCGAGAATCATTAATCTCATTAACGCCAATTTGCTTCCATTTAAGATCGGAACCATCGGGACGTGTGCGGTGACCTTCAATTGCGCTGCGTCCAAACTTCGCTTCAATCTTTGAAATATTCTCAGTTGCAAAAACCCAAGTAAGCCAGCCGCCACCTTCTTGTGCTTTCTTGCTAACAGCTTTACCCCAAGGTGTTTGCTCTGTTGCAGGATGATCGAGTGGACATACAACTTCTATGTATTGACCGTTTTGTAAAGGTAATGTGAAGTTACGTGTACCAAAGCGTGGGTGCACGCCGCCATCAACAAAGGTGCTGCCAAGGCGCGAACCTAAGCGTTGAACTGTGTCGGCTAATTGATCATGGGATGTTACGTATGAGACATGGTCTAAGCGCATGGGTAAATCTTGCCCTATGCGCAGGGGTGCTTCTTACCATCGCAAGTCGCGTAGTTAGTGGGTGCAGACCAGGTTTTTGGCGGGTAGCTCACCGGTAATCAGGTAGGTATCAACGGCGGTATCGGTGCAGACCGAGCCGCGTCCATAGCCTGTGTGGCCCTCGCCATTGAGCGTAATTAAGCGTGAACCTGCGATGTATCTGGCTAGTCCTTGTGCCCAGGCATAAGGAGTGGCTGGATCTTGCGTAGTACCAATTACCAGAACGGGCGTCGCAGTTTTATTTATTCGCACAGTGTTTTGGTCGCTGCTGACTTCGTGATTGTTTATAACATCATTTAAGGCATTACATGCAACGCCGCTATAGGCAATGTAAGGACCAAACACTGGAGCCGCTGCTGCGAAATCTGCTGAGTGGGTTTGGATATCTGTGTTACTGCGAGTTTGATTCCAATCAAAACACTCGATAATAATATTAGCATCATTTTGATTATCAATATACGTGCCATCAGAATTTCGCCCACTGTAAGAATCGGCTAATTGAAGGAAAGTTGTACCGTCGCCATCAATGGCCTCTTCAAATGCAATTCGAAGCTGTGGCCATCCGCTTTGATTATCATAAAGCGCCGATGCCATACCTGTAACAACTAATGATTGTGTTACGGGTCGATTGGGTGATTCTTTTGACGTTAACGGTGCTTGTGCCAGTTTTGCAAGAAAATCTACGAAGAACTGTGCGTTGGCAGTTTTCGGTAGAGGACACGATGTTCGTTTTAAACAATTATTCATAAAATTTGTTAACGCATTATCAAAGGCTTTAGCTTGAACAACACTTTGATCATAGGTTGATAATGTGGGGTCAATAGCACCATCTAGAACGAATTGACCAACGGTCTCTGGAAACTGTTGTGCATAAACGGTTCCCAAATATGTGCCATATGAAAATCCCATGTAATTTAACTTTTGATCCCCTAATGCAATACGCAACGCCTCCATATCGCGCGCAGTATTGGCGGTTGTAAAACTGGCTAAGTGATCTGTCTGTGCAGCGCAGTTAGTAGCAAAGGCTTGAACATCATTAATTAAGGTAGTGAACTCTTCCTGGTTGTCAGGCTTAGCATCACTTGAAAATGAGGCATCCTGTTGGGCATCACTTAAGCAGTGAATAGGGCTACTTTCGCCTATTCCGCGCGGGTCAAAGCCCACAATGTCATATCTATTTAATACATCGGGGTCGATAATGTATTGAGCTTCTAGCGCATATTTAATTCCGCTCACCCCGGGACCGCCAGGATTAAGCACAAGTGAACCGAGGCGATCATGTTGATTAGGATCTCGGAAACGAATAACCGCCATATCGAATGTTCCTTGTGATGCATCCTGATAATCAATCGGTAGTGTCATGGTTGCACATTGGAAATACTTTTTGCACTTATGCCAGTCAAGGGTTGAAGCATCGTTCGTTGCCAAAGGGAAAGGTTTGCTAGCCGCCTGGGAGCAACCAGTCAGAATTAATAACGCCGAGATAATTAGGGCGAATGTGCCCCGAGCACTTAGCGAGCTAATACGCACATTAATGCTTCGATAGTCAAAAGAGGCGCAGCATTATGACCCAGATTTGTACGTGCAGCCATAATTGCATTGATCTTATTAATAGTTGTGTGTGGCTTTGTCTTCTGCGCATACGATGTGATTTGTTCTTCTAGCTCTTTATTAATCAAAGAATCAGATGCGCCAGATTGCACCATCATCACATCGCGATAAAAAGTTGCAATATCCAGCAGCGCTGCATCTAAACCATCACGAACCATTCGAGTATTGCGAGTCTTTTGTTCTTTTTCTAACTCTTTAATCGCTTTGCTGCCACCCGTTGCCATTCCACGACCGGTTGCACCTTTGCCATAAGCAAGTGATAAATCATCGATCTCGGTTTGATTGCGCTCTTCTGCAGCTTCATTTGCTTGCTCGGTTGCAAGATCTACCAGCGTTTGTGCAGCGGCAAAAGCCGAAGAGATTCCATTGAGCGTTAATGGCAGCTTCATAATTGTGGTGCGAGTATTGCGAACCGCTTCGTTGTTAGCTAAATATCGAGCTCGGCCAATATGGCCTTGGCTTACACGGGCAGCAAAGTCAGCCATCTGCGGGCTTATTCCATCGCGGTTTTGTAATACCTGGGCAACTGCACTATTAGATGGTGTAACTAACTGCAAGTGGCGACAACGACTGCGGATAGTAGGTAGAACATCATGCAGAGTTGGTGCACACAACAACCACACAGTTCGATTGCCAGGCTCTTCAATCGCTTTCAATAAGGCGTTGGCTGCCGATTCAGTTAAGCGATCGGCATCTTCCATGACAACTACGCGCCAACCACCCATTGAAGGTGCCCAAGCAACGCGCGCTAATAATTCGCGGACCTCATCGATCTTAATTGACAGGCCTTCGGTGCGAATGATCTCTACATCTGGGTGGGCACCATTTGCTGCGCTCTTGCACGCATTACATGTTCCGCACCCATTATTTGTACAGACCAACGCTTGAGCAAAAGCAACTGCCGCACTCGATCGTCCACTGCCTGGTGGGCCCGTGAAAACCCATGCATGTGTCATGCTCTGGCTGGTTGATTCGGCAACAGCGTTTTTTATTATTTCGACGACGCGTTCTTGGCCAACTAAATTTTCAAAAACACTCACTTTTTAGGTGCAACCTTCTTTTTAGCAGTTGAGCGTACAGCTTTTTCAACTGCGCGAATCGGACGCAGTAATAATGCGCCTTTATCTTCGCGGGCATTGCGCTTGAGTCCTGCAATTTCACTGACACGTTTAATAATGTCGGTATGAATTTCATCAATACTTTGGTTGCCATCAATAATGATGTAGCGCTCAGGATCTAGAAGAGAAATCTGTAAGAACTCTTGGCGCACACGTTCGTGGAAGGCGAGTGGTTGTGATTCCAAGCGATCCTTGCTCTTGAGGCGGCCGAGGCCGATTTCTGCAGGTAAATCAATAACAATTGTCAGAGTCGGGAATAGTGATTCAGTTGCCCACCGTGAAATACGTGCGACTTCACCAGGCTCTAATACACGCCCTGCACCTTGATAGGCGATTGATGAATCGAAGTAACGATCGCTAATAACAACCTCGCCGGCAGCAAGTGCTGGGCGAATAACACTAAATACATGGTGCGCGCGATCTGCGGCATACAAGAGTGCCTCTGCACGCGGGCTAATGTCACCCGTTGAATGTGACAGTAAAATCTTACGAATCTCAACGCCCAAGTCGCTGCCGCCGGGTTCGCGGGATAGAACGACAGTTTCACCTTCTTGCTCTAACCACGCTTTAAGAAGTTTTGACTGCGTTGATTTACCAGTTCCTTCGCCACCTTCAAAGACAATAAAGATTCCTTTAGTAGGTGCGCCAGTAATACTACCTAGTTCACCTTTGATTGCATTTGCAATATCAGACCATAGTGAAACATTTGGGCGATCTTTCATCTGGTGATACGAGATCGCACCAATGAAGGTTGCAATCAAACCTGCAATTAAAATTGTTACTGACGCACCGTTATAACTGACTTGAGTATTTTGAAACTTAAATGTGTGTTGACCAACTGCGGCGGCAATCAGCGGAGCGATGGCAAGGACGCCTACTAAGACCACGCGGATCAAACTCTGTACGAAGGCAAAAGTTCGACCGCGTACTTCATCGGCAACTTCCATACCTAGCATCGTGAAGCCAGTGACCCAACTAATTCCACTGAATGCACCAAGAACAACAACGATGAAGACGGCCAACACTAAGTTAGGGATTGCAGCTAATAGAACAAGGAAGAAGCCGGCAATAGTGAGAGAGGCTCCAAATAAGCGGCGGCGCGAGAACTGAGCGAAAAACTTAGGTCCAAAGGCGATTCCTGCAGCCAGCCCGCTAAATACAGCACCAAACAAAATACCGTACGCAGCTTCACCGCCGCCAAGATCGCCCACAAAAGTACGTGCCAAACCAATGACTGCACCTGCGGCAATAAATGCACCGACCATACCGACGACAAGGCCGCGAATAATCTTTGATCCGCTAACCGATTTCCAACCTTCAATCAGTGACTTAGCAATTCCAGAATCAGAGGATTTCTTTGCTGCCGCGCCCTTAGGAATTTCATGCAGGTTAAATATTGTGAAAGCTGCAAAAGCAAAGCTTGCTGCGTTTACATACAGAGCAACATCTACTGCAGTTGCACTAAAACCTGGAATAACGGCAACGAAGGCGCTTGTGAAAAGTGAGAGGAAAGTGAAGAGCAACGCAGCTATCGGTGCAGTGCCATAGGCGGCAAGTAATGACACTTGATTGGCTGATTCGAGTTTTTCGCGTGGAACTAAATTAGGTACTGATGCTTCCTTGGCTGGTGACCAAAATAAAGTTACGCACTCGACTAAAATTGTTGCGGTGTATAACCAGAAATAATTATGTGCAATAGGAATCGAGATGTATAAACCCGTTCGTAAAATATCGCAGACAACCATTAATTTACGTCGGTCAAAACGATCCGCGATCACTCCAGCGATTGGGCCTAAGAAAACCGCTGGTAATAAGCGCGCAATGAAAACACCGGCGATTGCATAGTTAGCTGTTGCGTAGTTTCCGCCAGAAAGTTGTTGAGCCAGGGCAGTCGTTGCCAATAAACCAAGCCAGTCACCCAACGATGAGAAGACCATGGAGTTCCACAGTTTTCTAAAGGGGCGAATCGCTAGAACTCCACGAGTCTCGTCCTGAGCCGGAGCAGCAGGGGTTGGCAACGTTCTAGACATGGCGTGAGTCTATCGGGGCGCCCTTCGCCACCCAAGAGAGGCAATTGAGCCCTGTTTTAAAGGGAATATTGGGTGTAGCACATTTACTCTATTGTGCTACTGTGGCCTATGACTACAAGCGCGAAAAAAGCAAAAGCTCCCACTGCCCCAAAGAAAAAAGCAAAGCCGATTCAAGTGAAACAGAGCGTTGGTGTGCGCGAACTCCGCCAATCTGCATCGAAAATATTAGATCAAGTAAAAGATGGTTCTGTCTTCGAAATTACCGAACACGGCGTTCCCGTTGCTCGATTGGTTCCAATCTCTAAATCTTTATATGAGGAATACATCGCCGCGGGATTAATAATTCCAGCAGAAAATCCCATAACACATTTCGAGGTTCCTACATATAAATTGAAAGGCAAGAAGACCTCGACTGAACTTCTCATGGAGATTCGCGCGGAGGCACGGTATTGAGTTGGTACGCAGATAGCTCTGCGATTCTTAAGCTGCTAATAGCAGAAAGGGAATCTGTTGACTTAGCAGATTTTATCGATTTCACAATCAAGAGTTCTGCCCTAACGCGAGTAGAGATCATTCGCGTGCTTCACAAAATTGCTCCTGAGAAAATCGCTCAAGCACAAGTGATTCTGGCGGGAATTGATTTGACTGCGCTAAATCCAGCTATCCTAAGTGCGGCTGAAAACTTTGCTCCTGCAATAACTCTGAAATCTTTAGACGCCATCCATGTTGCATCCGTACTTTTTCTTGGTACGTCAGTTGAAGGTTTAATCTCTTACGACAAACAAATGATTAAGAATGCCAAAGAGCTAGGGATTAAAGTTGTATCCCCTGGGATGAAGTAGATCAGCTACCTACTTTTTCGATCTTTACCGTGTCAAAATCTCCCGATTTAACTAGTGAAATCTTTACCCCATTAACAACAATGTTTTCACCTTCATACATGACATATTTCCATTGTCCTATACGGTCATAGTCGCTTATATGACTATCCGAAATCTTCTGGAAGTAAGCAAACTTTGGATACTTAGGGTCATTCCCACTATCCCCGCCGCTTTCTTGGCTTCGATCATTTTGAACGTCAGCATCAACGGTATAAACCATGACCCCATAAAATCCATCAATAAACTCTCTCGTTGACAATGTAGAGGCAGCCGAGCTCCAAAAAGCTTTCCTTCTTGACTCTATAACAATCATTTGATGGCTGGATATCTTGATCATGATGCTCTTAACGCCATCTAAATTACTATCCACTGAGCGCAAGGTGACTTCTGATTCTTTAAGGGTAGCCACATCGTCGCAATACACTTGACGTGCATCCAACCAATTCAACAACAACTGATCCCACGTTGTTATGTTTAACGCCGCACCACTTTGTGTGCTCATGATGCTAAATGGCCACCCATTTCCTGGAGCGTGCCCTTGTAATCCAAGTGGATGGAGTAACTCATGAATCCAATATGCCCAGGCAGGACCACCCTGCTTCTCGACCATGTAGCCCTGTGAAACCGCAAAGGGATGTAATACACCTTGTGATGTATTCACCGTAACAGTTGTCATTATTCCAGACTCAATGGTTGTTACATTTTTTGGATATTTAAAGAAAACAACATTCAGATTCGAGAAGTCAAAGTAAGGATTAGCAGCTGTCATTTGATCTTGGACAAGTTGATCATTGGTTAATGTTGTTGCATTAGAAACACCTGAATGACCCCAGTTGTAGTTCTGTGAAGTTTTTGGCGCACGAATCCAAGAGTTATAAGTAATTATCTCTAATTGCAGTTTCCCATTGGAGAATTGGTTAAACCAATCTTTTATAACCTTGATCTCGGCAAGAATTTCAGCATGTGGGCTAACGCCTCCTGGATAATCAGAAAAATCAATCGGGACAAGTGCAACTTTTAATTTTCCAGCAGTCGGGAGTGGTCTTGAATTTGATGTAACTAGATTCGAATAATCTTTAATGCGACAGGTTTCAAAACTCTTTGGGCTCGTATTAACGTATGAATATTCTGGCTGTAACGATACCTGGAAGAACTTAAGCGCGTTCCCTGCAACATAACGGCATTCAAGGAAACCGGCTGAGTTATTTACTCGTGCCCCCATATTTTGGCATGGTGCGCCACTTATAGGAGTTGTCGGTGATCCGCCAACCGCTCCAATTGGTTCACCAGGTGCGATCGGTGGAGTTGGTGTTGGCGTTGGCTTGGCTACTACAACTTTGATGCGCTTGCCCCACACAAGTCTTTTTCCGCTCTTAATACACGTGTATATATAGCCGCTGGCTATTTCGGTTGCATTCAGAGTTGTACATGCGCCACCAGTTTTCACGGCAGCGGATGCAATTGAGGAGAACGATGCTAAAAGAAGAATTACAGATGCAAGAAAGGCAAACCAACGTTTCTGCATGTAGTAATTGTAAGTGGGGTCTAATACAAAGATAAAGGGTTATTCGGCTTTCTTTTTAGCTTTGCCCGTTGCAGTTTTCTTGGCGCTCTTTTTAGCAGTTCCTTTTTTCACAACATTCTTAGTCAAAGTTGGTGCTGTGTCACTCTTCTTTGGTTTAGCTGCCGCCTTCTTTCGTGCCTTCTTTGGTGATGGACCGTTCTCGGCCTCCCATGCACGGCGGCCTGCAAGTAGCTCTAATCCGCGCTCTAACGTCATTCCCTCTGCGGTATCCCCACGGCGAAGCGTTGCATTTGTATCGCCATCAGTGACATACATACCAAAGCGGCCATCCTTAATAATCAATGGTTTTTCAGTTGTTGGATCAACGCCAAGCTCTTTAATTGGAGGCTTAGCAACACCACGACGGCGCTCTTTTGGCTTTGAATAAATCTCTAACGCTTCATCTAATGTCAACGTAAATAACTGATCTTCAGATGTCAATGTGCGACTATCAAGACCGGCCTTTAGATAAGGCCCATAGCGGCCATTTTGAATTGTTATGTCATCACCGAGTGTGTTAGTACCTAGTGTGCGCGGCAATGATAAAAGTCGCAGTGCATCTTCATATGTAACAGTATCTAAAGTCATAGTAGAAAGAAGCGAGGCAGTTTTTGCTTTAGGTGCATCGGCTTTCTTGCGCTTCTTCTTTCCCGATGCCGTCAGCTCTGGTTCGACAACTGGAAGTACCTCAGTGATGTACGGACCAAAGCGTCCGCTCTTAGCAATAATCGGCAAGTTAGTTGCAGGATCAATTCCAAGTTCGCGCTCACCTGATGGTGCTTCAAGTAATTCAATCGCCTTTGCAAGAGTTAACTCATCGGGTGCTAATGACTCCGGAATGTTTGCAAGTTTGCGCTCTTCATCGGGCAGGTTTTGTTGCAAGTAAGCGCCGTAGCGACCAACGCGAATTTCAATTGTCTCCGATAAGTTCATTGTGTTAGTTGCGCGAGCATCGATAACACCAAGATCTGCTGATAATTCGTTTAACCCAGGTTGTCCGTCGACGCCGTAGAAGAAATCACGCAGCCAATCAACGCGTCCAGCTTCACCGGATGCGATCTTGTCGAGGTCTTCTTCCATGCTGGCGGTGAATTCGTAATCAACCAGCTTTGTAAAGTGGGTTTCAAGCAGGCCAGTCACTGAAAAAGCAAGGAAAGTTGGCACTAGAGCACGGCCGCGCTTATATACATAGCCGCGATCTTGAATCGTTTGAATGATCGATGCAAATGTTGAAGGTCGACCAATGCCTAACTCTTCTAGCTTCTTAACCAATGTTGGCTCGGTGTATCGGGCTGGTGGCTTAGTTTCATGGCCTTCACATGTGTATTCATTGACCTTAACTGATTGACCAAGCGTCATTGCCGGTAATCGCTTATCTTCGGTCTCTTCATCTTTGCTATCTTCGGTAACAATGTCATCGTAGGCAGCAAGGAAACCTGGGAAAGTAATAACTGATCCATTGGCACGGAAAATAGTTGCCTTGCCATCATTTGTTTGTGCATCAAAATCAACACGCATCTGCATCTTTTTAGCATCGGCCATCTGTGATGCAACCGTGCGCTTCCAGATTAAGTCATACAAAGCAAACTCGTCGCGTGAAAGCTCTGGTGCAAGTTCACCAGGAGTTTTAAAAGTTTCACCTGCTGGGCGAATTGCTTCATGAGCCTCTTGTGCATTTTTAGTTTTACCAAGATATGTACGTGGTGCATCGGCAACGTGGTCGGCTCCGTATAAAGACTTTGCAGCTTTGCGCGCCGCATCGATTGCTTGTGCCGATAAATTAACGCTGTCGGTACGCATATACGTGATGTAACCATTTTCGTAAAGTCGCTGAGCAATACGCATTGTGATTTGTGCGCCCCAACCAAGTCGGCTGCCTGCATCTTGTTGCATCGTTGATGTTGTAAACGGTGGCTTTGGACGCTCGGTACGTGGACTTTCTTCCATCGACTTAACAGTTAATGTTGAGGATTTAAGTGACTCGACTAAACCACGTGCGCCGGCTTCATCAAGAAGAAGAATGT
>Ga0194047_10001894_pt1 | contig 12355 bp, 14 predicted proteins | sample JunL225m_MetaG_2_FD_160070 | JGI IMG/M metagenome (GOLD analysis project Ga0194047, IMG submission 160070) | Anoxic zone freshwater microbial communities from boreal shield lake in IISD Experimental Lakes Area, Ontario, Canada - Jun2016-L221-5m | ecosystem: Environmental > Aquatic > Freshwater...
CTATAACCTCATTGATAATGCTTTGTTATACACCCCTGCATATGGAAAAGTGACTGTGAATGTGCGTCACGAGGCAGGTGAAATCGTTCTAAGTGTCGAAGATAACGGGCCTGGCATTCCAAAAAGTGAGCATGAAAAAGTATTTGAGAGATTCCATCGCGTCATGGGGTCGGGTCAGGAAGGAAGCGGGCTTGGCTTATCGATCGTCATGGAAATTGCACAGGCACACCAAGCCACCGTTGAGATTGTCGATGAACCCAATAAAAAAGGCCTTAACATCCAAGTGAATTTTGCGGAGTCACGATCATAAAAAACAAGGGGGGATGAATGCTGCTCATTCTTTTAGGACTGATACTCGCCTTATTGCCCATCATACTGACCAGCGCATTCCCGCACCTGATTGTTATCAGCATTTACGCTGGCATTCTGCCTTGGCTAGCAATTGCATGGGCCGCTCTAATCATCACCATTATTTTGCGTCGCCAGAGAATTGCAGAATGGAGAAGCAATAGAAGAAACAAAAAGAAAGCCAAAAAATAAAGCTGACTATTTCTTATTTTCTTCCCAAACTTTATCTAACACTTTCTGTTTTTCAGAAAGCGCATTCTGTGCCTTTTTGAGGCGATCTTCTTTAGCCGCTTGGCCTTTCTTTATCGCATTTAATTGCTGCGTTTGCTGATCAATTCTTTTTTCAAGGTCTTTAATCGAATTAGTCAGGGCTTCGTAATCGTGATTCGCACTATCAAATTCCTTCTGTGCCATTCTGACCTGATATTGTTCATCAGTAATATCTTTGGCCTCGACACTCACACTGGAAAAGAAAGCACCACAAGCAAATAACAACATTAACAGCGATTTTTGACTGATCATTAAATGATGATTTTGCATAATCTATTGGCCTCTCTAATGCTTGGGTTAATTCTAAAATAAAAAAAGGGGCTCGTCTTCACGCACCCCTTTTTTAATGCCTTAGTCGATTGATCGATTATTCACTACAGCCATCTTCTTGCATGTGCGAAGCGTCAACAACAACACGGCGGTTAGGCGCTAAACACTCAACTATTTTTTTGAATCCTTTAACGTCCTTGCAATCAACAATAGGTTCAGACTCGCCCTTGCCAACCGCCCTAATACGAACATCACTCACGCCATGAGCCGCTAAATATTTTTTCACTGCATCGGCACGACGTTCTGACAATTTTTGATTATACTCATCCGTCCCGATTCGATCTGTGTGCCCTGTCACCAAGACAAACTCGACATCGTTATGCTTCTTAATCTTAGCCGCTACCTCCTCTAAGATTTGACTATATTTGCCTTTAATCGTTGATTTATCAAAGTCAAATAAAGCCTCGGACTGGATGGTAATGGTTTCCATTTTTGGCTTACAGGCTGGCTTAGGTGCTGGTGCTGCAACAGGCGCTGGTGCTGGTGTCGGTTCTACTTGAGCAACAACAGGCGCTGGTGCTGGAGCCTGCACTGGCTCTGGAGCTGGAGCTGCCGGAGCCGCTGGGGCGCCAAATCTGAAAATCGCCCCAAAATTCAACACGGTATTGGCAACAGTCTTGCTGTCACTAGCCCCCGTTGTTCCAACTTCGGCTTGACTCCACACTTCTCTAAGATCCGCTTGGAGGCCAATATTATCGGTCACCAAATACTGAACACCCGCGCCAATATTCCCCATAAATGAGTCTTTTGATGCACTCAGCGTACTGTAATCTGTTTTGTTGTGCGCGTAGCCAATGCCCGCTAACAAGAATGGGCGAAGTTTTTCACGGCTCAACATATACAGCGCATCTACGCCCAATAATGTTTGTTTGTACTTACCATTCGTGTTGCCATCCACACTCGCGTAAGAACCACCGAATTGCACATCCCAATTTTGATTAATCTCTTTACCAGCGCGCAGGAAGCCACCCACGTCATCTTTAGCTTTTAAATCACTATCAGTCCAGTTATAGCTGATGCCTGGCAAGGCATACCAAGATCCTTGATAACTATCTGTCTCTGCAGCTGCAGAAAAAGATACAGCTAATGAAGCGGCAAGTGCCAAATAACGAATATTTTTTTTCATACCAACCTCCTAAATTTCACTTCTGAAACTTCTATTAGGTGTGATTATACGCAAGGTTTGTTTCTAAATTGTTAAAAAGATATAAAAAAGTTATAAATTAAGCTTTTTCATCAATGAGTTATTAGACTTACTTATTATTATCTTTAGGTATATGCCAATATTTCTGCATTTCAATAAACAAGAAAGAGGCAGACCACGTCATCAAAATCAAACCGGTGAGGGCTTCAACGCCCGTGAGATACCTAGCATACCCCTCTGCAACAAGGTCCCCATAACCAACTGTAGTAAACGTCACAAAGGATAGGTAGACGCAATCTAACAGTTGCCCATCAACCGAATGAACCCCAACAAGTGAGCCCATATCCTTGAATTGCAAGGTGCCATAATAACCTAGCGCAAATATCCAAATTTCAAAGACATGGCAGATGAAAATGACACAAACCCCAAAAAGCACTCGATAACGTGGTGTGACTGTTTTGAGGTTTGGTAGCAGGGTTGCTAGATGATATAAGGTCTCATAATGGATGAGAATAATGAATAAAACTAATGCGATATTCAGTAAAAATACTAATGCAAGCTGCATGATTTCATCACCCTCAAAAAGTAATTTTCTATGCGCATGCGCGATTAATGCTTAAACCTAGCCTTTACTCGCCTTGACCAAAATACTGTGAATCTCATCTTTTAGATGTAATTTTTCTTTCTTAAGGGTTTCGATCGCTTCGTGCGTGCCATGCTCAATGTTAGATTCCAGATTCTTAATCTTTTGATCGATTTCATTGTGCTTTTCAAACAAGTTCGTAAAGTGCAAATCTGCGTGCTTTAGCTTTGAAATTAAATCACGGTACTCTGGAAACATATTAATCCCTTTAAGAAAACGACTAGTAAAAGTTAATTCTACCTGCCTCTTCACTTAATATCTTGTAAAGAACGCAACTTTTTGACTAAAATCAAATTGCGTCATTGTCGCATCACGCCATCAGCAAAAACTCAAAAAAGCAAACAGGATTACGATGTCAGAAAAACATGATTTATTAGGTGGCGCCCTAGGGAAGCTTGAGTCATTAGTCATGGGAGTGGCAGGCACAGCCCCCGCATTTAGTGTGGCCGTGACCACGGCAACCATCGTAGCTACCGTCGGCGTTCTCTCCGTTGGAAGCGTCCTTTACTGCGGATTAATCATGTTTGGCCTCATGCTTGCCTTTAGCCATCTCAGCAACATGCGTCCACATGCAGGGGCCACCTATGCCTGGGTAGGTAAAGTATTTGGCGATGGCTGGGGATTTTTTGCGGGCTGGGGCTTATTAGTCGCTTCTGTTGTCTTCATGGTATCGGCAACCATCCCAGCCGCAACATCAACCTTAATCTTAATATCGCCCACCTTAAGTGACAACGTCAACTGGGTAACTTTTGTATCAGCGCTATGGCTCACAGTGATAACGATCATTGTCACCAAGGGAATTAAGCACGCTAGTTATACCCAGTTAATCCTCACCGCGATTGAAACCATCATTCTTTTAGCGATCATTGTGGCCGCATTCTTAAAGTATGGCAGCCATCCTGCCCATCTCCCAGAATTCGCCTGGGTCTCCATCTTCTCCTTTACCCCAAAGACCTTCGCATCAGGCGCGCTCACTGCCATTTTTTTCTACTGGGGTTGGGATGTCACCATGAACCTTGGGGAAGAGACCAAAACAAAAGCCGCAACCAGTGGTGCATTTTGGGCGATGGTGAATTTGATTATTTTCTTTATTATCATGATGGTGGTCGTGTTAATCGTCATGTCTGACAGTGAAATTGCGAAAGCAAATACCAATGTGCTCTATGCTATTGCAGATAAGCTTTTTCCAAAGCCATGGAATTATATTGCGGTCGTGTCTACGATCTTAAGCACGGTGGGCACCATCGAAACCCAAATCATCCAATTTAGCCGTTGCCTATTTGCAATGGCTCGCGACAAAGCCATGCATCCAAGATACGCAAAGATTCACCCTGAGTGGCAAACTCCTTGGTTAGCCACCGTGGTGATATGGTTTTTGGGCATTTTATTATTGTTTAGCTCATCTTATATGCCGACCATTCAAGCGATTCTAGCAAGCTCAATTCAAGCAATCGGTTTGCAGATATGCTTTTATATGAGCCTAGCAGGATTCGCCTGTGCTTGGCACTACCGACGTAAAATATCAACGGACCCTTGGGCTGCATGCTCTTATGTGATTTGGCCATTCATTAGCGCCGGCTTCATGGTGTTCATCGCACTCTATAGCTTACCGACATTTGATTTAACCACCACCATCATTGGGATCGGTGGCTTATTCATTGGTCTAATCCCATTTATATTTGGCCGCTATCGGATAGGCAATAGCGCAACTAGCGAAATAGCAGATCAATCTTAGGGTCCAGCATGATGAAAAAACCGATAATTACCCCCCAAGAAAAACGCAATGATCCACTCAATGTTGGTGGTTTCTTAATCACGATTCTAGCCTCTGAAGATGAGACGGGGGGCTACGAAGTATTTCATCAAAGTGGTCCCGAAGGAAAAGGGCCAGGGCCACACTTTCACCCTTGGGATGAGTCCTTCTTTATTACCAAAGGGGAATTGTATTGTGGTGTCGGTGATCAAGAAACACTGGCTTTGCCTGGAACATTTGTTCACGTTCCCGGTGGATCAACGCACTGGTTTCGTTTTGGCAAAGGTGGTGGAGAGTTTATTTCGATGACATCCAAGGGCAATGCATCAAAAATGTTCACCGCTTTTGCAAATGGCATCACTTGGGATAGTCCGGACCGTGAAAAACTGATCGCAATGGCTGCAAATTACGGGCAAACAATTGCCCCGCCTAAACACTCAGTTTAAACATTGATGGCTAGGGGAAAATGAGGCAATGCTGTCAAGATTGCCTCTTAAAGCATTAGACCTTAGCTGCTGACTTTCGTCCAGGCGCTGCAGGTGGGATATATCCTGAGATCCGGCACATCAAGCCTTCAACCGCTTCGCCAAGTTCAAAATTAGTAATGCTGCAAGTAAAAATCTTTTTTGCTTTTTCTAATTCTTTAACTGACTCGTGAACCTGAATCAAAGAGATCCCAGTATCACTGGCAATCTTTCTATCAACCTCTTGACCATGTTTTCTTAGATAATCTAGTACTTGTTTCGTATACATGTTATATCCAATTTATACAAAAGAACGTATGAAAAATTCTCGCGTATTTTGAGAAAGAAAAAGGGGCTACGCCTCAACGTAACCCCTTTAATTCCTTGTAATACGTGGTGGGCTGTGCGGGGATCGAACCCACGACAAACGGATTAAAAGTCCGCTGCTCTACCAGCTGAGCTAACAACCCATATTAACTAGCCCGAAAAGCTAACTAACGAAAGGGCGCAATTATCCTTAAAAATTGCCCTCTCGTCAATCAAAGACTATCGTAAACCCGGAAATTTTCCTTGCATGGCTCGCATCATCTTCGCCATGCCACCCTTTGCGAGCATCTTCATCATCTTTTGTGTTTCTTCAAATTGATTGAGTAGTCGATTCACTTCCTGCACCTGAACCCCAGAACCCATGGCAATCCGGCGCTTGCGCGTCGCTTTAATTAACTCTGGTTTACGGCGCTCAAGCGGGGTCATCGAATTAATGATGCCCTCAATTCGGCGGATCGCCTTATCTCCATCATCACCATTCATCTTGCCGGCCATCCCAGCCATTTGACTGGGTAGCTTATCCATCAAGGCATTCATGCCCCCCATTTTGCGCATTTGCGTCATTTGAGCCTTGAAGTCATCTAAATCAAAACTCTTACCCGACTTTACTTTGTCAGCAAATTTCTTCGCTTCGTCTAAATCAACATTTTTTTGAGCCTGCTCAATCAGTGAAAGCACATCGCCCATGCCAAGCACACGAGAGGCCATGCGCTCAGGATGGAAAGGCTCTAAACCATCGACCTTCTCACTGACCCCAATGAATTTGATGGGCTTGCCAGTCACATGCCTGACTGAAAGGGCTGCGCCGCCTCTTGAGTCGCCATCGAGCTTCGTTAAGACCACGCCCGTAAGTGGCAATGTGTCGCCGAAAGCTTTTGCAGTATTGATTGCATCTTGACCCTGCATGGCATCCACCACAAACAAGGTCTCAACTGGATTGAGTAAGGCATGCAATGCCTTAATTTCAGCCATCATGGCTTCATCAATGCCCAACCGGCCTGCGGTATCGAAAATCAATACATCGTAATAAAACTTCTTAGCGTGCGCTAAGGCCGCTTGAGCAATATCTTGTGGCTTTTGATGCTCATTTGAATCAAAACAATCGACCTCTAAACTTTTAGCAAGGCTCTTTAATTGTTCTATCGCAGCAGGACGATAAACGTCTGCACTGGCGAGTAACACCTTTTTCTTTTGTTCTTTTAATAATTTAGCCAGTTTGGCAGACGTCGTCGTTTTGCCAGACCCTTGCAAACCTGCCATCAAAATAATCGCTGGGGGCACTGCCGCAAGATTTAAGCCCACATTTTGAGCGCCCATCAACTTAGTCAGCTCTTCGTGTACCACTTGAATGACGGCTTGTCCTGGTGTGAGACTATCAAGCACCTCGCGTCCATTCGCGCGCACTTTTACTTCAGCAATAAAATCTTTGACCACCGGCAAGGCCACGTCAGCCTCGAGTAGCGCCATACGGACTTCGCGCATCGCATCAGAAATGTTATCTTCTGAAAGGCGTGCTTGACCCCTCAGGGTTTTCATCACACTTTGTAAGCGACCGCTTAAATTTTCTAACATATTCGGTTTATCCTAGATTGCTTTTACTCAACGAAGTATTTCAAACTTGATCAGCCAACATCAAACTGAGCTGTGGCTCATGTTATAGTGTGCATTCATCCACGAACGATATAATTTTAACCCATATCATCACTATGCAAGCATCAACCTACTTACCTTATTTGTCCGTCATTGTTTTATACGCTGTCGTCGCGATTCGTTTTTGGCGTTCGGTCTCTCAACAAACAAAACAACCAAGATCGAGCAGACATCCTACGCTGATTGCACTGGGGCTCGTGATTCATGCCAGCTTGCTATATCAAGATATTTTTATTGGCGATCTTAATTTGAATATTGCCAATACCCTTTCACTCATTTTCTGGCTCACGGTGTTGATCTACTGGATTGCCAACTTCAAAAATGAGCTTCAGAGCTTACAAGCATTAGTGCTTCCGCCAGCAGCATTAACGGTCGCGTTGCAAGCAAGCTTTCATAACAATGTCATTGTGGCCTTTGCTAATGACCCACTGTTTGTTTGGCATATATCGATCGCCCTGCTAGCCTATAGCTTATTCACCTTCGCAGCGCTGCACGCACTCCTCATGGCAGCCGCTGAACGCAGCCTTCATCAGAAGACGCCGTTCTTAAAACTAACCGAATTCCCACCAATCATGGCCATGGAATCACTACTATTCAGAATTATTGGCTTGGGATTTTTCTTGCTCACACTCACCTTGATTAGCGGCATGTTGTTCTCCGAGCAAATTTTTCATCAGGCGCTAAAATTTAATCACAAAAATATCTTCACAATTATTTCGTGGGTAATTTTTGGTAGTTTGCTTATAGGTCGAGTGCAATATGGTTGGCGAGGTCGTACTGCCATTCGTTGGACATTGACCGGATTTGGCGTATTACTGTTAGCTTATGTGGGCAGTAAATTTGTGCTTGAAGTGTTACTGAATCGCTAATACTTAACGTAAGCTCATAATTGGCCAAGCGTGATCTTCCGCGTAAGCTAGCAATATCGGATCTGGATTCACGGCAATGGGCTTATCGACCAGTTTCATTAATGGTAAGTCGTTGTGCGAATCACTATAAAACCAAGTGGTCCCAAAGTCACTTAAGCCTTGCCCTCGCTCTGCAAGCCATTCATTAAGCCGTGTAATTTTTCCTTGCTGAAAACTCGGGGTGCCCGTGACCTTACCGGTAAACTCACCATTCATTTCTTCAGGCACTGTTCCAATCAAATTAGCAATCCCAAAAGCGGTAGCAATCGGCCCCGTCACAAAACTATTGGTGGCCGTGATAATGACTAGTAGATCCCCATTCGCTCTATGTTGCTCAACCAAGGCCCGCGATTTTTCAGTCATCATCGGTGCAATTTTTTGCTGCATAAATTCGCGATGCCAGGCATCTAGTTGCGCCCTTGGATGTTGACTAAGGGGCTTAAGTTGGAACTCCAAAAAAGCATTAATATCCAACTTGCCGACTTTATAGTCCGCATAAAATTGGTCATTAATGCTTGCATGCGCTGCACGTTCAACCACGCCAATATCAATCAGGAATTCACCCCATTGATAATCGCTATCACCAGCCAATAAGGTATTATCCAAATCAAAAATTGCTAAATCCAAAGCCAACTCCTTAATAAAGAAACGCCCCTATTAAACTTGCGGATGCGCACGTTCTGACTTGGCATGAATTTTATTCAAGGCGTTCAAATAAGCCTTAGCAGAAGCAATCACAATATCGGTATCAGCGCCTTGCCCATTCACAATACGACCGCCTTTCGCTAAACGCACCGTGACTTCACCCTGAGCATCTGTCCCACTGGTGATATTATTAACCGAATATAAAAGCAACTCTGCGCCACTATTCACGATTTTCTCAATCGCTTTAAATGCCGCGTCCACAGGACCGCCGCCATCTGCTTCAGCACGTTTTTCAACGCCACTATCAAGCACAGTAATGACCGCATGTGGCGTCTCACCGGTTTGCGAACAGACTTTCAAATAGCCCAATTTAAAATACTCAGTGTCATCGTTCACAAAATCATCACTCACCAAGGCCTGAATATCTTCGTCAAAAATCTCTGACTTTTTATCCGCCAAGGTTTTAAATCTTGCAAATGCAGCATTTAACGCATCTTCACCATCCAAGGTAATCCCAAGCTCATCTAAACGCGATCTAAACGCATTTCGCCCAGACAATTTACCTAACGTTAATTTATTTGCATTCCAGCCCACATCTTCCGCACGCATAATTTCGTAGGTTTCACGGAACTTCAATACGCCATCTTGATGAATCCCACTTTCATGGGCAAAGGCATTGGCGCCAACCACCGCTTTGTTGGGTTGCACTGGATAGCCCGTAATCGTCGAAACCAATTTAGAGGTTGGCACAATTTGGGTCGCATCAATAGAGGTTTCCAAATTAAAGACGTCACGGCGGGTGCGAACAGCCATCACCACTTCCTCCAAGCTCGCATTCCCTGCGCGCTCTCCTAAGCCGTTGATTGTGCATTCCACTTGACGTGCGCCGCCCATGACCGCTGCCAATGAGTTAGCGACAGCCATCCCCAAGTCGTTGTGACAATGGGTCGACCAAACAACCTTGTCCGCATTCTTAACGCGCGCAATCAATTGCTGCATGCGCTCACCCCAAAGAGCTGGAATAGAGTAACCGACCGTGTCAGGGACATTAATCGTTTTAGCGCCCGCCTCAATGACGGCATCAAAGACTTTCACTAAAAAATCAAGGTCTGAACGCACGGCATCTTCCGCAGAAAATTCTACGTCATCGGTATATTCCAATGCCCACTGGACTGCTTGCACAGCACGCGCCAACACCTGATCTGGCGTCATGCGCAATTTATTTTCCATGTGAATAGGCGATGTCGCGATAAACGTATGAATGCGGCCACTTTTTGCGGGCTTAATGGCTTCTCCTGCACGGCGAATGTCGTTTTCATTGGCACGCGCAAGTGAACAAACCGTCGACTCTTTGATGATTTCAGCGACGGCATAAATCGCATCAAAGTCCCCGGGGCTGGCCGCGGCAAAGCCTGCTTCAATCACGTTCACACCCAACTTCTCGAGTTGACGGGCAATACGGATCTTTTCTTCTTTCGTCATGGCTGCGCCTGGGCTTTGTTCGCCATCACGCAAGGTTGTATCAAATATGATTAATTGATTATTTTTGGTCATTTTATTTTCCATCTAAATTTTTTAAGCGATACCCGCTATGCATTCGTCATAACGGCGTGGCAAATCTATAAACTGAGGTGTGCGAGAGTGTACTGCCTAAGGCAGTAGCACTAGACGTAACAGGGCACCAACCAATGAATGGCTGGAGTTTGAATAAGCTGAAAAGTGACTGTTGAATAACATAAGGAAATAATATCATGCTTTTTATCTAGCTTTTAGACAATTAAACTTATGGCTCTGATAAGTTTTTAGAATCAACTTCGACCAGTTTTTTACGCTTTAAAAACAGCATCAGCCATAAAGCATACCCAGATAATCCATAGACAAGCGACACAAAAAATAACACTTCAGGCGGGCTGTAAGAAATCAAAACAAATGCCAATACAATAAATAGAATAACGACAAACGGCACACTGTCCTTGAGATTAATGTCTTTACCACTGTAAAAACGTAAATCACTTACCATCGACAAGCCCGCAAACAAGGTCACCATCAAAGCAACCCATTTCATTTGAAACCAAGGGTGAAAGATAAAATCCCCTGGAATGTCATTATCAAAAGCCACCCAAACCAACCCCGCTAGCAATGCCGCTGCCGCCGGACTAGGCAATCCTTGGAAAAATCGCTTATCTGCTGTCTCTAATTTTGTATTAAAACGCGCTAATCTTAAGGCGGCGCTCACACAATAAATAAAAGCAGCAATCCACCCTAATTTACCTAGCGGCTTCAATGCCCAAACATACACAATCAATGCCGGGGCAACCCCAAAAGACACCATGTCGGAAAGACTATCGTATTCCGCGCCAAAGGCACTTTGGGTATTCGTCATGCGTGCGACACGACCATCTAAACCATCCATGACCATGGCAATAAAAATCGCAACCGCTGAATGCTCATACTTACCATTCATCGCTTGAACGATGGCATAAAACCCTGCAAACAAAGCCGCCGTCGTGAACAAATTAGGCAATAGATAAATGCCGCGCTCACGCAAACTTCGCGCTTGCGGACTTTTTCTTCGACGAGGACGTGGAGTAACTTCAGCCATCTTGAGTATTTCCAATAGTAAATTACTTCTAGTATATCAAAGCCAGCTTAAATGAGGATGCCCGACTATGATAGTATCCCGTTTTGATTTATTACCTTGATGAATATCATCCCATAATTTAAATGCAATTTTCTTTAGTCACGCAAGACGGTCAAGCGCGCCGAGGTTTTCTAAGCCTGACCCATGGCGAGGTGCAAACACCAGCGTTCATGCCCGTGGGCACCTACGGTTCAGTCAAAACATTATCTCCGAATGAAATCCATGAAATTGGTGCCCACATCGTATTGGGCAACACTTTTCATCTTTGGTTAAGGCCTGGTCTAGACGTTATAGAAGCGCATGGCGGGCTTCATCAGTTCATGAGCTGGGATGGTCCCATACTGACCGACTCTGGCGGGTTTCAAGTCTGGAGTTTAGGCAAATTACGCAAAATCTCTGAAGAGGGCGTGAAGTTTCGCTCCCCCATCAATGGCGACAGTTGCTTTTTAACACCAGAAGAATCCATGCGCATTCAAAAAGTATTGAATTCAGACATCGTCATGATTTTTGATGAATGCACCCCATACCCAGCGACCACAAAAGAAGCAAAAACATCGATGGAGCTTAGCTTACGATGGGCGCGCCGCAGCAAAGATGCTCACCAGGGCAATTCCAATGCATTATTCGGCATTATTCAAGGCGGAATGTACGAAGACTTGCGCGATATTTCGCTAAATGGCCTAACAGAAATTGGATTTGATGGTTATGCCATCGGCGGGCTTTCCGTGGGAGAGCCTAAAGAAGACATGTTAAGAATTCTTGGTCACACCGCCCCCCAAATGCCACAAGACAAGCCTCGCTATTTAATGGGTGTTGGAACCCCTGAAGATTTAGTGGCTGCCGTGAGCAAGGGGATCGATATGTTTGATTGCGTCATGCCCACGCGAAATGCTCGGAATGGTTGGTTATTTACACGCAACGGGGATATTAAACTTAAAAATGCTCGCTACAAGTTGGACACCGGCCCCTTAGATCCAGAGTGTACTTGTTATACCTGCCAAAACTTTAGCAGGGCTTACCTTCATCATTTACATCGCGTTGGTGAAATCTTAGGGTCACGTCTCAATACGATTCACAACCTACATTATTACCAAGAGCTCATGGCCGGCATGCGGACCGCCATTGAGTCTCATACTTTCGAAGCGTTTAAGAAAGAGTTTGCAAGCAAGCGAAGTGTGTTGAACCTAGAGTTATAATAGGTTGAGACAATACTCTATGATAAAATTCTACAG
>Ga0194047_10001900_pt1 | contig 12338 bp, 8 predicted proteins | sample JunL225m_MetaG_2_FD_160070 | JGI IMG/M metagenome (GOLD analysis project Ga0194047, IMG submission 160070) | Anoxic zone freshwater microbial communities from boreal shield lake in IISD Experimental Lakes Area, Ontario, Canada - Jun2016-L221-5m | ecosystem: Environmental > Aquatic > Freshwater >...
GAAGTGGATAGAGAAATGGTTTTTCATTTAATTTCTTAAAATAGTTTTTAAGATTAAAGGTACTTATAATGTAAGGGTCTTGTCCATTAGAAACCACGAGTACTCCATCCTTTTCTAATGAAAATGTTTTAATATCATTAGCGGGTTTAAATTTTTGAAAAATACTGTCAGCGTTAAACACAATGTTTCTGCTAATTCCTTTTAGAGTTATTTTCTTGAATTTCCATTCACCTCTGGTAAATCCAGGATCTATTCTAATTCTTCCAGGCTTTTCGGTGATAGGGATTTCAATTTCAAGATGATATTCTTTAGAAGGCATAATAGTTTCGGATGTGTGCTCTACACTTGCTTTAAATTCATTTTCGTCTTCTATAAATAACTGTAACTTCCCTTGTTGAGAAGCATCAAGAACAATTTCCAATTTAATTTTGTTATTAACAAAATCAGAATGAATTAATAATTGATAAGTTGTGAATCCAGCAATGAAAACAAAAAGGAAAGGGATTATATAAAGGAAAAAAATTCTTTTCATTAGATTCTGAAATATAGAAATGGATTATAAGCGGAATTTGCTAATTCACTTGCTGTAAGAATAAATAACACTATAAGAACAATCGCTTCAATAACGTTTTTAGAATTTCCATTTTTAATTTTACTAAAAAAGAATTCGACAATTGGAATAGAAAGTATTATGCCTACAAAAAAAATAAAATACCATTCGTTAGTTAGGTAGAGATGAATTCGATTATAAGGGTCAGGTGTTTGAAACTTAAATAATGAGTGGTAAAAAGAAAATGCATGATGATAATTGTCTATCGAGAATAGAATATCTCCAATAGCATAAGCAAAGAAAACATAAATACTACGAAAAGGGCGAGGCAACCATTTCAATATATTTGAAAACCCAAGTCGTTCGAATGTTAGCAGAAAACCATGATAGCATCCGAAAATAAAAAATGACCAACTTGCCCCATGCCACATGCCATTTAGCAAAAAAATAGTCCATAAATTTAAATGCATTCTTAATTTTCCTTTTCTATTACCGCCCAAAGGGTAATAAATATAATCTCTAAACCAACTTGATAATGAAATATGCCATCTAGTCCAGAATTCTTTCATTGATTGTGAAATAAGAGGATAATTAAAGTTTTCTAAAAACCTAAACCCAAACATTCTGCCCATACCTATCGCCATATCAGAATACCCCGAAAAATCGAAATACAATTGAACTCCAATTGCAACCAAAGCAATCCAAGACCAATATCCATTTAATTCATTTATTGGCATATTAAAAACAAATTCTGTGATTCTGCCAAGCATGTTTGCAATCAACACTTTTTTTGAGAGCCCTATAATAAACCTTTTAATTCCTGAAACGAATAATTCGACATCAATTTTTCGATCATCAATTTGTTTCTCAACGTCTTTATATCTGATTATTGGACCAGCAATTAATTGAGGGAAAAATGAAATGTAAAGAGTTAACTTAAATGGATTTTTTTGTGGGGAAGTATGCCCTCGGTAAACATCAATTATATAACTCATCCCATGAAGTGTATAAAAAGAAATTCCAAGTGGAAGTATTACTGTATCCCAAATTATAGGACTGAAACCAAGAGAACTTGCTGCAAAATTGTAATTATCAATAAAAAAATTGGAATATTTACAATAAATAAGTAAAGTCAGAATTGCAAAAATACCTACGAATAAAGTTCTTTTTTTCTGACTTTGATTATGTGTAACCTCTAAACGTAATCCAATGAAATAGATTATCAATGTTGAAAGCAGCATAACCGTGAGCATTCTACCTTCCCCCCATCCATAGAACAATATACTGAAAAACAATAACACGTAATTTCTGTTTTGCTTAGCTACAATGTAATAACTAAATAAAACTAGTGGCAAAAACCAAAACAGAAATATTGGCGAACTAAAAACCATTTATTATTTATACTTGTTTGAAAATTAAATTTTAATTGCGAAACTTTCGGTATTTAATGTTAAATTATTATTGTAACAAGGATCATTCTCAACATATTTCATCCACTTTTTCCTAAAGCTGGATACTTCAAACACGTGCCGTTTGTATGATTCGTCTGTTGAATGGGGGTGTCCTCTAGTTATAGATTCATGATGAAATAATTCGATGTGAGGGATATAAATATTTCTGAATCCAGCTTCAATTACCTTCAAACAAAAATCGACATCATTATATTCAACTGCAAATTCTTCACTGAATCCCTTAACCTTATCGAATACTTCCTTTCGAACCATGATGCAAGCAGCAGTTAAAGCGGAGTAGTTACTCAATAAATTGATATAATTAAAATATCCAGGTCCGTATCTTGATTCTCTGATCAATGCATGTCCAGCAACCCCTCCCAGACCAATAACAACCCCTGCATGCTGAATAGTTTCGTCAGAAAAAAGCAATTTACATCCAGCAACACCAATTTCTGGACGTTGGCAATGTTCGAGGTATGCTTCAATCCAGTCAGGAGTGATTATTTCAGTATCATTATTGAGTAAAATTAAGTATTCTCCTTCAGAATGTTTTCTTCCTAAATTCATTAGTCGTGAAAAATTGAATGGTTTATCATCTCTAACATATTTGAAAGCAAAACGTGTTTGCTTTTTATATAGTTCAACGAGATTAAAAAAACTTTTTTCATCACTTTTATTATCAATTAAAATAATTTCATAATTAACATAGGTGGATAAATTCACGATTGAGTCAATGCATTTTCTTAAATAGGAGTGTTGATTTTTTGTAGGAATGATAATACTTACAAGAACTGTTGGATTTTTTATTTTTAAACGCATTGAGAAACCTCTAAATCCATTTAAAAAATCAAAATTAGCTTCATAACCTCTGCGTTCCATCGCTTCCGTAAGCGCTAATAGTGCATTTCTATGTGCATAGGGTTTTGCAATTTCATTGGATGCAGCACTTTCTCTATGAATTTTCCAATGATACAATACCTCGGGTATATGATGTATATTGGTGTACACTTCTGTATACCTTAAAAGTAAATCATAATCCTGACTACCTTCAAAGCCAACTCTCCAGCCACCAATAGCTTTTAGTTGAGAAGTCTTAAATGCAGTAATGTGATTAATATAATTTCTAGACAACAAATTATCAGGACTCCAATCAGGTTTAAAATAAGGTGTTGAATGAATACCGTTTTCGTCAATCTTATCTTCATCGGAATAGATTAAATCAACGGAAGGATTTTTATTTATAGCTAAAGCAATTTCATACAATGCATCTTCTCTTAAAATATCATCCTGATCCATTAATACGGTATAACTACCTTTGACCAATTCTAATGCAGAATTAGAAGCTCGAGAAATATGACCATTTTCATTACGATAAACAACTTTAATATTTTCATATTTCTGACGATACTTTTCAATGACTTCAATTACTTCTTCGTCTTTTGAACAATCGTCTGCAATGCAAATTTCCCAATATGGATATATTTGATTAGTTATTGAATCTAATGCTTGCGTAAAGAAATCAATAGGAGGGTCGTAAACAGGCATAACGATGCTTAAAATGGGTTTGTATTCAAACGACAAGATATTATTGATAATGTATTTCCTTTTACTTTTGTTTATTTGTTTTCGTTTTAAATATTCTGAGTATTCTGCTGTATTGGCTAGCATTGCTGTGAAAACTTCTACTATCATTACCTTTTTAGTTTCTACTAAGAGGTAAATGTGTTTTAATATTTTTGCCAATAGAATTCGAGTAACTTTTGCCCCTCTTTTAAATATATAATTATAGAAAATTGAAATAAATCCTTTCTTCTCCTTTGTTTTAAAATTTTTGAATAATCGTTTATAATAGAATGAAAGTAGTTTTTTTAGTTTATAGAATTTACTGCTTTCTAATTCCGCTATTCTTAGAATTAATTTATCAATACTAACATAGGCTTTTATAAGTTGATTCTGTAAGTGGGATATCTCGACATTTACAATTGAAATATTTTCTTTTTCGATTTTTATTTCATCACCTTTATTCAAAACAATATGTTCTGCTTCATTATTTTGATGAGGCAATATTTTGTCGATTTTTTCTAAATCCTCTTTTACTTGTGTTTTAGTCATTATATAAATAGATTATTATATTCTTTTCCAGCGTCTTCACTGGTGCCATCACATATAATATGTCCATTTTTTAAACATATTCCTCGTTCGCACACTTCTTTTACTTCATCAGGATTATGCGATACAAATATTACGGTAGCACCTGCATCTTTTACTTGATGTATTCGTTTCTTGCATTTTTCTTGAAACCCTTTGTCGCCAACTGCTAATACTTCATCTATCATCAACAATTCGGGTTGTGTGGTCATCACGGTGCTGAATGCAAGCCGAGCAAGCATCCCTGTGGAATACATCTTTAGAGGCATCTTGAGTTGTTCCATTGATAATTCTGAAAATTCAGAAACGTTATCTATCAAGTCTTTTATTGTGTTTTTATCATATCTTCCACTTATGGCCATGTAAATTTTAATATTTTCTAGGCCTGTGAGTTCAAGTTCTAATCCTGCACCTAATGCAAGTAAAGGAGATATTTCGATGCTGACTTTGCAGGTTCCTTTGTCAGGTATTATTATTCCGGCAATGGTGCGTAGTAAGGTGCTTTTGCCTTCTCCATTTCTTCCAACAATTCCTAACGACTCTCCTTTGTAAATTTTAAGGTTGATGTCGTTTAGCACTTTTTTATGTTCGAATGGCGAGAACAAACCTCCTTTCAAAATAAAATCTTTGATGGAATAAATACCGCGTTTGTTGTGCAAATAACTTACCGAAACATCTTTTAATTCTATAGCTAATTCTTTCATTAATTATAAATTTGATATGAATCCATTTCGTGTTTTTCGATACACGAGTATTGCCAAAAGAAAACTAACCATTGTGATGATGATGCAATAGATGCTTTGAATGAACGATGGCGCAATGCCTTCGTAAAGAACATTGCGGATGATGAAAAAGAAATGGTACAGAGGGTTGAGTTTAAAATAGAACAAGTATTGCTGTGGAATAATATCAAGCGAATAAGCAATGGGCGAAAGGTAAAAGAGAGCGGGATTAAGTGTGTTCCAAAGAATACCAATATCTCTAAAAAAAACATTGAGCGAACCCAATAATAAACCTACTGAAAAGGTAAAGGCAGAGAACAAGATGATGATAGGAATAATGTAAAGCAAGTTTAAATTGATAGGCATACCAAGATAAATCATTAGGAAAATAAAAAGTAAAAACCCTGCGAGGAAGCTTACCAATTCAGTTCCTTGTTCAGATAACGGATAAAGCAACTTGCGTACGTTCAACGATTTTATTAAATGCGAATTGCGAATAAACGTAAGACTCAGTTGACTACAACTTCCCGAAAAATAAACCCAAAAGATGAGGGCACTCAGGATGAATAACGAGTAATGAGGAATGTTTGAGAATGCTTTCGAAAACACAAAGTTGAACACTAGCAAATAAAACAAGGGATGCAAAAAACTCCATACAAAACCAAGCATGGAGTGCTTGTATTTGAGTTGAAGGTTTTTGTAAATTAGAAAGTAAATTAAGTATGTTTTCGAGCCCATAAGTTGATAAAGGCCGAATATACTATTTTTGTTTTATAACTATTTAAATATTTTATCTAACCGTTCAAAAAGTGTTTTCGGTTAACTGTTTTGCTTGTCTGGAGTATTATTTAATAATCTTTTCCCCCATTTAAATGCCTCTGCCCAGATAACAGAAAGGAAGCCAACGGAAATGCTAAACAATAGTTGTGTGGCGTTTAGTTTTTCGAATTCAAAGAAATTGGCCAAAGGTTCTAAATACACAAGCAAGCCTGTAATTGTAATCGTGATGGTTGTGATAATTAGCACTAAATTGTTTTGGTATCTAAGGGTGACCAAAATAGAATAGTAAAACGAACGATTTACTAATGTCAGAAATACATTAGCCACAATGAGAACAGTGAACACCATTGTACGAGTGAGATGCTCACCACAGCCACTATATATGGCATATTGATAGGTGGCCAAAGCTCCTGCCGTAATCATTAATCCTTGAACGATGCTAATGGTGAGTTCGTGCAAACTAAAGAATGTACTACTAAACGGTCTAGGTTGTTGAAGCATTGTGTTCTTTTCCATGGGTTCGTTTTCGTAAATAATGGAACAGGTAGGACCCATTATTAGTTCAAGAAATATGATGTGAATAGGTGATAATATGTTCGGATAAATCCAATCGAGAGCTAAAGGGATGAATACGGTTAGTATAATAGGAATATGAATAGAGATGACAAATTGAATGGCTTTTTTAAGATTCGCGTATATTTTTCTTCCTGCTGCAACAGCATCTACCATTTTTTCCAAATCATCTTCTACAAGGATTAACGATGCTGCTTGTTTTGCAATTTCGGTTCCTTTTTTACCCATTGCTATTCCTATATGTGCAGCTTTCAATGCAGGTCCATCGTTCACTCCATCTCCTGTCATTGCTATTATTTCATTCTTTGCTTTTAATGCATTTATTATTTTCAGTTTTGCTTCAGGAAACATGCGTGTGAATAGATTGGTGTCGACTACGGTTGCTTGAAGTTCTTTTTCCGATAATTTCATTAGTTCATCACCGCTAATGCTTTTTTCACTGTGTCTGAATCCAACTTGCTTTGCTATGGCTTTTGTGGTTTCGGCATTATCACCAGTAATTATTTTTACATTGATTCCAGCATTGTAAAAATGTTCCAACACTATTTTAATATTTTGTTTTGGAGGATCGTAAAATGCAACGATGCCTTTGAAAACAAACTCAAAGTCTTGCTGCTGGTCAGGGAAATTGTTGCTATCCGACTTTGCTTCTGCCACACCAAGTACTCTAAAACCATCTGCGGCAAATTGCGAAATAATATGTTCTATTTGAATTTGCTGAATGCTCGTAAGTTTGCAAATATTGATAAACGCTTCGGGTGCACCTTTTGCTGCTATAATACGATGGCCTTCTTGTGTTTCGAAAACATGTGTCATCATTGGAGGTTTGCCTCCTAGTGGATATTCGTGTACAAGTTTGTAATGAATTCTTTTATCTTCTTGAAACGTTTTCTCATAAGTTTGGTGCAAGGCTATTTCCATTGGGTCGAAAGGAATAGGTTCGCTTGCCCACATCGACAATTGAAGGAGTTCTTTTTCTTCTTCTGTTTTTATTTCCTCTGGAATTATTGTTTTGTCGGTAGCTAATACATAGAGTTTCGCTAGACTCATGTTGTTTTCGGTTATTGTTCCTGTTTTGTCGGTGCAGATAACGGTAGCACTTCCGAGTGTTTCCACCGTTTTCATTTGTTTTACCACTATTCCCATTTTCATCATTCGCCATGCACCGAGCGCCATAAAAGTGGTGAATGCTATGGGGATTTCTTCGGGAAGTATACTCATGGCAAGTGTTAGTGCTTTTAGTAAACTATCTAACAACGCTTTTGAATGATAAAAATTAATGGCCCATACGATGAGAAAGATAATGGTACCAACGATGGCCATTTTCACCACAAAATTATTTATTTGAATTTCGAGTGGTGTTTTTTCTTCTTTAATGTTTTCGAGACTTTTCCCTATTTTTCCTAGTTTGGTGTCGGCACCAATGCAAGTGATGGTGGCTATTGCCATACCACTTGTTACGGTGGTTCCTTGGAAAATTACATTGTCGGTTTTCGAACTATCTTTTATTACCGACATCGATTCGCCTGTGAGTATCGATTCGTTTACCGAGAAGTCGGTGGAGTGAACAATTATTCCGTCAGCAGTGATTAACGAACCTTCTTCAACCATCAAACTATCGCCAATTACAAGTTCTTCGCTGTTTATTTCTTCCACTGTTCCGTTCCGAATCACTTTACTTTTGGGTTGTGTAAAGTCTTTCAATTTCTCCAATGCATTTCTGCTTCGCGAATCTTGATAGAGCGAAATGGTTGATATGAGAACGATAGCTGAGAGAAGAAATATTCCATCACCTGTTTTTCCGCTGATGAAATAGATGGAAGCGGCCACTATCAATAGAATGACCATTGGGTCTTTCACGAACTTCTTCATGGCTTCTATTAAGCCATTCTCTTTTTTATATTCTACCTTGTTGCTACCATGTTTTGTTCTCGAAGCCTCCACTTCATTAGTGGTCAATCCTTTTTGTTGGTAATGATTAGCAGTCATTTTTTGTAGATTTTAATTTGTCATTCCTTTTTCTTTCAACACATTTGTTGGAATCTATGCAAAGGTAAGTGAAGCGGAATGTGAAGAATTGCAGAATTATAAAAAAGTATTACATCACTTGCAGGTATCATGTTGTTTAGTCGATTATGGTCGGGGAGGTTCGCAGGGGTTGCAATTGAAGCTATACACCAAGGTGTATTTATTGTTTTGGCGAGTACCAATGGTTATTTCGCCAAAGCTTTGTTTTATCCAAACATCGCATGACGAGCTGAACATACAGCCTGTTTCGGTACTATACTTTTTTGTCATATAGTATTGATAGGTTCCTTTTTCGAGTGTAGCGTTAATCATTCCTTTATAGTCGGTTGAAAGTAATAGTGGTGCATTCTTCGAACCTTTTTTTCTTAGTTCGATGGTGGAGTTGATTAATGGATGAATAGCTTTGTACGATTTGAGCATTTCGTCAGAAGGCCTTGCTCCACCGCAATAACAATTGGTGAAGCTTACCATTATTTCGCAGTCGATGGCATTGGTTTTAGGTTTTACTATTTCTTTCTTAACAGTATCCATTGTTTTTGCAGGTTCAGTTTTTGTTATTGCTACGGTATCTTTCGCTGGCAAAGGTTGTGAGACTTTTACTTCGGCAGGAGGTTGATGATTGGAGCAACGACTGAACACCGCAACCAACACTATTAATAGGAGGGAAACTCTTGTAGATTTTAAAATGCTATTCATTATCGATGTATTAATTCAGTTTTTTTACTTTTACTTTAATACCTTCTATCTTATACGAGTTTTTGAGTTTAGTTCCAGTCTTTTTCTTTTTTGATTTCTTGAAAACCCTTTTACGTGCAGCTCTTATCGTGTTGAGCAATTTACTCATCTTGGTGGTAACATGATATTGATGACAGTAATCGCATTTGTATACTTCATTACCTATTGCATGCGCTTGTTCGAGTGTGCTGTAAGCTATCTTATCTGTGCACATTCGTTTTCGTTTTTGTTCTGCTTTCGCAACTTTCCGTTGAGCTTGTAGCTCTTCCGATTGTTTGGCATATATGTTTTTCATAGCCTGTGTTATTTGCAAATGAAACTATTTTGCTTTCTTCAATTTTCGTGCCACCCGAAGTGGTTTTCTGCATTTTATATAGTTGGTTTAGTTGTTTACGTTTTTACTGCACCACAAATATATAACAAAAATTTCTTTTTTAAGCCGTGGCATAGAAAAGATAATCGTTTTTTGCGTTCAAAGCAAAAACTCAACGTTCATGGAAAAATGTTTGGAGGTGAATGAAATTGTGTTTGTGGGTTTTTATTAATTGACTGCAATTAATTAAGAGATCCATCGCTTCGCTTAGGATGACAGGAACTATTAGAGCAAGACGGGAAAAAGCAAGGCGGCAAAGCCGCCTTGCTTTTTCCCATTACCCACCAAAGGATTCTTGTCATTTCGAACGCAGTGAGAAATCTCCAACCAAAAAGCAGGAGTAGGCCAAATGATTGAGACATTGTTTATTTTATAAAACTGTGGCATAGAAAAGGTGATTGTTTTCTAAAAAAGCGTGGCATAGAAAAGATAATCCTTTTTTGCGTTCATAGTAAAAACTCAACGTTCGTGGAAAAATGTTTGGAGGGTAACGGAATTGAGTTTTGAGTTTCAATAAATAACCGTGGCATAGAAAAGATAATCCTTTTTTACGTTCGTAGCAAAAACTCAACGTTCGTGGAAAAATGTTTGGAGGGTAATGGAATTATGTTTTGGGTTTTTATTAATTGACTGCAATTAATAAAGGGATCCTTCGCTTCGCTCAGGTTGACAGGCACTATTAGAGCAAGACGGGAAAAAGCAAGGCGGCAAAGCCGCCTTGCTTTTTCCCATTAACCACCGAAGGATTCTTGTCATTTCGGACGCAGTGAGAAATCTCCAACCAAAAAGTAGGAGAAGGCCAAATGATTGAGGCATTGTTTATTTTTTAAAATTGTGGCATAGAAAAGATATTCCCTTTTCTAAACCGTGGCATAGAAAAGATTTTTGTTTTTTAAAACCGTGGCATAGAAAAGATAATCGTTTTTTACGTTCGTAGCAAAAACTCAACGTTCGTGGAAAAATGTTTGGTGGGGATTGGAATTGTATTTTGTGTTTCTGTCCCGTAGGGACTACATATCGGTAGAATGCAACGAATACCCACCCCCAAGAGTCCCGTAGGGACGAAATATTAAAAACAACGTTCATTAATAATATGTCGTCCCTACGGGACTAGAATTGTTTTTTATTCATCATTGCTACCGATATTTAGTCCCTACGGGACTTGCGAGCCTTATATTAGTTTCAATGAAAAACCGTGGCATAGAAAAGATAATCGTTTTTTATAAGCTCTTTTTCTATTCTTCGAGGCTCCGAAAGATATTTACGAAGCTCTTATTATTTTCTTGTAAGCTCTGTTTTGTTTTTTCAAAACTATGAATCATTTCTACAAGGCTCTTATTAATTTCATATAAGCTTTGTTTTATTTCGAGTAAGTGCTCATTTTTTTTTTTCGAGTTTTGTTTGGTTTGTAGTGAGCTCTAAATTTATTGAACAAGGCTTTGTTTTGTTTTTTGCGAGCTTTGTTTGATTCGTTCAAAGCTTTGTTTTATTTTTTGTGAACTCTGAAATTTCAAAATCGACCTTTTTTTCGTTATCACTACCTCTGAAACGCAACGAAATGGAAAAAACGCACCCTGTTTTTATTTTTGTAAGGCTTATGGATATTGACATACAGAGGTTCGCGATGTATAAAAATGTTAGCAGATGTATATTTTATATTTTGATGCGTTTGGATGATATTGGATTAAAAAATATGATTTAATATTGCCCCATATTTTCTAAAAACCATATACTATGAATCAAAAAAAACAAGTAAATCCATTGCTGTTGGCTCATCACAGAGCCACACAAGGTGAGAGAGGTTTTCTTTGCTCTCCGAATGAAGAAAGAAAAAAACAAATGGTGCGCAATTCGTTGCCCACAGGTCCTATCATTTTGTTGGCTCTTGTAGCCTCGCGCAAGGCAGCTGAAGATGTGGCCGAAAGCGAAGAACGTACCAAAAAACTTACGGCCAAAGAATTGGCAAACATTACTAAAGAAACGAAAACTGCTGTTAGAGCGCTCTCGAGCCTGCCTTCAACACCGTTTTCGGTTATCATTCCTGCTCCTGGCTTGTCGTCATTCAACCCACAGAAACTCTGTGTATATGTTGACGATAAGTTACCACGCATCACTGCTATCCCTGCTTTTTCTGGCTGCACACCGGGTGTGGCCGATGTTAAAGCTATTCTTGTATTGTTGTTTCCGTTGGCTGGCATTGGCCGCAAAAACCTTACGGAGACTGATAAATTGAATCGCGATATGTACAAAATACAGTTGCGACAAAATTTTATGCTTATGATCAATTCTTGTGCTGCTTTGGCATTGGGCAATTTGCCTTTGTTTTCGCTCACAGGTGTGGCTACTCGAAGAAAAGCGCAGAAACATACTGGCAAATTGCAAGCATGTGTGTTTAAACTCAACGCTAAAAAAGGCGCTGGCACTGTGGGTGTAAGTTGCAAAGCTATTCCGTTTGCTACCAAATACATTATTTATTATGGCAAAGGCGATTACGACAAAGCTACTTGGAACTCGCAAATAGGTGGGGCTCGACAAAAAGTAACGGGACTAACACCGGGCGAAAAAATCAATTTCATCATGGTGGCCATTGGTACCACTGGCGAAGGCGATTGGGCCAATCCACAGTTTATGTACGTGCCTTACAACTAATCGTTCGTTCGGTTTTTTGTCATCATGTTTTATTCATCCTCATCTCCTATTTCGTTTTCTGAAACGAGGGCGCGCAGTAATAGCGTAAGTGAATTCGCTTATTTGTCATTGTTCGCTCACGCTTCCAAAAACGAGTAGGGATGAGGTTTTTGAGCTTGAGAATAAAAATTAAGAACTATCAATTGAGAATAAAAAACCAACAACTAACAACCAATAACTAATGCCTAAATAATGATATAAAAACCAGATAAAAAAAATCAAAAACTATGGACCCACTCCAAAATCCAGAAGAAAAACTAAAAGTGTATGATACACATAAAGTATAT